>RCUI01000350.1_pt1 | contig 16955 bp, 15 predicted proteins | sample 2166121 | NCBI WGS metagenome assembly RCUI01 (sample SAMN09932700, study PRJNA488358) | compost metagenome | feature: garden; material: soil; isolation source: compost soil in succinic acid-enriched culture | place: Germany: Experimental Botanical Garden Goettingen | collected 2016-01-27
GATGCACCCTGACGACCAACTGTCGGCCTTATTTTTCGGGGCTTTGGCTGACTTTCGGGTCAAGCCCCGGCGGCTGGCGAACCGCCCTCCAGCTTGCGCCACAGCAGGCGCACGTTGGCCTTGCGCACCAGGGCGCAGCGATACAGGCGGATTTCCAGTGGTACGTGCCACTGGCTGCCGCCGCAAATCACCAGCTCACCGCGCTCAAGCTCGGCCCGCGCCGACAGCCGTGGTACCCAGGCGATGCCCAGGCCTTCAAGGGCCATGCTCTTGAGGCTGTCGGCCATCGCCGTTTCATAGACAGTGGTAAAACGCAGGTTGCGCTGGCGCAGCAGCAGATTGACCGAACGTCCGAGGAACGCCCCAGCGCTGTAGGCCAGCAACGGCACACTGCCCTCGCCTTCCAGGTCGAACAGCGGCTTGCCCTCGGCATCGGCGGCGCACACCGGCAACATCTCGGTATGGCCCAGGTGCAGCGACGGGAAAATTTCCGCATCCATCTGCAAGGCTGCATCCGGGTCGTAGAAGGCCAGCATCAGGTCGCAGCCGCCTTCGCGCAGGGCATGCACGGCGTCGCCGACGTTGGTCGCCACCAGGCGCGTGGCAATGTTCAGGCCGTCGTTACGCAGTTGCGCAATCCAGCGTGGAAAGAACCCCAGCGCCAGCGAGTGCGCCGCCGACACCTGGATCACCTCGCCCTGCCCGCCTTCCAGGTGATGCAGATGGCGCAGCACCTCGCCCAACTGATCAACCACCGTACGCGCCGTCACCAGAAACAACTGCCCCGCCGCCGTCAGCTCGATAGGCGTGCGTGAGCGGTTGACCAGGGTCAGCCCCAGCGCCGCTTCCAGGCTGCGAATCCGCCGGCTGAAGGCCGGCTGGGTGACGAAACGGCGCTCGGCGGCCTGGGAAAAACTGCGGGTCGCGGCCAGGGCGCTGAAGTCTTCCAGCCATTTGCTCTCAAGGTTCATGGGCTCTCCAGGCATGCACCAAAATTGAACACGCTCGATCGGCAGTTGGCGTCACACCAACCTGTATGCCGTTTGTGCATAGGTTAGCGCGCAACAGCATTGGCCGCAAAATCGGCGCAGGCCTAGGATTAGCGCCATTCCGGCATGTGCCGGGCCTAACTCGAGATGATATTTATCATGTCCGCTGCTGCATCGTTCCGCGTCGAAAAAGACCTGCTTGGCACCCTTGAAGTCCCAGCTGATGCCTACTACGGCATCCAGACCCTGCGCGCTGCCAACAACTTCCACCTCTCCGGTGTTCCGCTGTCGCACTACCCGAAGCTGGTCGTGGCCCTGGCCATGGTCAAGCAGGCTGCTGCCGACGCCAACCGTGAGCTGGGTCACCTGAGCGATGCCAAGCACGCCGCCATCAGCGAGGCTTGCGCCCGTCTGATCCGCGGTGACTACCACGAGCAGTTCGTGGTCGACATGATTCAAGGCGGTGCTGGTACTTCTACCAACATGAACGCCAACGAAGTAATCGCCAACATCGCGCTGGAGGCCATGGGCCACCAGAAGGGCGAGTACCAGTACCTGCACCCGAACAACGACGTGAACATGGCGCAGTCGACCAACGACGCCTACCCGACCGCGATCCGTCTGGGTCTGCTGCTCGGTCACGATGCGCTGCTGGCCAGCCTCGACAGCCTGATTCAGGCCTTCGCCGCCAAAGGCAAGGAATTCGACCACGTACTGAAGATGGGCCGTACCCAGCTGCAGGACGCCGTGCCGATGACCCTGGGCCAGGAATTCCGCGCCTTCGCCACCACCATGACCGAAGACCTGCAGCGCCTGCGCTCGCTGGCGCCGGAACTGCTGACCGAAATCAACTTGGGTGGTACCGCCATCGGCACCGGCATCAACGCCGACCCTGGCTACCAGGCCCTGGCCGTACAGCGCCTGGCCACCATCAGCGGCCAGCCGCTGGTACCGGCTGCCGACCTGATCGAAGCCACCTCCGACATGGGCGCCTTCGTCCTGTTCTCCGGCATGCTCAAGCGTACCGCGGTCAAGCTGTCGAAGATCTGCAACGACCTGCGCCTGTTGTCCAGCGGCCCACGTACCGGCATCAACGAGATCAACCTGCCAGCGCGTCAGCCAGGCAGCTCGATCATGCCAGGCAAGGTCAACCCGGTAATCCCGGAAGCGGTCAACCAGGTGGCCTTCGCCATCATGGGCAACGACCTGGCCCTGACCGTCGCGGCCGAAGGTGGCCAGCTGCAGCTGAACGTCATGGAGCCGCTGATCGCCTACAAGATCTTCGACTCGATCCGCCTGCTGCAACGCGCCATGGACATGCTGCGCGAGCACTGCATCGTCGGCATCACCGCCAACGAACAGCGCTGCCGTGAACTGGTCGAACACTCGATCGGCCTGGTCACCGCCCTGAACCCGTACATCGGCTACGAAAACGCCACCCGTATCGCTGCCATCGCCCTGGAAAGTGGCCGTGGTGTGCTGGAACTGGTCCGCGAGGAAGGCCTGCTGGACGAAGAGATGCTCAACGACATCCTGCGTCCGGAAAACATGATTGCTCCGCGTCTGGTTCCGCTCAAAGGCTGAACGACGCTGTAACACCGCTCACCAGGTCGAGGGACTAGACACCTCTCACCTTTTGAGGGCCCAGGGATCACTCCCCGGGCCCTTTTTTTATGCCCTCCTGCCGCACCTTCTATCCCTGTGGGAGCCGGCCTTGCCGGCGATAAAACCCGCACGGTTTCAGCTACTGCGCGGCGCCCGCATCGCTGGCAACGCCAGCTCCCACAATGGCAACCACAGGGCATATCCGCCACGCCAAGGCAGACGCGCGGCGCTCGCATCGGTATAGTGCCCGCCCTCTTGCGTGCCAGCACCCCGGCGCTACACGCAGTAAAAGCCATTAAAAGCGAGGAACACTCCATGCTTGAAGTCATTAACGACTTCCTCTCGGGCAAGGTACTGATCGTGCTCATTGTCGGTCTGGGCAGTTACTTCACGATCCGCTCGCGTTTCGTTCAGTTGCGTTACTTCACCCACATGTTTTCGGTATTTCGCGACAGCCTGCGCAGCAGCAGCGAACAGCTCAGCTCTTTCCAGGCGCTGATGCTCAGCCTCGCCGGCCGCGTCGGTGCGGGCAATATTGCCGGTGTCGGCATCGCCGTGACCCTCGGTGGCCCCGGCGCGGTGTTCTGGATGTGGGTGACGGCGCTGGTGGGTATGTCCAGCAGCTTCATCGAATGCACCCTCGGCCAGCTGTACAAGCGTTGCGACAGCGAAGGCCAGTACCGCGGCGGCCCGTCGTATTACATCGAACATGGCCTGGGCAAACGCTGGCTGGGCATGGTCATGGCGTTCCTGCTGCTGATCACCTTCGGCTTCGCCTTCAACGGCCTGCAAGCCCACGCCGTGACCCACTCGCTGAACAACGCCTTCCAGTTCGACACCACCTATACCGGCATTGCCCTGGCCGTGCTGCTGGGCCTGGTGTTCATCGGCGGCATCAAGCGCATCGCCGCCGTCGCCGACCTGCTGGTACCGGTCAAGACCCTGGCCTACATCGCCGTGACCCTGTACGTGATCGTGCTGCAGTTCGACCAGGTACCGGACATGCTGATGACCATCGTCAAGAGCGCCTTCGGCCTGGATCAGGCCTTCGGTGGCCTGGTCGGCAGCGCCATCATCATGGGCGTCAAACGCGGCGTGTTCGCCAACGAAGCCGGCCTTGGCAGCGCACCCAACGTCGCCGCCGTGGCCCAGGTCGACCACCCGATTGCCCAGGGCGTAGTCCAGGCGTTCTCGGTGTTCCTCGACACCTTCATCATCTGCACCTGCACCGCCTTGCTGATCCTGCTCTCGGGCTTCTATACCCCGGGCTTCGAAGGCGACGGCATCGCCCTGACCCAGAACTCGCTGGCTGCCGTAGTCGGTGACTGGGGGCGGATCTTCATCAGTGTCGCCCTGGCGCTGTTCGTGTTCACCTCGATCCTCTACAACTACTACCTGGGCGAGAGCAACCTGCGCTTTCTGGTCGGTGACAACCGCAAGGCCCTGATCGGCTACCGCGCACTGGTGTTGCTGCTGATCTTCTGGGGCGCGGTGCAGAACCTGGGCACGGTGTTCGCGTTCGCCGACATCACCATGACCTGCCTGGCCTTCGTCAACCTGATCGCCCTGGCCCTGTTGTTCAAGGTGGCCATGCGCGTGCTGCGCGACTACGACGACCAGCGCGCTGCCGGGGTGAAAACGCCGGTGTTCGATTCGGCCAAGTTCGCCGACCTCGACCTCGACACCAAAGCCTGGCCAGCCAAGGTCGAAGACTCCAAGCGCTGACAGCCTGCGCGGTGATGGCGTACTGTGGTCGGTCTTCCTCAAGCTGACCACGGAGACAGGCGATGGCAACTGCGCAACCGGCCCGCAACATCATGGTGCTGTACACCGGCGGCACCATCGGCATGCAAAACAGCGCCAATGGCCTGGCCCCGGCCTCGGACTTCGAGCAAAGGATGCGCGAGCATCTGGCCGGGCAGGCCGACCTGCCCGCCTGGCAGTTCCGAGAACTGCTGCCACTGATCGACAGCGCCAACATGACCCCGCAGTACTGGCAGCGCCTACGCGCAGCGATTATCGAGGCGGTCGACGGGCAAGGTTGCGATGCCGTGCTGGTGCTGCATGGCACCGACACCCTGGCTTACAGCGCCGCGGCGTTGAGCTTCCAGTTGCTTGGCCTGCAGGCCGCGGTGCTGTTCACCGGCTCCATGCTGCCAGCCGGCGTGGCCGACAGCGATGCCTGGGAAAACCTCACCGGGGCACTACAAGCCCTGGCTGCCGGCGTCCCGCCGGGTGTGCAACTGTACTTTCACGGTGAACTGCTGGCCCCGCACCGTACGGCCAAGGTACGCAGTTTTGGCCGTCATCCATTCGTCACCCTGAAGCGCTTTGCAGGTTCTGCCACGCCGCAGCCCTTGCCGGCAGCGCTCGACTATCGCCAGCCAAAACAGCTCGCCAATGTCGCGGTGCTGCCCCTGGTGCCGGGGTTTGGCGCGCCGCTGTTGCAGGCCGCGCTCGCCAGCGGTGCACAGGGCCTGATCCTGGAGTGCTTCGGCAGTGGCACCGGCCCATCCGACAACCCCGACTTTCTCGCGGCCCTGGCTGAGGCTCGGGCACGTGGCATCGTCGTAGTCGCCATCACCCAGTGCCATGAAGGCGGGGTCGAACTGGATGTCTACGAGGCCGGCAGCCGCTTGCGTCAGGTCGGCGTGCTGTCGGGGGCCGGCATGACCCGTGAGGCGTTGTTCGGCAAGTTGCAGTTGCTGCTGGGCTGTGGCTTGCCGGTTACCGAGGTACGCCGCCTGGTCGAACAGGATCTTTGCGGTGAATTGCTATAAGCGGCTGAAGGCATACAAATTGCTCGACTTGTTCGGCCAACCTGTCGAAAGAAGCCGAGCATGCTCCATTCACACCTCACCACCCTGAACGCCGTGTCCTTGGTTCTACAAGCCTTTCAAGGCCAGGGCCCTGGCGATGAAGCCTTGCTTGCCGGCAGCGGCATCAGCCCGGCAGACCTGGGCCGCGCCGACTCGCGCATCACCACCCGCCAGGAGATGCTGGTGTGTGCCAATGCCGTGGCCCGGCGCCGCGAAGTGGGGCTGGAGTTAGGCCGGCGCATGCATGTTTCCTGCTACGGCATGCTCGGTTACGCCCTGCTCTCCAGTGCCACCTTAGGTGACGCTTTGCGTCTGGCGATGCAATACCCGGCGCTACTGGGAACACTTTTCCAGCTGCGCCTGATCGACGATGGCGAGCGGGTCTGGTTCAGCGCCAGCGATTATCGCGAAGAACCACAGCTGGCAGCCTTCAATGCCGAGTTCTGCCTGACCTCGCTGAAAGTCATCTGCGACGACCTGCTTGGCCAGCCGCTGCCACTGCTGGCTGCACGCTTCGCCCACCCGACCCCGGATTACCATGCGCTGTATGGCGACAGCTTCGCCTGCCCGTTGCGCTTCGACGCCGCGGACAATGCCTTCGCCTTCGCCCGCACATGGCTGGACCAACCTCTGCCGCTGGCCGACCTGATCACCCACCGGGCCATGAGCGAGCGCTGCCGGCGGCTTAACCTGGAATTCACCGGCCGCCAGGCCTGGCTCGGGCGGATCCGCCAGCTGCTGCTCGACCAACTCGATGCAGCTCCCGGCCTGGAAGGCCTGGCGCGACAGATGAACTGCTCGTCACGCACCTTGCGCCGGCACCTGCAGGAGCTGGGCAGCAGTTATCAACAGCTGCTCGATGAACTGCGTTTCGAGCGAGCCAAGCAGCTGTTGGCCGAAGATCAGCTGCCCATCTACCGCATCGCCGAACTGCTGGGCTTCAGCGAAACCGCCAGCTTTCGCCACGCCTTCATGCGCTGGAGCGGGGTTGCACCGAGTCACTTCCGCGCCTGAATACAACGGTTGCACCGCCAGGGGGCGAAATCCGGACAACCAGGTTGGCCATATTGATCCCCTTTTGGCCGTTTCCGTCGTTCTGCCCCGGACCCGCGCCACCAACAATGGAGCGACGCCAGTGACCCGGAGAACAACAAAATGCTGACGATCTATTCCGATGACCACCGCCTGCACCACGGCCGCTGCGAGCTGATCGACGGGCAACTGATGCCCTGCTTCGAGATGCCCTCGCGCGCCGACCATGTTCTGGAGCGGGTAAAAACCCGCGAGCTGGGCGCAATCAAGGGCCCTGCCGATTTTGGCCGCGCGCCCTTGCTGCGCGTGCACAGTGCCGATTACCTGAACTTCTTCGAAGGTGCCTGGCAGCGCTGGACCCAACTGGGCCACGAAGGCGACCTGCTGCCCTTCACCTGGCCGGCGCGCACCCTGCGCAGCGTCAAACCCACCGGCCTGCATGGCGAACTCGGTTACTACAGCTTCGATGCCGGCGCGCCGATTACCGCTGGCACCTGGCAAGCGGCCTACAGCGCCGCGCAAGTGGCCCTGACCGCCCAGGCTGCGATCCAGGCCGGCGCCCACAGCGCCTTCGCCCTCTGCCGACCACCGGGACATCACGCCGCCAGTGACGTCATGGGTGGCTACTGCTACCTGAACAACGCCGCCATTGCCGCCCAGGCGTTCCTCGACCAGGGCCGGCGCAAGGTGGCAATCCTCGATGTCGACTACCATCACGGCAACGGTACCCAGGAAATCTTCTACCAGCGCCGTGACGTGTTCTTCGCTTCGATTCACGGTGATCCGCAGGCCGAGTTTCCATTTTTCCTCGGCTATGCCGACGAGCAAGGGGAAGGTGAAGGCCTGGGCTGCAACGTCAACTATCCGCTGCCTGCCGGCAGCGACTGGCCGACCTGGAGCAAGGCCCTGGATGAGGCCTGTGAACGCATCGCCGCCTATGGCCCGGACGTGCTGGTGATTTCCCTGGGCGTCGACACCTTCAAGGACGACCCGATTTCCCAGTTCAAGCTCGACAGTCCCGACTACCTGAAGATGGGCGAACGCATCGCCCGCCTCGGCAAGCCGACGCTGTTCGTCATGGAAGGTGGTTATGCCGTCGAGGAAATCGGTATCAACGCGGTGAACGTACTCGAAGGTTTCGAACGCGCCCAACAGGAAGCTCAAGCATGACCCGACTCAAGCGCCTGCTCGCCCCCCTGCTCTGCAGCACCCTGCTCGCCGGTAGCCTGGAAGCTGCCGAACAACGCACCCTGCGGGTCTACAACTGGTTCGACTACATCACCCCGCAAACCCTGGTGGACTTCCAGAAAGACAGCCAGGTCAAACTCATCTACGACATCTTCGACACCAACGAAGCCCTGGAAGCCAAGCTGCTGACCGGCAACTCCGGCTACGACGTGGTGGTGCCGTCCAACGTGTTCCTGGCCAAGCAGATCGAAGCCGGGGTGTTCCAGCCGCTGGACCGCAGCAAGCTGCCGAACTGGCAGCACCTGGACCCCAAGCTGATGAAGCTGATCGAGGCCAACGATCCCGGCAACAAATTTGCCGTGCCGTACATGTATGGCACCGTGCTGATCGGCTTCAACCCGGCCAAGGTCAAGGCCGCGCTGGGTGACAACGCCCCGGTGGACAGCTGGGACCTGATCTTCAAGGAAGAGAACCTCGCCAAGCTCAAGCAGTGCGGCGTCGCCCTGCTCGATTCGCCCTCGGAAATCCTGCCCCTGGCCCTTCAATACCTGGGCCTGCCGCCCAACAGCGACAAACCGGCTGACTACAAGAAAGCCGAAGCGCTGATGATGAAGATTCGTCCACACATCACCTACTTCCACTCCTCCAAGTACATGGCCGACATTGCCAACGGCGACATCTGCGTGGCCGTGGGCTATTCGGGCAGCTTCTCCCAGGCCGCCAACCGCGCCATCGAAGCGAAGAACGGCGTGGTGGTGGATATGCGCCTGCCCAAGGAAGGCGCGCCGATCTGGTTCGACATGCTGGCGATCCCCAAAGGAGCGGCCAATGCGCAAGATGCCTACACCTTCATCAACTACCTGCTGCAACCGAAGGTGATCGCGCCCATCAGCGACTTTGTCGGTTACCCGAACCCGAACAAGGACGCCACCGAGTTGGTTGCCCCGGCCATCCGCAACAACCCCAACCTTTACCCGACAGAAGAGGCCATGGCCAAGCTCTACACCCTGCAACCGCTGCCGCGGGATGCGGAGCGGGCGCGCACCCGCGCCTGGACCAAGATCAAGGCCGGGACCTGATCGTCACTCACGCCAGGCCCGGTGCAAGCGGGCCAGGGCGTCGGCAATAGCGGCTTCGTCCACTGCGGCGAAGCCCAATACCAGGCCAGCACGCTTATCCACAGGGGTGAGCGAGTCCGGCAGCCAGTAATCGCTCAGGGCGTTGAGCTCGACGCCCACCGTTTCTGCACGGGCAATGAGTTCCTGCTCGCGGGCGAAACTCTCGACATCGACTTTCACATGCAGCCCCGCTGAAACTTCGGGCATCGGCCCAAGACCGGGAACATCAACCGCCCAGCCGGCCTTCAATGCGTTGCGCCGGTTCAACGCAGCTCGGCGCATGCGCCGGATATGCCGCTGAAAATGCCCCTGGGCCATGAACTGCGCCATTACCGCCTGGGTGCCCACCTCCGAATGCCGCACCGCCAGCGCCCGGCAGCGGGAAAACGCCTGCACCAGTTGCCTGGGCAATACCAGGTAGCCCAGGCGCAGCGCCGGGAAGGCAATCTTGCCGAAGGTCCCGACGTACAACACCCGCCCGGCACGATCCAATGCCGCGAGCGGCGCCAGTGGGTCACCGCTGTAGCGGTACTCGCCGTCGTAGTCGTCCTCGATGATCCAGCCGTCCCTGCGCTCGGCCCAGGCCAGCAGTTCCAGGCGTCGGGCCAGGCTCATGGTGACCCCGGTCGGGTACTGGTGGGACGGCGTCACGTAACTGAGGCGGCAATGTTCCACGGCATTGAGCGCTGTGCAGTCCAGACCTTCGTGATCCACCCCTACACCCTGCACCTTTGCCCCGGTCAGCGCGAAGGCATTGCCGGCGGCACGGTAACCGGGGTTTTCCACAGCCACTACCTCACCAGGCTCCAGTAGCAGCTGTGCACAAAGGCTGATTGCCTGCTGCGCGCCACTGGTGATCACAATTTGTTCACCCGTGCAGGAAAGCCCACGAGATCGGCGCAAATAGGTGGCGATCAGCTCTCGAAGTTGCGGCTCGCCTGCAGGATCACCATACCCAAGCGCAGCAGCTCCGGGATTTCGCCAGAAACCCGCCTGCAGCTTGGCCCAGACGTCGAACGGGAACAGGTCGAACGCCGGCAACCCGACGCGAAAAGCCCGCGGCGGACCGCTTTTAGGTTCCGGCAAATGGTTGTTTTCCAGACGGATAAAAGGACCACTGTGGATAAGTTTACTGGATAAAACCTCAGTGCTTTCAGCGGTTTTTGTGGATAACCCTGTGGAAAAACCCAGGGATAACCCTGTGGATACTTTTGTGGATAATTTTGGCAGCTGACTGACATAGGTGCCATCGCCGACCCGGCTTTCGATAAAGCCTTCGGCGTACAACTGGTCATAGGCGCGCACCACACTGTTGCGTGACAGCGCCAGCGCCGCCGCCATGTCGCGGCTGGCCGGCAGGCGCGTACCACTGCTCAGGCGGCCGTCCAGCACCCGCATGCGCAGGGCCTGATAAAGCTGGCGGCTGAGTCCCTGGCGGCGATCAAGAACGATGCCCGTTGGGTCGAACGGCAAGGTGAAGGGACGCTCGCTCATGACAATGGACCTATGAAATTAGCTGGAAATGGCTCTTACCATAGGCCAATAGCCTGCCTAGGATTGAGCCATTCGCCAAGGACAATCCATATGTTCACACCTTCGAGCCACAAGGAAACCGATCTCGACCGCCTGCATCAGCAGATCGAACAAACGCGCCTCGCCGTGCTGGTCACCCACGGCGCCCAAGGTTTGCAGGCCAGCCACCTGCCCTTGCTGCTGGATCGCAGCCAGGGCAGCAACGGCACCCTGTACGGCCACTTCGCCCGCGCCAACAAGCAATGGCAGGAGCTGGCCAACGGCGCCGAGGCGCTGGTGGTGTTTGCCGGGCCTGATGCTTACGTCAGCGCCGGCTACTATCCCAGCAAAGTCGACGACCCGCGTACGGTGCCGACCTGGAACTACGTGACGGTGCACGCCTGGGGCAAGGCCGAGGTGTATCACGACGCCGAGCACCTGCTGGCTATCGTCCAGCGCCTGAGCGATCACCATGAACAGCGCCAGTCCAAACCCTGGTCAGTGGATGAGGCGCCGGCCGACTACATGGCCGGCATGCTCAAGGCGATCGTCGGCTTCGCCCTGCCCATCGAACGCCTGCAAGGCACACGCAAACTCAGCCAGAACCGTTCGGCCATCGATATCGAAGGCGTGCGCAACGGCCTGGCCAACAGCACCGACCCCCTGGACAACCAACTGGCCGCCCTGATGGGCCAACCTTGAAGGAACATACCTATGCCTGGCGTAACCATCCGTCCCGTCACTGCCGATGATCACACTGCCTGGCTGCCGCTGTGGCAGGCTTATCAACGCTTCTACGAAACCCGGATCGCCGACGAGGTCAGCGCCGTGGCCTGGGAGCGTATGCTCGACCCAAACGAACCCACCAACGCCGCGTTGGCCTGGGTCGACGGCAAGGCGCTGGGCATGGTTCACTGGATCTATCACCGCTCCAACTGGAGCATCGAGAATTCCTGCTACCTGCAAGACCTGTACGTGCACAGCGAACAACGGGGCCTGGGTGTCGGCCGCCAACTGATCGAACACGTCTACGCTACGGCAAAGGCGGCAGGTTGCGCCAAGGTGCACTGGCTGACCCACGAAACCAATGCCACGGCCATCAGCCTGTACGAACAGGTTGCCGAGCGGCCCGGCTTCATCCAGTTCCGCAAACCGCTGTAAGCCAGAGGAGCCACCATGAGCAGCCCATTGAACTGGCATCCGGCCAAGCGCCCACAACCTGCAACACTGACCGGGCGCTTCGTGCGCCTGGAGAAACTCGACCCCAAACGCGACACCGAAGACCTCTGGGAAGTGTTCCAGGGCCCCCGGGCCGATAACAAACTGTGGGATTACCTGGCCTACGGTCCGTTCAGCGAACGCGAGGATTTCGATCACTGGCTCGACACCAACGCCGCCAGCAGCGATCCGCTGTTCTATAGCGTCATCGACCTTGCCAACGGCCAGACCCAGGGCATCCTCAGCCTGATGTCGATCGTTCCTGACCAGGGCCGCATCGAGATTGGTCATATCGCCTTCGGCGCCGCCATGCAACGCACGCCCAAGGGCAGCGAGGCCGTCTACCTGCTCGGCAAGCTGGCGTTCGCGCTGGGCAACCGCCGCCTGGAATGGAAGTGCAACAACGACAACGCCCGCTCCAAGCGTGCCGCGCTACGCTTTGGCTTCACCTTCGAAGGGGTGTTTCGCAAGCACATGGTGATCAAGGACCGTAACCGCGACACGGCCTGGTTCTCGATTACCGATGATGAATGGCCGGCGATTGCGGCGGGGTTCGAGCGCTGGTTGGCGGAGGATAACCAGCGGCCCGAGGGGCAGGTGCGAACACTGCAAGCGTGCCGCTAGGAGCGGGCAAAAAAAGGGGAGCATACGCCCCCCAGAGGTTAACCGCTTGTAGATGAGGGCGTGAAAATCAGCCCTCGATCTCGATCAGGATCTCGCCCGGGTTGACCCGGTCGCCCTTGGCCACATGAATGGCGGTGACCTTGCCGGCGATGTCCGCCTGGACTTCGGTTTCCATCTTCATGGCTTCGGTGATCAGCACCGGCTGGCCGGCCTTGACCATGTCGCCTTCCTTGACCAGTACATCGACGATGTTGCCCGGCATGGTGGTGCTGACGTGGCCCGGTGCGCTGGCCTGCTTGCGCTTGCTGCTGCCACCGCCGACGAATTCGTTGAGCGGCTCGAACACCACTTCTTCCGGCATGCCGTCGATGGACAGGTAGAAGTGGCGCTTGCCTTCGGCCTTGACGCCAACACCGGTGATGTCCACCCGGTAGGTTTCGCCGTGCACGTCGATGACAAACTCGGTCGGTACGCCTTCGCCACCAGCCGAAGCCACAGCGCCTGCTTCCGGAATCGGCAGCAGCACTTCAGGGGTCAGGGTGCCGGCCTCACGCTCCTCGAGGAATTTGCGCCCGATGTCCGGGAACATGGCGTAGGTCAGTACGTCTTCTTCCGACTTGGCCAGGGCGCCAATGTCGTTGCGCAGCTTGGTCATTTCTGGCTTGAGCAGGTCGGCCGGACGGACGTCGATGACTTCTTCGCTGCCGATGGCCTGGCGCCGCAGGTTTTCGTCGACCACACCCGGGGCCTTGCCGTAGCCGCCTTGCAGGTACAGCTTCACCTCGTTGGTGATGGTCTTGTAGCGCTCGCCGGCGAGCACGTTGAAGAACGCCTGGGTGCCGACGATCTGCGAGGTCGGGGTCACCAGCGGCGGGAAGCCGAGGTCTTCACGCACGCGCGGGATCTCGGCCAGCACTTCGTTCATGCGGTTGAGCGCGCCCTGCTCCTTGAGCTGGTTGGCCAGGTTGGAAATCATCCCGCCCGGAACCTGGTTGACTTGCACGCGGGTATCGACAGCGGTGAACTCGCTTTCGAACTGGTGGTACTTCTTGCGCACGGCATAGAAGTACAGGCCGATTTCCTGCAGCAGTTCCAGGCTCAGGCCAGTGTCGAATTCGCTGCCCTTGAGGGCCGCGACCATCGACTCGGTGCCCGGGTGGCTGGTGCCCCAGGCAAAGCTGGAGATGGCGGTGTCGATATGATCGGCGCCGTTCTCGATAGCTTTGAGCTGGCACATGGCAGCCAGGCCGGCGGTGTCGTGGGAGTGGACGAACACCGGCAGCGACTGCTCGGCCTTGAGCGCCTTGACCAGTTCGCCGGTGGCGTACGGGGTCAGCAGGCCGGCCATGTCCTTGATCGCGATCGAGTCGCAACCCATGGCTTCCATCTGCTTGGCCTGGGCCACAAATGCGTCGATGGTGTGCACAGGGCTGGTGGTGTAGGCAATGGTGCCCTGGGCGTGCTTGCCGGCAGCCTTGACCGCTTCGATGGCCACGCGCAGGTTACGCACGTCGTTCATGGCGTCGAAGATACGGAACACGTCGATACCGTTGACGGCAGCCTTGGCAACGAACGCCTTGACCACGTCATCGCTGTAATGGCGGTAGCCCAGCAGGTTCTGGCCACGCAGCAGCATTTGCAGGCGGGTGTTGGGCAGAGCGGCGCGCAGCTTGCGCAGGCGCTCCCACGGGTCTTCCTTGAGAAAGCGTACACAGGCGTCGAAGGTAGCGCCGCCCCAGACTTCCAGCGACCAGTAGCCGACTTTGTCGAGCTTGTCGCAGATCGGCAGCATGTCTTCGGTACGCATGCGGGTGGCCAGCAGGGACTGGTGGGCGTCGCGCAGGATTGTGTCGGTTACAAAGATTTTCTTGGACATTATGGGATTCCTCACAGGCCTGCGTGGGCGGCAATGGCGGCAGCGATGGCCAGGGCCAGCTCTTCGGGTTTGCGCTTGATCGAGTAGTTGGTCAGTTCCGGATGGCTTTCAACGAAGCTGGTATTGAACTGACCGCTGCGGAATTCCGGATTGCGCAGGATTTCCTGGTAGTAGGCGGCAGTGGTCTTCACCCCTTGCACGCGCATGTCGTCCAGGGCCCGCAGGCCGCGGTCCATGGCTTCTTCCCAGGTCAGCGCCCAGACCACCAGTTTCAGACACATCGAGTCGTAGAACGGTGGAATGGTGTAGCCGGTATAGATCGCCGTGTCGGTACGTACGCCCGGACCGCCGGGAGCGTAGTAACGGGTGATCTTGCCGAAGCTTGGGAGGAAGTTGTTCTTCGGATCTTCAGCGTTGATCCGGAACTGCAGGGCGAAGCCCCGGTGCTGGATGTCTTCCTGCTTGACCGACAGCGGCAGGCCGGAGGCGATGCGGATCTGCTCGCGAACGATGTCGATACCGGTGATTTCTTCGGTGATGGTGTGTTCCACCTGCACCCGGGTGTTCATCTCCATGAAGTACACCTCGCCATCGGCGAGCAGGAACTCCACGGTGCCGGCGTTCTCGTAACCCACGGCCTTGGCCGCGCGTACCGACAGGTCGCCGATGTAGGCGCGCTGTTCGGGGGTCAGTTGCGGGCTCGGGGCGATTTCGATGAGTTTCTGGTTGCGCCGCTGGATCGAGCAGTCGCGCTCGAACAGGTGCACGACGTTGCCGAAGCTGTCGCCGAGAATTTGCGCCTCGATGTGTTTCGGGTTGACGATGCATTTTTCCAGGAACACTTCCGCAGAACCAAAGGCCTTGGTCGCTTCGGAGATCACCCGCGGGAAAGCCTGTTCCAGCTCTTCACGACTGTTGCAGCGACGAATACCACGGCCGCCACCGCCGGAAGTGGCCTTGAGCATCACCGGATAACCGATGCGGTCGCCTTCGAGCAGCGCTTCATGGATGTCGGCGACGTTGCCCTCGGTGCCCGGGGTGACCGGCACGCCGGCCTTGATCATGCTGCGGCGGGCTTCGGTCTTGTCACCCATGCGGCGAATGACTTCCGCCGAAGGGCCAATGAATTTGATTCCACGTTCGGCGCAGATGTCCGCAAGTTCAGCGTTCTCAGACAGAAAACCATAACCGGGATGCAGCGCATCACAACCGGTTTCCACTGCCAGGTTCACCAGCTTGCGCGGGTTCAGGTAACCGGCCAGGGGCTCGGCACCAATGCTGTGGGCCTCATCGGCACGCTTGACGTGCAAGGCATGGCGGTCGGCGTCGGAGAAGATCGCCACGGAACGGATGCCCATCTCGGCGCAGGCACGCACGATTCGAACAGCAATTTCACCGCGGTTGGCGATCAGGATCTTTTTTATCACTGGAGTATTCCCAAGGCCGCTAGAACAAACGAGCCGGCAACGCCGGTCGGCGCGTGACCAATCGTCGCTGGCCAGTCGCATCTTTACCCTAGCGCTGTCTCTGGATAAACAAAAATCAATATTTATTAGGGTGTGCATAAGCAAAAGCTTATAGTGCTGTTACAAGGTTTTGCCGGGGCTTGAGAGAAATGCGTAAGTCATTGATGCGTATGACATTGCGTCAACTTCAGATCTTCAATGAGGTCTGTGATTTGCGTTCCTACAGCCGGGCGGCCGAGGAGATGAATCTGACGCAACCCGCCGTTAGTCTACAGATCCGCCAGCTCGAAGAACTGGTGGGCCAGCCGCTGTTCGAGTACGTCGGCAAAAAGCTCTACCTGACCGACGCCGCCGAAGCGCTGCAGCGCGCTAGCCGCGACATCTTCGGGCGCCTGGAGAGCCTCGACATGCAGCTCTCGGACATGCAGGGCTCGCTGCAGGGGCAACTGAAGCTGGCGGTCGAATCCAGCGCCAAGTACTTCGTTCCGCACCTGTTCGCCGCCTTCAAACGCCTGCACCCGGAGGTCAATCTTACCCTCACGGTAGTCAACCGGGCCCAGGCCATCCGTCGCCTCTCGGACAACCGTGATGACCTGATCATCATGTCCATGGTGCCCCAGGACATGGGCCTGGAGTTCCTGCCGTTCCTGAATAATCCGATCGTTGCCGTGGCACCGCCCGATCACCCGCTGTGCAAGCTCGACAGCCTGCGCCTGCAGGACCTTGAGCCGCACACGCTATTAGTGCGCGAACAGGGCTCGGGCACGCGCAAGGCTTGCGAAGAGTACTTCAAGGAAAAGCGCGTGCACTTCACCCAGACGTTGGAGGTGGCCTCGGCCGATGCCCAGCGCGAATGCGTGATCGCAGGCCTGGGTATCGCCCTGCTGACCCGTCACGCCCTGAACCTGGAACTGGCGACCGGCGTGCTGCGCGAACTGCCGGTCGAAGAGCTGCCACTGTACCGCAGTTGGTGCGTGGTGCAGTCCAAGGCCAAGCGGCAGTCGCCGGTGGCCCTGGCCTTTTTAGCGTTCATTCGTAGCGAACGTGCACAGATCAGCGGGCTTGTTGAGCGTTTCTCGGGGATTCTGCCGCCGATACCTGCCACACGCTGAGGGTCTGCAAGTCGGCGTAATCGGTGATCTCCTGCAGCAGGCGGCGCTGCTCGGAGTAGCTTTCGATCGCGCGGCGGAACTCCATGCGGCGCTGGTCTTTTTCCTGCTGTTTGCGGGATTTGGCGTTGGGTTGGTACGAGCCATCGAATTCACGAGCCATTGCATATCTCCCTTTTCGAGTGCGGGAGCTTCAGCTTGACGTCGTGGCATTACGGTTTGGCGGCGGGCCAATGACAAATCAATGAACCTCTAGGAGCGGGCTTGCCCCGCAATTCGCGGGGCAAGCCCGCTCCTAGAGGATGTATCAGTCGTCCATCGCCTTGATCGACTTGGGCGACAAACGCAGGCTGCGCAAGCTGCGTTTGACGCTCTTGAGGTGATTGACCAGGCTCGGAC
>RCUI01000351.1_pt1 | contig 16909 bp, 10 predicted proteins | sample 2166121 | NCBI WGS metagenome assembly RCUI01 (sample SAMN09932700, study PRJNA488358) | compost metagenome | feature: garden; material: soil; isolation source: compost soil in succinic acid-enriched culture | place: Germany: Experimental Botanical Garden Goettingen | collected 2016-01-27
CAGCTGGCTTTCTCGAAAATTTCCTCGCTGAGCTTGTTCAACCAGCTTTGATTGATCCTCACTTGCTCTATCCCCCTGGGTGATGTCGCGCGTCGGCCTCACCCGGGATTCCCGCCAGGTTTCCCATCATGAAGCAACTGCCCCTCGTCACTATTGCTATCCCTGCGTTCAACCCGGAGTTCTTCCGGCGGGCATTGTTCAGCGCTGTCTCTCAGGGCTATGACAATCTTGAAGTGGTCGTTTGTGATGACAGTTCAAGCGATGAAATACAGACGATTGTCGACGAGCTGGCCACCGATACGCGGTGCGAACTGCGTTATGTACGCAATGCCCGTAATCTGGGGTTCGCGTTAAACCTGCTGATGTGCCTGGAACACGCCCGAGGCACTTACATCAAGTTTCTCTGCGACGATGACTGGCTGATGGACGCCTGTATCAGCCAGCAAGCAGATACCTTGAGCGCCTGTCCGGATGTAAGCATGGTCCTTGGTCATCGGTTGATCTGTGCCGCCGATGATTCGTTGTTGCCCTCGCGTGCGGATAACTGCGTACTTTCGCCAACCAGTGCGGTGCTCAATGGTGGGGATTTGCTGGAGGTGCTGGCAAGCAATGCGCCGAACCTGTTTGGTGGTATCAGTCATAGCCTGTTCCGCCGTGCCCAGGTGCAAGAGTACCTACCGATGCTGGTGCAGGATGGCCAGGGGTTTTGTGCACGCCTGGACCTGGCGTTGTACATCTGCCTATTGCGTCGTGGGCACTTGGCTTATCTCAAAGACATGCTCAGCCTGGAGCGGGTACACCCGGCCCGTTTGAGCCACCACACCAGCATGGTGCTGGCATCGCGCACTGAAACCGAATGGCTGGTGCAGATGCTGGCTTCGCGTACTGGCGAGACGGCGCCCGCCACAGGATGGGTTCGCTATGTGCCGATCGACCTCTATTGCAAAGGGGAAGACGAAGACAAGGCCTGGCAGGAGCTTGAACTGACGCGTTTGTACTTCGGTCAGGTAGCCAACTTTGAGCAGCAGGTCGGCACTCGGAGCCTGAGTTTTGCCGAACTCTATGATCAGTGGCTGGAGTGCAAGTCGTTGTCACCGGCACAGAGTCGGCTGTTGCCCAAGCGGATCGAGCAGTGGCCATCCCGGCCACGCATTGTTGCGGTGGTGTTCGATCCAGTGGGAGATCCTCTGGCGCTCAAGGTCTCTCTGGACAGTCTGGCAGCCCAGTCCTACGCGGCCAGTGAGGTGTGGGTGCTTTCGACGAACCCTGCGCCCACCGCTCGCCAGGGTGTGCAGATGATCGCCTTGCAAGGCAATGGCTTCGAGCAATTGAACGAGTGGCTGTTGCGTGTCGACAACGCCGGCTGGGTTTTCCTGTTGCAGGCTGGTGATCGCCTGCATGACCACGCCTTGGTGATCATGGCTGAACGTATGGCACTGCGCCCGGACCGGCTTTGCCTTTACACCGATGAGGGGGCTAGCGACAACCTGCAGTCGGGGCAGCCAATCTTCAAGGCTGACTTCAACCTTGATCTGATGCGCAGCTATCCCTTCGTTGGACGCATGCTGGCTTTCCAGTGCTCGCGTTTACGCGAGTTGGGTGGCTTTGCCAGTGAGTTTGATGTGCTGGCACCGCAAGACCTGCTCTGGCGCCTGGTTGAAGCCCACGGTTTGCAAGTGGTCGAGCACGTTGCCGAACTGCTGGTGCAATGTCAGGTGAGCTATGCCGACTGGCTGATCGACCCAGCCTGCGTGGTTCAGGCGCCACGGATCCTGCGGGCGCACTTGCAGCGTCTGGGCGTGGCGGCCGAGGTTGCCAGCGCTGAGGGCACGTTGTTGTCACGGGTTAGCTATCAGCATGCAGATACTCCGCTGGTCTCCATCATTGTTGGTGCGGGGCAGGATCTTTCCGCGCTTTTGCGCTGCGTCGAGTCGATCTTTGAACACACCACTTACAGCCAATATGAAGTGCTGGTGGTTGCCCGTGGTGATGAGCCAACCGATGTGCAAGGCTGGTGCACGGCAATGCGTGGATTGGACAGCGATCAGTTACGGATTGTCGATATCGATACCCAGGCAGCGCCGCGGCTGGTCAACCTGGCTAGCCAGTATGCGCGCGGCGACTATCTGCTGTTGCTCGATGTCGGTTGCGTGATTTTTGACCGGCAGTGGCTCAATGAACTGATGAGTCATGCGCAGCGCCCTGAGGTCGGTGTGGTCGGTCCCAAGCTTTGTAACAGTGACGGCGCGGTTGTCGGTGCCGGGTTGGTGCTGGGGTTGCACGGTCCAGCTGGCAGTCCTTTCATGGGCCAGAAGGCCGATGCCAGTGGTTACATGAACCGCCTGGCGGTGGTACAGAACTGGAGCGCGGTCAGTGGCGACTGCCTGCTGGTTCGCCGAAGCCTCTTCGACGACCTGGGAGGGGTGGAGGAGGAGGCTTATCACGGCGGGTTGTTCGCTGCCGATTTCTGTTTGCGGGTGCGTGACCACGGTTACCTGGTGGTCTGGACTCCCTATGCGCTGGTTGCCCGGTTATCCAGTGAAGACGCTTCGGCATCCAGTGTGCTGCAGCAGGGTGCGGATCAGGACGCTTTTTACGACCGCTGGCTGCCCCGTGTTGCCTACGATCCGGCCTACAACCGCAACCTCAGTCTGAAAATGTCCAGTTTCAACCTTGATGCCGGTATGCGCAGTGGTTGGGACCCCTTCATCAGTCGGGCGGTTCCTTTTGTTCTGGCGTTACCGATTAATACATCGGCGGTCGGTCACTACCGGGTGACTCAACCGTTTTTCGAACTGGAGCGTGCGGGTTGGGTTCAGGGGCGGGTGAACTACTCCACCCCGGGCAGTATCGACCTGGAGCGTGACAAACCCGATTCGATCATCTTGCAATGCCGTTATATGACAAGCTCGATCGAAGAATTCGAGCGCATCAAGCGTTACGCCAATGCGCGGCGCATTTATGAGATCGACGATTACATCCTCGATGTGCCGAAAAAGAATGATCACGCGCGCAATATGCCATCGAACATGCGTGAACTGGTGACCCGTGGTATCGCCCTGTGTGATCGCCTGGTGGTTTCAACTCAGCCGTTGGCCGACGCGCTGTCCGATATGCATCGCGACATTCGTGTGGTGCCCAATATGCTCGCCGCACCGCTCTGGCGAGGGTTGCAGAGCCGTCGGCAAACCTCTGTGCGGCCTCGCGTAGGCTGGGCTGGCGGGACCAGTCATCGGGGCGATCTGGAGCTGATTGTCGATGTTGTAAAGGCATTGGCCGATGAAGTCGACTGGGTGTTCTTTGGTATGTGCCCCGAGTTGTTGCGCCCGTATGTCAAGGAGTTCCACAAGGGGGTATCGATGGCGCTTTATCCGCAGAAGCTTGCCAGTCTGGATCTTGACCTGGCCCTGGCACCTCTGGAAGTCAACCTGTTCAATGACTGCAAAAGTAATCTGCGTTTGCTTGAGTACGGTGCCTGTGGCTTTCCGGTTATCTGCACTGATACCAAGGCTTATCAGGGGTATCTGCCTTGCACGCGTGTACTCAGCAACAGTACCGAGGAGTGGATCGATGCGATTCGTATGCACCTGGCCGACCCTGCAGCCAGCTATCGCCAAGGCGATGCGCTACGCGAGGCGGTATTGCGAGATTACGTGCTGACTGAGCACAACCTGCAGCACTGGGCCAATGCCTGGCTGGCCGATTGATGAACGATGGCTGGCGCGCCACAGCGCCGGACAAACTGAAGAACTTGAGTGGTGAGTGCGCTATGAGTAAACAAGCAAGTGAAAAGGCGTTGTCTCGGCAAGCTGTCAGCGTTGTGTTGCTGGGGCTTGACGGGGCGGCGTATCGAGCGCGTGCAGTCGCTTACTACCAGGAACAAGGTTGTCACGTGGCGCAGGTCGCGACTGACGCTGGAGAGGATTGGCAGTCGGCTTTGCGCCAGGCTTTGGAGCAGGTAGAGACGCCTTACGTCACCTTGGCCAGAGACTGTGATTTCATCTTGAGCGACGCGCTTGAAGCCGCAGTCGAGTGGTTGCAGGGGCACGCTGACGACCAGATGGCACAAGGTTATGCCCTGGGCTTTAAGCCGGGCAACAGTGTCGTGACCTACCACAAGGTGGGAAATGGCGTGCAGGATGAGGTATCAGCCGGTCCTCGCGACACCATCCGTCAGCATGCCATGAAGGGTCTGCAGGCCTGGCGTGCAGTTATTCGGCTCGAGACCTTGCAGGCGGCGCTCGATAGCGTACCTGCCGAGTTGTCGGGCGAGGGCTGGTTGCTCGGCCTGTCCTGTGCCTTGCTGCTGCAGGGGCCAATCAAGGTCCTGGAGCGCACCGCAGTGCTGATCGAATGCCCGGCACGGGCTGCTGATTCGGTCGTGCGCGAAGAAGCCCTGGGGCAGGTGGCGCGGGTCCTGCAACGCTGGGGACAGGTGCAGCAGGCACTCGGTGTCGATGAGCAGGGCTTTGCTGTTTTGCGCCAGTTTGTTCGTGCGACTTACGACGCCGGTGAGGCGCCGTTGGTGTTCACCTCACCCTGGAAAAGCGTCGTGGACGAACCTGATCGCGAATTCGAGACACGCCAGTTCGTCGAGCTGCCTTATTACAATGCCTTGCTGTTCAGACAACTTTCGAAGCTGGAATTTTTCCTTCATGCCTGGCCGGTAGGGCAGACCCATACCCAGGCCCTGGAAGGTACCTGGGTGCGTCAATGCGAGTTGTTGCAGGTACAGCCCAACGATACCCCGGACAGCCTCCATGAGCGCTATTGGCAAGCCCTGACACTGAGCCTGTTCGATCCGCGTGTATGCCAGCGTCTGGTCGATACGCTGACGGGCGAGCAGGACCGTGATCAACTGAACGAATTGAGCGCCTGGCTGCAGCGTCTGGAACGCGTAGGTGGCGTGGACCTGGTTCGGCAACTGGAGCAGACGCCTTCTGGTCAGGTGCTCCAGGCGATTGTCGCAGCGACACCTGATGCTGAGGCTGAGCAGCGTGTCTTGACGCATCTGAAGAAACACAAGGCGCCGCAGTTGGCTTTGGTCGTGCTCGATCTGGAAGATGATGATGCTGCCCTACAGCGCACTTTCGATAGCATTCTTGCCTGTGGTGTGCGTGATTTTCGCCTAGTGGTGCTCAAGGCTGGCGTATTGCCGGCCATTACCACCGCGCGCGATACCCTGCACTTTATCAAGGTGACAGCCGATAATGCGATATCGCACCTGAACCAGGTTGTCCGGCAGCTATCGAGTGAATGGCTGATGGTATTGCAGGCCGGTGACCAGTTGACCGCCGGGGGTATGCTGCGTTTGCAGGTGGAGCTGGCAGAGGCACCTGCCTGCCAGGCAATATGCGCCAACGAGGTTCAGCGTGAACACGATGGCCGCCTCGTCAGCGTCGTGCGTCCGGGTGCTGATCTGGACTTGCTGCGCAGCCGTCCAGATCTGATGGCGCGGCACTGGTTGGTGCGTCGTGAGGCAGTATTGGCCATCGGTGGCTATAGCGAGGCGAGCGGCCGGGCGCTGGAGTTCGATCTGTTGCTGCGGCTGGTCGAGGCGCAAGGCCTGGGGGTCCTTGCACACCTGGATGAGTACCTGGTGATCGCTGGGAAGGCAGCAGAGCCGATGTCGGGCGATGCAATGACAACGCTGAACCGCCATCTGGTGCAATTAGGTTACCGTGGCCAGGTGAGCGAGCAACGGCAAGGGCGTCTGCACATTGACTACCGCCATACCGTCACGCCGCTGGTCAGTATCCTCATTGCGGTTGAGGATGATCTGGCAAGTTTCCAGACCTGTCTGAAAGCCATTTTCCAGCGTACGCGCTACCCGCGTTATGAGGTAGTGGTAGCCAGCGGTAGTGCTGTGGCTGCGACAGTTGGCTCGGCATTGCAGGGGTTCGGCAGTCGTGTGCGACACGTCGTGGCAGCACAGGCCGAATCAGCCAGCGATCTGTGGAATGCCGCAGCGATCGAAGCAAAAGGCGAACAGCTGGTCGTGATGTCCAGTCGCTGTCAGGTGACGACCCCGGCGTGGATTGAAGCGCTGCTCAACCATGCCCAACGACCGGAAGTAGGGGTGGTGGGCTGCAGTTTGCTCGATAGCGAAGGTGTAATTCAGCATGCCGGCTTCGAGCTACTGGCCGGTGCGCATGTACATGCGCCTTGGGCGGGGATTTCTACTAAGGCCCTGTCGACAGCACTATGGCCAGAGGAAGTGCGCAGTTGTCAGGCGGTTTCTGGTGAGTGCCTGATGATCCGCCGTGAATTGTTCGAGCATTGTGGCGGGCTGCAAGTCATGGCAGGGGCGGATATCGACCTGTGTCTGCGCGTTGCCGAGGCGGGTTTGCTGGTGGTGTGGACGCCGCATGCACAAGTGTTCGTGGCTGCGCTGCCGATGCTTGACGTGGCAGAGCGAGCGTCGCTGCAGGCGCGATGGCCTTTGGTGTTCACAGATCGACGTCCGTCTGACTTCCTGCAGTCCTTGCGCTCCAGTGAGTGGCAGGCGACTGATTGGCTGGCACAACTGCAATGACACCTATTGGCGAGTTCTGAAACCGGCTTGCGTATCGCCGATCTCACCCGATGCATGGTATCGGGTGTGAACGGTGCAGAGGTCTGCTCAGTTTTTGAAGGAAAGTCTTGAATGGAAGTTAGCGTTACCCCCGTCATGCTCGAAGCGATTGTCACCCTGGCCACCAAGCGCACTATGCTTGAGCGGGACAAGGAGGCACTTGAAACTATCGTTGTTGGTTCTTCGCATGGGGATTGTGCGTTCAACCCCGCGTTTTTCGATCGCTCGTTCAATCTTTGCTCCAGCTCACAGGACCTGAAGCATTCCTATGGTCTGTACCGGCAGGCCTGCAAGGTCGCCAGCAATCTGAAGCGTGTTGTTGTTTTTTATTCTGTATTTTCGCCTGATTTCTTTTTGGAGAAGGTCAAGTCGGAGAAAGAGAAGTGCCCAGCGCTCAGAGAGGTCTTTTCCCTGGATCTGGAGTACGCCGATTCTGAGATTGAAGCCTTGAGCCACACGGTGCGGGGTTGCCTTGGTGGGCTGAGTTATGAGGCGGAGGCCGGCAGTTGTTCCGGTTTTACGCCCACGCAAGGGAAGTTCCGGTTTCCTGAATCCTATGGCGCTCAACGGCGAGCGCAGGATCATATGAAGCTGAATGTCGGCAATGAGGCCAATGCCTACTTGATGGATATTTTGCTATTGGCTAAAAACCAGGGGCATGAAGTGTATGTTGTTGTGCCGCCGGTGCGCAGTGACTACAGGCGTTGCCTGGGTGAGGAGTTCTCTTATTTGTTCAGGGACGTGATTGATATTGTAAATGTTTACAGTATGGTGTCGCCGGAGCCGAAAACGCAGCTCGTCAATTTCTTTGATGATGGTGATTTCCGGGATGATCACTTCGGTGATTATGATCATCTGCTGCCGACGGGGCAGGGTACTGAGCTACTCACGACCAAGCTGTGTAAGATGATTGTTGGTGACTGAGCGGTAACATAAACATCAAATCAACTCATAGCCTCCGCTGATCACCGCGTTTATGTGGGGCAGCGGATTGAACATCATCACATCGACTATTGAAAGCCAGGGCACAAAAGCGGCGTCGAACTGGCGGTACTGAAACGGCTGTGAGCGAAGGAACCTGAGCGTCAGGTTGCTGGTCTGGAAGGTGTGGCGATCATAGAGTTCTGTGCCGCCAATCGAATTGATGTACGTGCTTGCTCCCAGCGCATTACACAGAGCCATGACTTTATCGGCGCCTTTAAGGTCGTGATCAACAGGCACGCTTGAAGAAATCTGGATGTCGGTATTGATCGAAAGGTGTCCGCACAGTCTGACAATGGAGTGGTGCAGGTAGCGGAACAAGTTGTCGTCGTCGTGATGTACGATTTCTTCCAGTACCGGGAACGTCTGCTCGAAGTAAGGAGCCTTGCGGTAAGCGCCGGAGAATTGATTCAACAGTTTCTCGCGATTGAAGTTCTCAGCCAGCGCTCTGGCACGAATGTCCAATGAGTCTGAGTCGTTTTTCAGGGCGAGTGAAAATGTGGTGTCTGTGCCGCTTTTGAGCATGCGGTTGCGGTTGATCCAGCCTTTTTTTGTGTACTTTATGTTGTCGTAGACAACAAATTTATCCACTGAAGCAATTAACTGAAAGTAGCCAATGTAAGGCAGGAAGTAAGGTTGCATGATTGCTAGTTTCATTTTTTGTTTCTCGACGGATCTATCGCTTATCTGTTGTTGAGCCGGCGTTGCTGCGATCAAGCGTGTCGGGCACAGCCACAGGCACTGTGCCGACCGCTTGAGCCATTCTCAGTCAGGCATCCACGCGGTTCGCCAGGCGTGTATTTGCGCTTCATCGAGCGTGCCTCGAGCCAATACTTGCTGGCGCAGCGCCTCACCTTGAAGGCTTGATGCCTGCGGGTTGTCCAGGTGCTCGTTGAGGGTGTTCAGCCAGGCATCCGCATTGTTGGGAACCCGGCAGACACTGAAATCAACGTGGGTGGCGGGGACGTCACTGCAGATAACGGCATAACCACAAGCACCGTACTGCAATATCTGCAGTGCATTGTTGGCCCGGCCGAAGGTACTGTTGTCTTGCGCAACAAGGGCAATATCCAGATTCAGGTCGGCCAGCGCCGCAGGATTGTTCTGCAGGTTTGCTTCGTGGAGCTCGCTGGCAAACGGGCTGAGATAGTCTGGCACCTCACCCCACAGTACCCAGTCCACCCGGTCGCACAGCGTTCGAATCACGGTGTCGAGCAGTATTCGCGTGCCTTTGTCTTGCTGGTGCTGGTCGAAAGCACAACCTATGCGCAGTTTGCCAGTGGATGGTGTGGGGTGTGGCAGATGCTGCCACTGCTGGCCGAGGCGCGTTTCGACAACCCGGATGTCCTGGTGCAGGTCTGCCAGCGTGTCGGCCAGCGCCTGGCTCGGCACAATGATCCGGTTGACGTAGCTGGCAGCCTCGCGTAGCGCGTCCCAGCAGCGTTTTTCATCGTTGATTTCCGGCCCTGCCAATGGCGGCAGAAAGCAATCCACTTCAAGTACCTTGAATGCCCTGGAGAACTGCCGGACCTGTTGCATCTGTTTCAGGCGAAGCAGGTCAGTGTAATGCTGAAAGACAATCACATCCGGCTCAAAGCGCTCCAGCGCAACCGGGCTCAGTATGCTGCTGCTCAGGCACCCATCAATCAAACCGGTGCTACGCATCTGTTCGAACGGCCCGCTCAGGCGTTCCTTGGTGGCATCGGCCGTGCGTGCTGGATGCGCCAGGACCACTGGTAGTGGCCGCCAGGACAAGGGTCTCCAGCTAAGTCCATGAACGGCTTCAAACTCAAAACCATTACCACGCAGCGATAGATTTTTGTTGTAGGCAGGGTCATTGGCCAACACCGGCAGCCATTTTTCATAGGCCAGTTGTTGTTCCCGGAGGAAGCGCGCTTTGTTCTGCGGGTCCTTGCGGGCCTCTTTCCAGCTGGCCTCTGCTTCGTGGAGCAGCAGTGCGTGCGGAGTCCAGAGGTTCAGGTAGCCAAGGTTGGCAACTTTCAGGCACAGGTCAAGGTCGTTGCAGGTTACCTGGAACAATGCCTCGTCCATGCCGCCCGCTTCGTGATAGAGCGCTGCGCGAACCATCAGGCAGGAAGCGCTGACCGCACTGATGTTCTGGTCTACCTGCAGGCGTTGCAAGTAACCATTGGCATTGGCGGGCTGATCGATGAACGGGCTGCTTGCCGGGCCCCGAAGGCCACAGATCAGGCCAGCATGCTGGACGGTGGCTACGGGACTGATCAGTTTACCGCCCACTACGCCAATTTCTGGGCGCTGGGCATGGTTGAGCAGTTCGTCCAGCCAGTCTTCGCGGATAACCGCTGTGTCGTTGTTGAGCAGCACCAGATACTCGCCACGCGCATGGCCGGCTGCCATGTTGTTGATGGCGCTGAAGTTGAAGGGGGCGGGGTAACGCAGTACGCGCAGTTTGTCGCCACCGACCATTGCCATTTCGTTCAGCCACTCGAGGGCTTCCGGTGATTGGCTGTCGTTGTCGATCAGGATGATTTCGAAGTGCGGGTAGCGCGTTTTCGTCAGCAGGCTTTCGACGCAGCGCTGCAGAAGAGGCAACTGGTCGCGGGTAGGAATCAGGATCGAAACCAGGGGCTGGTGTTCGTGATTGTACTTGATGTGGTAATGCCGGGCGGGTTCCTGCACTACCTGGGCATTGGCATAGCCGCGGTTGCCAAGGTGGCGAAGCAGGGCGTTGCGCTCGTCCGGATTATCCGCAAGAGTGGGCGTATTGCTGACCACCAGCGGCTCGTCCAGATGGGCAATGCCGCTCATGCCGGCGACTTCGATCAGTCGCAGGATCAGGTCCAGCTCAAGGGCTTCGGGAAGTTGAGCGTCATAGCCACCCACTTGCAAGGCCAGCTCACGGCGTACTATCCAGTGGTTGGCCATCGCAAGTGGCAGACTCAGCAGGTAGTCCAGATTGGCGCATGGCCGCAGCACGGCCGCTGGCCCTTCCGGCGAGCGGAACATGCTGTCACAGTAGAGCATCCGGCAGCCGTCGGCACCAGGTAGCTCGAGGTCGAGCATCAAGGTTCCGGCAGGCAGCAACTCATCGCCGGCGGTGAGCAGCATGATCCAATCGCTGCTGTCAGCCTGCAGGGCTTCGTTCAATTCGATAGCGCCCGGCACGGCGCAGGTCAGCCAGCGCAGATTGTTGCTAAGGTGCTGTGGGCCCGTGGCGCAGCTCAGCACTACCGTGCGTAACTCGATGGGCGACGTCGACTGCCATAGCGCCAGGCTTTCCAGGGTATTGCTCAGGGCGTCGGCATCTGCGCAGGGGTCGCGCACCAGCACCGTCAGGCTGGTTTTGCCGCTCAGCTGGCGGCGGCGCTGATCGACCAGCTGCCGCTGGACCGGTGTCAGTACCCGATGCTGAAGCCATTGCTTGATCGACGGTACCTGGTTGTCGGCAATGTGCTGGACGGCCGCTTGTTGGGTGATATCCAGGAACCGCTCAAGCTGTGGCCAGAAGGCCTTTTCGATGTCGAGCCAGCGCTTGCGCGCTTGCATCACGCTTGAGCGTGCACGCTCAAGACCGCCAGGTTCGTCATAGAGTGCCGATCCGGCGTCGCCAAATTGTTCGATGAAAGGTTGCGAGGTGACGTGGCCACCCGGCATGTAAATGACCGGACAACCACAGAGCATCGCTTCCGTACAGGTCGCCGAAAGCTCATAGCTGTACAGCGTTTGTGCTTTGCGAAAGATTTGCGCCAGCTCGCTCAGTGTTTTCGGGTTGGCCAGGCTCAGGACTTCGATATCGTCCGGCAACAGTGAGTAATCGACTTTGTTTCTGTCAATACGATTCAGATACAGGTAGTTGCCACTACGCTGCACCGGCTCTGTCGGTGGCGAGAACAGTTGTGAGTCGATGATCGGCAGCAGGAGCAGGTTGTTGCTTTTACCGTCGCCACGAAAATCCTGGGTGTAGTAGAAGAACAGGTCCGAGTCCTGGGCATCGATTGAGCGCCCGGTGAAGAACCCTTCGCGGTTGAGGATGTAGCGGGCAACGACGGGTGCTGCGAAAGGATTGCCGTCGAGTACTTCCGGGTACACCGCAATCGGGGCGACGCCGATTGCTTTATGGTGTTGACGGATTTCCTCGGTGAGGATCGGGGTGCGCAGGTTCGGGTTGACCCGGCAGTTTGACAGGTAGGCTTCGTAGCCCGCCAGGTTCAACGCGTGGCAGAGATAGTGCAGGACGCAAATGCCCGAAGAGGTCTCCCGATAATCCGTGCCGAATATGTAGTACGGGTGGCGTGGTTTGTCATGCAGGGAAGGGCTGATCATGCGTTGGCCTTGCTGTCGGCAGGGCGCTCGCAAACGACATAGACGCTGGCACACAGGTCAGGATAAACCATGCCGAGTGCGTAGCAGGCATCCATGAACTGATCATTGATCAGTTCGCTTTCCAGGGCTTTGTCCAGTTGAAAGTTGGCCAGCGGCTTGAAGAACACGCCGCCACGCTGGGCAACCTTCCAACCGGCCGATCGAACTTCCTGCTCGAGCGTATCGAGGCTGTAGGTCACGCGGTGACCGTGCAGGCGCTCCCCTTCGGTCACGGCGCTGTTGTATTCGATCAAACCCATTTTTACCGCAATCTGGCGCGAAGGGGCATTGGCGTTCGGCACCGCGATGAACAATCTGCCACCTGGGGCCAACCATTTGCTTACCCGTTCAAGTACAGCATTGCGGTCGTCCAGATGTTCCAGGGTGTGGATCAGGAAAATGTTGGAAAATCGAGGTTCAAATTCAGCTTCCTCGAAGATACTGCACACGAATTTGACGTTGGATCCGACCTTTTCCCGGGCGACACTGATGAGCTCGTCGGAGCCCTCAACAACCGTCAGGTCGCTGAATCGCTCGGCAAACAAGGCGGTGAAGGCGCCCATGAAACAGCCCATTTCCAGGGTCGGGCCGTCAGCCAGCCAAGGGCCAAAGCTGTCGAGCATGTAGCGTCGTAGCCGCGCATCGAAATCATAGAAGTAGTTGCGTTCAGCGTTGTCTTGGAACTCTTGATTGTAATTGCGTGCGGACATGAGGTTATCCCTGGTTTTTCCGGTAGAAGCGCTGGCCTTCAGGCTGATACCACTCGTGGAGGGTTGAAGGTGTGCGGGCGTACCATCCCAGCAGTTGTTGCACTGCAGGTGACTGTGAACGGCAAAAGTCTTCGCCGAGTACGCGGCAATAATCGAACTGCGGCTTGAAATAGCTGCGCGTGAAGGTGATGGTCAGGCAGCGGCGCGGTTGTTCTGTGCGGTTGATACCCGCGGCATGCCAGATGCGCGAGTCGAACAGGTAGATGGAGCCGGCACTGCCCAGCGCCTTGCGTGACATCGATTCGAAAACGCCCTCATCAGGCTTTTCTGCAGCATTTTGCGAGCCAGGCAGAAACAAGGTGGCGCCGTTATCGACGGTGAAATCGTCGAGCAGGACGAGGGCCTGGGCCATCTGCATTGATTCGGCTGACCAGGAGCGCACATCCCGATGCACATTGCGCACGTAGGCATTGGTACTGCTGAGGTTGTTCAGGCCACCATACGAATTAAGGATCGGGACGCCACCGAGCATGTGCTCCAGGGTGTCGACGATGCCCCACTCGGCGAAGCGTTCGAGCAGCTCAATGAAATGATTGTCGCGGGTCAGAATATGGTGGGCCGTCTGCTCGGTGCGTTGCGTGATGCCGTTTTCCACTTGCACTTGGCGACAGCGGTCAATTGCGCAGGTCAGGTCCGTGCGTAGCTGATCAAGCAGCGGTTGCCCGATCAGGTCGTTCATGCAGGCATAGCCATTGGCGTGCAATTCTTGCCAGAGCTCGTTCATTGATTGTTTTCCCGTGCTACCTGCCAGTCCCGATACTCTTGTGCCGTTACGCCGAGCAGAACCCGGTCCCAGCGTTGGCCTTTGCGGTAATACCACTGGCGCTGCACGCCTTCGATCACCCACGGCGTCTTGCGCGTATAGGTGGCCAGAGACGGGGCGTTGTATTCAATGATGGTGGTCCACAAGCGGCTCAAGCCCAGCTCATCAAAGGCATAGCGCATGACCGTCGCGATCACGTCGGTGCCATAGCCTTGGCCTCTGAGCGCGCTATCACCAATCATCATGCCGTGCTCGGCTGTGCGGTTCTTCCAGTCGATACCCACCAGGTTTGCAGTGCCAATGAGTCCATAGCCTGGTACCTCGATACCGAAGCGTTGATTCAGCGGGTCTTTTGGCAAACCCAGTAACCAGTTCCGTTGTGCCTCACATGAGGTGGGAAAATGCCATCCGCCGAGCAAGCTCCAAAGTTCCTCATCGTTGGACCATTGGTGCAGCAACGGCAGATCTTCCAGCTCCAGTGCTCTGAGCAAGATGCGTTGACCTCGAATACTCATGATTTCCTCGTGTGTTGAAGGATGGTGTTGGCAAGGCGGTCCATGTCTTCGACTCTGTATCGTTGGTCGATTGGTAGGGGTAACAGGCACTGGGCCCAGTGTTTTTCAACGACTGGCGTCGTTGGTGCCTGGAGCACATCAGGCCAGTAGCGTGGCACGTAGATGGCGTGTTCGAGCAGATGTGCGCGCAGGCACTCGGCAGCTTGGGCAGATGCCAATAGCAGTGGATAGCACAGGGCTGCAACGGGGCGCGCAGGCCATGAGGTAAAGTGATTGTGGTGGTCCAGATGCTGGCGTAATCGGGTCAGATTGCTCATGCGCTGCTGACTGACCTGCGCATAGTCGATGCTGTCCAGCAGGCGTGCCGTGCTGGCCGACATCGCTTTCACACCCTCTGTTTGTAGCGCCTGTTCGTTCGCTTGAAACGCGTCATAGTGTTGATGCGGTGCATCTTCCAGGCGTCCGAGCAGTGCGCCAAAACGTGCCTGAGACCGGCTGTCTGGCGGCGTTGGCAGATCGGCGGGAGCATTGAGTAACCAACCGCCGTCGGCAACGCCAACGAACTTGCGAGGAGAGTAGAATGTCGCAATCGTGGGTAGTGGCTCGCTGAACAGCGCCTGCGAATTGTCGACGATCAACTGATGTTTGTACTGCGGTGCTAGCACCTGGCGGATGTAGTCGGTCATCAGGCCGAAGTAGTCGACGAAAACGATGGACTCATCACTGGCCAGGGCTGGAAGATGCTCAAGCTGCCACGTCTCGGACAGGCAATAACGTGCGACCTCTATGCCCGTGTCATCCAGGGTGTCTTGCATCACTCCACAGATGTAATGAGGGAGGTACACCTTTCGCAACTGGCGTGCCATCAGCAGGGCCCGGAATGCTGAGCGAGCCGAGTTGAAACCGACGGCGTGCGGGTAAGGGTGCAAGCCTTTGCGCAGTTCAAGCTCGAAGTAACCACCGATAGCATCAGGCATACGCGAATGCTCCGGCTCCAGGCCAGGCGAGGGTCATACTCTGCGCGCTCCGTATAGCACCTCGATGATTTTCGTCTGGGTCTGCAGGTCCAGATCCGGATAGATCGGTAGGCACAGTACCTGGCGGGACACCTGCAGGGCATGGCCCAGGTGGGTGAGATCCGAGCTGGGTAAGCCGCGGTACATCGGGAACTCGCAGATAAGCGGGTAGAAGTAGCGGCGCACCAGAATGTCTTGCGCGCGATAATGCTCATATAGCTCTTCACGACTGGCGCCGAATCGCTGGCTGTCAATCAGGATGGGGCAATAGGCGTAGTTCCAGTCCAGGTCTTCGGGCTGTTGCAGCAGGGTGATGCCATCCATGCCTTCCAGTGCTTCTCGGTAGCGTTCGTAGACCCGGCGACGCTGACTGAGGGCATCGTCGATATGACGAAGCTGCAGGACGCCGAAGGCGGCCTGGATTTCGTTCATTTTGCCGTTGATGCCGGTGGCCATGATCGTCACTTCGTCAGAAAAGCCGAAGTTCTTCAGGTAGTCGATTCGTCGCTTGAGTTTTTCGTCCTGGCAGACAATGGCGCCCCCTTCGAAAGTATTGAACACCTTGGTGGCGTGGAAGCTTAGAATCGAAAGGTCGCCATTGTTGAGAATACTGTTGCCGTCCTGGCGCACGCCGAAGGCGTGGGCGGCGTCATAGATGACTTTCAGACCGTAGGTGTCAGCGATTTCCTGAATACCTTGTACATCGCATGGGATGCCGTAGCAGTGCACTGGCAGTATGGCAGTGGTTGCCGGGGTAATAGCTTCGACGATGCGTTGCGGGTCGAGGTTGTTGGTGCGTGGGTCGATATCGACGAACACCGGCTTGAGGTTGTTCCACAACAGGGAATGAGCGGTGGCCACGAACGAATAGGGCGTGGTGATGACTTCACCGGTAATCCGCAGCGCCTGCAGAGCCGTTACCAGGGCCAGGGTACCGTTGGAGAAGAGCGAGATGTGCTTGACGCCCAAATACTCGGCCAGCTCTTTTTCAAGCTGTTCATGGAACGGACCGGCATTGGTCAATCGCTTGCTTTCCCAGATTTTTTCCAGGTACGGCACGAACTCTTCCAGAGGGGGCAGTAGCGGACTGGTAACGGTAATCGGTTTGGCCATGGAGACACTGCTCGTGATGACTGAATAATGGCACGCGGCACTGAGAAAGCCGCCGTGAATTGATATCAGGTGCCCTGTCGGTGGCGCCTTCGCCATGAATCCGACGGTTCTGGCGTCATGCAGCAAAAAACTGGCCAACTCATTTTTTTCAGCGTTTTGAACGGTGCGGCCGCCGTAAGCCCGCGTTACGTCTGACGAATAGATGCTTGGCAGTGACTTGGCAGTCGAATCGTGCATCATTAGTCTATTGAGTCGTCGGGCGGTACTGGAGGGTGGGGGCTGTGCAGCCTCGAAAAACCTTGAGAATCAAAATTCCAGTGCCCGTGAAAATCCGCATTTCTAACGGGAAGCCACAATGATTGGCATCAAAAGCATCGCGAGTTACGTACCAAGTGAGGGTGTGGACAACTACGCCCAGGGTGCGAAGTTCGCCAAGGACGAAGAGTTCATACTCGGCAAGATCGGTTCGGCGTTCTTGCCTCGCAAGGATGCGGCTCAAGAGACTTCCGACCTGTGTGTCGAGGCGGTCAAGACCCTGTTCGCTGCCAATCCGGACCTGGACCCTGCGTCCATCGACGCCTTGATCGTCGTCACCCAGAATGGTGACGAAGAAGGTTTACCGCACACGGCGGCCATTGTTCAGAACAAACTGGGCTTGCCGACGCATGTCGCGGCTTTCGACATTTCCCTGGGGTGCTCGGGGTATGTTTATGGCATCTACGCCATGAAGGGTTTCATGGAGGCAGCAGGTCTGAAGAACGGCCTGTTGATCACTGCAGACCCTTATTCGAAGATCGTCGACCCTGAAGATCGCAACACGACCATGCTGTTCG
>RCUI01000352.1_pt1 | contig 16833 bp, 10 predicted proteins | sample 2166121 | NCBI WGS metagenome assembly RCUI01 (sample SAMN09932700, study PRJNA488358) | compost metagenome | feature: garden; material: soil; isolation source: compost soil in succinic acid-enriched culture | place: Germany: Experimental Botanical Garden Goettingen | collected 2016-01-27
TGGCCCGAGTTCTGATCGTCGACGATTCGCCGACCGAAATGTACAAACTGACCGGTATGCTCGAAAAACACGGGCATGAAGTGCTCAAGGCCGAAAACGGCGCCGATGGCGTGGCCCTGGCCCGCCACGAAAAGCCCGATGCGGTACTGATGGACATCGTCATGCCCGGGGTCAACGGCTTCCAGGCCACTCGCCAGTTGAGCAAAGACCCGGAAACCGCGCACATCCCGGTGATCATCGTCACCACCAAGGACCAGGAGACCGACAAGGTCTGGGGCCAGCGCCAGGGCGCCAAGGACTACCTGACCAAGCCGGTGGACGAAGACACCCTGATCAAGAAACTCAACGACGTGCTCAAAGGTTGACCACCCGGCCCATGGGCGAGTCGCTGACGGCCTTCGAGCTGCTGCTGGACATCGACCGGCGCTGCCGGCTGCTGGCCGCCGACCTGCCGTTGCAGGAAACCCGCCTGCAGAGCTGGAGCGGCATCGGCTTTCGCATCGCCGAGCAATGGTTCGTCGCGCCCATGGGCGAAGTCGCCGAAGTGCTGCACGAGCCGCGCCTGAGCCGGATCCCCGGGGTCAAGCCGTGGGTCAGCGGGGTGGCCAACCTGCGTGGCCGGCTGCTGCCGGTGATGGACCTCTGCGGCTTTTTCGGCCTGGGCCTGTCGGCCCCGCGCAAGCAGCGGCGGGTGCTGGTGCTTGACCACGACGAGCTGTTTGCCGGCTTGCTGGTCGATGAAGTGCTGGGCTTGCAGCATTTTCCGCTGCACAGCCTCGACCTGTCGCCGCCAACGCCGTTGCTCAGCGCTGCCGCGCCCTTTGTTCAGGGGCATTTTCAGCGTGAGCGCAGCTGGGCGATCTTCAGCCCCTTCGCCCTGGCCCAGGCGCCGGGTTTCCTCGACGTCGCGCTGTAAAGGAATGCCACCTCCGTGACCACGACCAAGACGGCTCCATCGACCCAGGGTTCCCGCAGCAGCGCGCAGATCGCGGCGCTGTTCGTGGTGCTGATCCTGTCGATCATCCTGCTGTTCGCCAACTTCGCCTACCTCAACACCCAGGCCAATTACGACAAGCAGTACATCGGCCATGCCGGTGAGCTGCGGGTGTTGTCCCAGCGTATTGCCAAGAACGCTACCGAGGCTGCGGCTGGCAAGTCTCGCGCGTTTCGGTTGCTGAGCGAGGCGCGCAACGATTTCGAGCAGCGCTGGGGCTACCTGAAAAAAGGCGATGCCAGCACCGGCCTGCCCGCCGCGCCGCCGGCGGTGCGCAAGGAAATGGACGCCGTGCTGCGCGACTGGGAAAACCTGCGCAAGAACAGCGACGCGATTCTTGCCAGTGAGCAGACCGTGCTGTCGTTGCACCAGGTCGCCGCGACCCTGGCTGAAACCGTGCCGCAGTTGCAGGTGGAGTACGAGAAGGTCGTCGAGATTCTGCTGCAGAGCGGCGCCCCGGCCAGTCAGGTCGCCGTGGCCCAGCGTCAGTCGCTGCTGGCCGAACGTATTCTCGGCTCGGTCAACACCGTACTGGCCGGGGATGAGACCGCCGTGCAGGCCGCGGATGCCTTCGGCCGCGACGCCAGCCGTTTTGGCCAGGTGCTCGAAGCCATGCTTGGCGGTAACGAGGCGATCCAGGTTACCCGCGTGCAGGACCCGGACGCCCGCGCGCGGCTGGCCGAGATCGCCGAGCTGTTTCAGTTCGTCGCCGGCTCCGTGGACGAAATCCTCGAAACCTCGCCTGAACTGTTCCGTGTGCGCGAAGCCGCCGGGAGCATCTTCGGCCTGTCGCAAACCCTGCTCGATGAAGCCTCGCGCCTGGCCACCGGTTTCGAGAACCTGGCCAACGGCCGAACCCTGGATACTGTCGGCGGCTACGTGCTGGGCTTGCTGGCGCTGGCCTCGATCATCCTTATCGGCCTGGTGATGGTGCGTACCACGCACCGGCAACTGCGCGAAACCGGCGAAAAGAATGAACGCAACCAGCAGGCAATCATGCGCCTGCTCGACGAAATCGAAGACCTCGCCGATGGCGACCTGACCGTGACGGTCTCGGTGACCGAGGACTTCACCGGCGCCATCGCCGATTCGATCAATTATTCCATCGACCAGTTGCGCGACCTGGTGGCGACCATCAACCTCAGCGCCGAGGAAGTCGCCGCCGCCGTGCAGGACACCCAGAACACCGCGCGTCAGCTGGCCAAGGCCTCCGAGCACCAGGCCCAGCAGATCAGCGATGCCTCGGTGGCGGTGGGCGACATGGCCGAGTCCATCGACCGGGTGTCTACCCACGCCTATGAGTCGGCGAAGGTGGCCGAGCGTTCGGTCGCTATCGCCAACAAGGGCAACGAGGTGGTGCACAACACCATCAACGGCATGGACAACATCCGCGAACAAATCCAGGACACCGCCAAACGGATCAAGCGCCTGGGCGAGTCGTCCCAGGAGATCGGCGATATCGTCAGCCTGATCGACGACATTGCTGATCAGACCAACATCCTTGCCCTCAACGCGGCGATCCAGGCCTCGCTGGCCGGGGAAGCCGGGCGCGGCTTTGCCGTGGTTGCCGACGAAGTACAACGCTTGGCCGAGCGCTCGTCGTCGGCCACGCGCCAGATCGAAGCGCTGGTGCGCACCATCCAGGCCGACACCAACGAGGCGGTGATCTCCATGGAGCAGACCACTGCCGAAGTGGTGCGCGGTGCGCGTCTGGCCCAGGATGCCGGGGTCGCCCTGGCCGAAATCGAAGGCGTGTCGCAGACCCTCGCCGACCTGATTCACAGCATCTCCGATGCCGCCCAGCTGCAGACCTCTTCGGCCGGGCAGATCTCGCATACCATGGCGGTGATCCAGCAGATCACCTCGCAAACCTCGGCCGGCTCTACCGCCACCGCCGAGAGCATCGGCAACCTGGCGCGCATGGCCAGTGAAATGCGCCGCTCGGTGTCCGGCTTTACCCTGCCGCCGACGTCGCCGCGTTGAGGGCATCATGGTGATGGGAGCAGTTATGGCGGATCGGCACGATACGGTGGCGCTGGCCTGGGTCAAAGGGGCGATTGCCGATTGCCTGGGCCAGGCGCGCCTGACCCTTGAACACTTCGCCGCCGAGCCCGGGGACGAAGCCGTGCTCGACGGTTTCGTCGAACAGCTGCATCAGGTGCGTGGCTGCCTGCTGATGCTCGAACTCAACGGCGCGGCCCTGCTCGCCGAAGAAATGGAACAACTGGGCCTGGCCTTGCGTCAGGGCCGCGCCAGCCAGCGCGGTGAAGCGCTGGGCGCGCTGTTTCGCGGCCTGGAGCAGCTGCCGCTGTACCTTGAGCGCCTGCGCAGCGCCCGCCGCGACCTGCCGCTGGTGGTGCTGCCGGTGCTCAACCAGTTGCGCGCCGAGCGCGGCGCCCAGGCCCTGGCGCAGGACAGCCTGCTAGCCAGCAGCCCCGCCGACGCCGAGGAGCTGGCCAACCTCGACCTGTACCTGGGCACCTGGCGCGATCGCCTGCAGGCCGGACCTGACCGCGATGCCTTGCGCTCCGTTGTCGCCGCCCTGTGCGAAGACCTCAAGCGGGTCAAGGAGCGCCTCGACCAGTTCGTGCGCGGGGATCGCCAGCAACTGGATGAACTGGAGCCGCTGCTGGCGCCGTTACGGCAGATCGCCGATACCCTGGCAGTGCTCGGCTTTGGTCAGCCGCGGCGGGTGATCATCGATCAGGTGCTGGTGCTGCAAAGCCTGGCCCAGGGCCAACGTGAGCCGGCCGATGCGTTGTTGATGGATACTGCCGGCGCGCTGCTGTATGTCGAGGCAACCCTGGCCGGGATGGTCGGGCCGCTGGAGCAGAACAGCCAGAGTCCGCTACCGGGCACCGATCTGGCCGAGATTCGCCAGCTGGTGCTGGAAGAAACCTTTGCCGTGATGCAGCAGGTCAAGGACCTGATCGGCGATTGCCTCGACGCCGGCTGGCAGCCCCAGCGCCTGCAGCCGCTGCCGGGCTTGCTGCAACAGGTTCGTGGCGCCCTGGCGATGCTGATGCTGCCGCGCGCAGCGGCGTTGATCGGTCATTGCGGCGACTATGTGCATGAGCAACTGCTGGGCAGTGAAACCCTGACAGATCCTGCTGCCCTGACCGAACTGGCCGAGGCCCTGAGCGCCTGCGAGTGCTACCTGCAATGGCTGATTGCCGACCCCCAGGCCAATCCCTCGCGGTTCCTCGAGGCGGCTCAGCACAGCCTTGCTGCCTTGGGTTATCGCCTTGAGCCAGAACCTGCGGCGCTGGTAGTGCCTGCTGTAGTGGCGCCCGAAGAAACGCCGATCGATGACGAGTTGCGCGAGATATTCCTTGAAGAAGCCAACGAGCTGTTGCCGTTGCTCGATGAAATGTGGGCGCGCTGGCAAGCCGACGGCGCCGATCGCGACGCCCTGATCGAACTGCGCCGGGGCCTGCACACCCTCAAGGGCAGTGGGCGCATGGTTCGAGCGCAGGTCCTGGCAGAGCTGGCCTGGGCGGCAGAGCATTTTCTCAATCGAGTGCTGGAAGGCCGGGTAGAGATTGGTGATGCACCGCTGGCGGCGTTGCAGCAGGCCCTGAACAAGCTACCAGCACTGCTCGGTGAGTTCGCCCAGGCCCTGGCGCCGGCCCATCCCGAGGTCGAACAACTGGCCGCGCACCTGCACGCACTGGCCATGAACGATCCGCACAGCGAGACCGAGGCCGACGAAGCCATCGACCCGCAACTGCTGGAGATATTCCGCAACGAGGCCCTGGGGCACCTGGACAGCCTCGAAGCCTTCTTGCACGAGGCCGACAAGCACCTGCCGCTGCCGGTCAGCGACACCCTGCAGCGTGCCCTGCACACGCTCAAGGGCAGTGCGGCGATGGCCGGGGTAGTGCCGATTGCCGAGCTGGCCGGTGCCCTGGACTTGCTCGCGCGTGAGTTCAAGGCTCATCAGCTGGCCTTCGATCTGGAGGAAATCTACCTCCTGGAAACTGCAGAGCCGCTGCTGCGCCGTGGCGTGCAGCAGTTATCAAGCACGCCGCTGGCAGCGATAGCCGGGGCGGCGATGCTGATTGACGATGTTCACCAGGTGGTCGATGCACGCCTGCAAGCGTTGCTCGATGCGCCGAGCCAGGGCCTGCGGGTCAAGCGCGACCCGCAACTGATTGCCAGCTTCCTGGCCCAGGGCATGGACATCCTGCTCGACGCCGAGTCGTTGCTGCTGCGCTGGCAGGAGCACCCGGGCGAGCGCCAGGAACTCAATGCCCTGCTCGATGAACTGACCACCCTCGGCCAGAGCGCGCACCTGGCCGACCTGTGGCAGGTGGATGAACTGTGTGAGGCCCTGCTTGATCTTTATGGGGCAGTGGAAGAAAGCAGCCTGGCGGTCAGCCCGCGATTCTTTAACGAGGCCCAGAGCGCACATGAAGCGCTGATCGACATGCTCGACCAGATCGCCGCCGGCCAGGAAGTCGACCCGCGCCCGGAACGTCTGCAGGCCCTGCGTGAACTGCTCGACGAAGGTCTCGACCCGTCGGCCATGGGCCTGGTCAGCAGCCAGGGCGGAGCCATCACCGAGCTTGCCAGCGCCACCGCCGAACTGGCGGCCCAGGCTCCGGACTTAGCCATGGTCGAGCTGTTCCTCGATGAAGCCAGCGACATTCTCGACAGCGCCGACCAGGCCCTGGCGCGCTGGCTGCTGGATACCGACAACGCCTCGGCACTGTCGTCGCTGGCCCGTGACCTGCAGACCCTCAAGGGCGGCGCGCAGATGGCTGCCATGGGTGCGTTCGAAGTGCTGGCGCAGGAGCTTGAACTGCTTTACGAGGGCCTGGTGGACCGACGCTTCAGCGCCGGTGCCGAGCTGTTTGCCCTGCTCAAGCGCAGCCATCAGCAATTGGCGCAGATGCTCGAACAATTGCAGCAAGGCCAGGTGCCCGCCGCCCAGGTCGAGCTGCTGGCGGCGCTGTGCGAGTTTCGTCATGACGCACCGCCGCCAACGCCAGTGGACAAGCCAGTCGAAGCGCAGCAGGACGCTGGCGACAAAGAGTTGCTGGAGATCTTCCTCGAAGAAAGCCTCGACCTGGTCGAAAGCTCCAGTGCGGCCTTGCTGCGCTGGCAGGCCGAGCCGCGCAATGGCGTCGAGGTGGAAAACCTGCTGCGTGACCTGCACACCCTCAAGGGTGGTGCGCGAATGGTCGAGATCGCCCCGATCGGCGACCTGGCCCACGAACTGGAATTTCTCTACGAGCTGCTCGCCGCCGGCCAGTTGCAGCCCAGCCCGGCGCTGTTCAGCCTGCTGCAGAACTGCCATGACCGCCTGGCCCACATGCTCGACGCCGTGCGCCTGCAACAGCCGCTGCACGCGGCCACGGCGCTGATCGACTACATCCGCAATTTCAGCAGCGCAGCACTGGCCGACACCGCCGCCAGCCAGGCGCACCCGGACACGGCACCGCCGGAGCTGCCGGTGACCGCGCCTGAACGTGGCGCTGGCGATATGGTCAAGGTGGCCTCGGAACTGCTCGATGATCTGGGCAACCTGGCCGGGGAGAACTCGATCATCCGTGGCCGCATCGAGCAGCAGGTCAACGATGCGCAAGTGGCCCTTAACGAGATGGAAACTACCCTGGAGCGCATGCGCGACCAGTTGCGCCGCCTGGATACCGAAACCCAGGGGCGCATCCTCAGCCGCCAGGCCGATGGCGACGGCCAGGCCTACGAAGACTTCGACCCGCTGGAGATGGACCGCCATTCGCAACTGCAGCAGTTGTCGCGGGCGCTGTTCGAGTCGGCCTCCGACCTGCTCGACCTCAAGGAAACCTTGAGCGTACGCGCCCATGACGCGCAGAGCCTGTTGCAGCAGCAGGCGCGGGTCAACAGCGAACTGCAGGAAGGCCTGATGCGCACGCGCATGGTGCCGTTCGAGCGCCTGGTGCCGCGTTTGCAGCGGGTGGTGCGGCAGGTGTCCAGCGAGCTTGGCAAGCAGGTCGAACTGGTGATCGGCAATGCCGAGGGCGAGATGGACCGCAGTGTGCTGGAACGCATGATGGCGCCGCTTGAGCATATGCTGCGCAACGCCGTCGACCATGGCCTGGAGTCGCGTGAGGCGCGCCTGGCGGCCGGGAAGCCGGAGCAGGGGCTGATCTCGCTGAACCTGCTGCATGAGGGCGCCGATATCGTCATCGAGATGACCGACGACGGTGCCGGGGTGCCGCTGGAGGCCGTGCGGCGCAAGGCGATCAAGCGCGGCCTGCTCGACCCTGCCGCCGTGCTCAGCGACCACGAGATCATGCAGTTCATCCTCCAGCCGGGGTTTTCCACTGCCGAGAAGATCACCCAGATTTCCGGGCGCGGCCTGGGCATGGACGTGGTCCATGAAGAGGTCAAGCAGCTTGGCGGTTCGATGATGATCGAGTCGAACCCGGGCAAGGGCGCGCGCTTCCTGATTCGCCTGCCGTTCACCGTGTCGATCAACCGGGGCTTGATGGTTCACTACGGTGACGAGCAGTACGCGATTCCGCTGAACACCATCGAAGGTATTGTCCGCGTGCCACCGGCCGAACTGGAAGCGTGTTACCAGCTCGACCCGCCGCACTACCAGTACGCTGGACACCGCTATGAGCTGCGCTACCTGGGCGAATTGCTGCAGGGCGCGACGCAACCAAAACTTTTGGGCCAGAGCCTCCCGCTGCCGGTGTTGCTGGTGCATTCCCATGATCAGCAATATGCCGTGCAGGTCGATGGCCTGGCGGCCAGCCGCGAGATCGTGGTCAAGAGCCTTGGGCCGCAGTTTGCTGGGGTCCAGGGGTTGTCCGGGGCGACTTTGCTGGGTGATGGCCGGGTGGTGCTGATTCTCGACTTGCTCGGTCAGTTACGCGGTTTGCAGCAGCAGTTGGTCCTGCACCACCGTGGCAGCGATGGTCAGCGTCGGGAAAACCTCGGCAGCGTGCCGGCGAGGCCGCTGCTGGTGATGGTGGTGGACGATTCGGTCACCGTGCGCAAGGTTACCGGGCGCCTGCTCGAACGCCACGGCATGAACGTGCTGACCGCCAAGGACGGGGTCGACGCCATGGCCCTGCTGCAGGAGCATCGTCCGGACATTCTCCTGCTGGACATCGAGATGCCGCGCATGGACGGCTTTGAAGTCGCCACGCAGATTCGCCACGATCCCAAGCTCAAGGACTTGCCGATCATCATGATCACTTCGCGTACCGGCCAGAAACACCGCGACCGGGCCATGGCCATTGGCGTCAACGACTACCTGGGCAAACCCTATCAGGAATCGGTACTGCTGCAGAGCATTGCCCAATGGAGTCGCCGCGATGCTTGAGCAGCCCGCCCGGCATAACCGGCGCAGCAGCCTGACCGGCTTGCTGTTGTCCTTGAGCGACCGCTGTCTGGTGCTGCCCAATGTTGCCGTAGCCGAGCTGATCGGCTTTCAGCCCGGCAGCCCGGCGCTGGAGCCGCCTGAGTGGTTGCTTGGCTGGATCGACTGGCGTGGCCAGCGCTTGCCGCTGCTCAGCTTCGAGTCGGCCTGCGGTGGTCAGCTACAGGTTGGCGAACGGGCGCGGATCGTCGTGCTCAATGCTCTGGGCAGCAGCCCGTTGCGCTTTGTTGCCTTGCTGGTGCAGGGCATCCCGCGTTCGTGCAAGCTCGACAGCCAGCTCAATTATGTCGATGTACCGCTGGCAAGCCTGGAACTGGCGGCGGTGCAGGTAGGCGAGCAGGTGGCGCGGGTGCCGGACTTGCCCGCACTGGAGCAATTGTTGGTGGACGCAGGGGTGGTTTGAAACATTTGCCTGTGTAGGATGGAAGGCCTGTTTCTGGTCAGGAGGATCCTGCTGCATGTATCACGGTGAACGTTTCAATGCCTGGACCCATCTGGTCGGTGCCGTGCTGGCCTGCATCGGCGCCATCTGGTTGCTGGTGGTGGCAAGCCTGCAAGGCGACCCCTGGAAGATTGTCAGCCTGGCGATCTATGGCTTTACCCTGCTGTTGCTCTACAGCATCTCGACGCTTTATCACAGCGTACGCGGCAAGGCCAAAGTGATCATGCGCAAGCTCGATCACCTGTCGATCTACCTGTTGATTGCCGGCAGCTATACGCCGTTCTGCCTGGTCAGCCTGCGCGGCCCCTGGGGCTGGAGCCTGTTCGGGGTGGTCTGGGGGCTGGCGGTTATCGGCATGCTGCAAGAGATCAAGCCGCGCTCCGAAGCGCGGGTCCTGTCGATCATCATTTATGCGCTGATGGGCTGGATCGTGCTGGTGGCGGTCAAGCCGCTGCTGGCCAGCCTCGGCGCCGCAGGCTTTGCCTGGCTGGCGGCCGGTGGTGCGTTCTACACCATCGGCATCATCTTCTTCGCCTACGACAGCCGCTTTCGCCATTGGCATGGCATCTGGCACCTGTTCGTGATTGCCGGCAGCCTGCTGCACTTCATCGCGGTGTTTTTCTACGTACTCTAGAAGTCGCCCCACAGCTGCTGGGCGACGGCCAGGGCCACCACCGGCGCGGTTTCGGTGCGCAGTACCCGCGGGCCCAGGCGCGCGGCATGGAAGCCGGCAGCCTTGGCCTGTTCGACTTCCGCTTCGCTGAGGCCACCCTCGGGGCCGATCAGAAAGGCCAGGGTGGCCGGCTGCTGATGGCTGACCATCGGTTCTGCGACCGGATGCAGGACCAGCTTGAGGTCCTGGTCGCAGGCCTTGAGCCAGTCGGCGAGCAGTTGCGGCGTGTGGATGATGGGCACGCTGGAGCGCCCGCACTGCTCGCAGGCGCTGATTGCCACCTGGCGCCAGTGGGCCAGGCGCTTGTCGGCGCGTTCATCCTTCAGGCGCACTTCGCAGCGCTCGCTGACGATCGGGGTGATGGCGCTGACGCCCAGCTCGGTGGCCTTCTGGATTGCCCAGTCCATGCGCTCGCCACGGGACAGGCCCTGGCCGAGGTGAACCTGCAGGCTTGAGTCGGCTTGCCCGGCGAAGGCTTCGTCGAGCTGCACACGCACGGATTTCTTGCCGACCTCGAGCAGGTGGCCGCGAAACTCCTGGCCACTGCCATCGAACAGTTGCACGGCGTCGCCGACGGCCATGCGCAGCACGCGGCCGATGTAGTGGGCCTGGGCTTCGGGCAGGTCGTGGGCGCCGAGGCTCAGGGGGGCGTCGATGAAGAAGCGGGACAGTCTCATGTACTAACTCTAGAAAATAGGTGGGCAGTTCGGGCGCCATCGCTGGCAAGCCAGCTCCCACAGGATCGGTGAACTCTGTGGGAGCTGGCTTGCCAGCGATGCTTTTTTCTAGCCCGGATCGCGGAAGTCGGGATGGAAATCAGCCGGCACCGCCACACTGACGCTGCTGCTGGTGGCAATGTCGATGCCCTCGGTGGCCACCTCTGCGAGGAAGTCGATCTGCTCCGGGGTGATCACGTACGGCGGCAGGAAGTACACCACGCTGCCCAGCGGGCGCAGCAGGGCGCCACGGCCCAAGGCGTGCTCGAAGACCTTCAGGCCACGGCGTTCCTGCCACGGGTAGGCGGTTTTGCTGGCCTTGTCCTGAACCATCTCGATGGCCAGGGCCATGCCGGTCTGGCGCACTTCGGCGACATGCGGGTGGTCGACCAGGTGCGCGGTGGCGGTGGCCATGCGCTGGGAGAGAGCCTTGTTGGCTTCGATGACGTTGTCCTGCTCGAAGATATCCAGGGTCGCCAGCGCCGCGGCACAGGCCAGCGGGTTGCCGGTGTAGCTGTGCGAGTGGAGGAAGGCGCGCAGGGTCGAGTAGTCGTCGTAGAAAGCGTTGTACACCTCGTCGGTGGTCAGGCACGCCGCCAGCGGCAGGTAGCCGCCGGTCAGGGCCTTGGACAGGCAGAGGAAGTCGGGGCGAATGCCGGCCTGCTCACAGGCGAACATCGTCCCGGTACGGCCGAAACCAACGGCGATCTCGTCGTGGATCAGGTGCACGCCATAGCGGTCGCAGGCCTCGCGCAGCAGCTTGAGGTACACCGGGTGGTACATGCGCATGCCGCCAGCGCCCTGGATCAGCGGCTCGACGATCACTGCAGCGAGCGTGTCGTGATGCTCGGCCAGGGTCTGCTCCATGGCCGCGAACATCGTGCGCGAGTGCTCTTCCCAGCTCACGCCCTCGGGGCGCAGGTAGCAATCGGGGCTTGGCACCTTGATGGTGTCGAGCAGCAGCGCCTTGTAGGTTTCGGTGAACAGCGGCACATCGCCGACCGACATCGCCGCGATGGTTTCGCCGTGGTAGCTGTTGCTCAGGGTGACGAAGCGCTTTTTCTCCGGCTGGCCTTTGTTCAGCCAGTAGTGAAAGCTCATTTTCAGCGCGACTTCAATGCACGATGAGCCATTATCGGCGTAGAAGCACCGGTCCAGGCCGTCGGGCGTCAACTTGACCAGGCGCTCGGACAGCTCGATCACCGGCTGGTGGCTGAAGCCTGCGAGGATCACGTGCTCAAGCTGGTCGACCTGATCCTTGATGCGCTGGTTGATGCGCGGGTTGGCATGGCCGAACACATTGACCCACCAGGAGCTGACAGCGTCCAGGTAGCGCTTGCCTTCAAAGTCTTCCAGCCACACGCCTTCGCCGCGCTTGATCGGGATCAGGGGCAGGTGTTCGTGGTCTTTCATCTGGGTGCAGGGGTGCCACAGGACCTTCAGGTCACGTTGCATCCACTGTTGGTTGAGGCCCATTTCTCTTCTCCTGGCGACGACAGCGCGGACATGCGGCGCAAGCCTATGCAATGCGTCGGTCGAGGACAACCCGTGACATGCAATCAGCCGCTGGCGTCGCTAGCCGGGGGACTTGGCCTCGCGTATTCTTCGGCTACTCTTTCCAGGGGGAATCCCCCCATCTTTCTGCTTTGATCCGGAGTTCGCCAACATGTCTGCTGGGTGGCTGCGCGCCTGTGCGCTGGTAATGATAGGACTGTTCAGCGGCGCTGCGCTGGCCAAGGACAAGGCCCCGACGGCAATCGTCGTCGGTGGCGGTCTGGCCGGCCTGACAGCCGCCTATGAGTTGCAGAACAAGGGCTGGCAGGTGACCCTGCTGGAAGCCAAGACCGGCATGGGCGGGCGCTCGGGCCTGGCGACCAGCGAATGGATCGGCAACAGCAAGGCCCAGCCGGTGCTCAACCAGTACCTGGACACCTTCAAACTCAGCACCTTGCCGGCACCGGAGTTCGTGCGGACCCCGGGTTACCTGATCGACGGCGAGTATTTCAGCGCTGCCGACCTCACCACCAAGCAACCGGCCACCGCCGAGGCGCTCAAGCGTTATGAGAAGACCCTCGACGACCTGGCGCGTTCGATCGACGATCCGCTGAACCCGGCGGCCAACAGCACCCTGTTTGCCCTCGACCAGCTCAACGTCTCCGGCTGGCTCGACAAGCTGCAGTTGCCGGCCACCGCACGCCAGTTGGTCAATCAGCAGATCCGTACCCGCTACGACGAGCCGTCGCGCCTGTCGCTGCTCTATTTCGCCCAGCAGACCCGCGTCTACCGTGGTGTCAGCGACCGTGACCTGCGCGCCGCGCGCCTGCCAGGCGGCAGCCCGGTACTGGCCCAGGCCTTCGTCAAGCAACTCAAGACCATCAAGACCCAATCGCCGGTCAGCGCCATCATCCAGGACAAGGACGGCGTCACCGTCAAGGTCGGTAGCGTTGGTTACCAGGCCGATTACGTGGTGCTGGCCGTGCCGCTGCGCGCCCTGTCGAAGATCCAGATGACCCCGGGCCTGGACACCAAGCACCTGGCCGCTCTCAAGGGCACCAACTACGGCTGGCGCGACCAGCTGATGCTCAAGTTCAAGACGCCGGTATGGGAAAGCCGCGCGCGGATGTCCGGCGAGATCTACAGCAACACTGGCCTGGGCATGCTCTGGATCGAGCCTGCGCTCAAGGGTGGCGCCAACGTGGTGATCAACCTGTCCGGCGACAACGCGCGTCTGCTGCAAGCCTTTGGCGACAAACAGATGGTCGACCAGGTGCTGATCCGCCTGCACGCCTTCTACCCGCAGGCCCGTGGCGCCTTCACCGGCTACGAAGTGCGCCGTTACAGCACCGACGTCGGTACCGGCGGCGCGTATCTCGCCTATGGCCCGGGCCAGATCAGCAAGTACTGGCGCCTGTGGGAGCGTCCTGTGCAGCGTATTGCCTTTGCTGGCGAACACACCGATGCGATGCACCCGGGGACCCTCGAAGGCGCCCTGCGCAGTGGCCAGCGTGCTGCCAGCCAGGTCCAGGATCTGGCGGCCGGCAAGTCGTTCGAACCGGCCAAGGCTGTTGCCGCTACGGCCGCTGCAGGCACCGCTGCTGCGGCGGCGAGCAAGGGCAACTTCTTCAGCAACCTGTTCAGCGGTTCTTCCGACAAGACGGCCAAGGCCGAGGAGCCGGTGAAGAAGGAAGAGGGCAAGCCTGGCTTCTTCAAGCGCATGTTCGGTGGCGATGACAAACCGGCCCCTGCGGCCAAGCCTGCCGACGTGGCACCGACCTCAGCCCCGGTAGATGCACCAGCACCTGCGGTGGCACCGGTAGCCAAGGAAGAGCCGGCCAAGGCGCCGGTGAAAGCGGCCCCGGCCAAACCTGCGGCCAAGCAGGCACCGGCGAAAAAGCCGGTGGCCAAGGCCCAGCAGCCGAAGAAGACTGCAGCCAAGGCTGCGCCCGCGAAGAAAGCCGCCGCCAAGGCGGAGCCGGTGAAAAAGCCGCTGGCCAATACCCAGGCCAAGGCGCAGTAATGCGCTGACTTCATCGCCGGCAAGGCCGGCTCCCACAGGGTTAAGCACACACCGAACCCGTGGGAGCCGGCCTTGCCGGCGACGGGCCGCGCGGCGGCCCCCAGACCCAACGGGGCTTCCCTTCCCACGTGGTTAATGTTTCCTTAATGGCTCCGCTTCATACTAAAGATCGTATTTCTCGATATTTCAAAGCGAAATTTTCCGCTTTAAATCGATAGATAACTCGTTAGTCTTGAGCACAGTTCTTACAGGGAAACACGGCAATGCAACTGCGCAATTCACCTTCTCGTTATGGCTTTGTCAGCATCGTCCTGCACTGGGGTGTTGCTCTGGCTGTATTCGGCCTGTTCGGCCTGGGCCTGTGGATGATGGGCCTGGACTACTACAGCCCATGGCGCAAAGACGCTCCCGACCTGCACAAAAGCATCGGTCTGGTACTGCTGGGTGTAATGCTGCTGCGTGTGCTCTGGCGCTTTATCAGCCCGCCGCCACCGGCACCGGTCAGCCACGGCTCGCTTACCCGCCTGGCCTCCAAGGCCGGCCACGGCCTACTGTACCTGGGGCTGTTCGCGGTGATGATTGCCGGCTACCTGATTTCTACCGCCGATGGCGTCGGCATCCCGGTGTTCGGTCTTTTCGAAGTGCCAGCGCTGGTCAGCAACCTGCCCGACCAGGCCGACGTCGCCGGCGAGATCCATTTCTACCTGGCCTGGGGGCTGGTGATCTTTGCCGGACTGCACGGCCTGGCAGCCCTGAAACACCACTTTATCGACCGTGACGCGACCCTGATCCGCATGCTGGGCCGCAAAGCTTGATGTTCAACCTCAACTCCAAAGGGATATAGACGCATGTTGAAAAAGACTTTTGCCGCTCTGGCGCTCGGTACCGCACTGCTCTCGGCCGGCCAAGCCATGGCAGCAGACTACAAGATCGACAAGGAAGGCCAGCACGCCTTCGTTGACTGGAAGATCAGCCACCTGGGTTACAGCTTCATCCACGGTACCTTCAAGGATTTCGATGGTTCCTTCAGCTGGGATGCCACCAAGCCTGAAGCCAGCAAGATCGCTGTCGACCTGAAAACCGCCAGCCTGTGGTCGAACCACGCCGAGCGTGACAAGCACATCGCCAGCAAAGACTTCCTCGATGTGAGCAAATTCCCAGAAGCCAAGTTCGTCTCCACCAGCGTCAAATCGACCGGCGAGAAAACCGCTGACGTGACCGGCGACCTGACCCTGCACGGCGTGACCAAGCCGGTGATCTTCAAGGCCACCTTCAACGGTGAAGGCAAGGATCCATGGGGCGGCGAGCGCGCTGGCTTCAACGCCACGACCAAGCTGAACCTGAACGATTTCGGCATCAAGGGCCCGGGTCCTTCTTCGCAGACCCTGGATCTGGACATCTCGATCGAAGGCATCAAGCAGAAGTAATTGCTGCGCAACAAACAAAAACGCCGCCCCTAGGGGCGGCGTTTTTGTTGGCGCGCTCGCTGAATCAGCGGTTACGCGTCAGCAGCGCAGGCTTCTCGCCACGCGGACGGCTTGGCAGCTGTTCGAGCTGTTCGGCAGTCGGGAAGCGGTCGATCTTCGACTCTTTGTGCACAATCTTTGGTTGCGGCTGGCCTTCACGCGGATTGCGTACGGCCGGCTCTTTGCTCGATTGTTCGTCCCGAGCCGGGCGGCGATTGCGACCGCCACCGTCACGGCTGCCACCACCATTACGGGCACCACCACCGCGCTTCTCGCCGTTGGCCGAAGCACCGCCGCCGCTGCGCGGGGCGTTGTTGCTGCGCGGCTGGCCGCCGCGTGGCTGGCCACCGGTACCGGCGCCCGCCTGGGCAGGTGCGCCCGGGCGACGGTTGCGGCCCTGGTTGCCCTTGTTCTGGTAAGGGCTGACGTAGTCGGCGCGGTTACCGAAGTTATCCACTTCGTCATCCAGAAACTCTTCCGGATCACGATTGGCTTGCACCGGCGCAGTGCCTGGCTGGGAGGACTGGGCCTGACGCGGCTTGTTGTCGCGAGGCTTGCGCTCCTGGCGGCCACCAGCGGATTTCTCCGCAGTTTTTTCCTTGTCCTTGTCGCGGCCTTTGTCTTTGCCCTGGTCCTTGCCCTTGTCCTTGCGACCGCCGCTGCCGGCATTGCTGCCATCGGCACGCTGGCCACGGCCACCGCGAGGATTGTTTTGCGGGCGTTCACGGGTTTCGGGTTTTTCTGCTTCGACTTTGGACGCGTCAAAACCCATCAGGTCGCCATCAGGGATCTTCTGGCGGGTGACGCGCTCGATGCTCTTGAGCAGCTTTTCTTCATCCGGGGCGACCAGCGAGATGGCCTCGCCCGAACGACCGGCACGGCCGGTACGGCCGATACGGTGGACGTAGTCTTCCTCGACGTTGGGCAGCTCGAAGTTGACCACGTGCGGCAGCTGGTCGATGTCCAGGCCACGGGCGGCGATGTCAGTGGCGACCATGATGCGCACGGTGCCGGCCTTGAAGTCGGCCAGGGCCTTGGTGCGCGCGTTCTGGCTCTTGTTGCCGTGGATTGCGGCGGCGGTCAGGCCGTGCTTTTCCAGGTACTCGGCCAGGCGGTTGGCGCCATGCTTGGTACGGGTGAAGACCAGAACCTGTTCCCAGGCACCCGTGGTGATCAGGTGAGCCAGCAAGGCGCGCTTGTGGCTTGCCGGCAGGCGGTAGACGCGCTGCTCGATACGCTCGACGGTGGTATTGGGCGGCGTGACTTCGATGCGCTCGGGGTTGTGCAGCAGCTTGTCGGCAAGGTCCGTGATGTCCTTGGAGAAGGTTGCCGAGAACAGCAGGTTCTGGCGCTTGGCCGGCAGGCGGGCAAGGACCTTCTTCACGTCGTGGATGAAGCCCATGTCGAGCATGCGGTCGGCTTCGTCCAGCACCAGGGTTTCGACGTGGGAGAGGTCGACACTGCCTTGGCCGGCGAGGTCGAGCAAGCGGCCCGGGCAGGCCACCAGCACATCAACGCCACGGGCCATGGCCTGAACCTGTGGGTTCATGCCGACGCCACCGAAGATGCAGGCGCTGACGAATTTGAGGTCGCGGGCATAAACCTTGAAGCTGTCATGCACCTGGGCGGCCAGTTCGCGCGTCGGGG
>RCUI01000353.1_pt1 | contig 16824 bp, 13 predicted proteins | sample 2166121 | NCBI WGS metagenome assembly RCUI01 (sample SAMN09932700, study PRJNA488358) | compost metagenome | feature: garden; material: soil; isolation source: compost soil in succinic acid-enriched culture | place: Germany: Experimental Botanical Garden Goettingen | collected 2016-01-27
AGTACGTCAAGGAAACCCTGCACGCGACCCTGTCGCCGTCGATGGACATCATGGTGTCGTCGAACTTCGAGCGCCTGCTGTTCGACCTGCACGGTCGCAACGGCGCAGCCATCGCCGGGCTGATGGACACCTTCAAGCAGGGCGGCGGCTTCAGCGTCGACCAGGACCGCTGGACCGAAGCGCGCAAGCTGTTCGATTCGCTGGCCGTCGATGACGCGCAGACTTGCGAAACCATCGCCGAAGTCTTTGCCCAGACTGGCGAAGTGCTCGACCCGCACACCGCGATCGGCGTCAAGGCCGGTCGCGAGTGCCGCCGCAGCCTGGATACGCCAATGGTGGTGCTGGGCACCGCGCACCCGGTCAAGTTCCCGGAAGCGGTGGAGAAGGCCGGGGTCGGCAAGGCCCTGGAATTGCCTGCGCACCTGAGCGACCTGTTCGCCCGCGAAGAAAAATGCACGGTACTGGCCAATGACCTGAAAGCCGTTCAGGCTTTCGTCAGCCAGCACGGTAATCGCGGCAAGCCGCTCTGATCGACTGATCGGCACATGAAAAGCCCGTCTCTGACGGGCTTTTTTATTTCTACACTGGCATTGGTTTGCAGCAACGAATCAGGGGTATCAATGAGCACAGGACGTCGTCGCGCAGCAGGGCTGGTATTGGTCTGCCTGTTCGGGCTAGGTATGGGGCACATGGTGCAGGCCGCGCAGAGTCTGTCCTTTACCCTGGCGCCGCCGTTCACCGAGCTTGAGCCGCTGGCCTTGAGCCGCGCGCAGCAACAGTGGCTGGGGCCGTCGCGGGTGTTGCGGGTGGGCATCTCGTTTGCCGATTACGAGCCGGTGGACATCACCATCGACCGCAATCGCTACCAGGGCATCAGCGCCGACTACCTGAGCCTGGTGTCTGAACGCCTCGGGGTGAAAACCCAGGTACTGGCCTTCGCCAAACGCGAGGAAGCCATCGAGGCGCTGCGCCATGGCGATATCGATGTGCTGACCAGCGCCAATGGCTTCGAGCGCAGTGTGGCGGGCCTGGCGTTTTCCGACGACTACATTCCCGATCGCTCGATGGTCGTGGTACGCGGTGGCGCGCCAGTGCCGCCACCGTCGTTGGCCGGGATGAAAGTGGTGCTGCTCGATGGCTACGCCGACACCCGGGTCATGCATCGGGTCTACCCCGACAGTCAGGTGCTTTTGGCGCCTAACCTGAGCAGTGCCCTGGAGGCGCTGAACCAGGGTGAGGTGGATGTGTTTATCGGCAACGAGATCATCATCCGCGCCTTCAACGCCTTGCGCCCGTATCTGGGCTTGCAGGTGGTCGGCCCCAGCGCTTTGCCGCCGATCGGCTTCGCCTTTGCCGTGCGCGCCGAGGATCGGCTGCTGCAGGACATGTTCAACGACGCCCTGGCCAGCCTCGATGAGTCGGTGCGGCGCGAGATTCTCGGTCGCTGGACCTCCGGGCTGGGCTCGGACGTGGCGCATCACCGGGTCGAGTTGACCCTGGCCGAACGTGAGTGGATTGCCAGCCACCCGGCGGTCACCGTGGTCGGCAGCCAGTACCCACCCTATCTGTTCCGCAATCGTCAGGGCGCCTGGGTTGGCCTTAACAGCGATGTACTGGCGACCGTCGCGCAAATGACCGGGCTGAAATTCGTCTATGCGCCGTCTGAATCGATAGCCCAGAGCCTGGAGATGCTCAGGAGCGGCCAGGCCGACATGAGCACCACCTTGAGCGAAACCCCGGAGCGCCGCGAGTTTCTCGACTTTACCCATTCCATTGGCGGGCAAAGCTGGGTGTTCATCGTTCGCCAGGCGCAATTGGGCCTGGCGTCCCTGGATGAACTGGCCGGGCAGACCTTGGCGTTGCCGGCGCAGCACGCACTGGAAGGCACCATTCGCCAGGACCACCCCGGTGTTCGCCTGCTGTTGGTGGACTCGCTGGAGCAAGCCCGGGAAAAGGTGCGCAGCGGCGAAGCATTGGCGACTATCGACAGCGAAATCGGTGCCTACAGCGTGATCGGCAACGACCCTGTGCTCAAGGTCGGGCGCGGGGTTGAGGGCAAGTGGGCACCGGACAGGTTCTCGGTGCGGCGCAGCGCTCCGGAGCTGGAAAGCATTCTGAACAAGGCTCTGGAAGCCTTCCCGGTCGCTGAGTTGCGCGCCGTGCGCATGAAGTGGCTGGGCGCGTTGGCGCCGCCAGCGCCGGCCTGGCAGCGGATTGCGCCGTGGATCTACTGGACTGTGGCTGCAGCGGTGCTGTTTGGGCTGGTGTCGTTGGTCTGGAGCAGCCGCCTGCGGGTGCAGATCCGTCAGCGGCAAAGGGCCGAGCAAGCCCTCAACGACCAGTTGGCCTTCAAGCGCGCGTTGCTCGACGGTATCCCCAATCCGATCTACGTACGTGATCTGGAAGGGCGATTGATCACCTGCAACAAAAGCTATGAGCAAGCCTTCTCGTTGCGCCTGGAAGACGTCAAGGGCCGGCGCCTGACGGACATCGAAGTCATTCCCGAGGCACTGGCCAGACAGCTGCACGCCGATTACCTGAGCCTGCTCGAGGACCCCAAGCCGGTATTCGTTGACCGGCGCATCGAATTCCAGGGCCAGCGCACCGACGCCTACCAGTGGACCGTGCCGTTCTACAGTGCCGACGGCCAACTGCAGGGCCTGCTGGGCGGCTGGATCGACATTACCGAGCGCAAGCAGCTGGAAGCAGCGCTGGTTGAAGCCCGCCAGCAGGCCGAGCAGGCCAACCAGGCCAAAAGTGCATTCCTGGCGACCATGAGCCATGAAATCCGTACCCCCATGGCCGTCATCATTGGCCTGCTTGAACTTGAGCGGGAGACGACCCTGGCGCATGGCCAGGTACCTTCGCAAGGCCTGGAAACGGCTCATCAGTCAGCCCGCGAGCTGATCGCCCTGATCGGTGACAGCCTCGATCTTGCCCGCATCGAGGCCGGCAGCCTGCAACTGGAACCGCAGGCGCGGGCGCTCAAGCCATTCCTCAACGCCATTGTCGAGCAGTTCCACGCCCAGGCCCTCGGTCAGGGGCTGGACCTGCGCCTGCAACTGGCCAGCGAGGCGCAAGGGGTGTACTGGTTCGACCCGCTGCGCTTGCGTCAGGTGCTGGTCAACCTGCTGGGCAACGCCCTGAAGTTCACCCACCTGGGCCTGGTCGAACTGCAGGTTAGCCGCAGTGGGCACGACAGCTTGCATGGCGTTGGCCTCAGGCTGTGTGTGCGCGACACCGGCATCGGTATCAGCGCGCAACAGCAAAGCGAGCTATTCCAGCCGTTTGCTCAGGCAGGCGCCGGCGCCGAATATGGTGGCTCGGGCCTGGGCCTGAGCATCTGCCGGCAGTTGGTCGAGTTGATGGGCGGCAGCATTGCCTTGCGCAGCGTGCTGGGCAAAGGCACCGAAGTCAGTGTCGAACTTACCCTCGAAGCCGTGGCCGCCGAACCTGCGCCGCAAGACCCCGCGCCAAGGTTGCCCAGCGGCCCGGCGCGACGGATCCTGGTGGTCGACGACCTGTCGGCCAGTCGCCTGGTGCTCAGCCAGCAACTGGAGTTTCTCGGCCATGAGGTGGTGGCCGTGGAAAACGGTCAGAGCGCTCTGCAGGCCTGGCAGGGCGGCGAGTTCGACCTGGTGCTCAGCGACTGCAACATGCCGGTAATGAACGGTTATGCGCTGGCCCGCGGCATCCGCCGCCTGGAGCGCGGCAGCCAGAGCCCAGCCATCGCCATCGTCGGTTACACCGCCAACGCCATGCAGGAAGAGCGCGCCCGCTGCCTTGAGGCCGGCATGGATGAATGCCTGGTCAAGCCGGTCGCACTTGCCCAGCTGGTCGCGGTGATCGAGCAGTTGGCTCCCCGGCACAGCTTCAGGATGCAGACCCTGCAGAAGATGACCCAGGCCAATACCGCCGTGCTGCAACGCATGCTGGAAGAGTTGCTGAAAAACCTGTGCGAGGAGTCAGCCTTGCTGGCATCTGCCGTCGAGGCGCAGGACTGGGAGCGCATCGGCGTGGCGTTGCATCGCCTCAAAGGCGTTGCCTGCCTGATTGATGCGCTGCCCCTGGCGCAGGCTTGTGCGCAGCTGGAAAGCGCCCGCCAAGGGCGTTCCACGGCATTGGCGACATCGGCATGGACAACGCTGAAGGCTGCGATAGACCAGTTGCAGCAGGACATTCAACAAGAGCTGTGGAAAATGTCGCCTGAACTTTAGGACATGTCCTATGGGCGTCCTAGGCCGATTTTCCTAAAGTTGCAGGGTGCTGTCGTACAGATCGGCTACTGCGGGGAAATATTCATGCGCTCACTGAAGGTTCTGATTCTCGAGGATCATCCTTTCCAACTGATGGCCTTGCATCAGATGCTCAACGCCAATGGCGTCTTCGATGTGCTGACGGCTGAGTCGGTCGAGGGGGCCCGGCAGACCCTGTCCCGGCGTGGGCGGGTCGATATCGCCATCTGCGACCTGCACATGGACGGCCAGGACGGCCTGGAACTGATCCGTCACCTAGCCGACAGCGGGCTTGCCGCGGCACTGATCATCCTCAGCAGTGCCGAACGTGGGGTGCTCGACAGCGTTGCCGACCTTGCCCGGCAACTGGGCCTGAGGGTCCTCGGCAGCCTGCAGAAGCCGGCCTGCAGCGTTTCCCTGCACAAGTTGTTGCGCCGCTACCTGGATGAGCCCGGCGATACGCCCCCGGCCGTCGCGGTACCGGTACATGCCGAGTTATTGGCCCTGTCAGCGGATGAAGTAGCGCAGAGCAAGGCGCAATGGGTGGTCCACTATCAGCCCAAGGTCGGTTTCGACGGCACTCTGGCAGGCGTCGAGGCGCTGGTACGCTGGCAGCATCCGAGCCTTGGCTTGCTCGGCCCCGGGCAGTTCTTCCCGCTGGTCGAGGGCGCCGGCTTGCTGGAGACGCTGAGCTGGCATGTGCTCGACCAGGCCCTGGCCTTCAGCGTCCGCTTCAGGGAGCACAAGGGTCAGCCATTGCCGGTGGCGGTGAACATCGCACCGCAGATGTTGGTGCGCGACGATTTCGCTGCGCAGGTCATCGCTGCCCTCCAGCGCCATGACGTGCCGGCCAGTGCCCTGACCCTGGAAGTCATCGAAACCCATGGCTGCCAGCTCGACAGTACCCAGCTCGAAGGGCTGCTGCACCTGCGCATTCTTGGCTGCCAGCTGTCGATCGATGACTTCGGCATGGGGGTGTCCAACCTGCAGCGCCTGCTGGAGCTGCCGTTCAGCGAATTGAAACTGCCCAGCGAGTTTGTCCGTGGCATGGCCGACGATGGCCGCAAGGCGGCGGTGGTGGCCGGTGCCCTGATCATGGCCCGACGCATGGATCTGAAGGTGGTGGTCGAAGGGGTCGAGACGGTTGATGACCTGATGGCGATCAAGGCCCTGGGCAGCCCGGTGATGCAGGGCTATTTCATTGCCCGGCCGATGGCAGGGGAAGACCTTTGCCAGTGGATGCTGGAGCGTGAGTCGGACGAATCCAGACAGCGGCGCAGGGCTTGAACTACCGTTAGCCCAGGCCATGTTCCTGCAGGTAGAGATACAGCGCAGCGTCATTGGCCAGGCCCAGCTTGCGCATGGCACTGACCTTCTGGCTGCTCACTGTCTGTTTGCTACGGTTGAGCAGGGCGGCGATCCGACCGACTGTATGGCCTGCCGCAAGCAGGCGGGCAACTTCCAGTTCCCGTGGCGACAAGGCCGCCTGGTCACGGGCCAGGTCTTCGCGCACGGCACCCTCCTGCAACAGTAACTGCTGCACAGAATCGGCCAGGTAGATCTTGCCGCGCTGCAGGCGAACGATGGCCTGGGGCAACTCGTCGGCCAGGCTGGCTTTGCTCAGCAGGCCATTGACCCCCAGGGCCAGCATCGCCCGAAACAGCCCGGCGTTGTTGATCATGGTCACCACCAGGATCGGCAATTGAGGGTGGTGCCGACGCAACTGTTCCAGCAGCTTCAGGCCGTCGTTCTGCTGCTCTAGCGGCATCATGAAGTCGGTCACCAGCACGTCGCATTCCACGTCTTGCAACAGTGTCGTGAGCTCCAGTGGACCGCCAGCTTCGCCCACCACGCGAATGCCTGGAATCTGCTCCAGCACGGCACGCAGGCCAATGCGAAAGATCGGGTGGTCATCGGCAAGGATGATGCGCAGTTCACCCGGGGTAGGGTCTGTCACAGGCAAGCTCCGATCAATCCGCTGGATTTCAATCTGTCATTTTTGCCGGGCATGCTGGGTCGAGGAAATCGCACTGATAGAACTTTTCCGGCTGCCTCAGGGTCAGTGAAAGACCCCTTCTCGACAGGTAGATGAACAATGAATGAGATGGAATGTATCAGATTGCTGCTTGGCGAAGCATTGGCGCCTTACCAGGTCAGGCTGGTGCGCTTGAGCGCGGGGTGTGATTTTGATCTGCGCCTGACCGATGAGGCGTCGCGCACCGTCCTCCGGCGCACCGTCAAACCCAGCCAGCTGCAGGACCAGCGCCTGCTGGTCGACCTGGTCGATGGTCTGCAGCGCGACCTGCTGATCGTCGAAGGTCGCCTGCAGCCCTGTGTGATCGCTGCCCAGCGTCACCTGCAGCAAGGCCGCTCGATCAGCGCCGGGGTGTGATGGAACCTTTGCCGGTGGGGGCAATCAGACCTTATAAGGACAGCTGATCGGGATTTTGCTCCGATGTCGTGAAGCTGTCGTGCGAAGCCCCTATGGGCTTCTGTTTAGCCCCGGGCGGCCTCCCCACCGCTCGGGGTTTCTTTTTGCCTGCGGATCAGGGCTCAGGGGTGCTCGCCAAACAGACGCAGGCTGTCGTGCAGGTACTGCTCGCGCATTTCCGGGGCCAGCCACTGGGCGTACAGGTCGGGCAAGGTGTCGTCGCGCAGGGGCAGCAACAGCTTGTTGATATGGCTGATGGCTTCGCGCCCGAGGGGCGTGTCGGAGCAGCCGACCCGCAGCAACTGGTACTGCTCGACACCCTGGATCGGGTAGAAGGCATAGTCATCCGTCGGCCAGCCCTGTTGCTGTAACAGGTAGCGCACCTCCGGCCAGTAGCCAAGCACCAGTTGCAGGCGGTCATGCTGCTGCATCTGCAACAGGCTGGTCACCGCATCATTGCCGTAATGACGGCTGAGGGTAGTGTCGGGCAGGGTCTTGAGCAGTTCATCAACGGCTGCGCTGTAGCTGCGCTGGGCGACTACTCCGAGCTTCAGCGACGTGTTGCCGAGCATCGCGTGCAGGTCGACCTGATTGTTCTGGAGATAGGGTTCGAGCAGGCGCTGGTCTTTGCGCCGCACCACCAGGCCACTGCTCAACACCCCAAGGCTGGGTATCGAGAAGTGCACGTAGCGCGCTCGTTCGGGCGTCCACAGCAACGTAGGGTCGCAGGTGAAGGTCGATTCCTGAAGCATCTGGATGCCCCGGGCCCGATTGACCCGGACAATGCTGTGATCGTACTCGGGCATCTGTTCGATCAGCAGCGGCAGCAACTGGTCGATCACCCCCTGGCCTTTGCCCGTGCCTTCAAAAATGGTCAGCGGCGGCAAATCGCGCAATAGCCAGAACAAACGCTCCTTGGCCCAGGCCGAGGCCGGTAGGCCAAAGCTCAGCAGCAGACCCAACAACAACGGCAATCCACGACGCACGCTCGCTTGCCAGTGATAGGTCATGTTCGGGTCTCCACCGTTGCCACGGAATTCAAGCAATGTGTCGTTCAGACCGCTCCTTGCGCGCGTAGCCGGGCAATCGCCGCCGCGTCGTAACCCAACCTGGCCAGTAGCTGATCAGTGTGCGCGCCCAGTTCCGGACCAACCCATTCGCTGGAGCCCGGTGTGTCCGAGAGTTTGGGCACGATACCCGGCATCTTGAACGGCTTGCCGTCGGGCAGTTTGGCCTGGAGGAACATCTCGCGGGCAAGGAACTGCGGATCGCTGAACATGTCCTCGGCGCTGTAGATGCGGCTGGCCGGTACCTGGGCGTCATTGAGCACCTGCATCAGCGCATCCAGCGGCAGGGTCCGGGCCCAGCGGTCGATCACCCCGTACAGTTCATCGCGGCGCAGGTCGCGGCCGTCATTGCTGGCCAGGGCCGGATCGTCGGCCAGGTCATCGCGGCCGATGGCCTGCATGAAGCGCTTGAAGATCGCATCGCCATTGGCGCCAATCTGCACATGCTTGCCATCGGCGCTGGTGTGAATGGAGGAGGGGGTGATGCCGGGCATGATGTTGCCGGTACGCTCGCGAATAAAACCGAACACGTCGAACTCCGGCACCATGCTTTCCATCATGGCGAAGATCGCTTCGTACAGGGCCACGTCCACCACCTGGCCCTGGCCGCCGTTGACCTCGCGATGACGCAGGGCCATCAATGCGCCGATTACGCCCCACAACGCTGCAATCGAGTCACCGATGGAGATGCCGGTACGCACCGGCGGGCGGTCCTCGAAACCGGTGATGTAGCGCAGCCCGCCCATGGATTCGCCGACGGCGCCGAACCCCGGCTGGTCTTTCATCGGCCCGGTCTGGCCGAAGCCGGACAGGCGCACCATCACCAGCTTCGGATTGAGGGCGTGCAGCACGTCCCAGCCCAGGCCGAGTTTTTCCAGTACCCCGGGGCGGAAGTTCTCGATCAGGATGTCGGCTTCGGCCAGCAGCTTCTTGAGGATATCCAGCCCTTCGGCGTGCTTGAGGTTGAGGGTCAGCGACTGCTTGTTGCGGGCCTGGACGAACCACCAAAGTGACGTGCCTTCGTACAGCTTGCGCCACTTGCGCAGCGGATCACCGCCATCGGGCGACTCGACCTTGATCACCTCGGCGCCAAACTCGGCGCAGATGCGCGAAGCGAACGGACCGGCAATCAGGGTGCCGAGTTCGATGACTTTGAGGCCGGCGAGGGGTTTGCTGGGCGTAGGCATGAGGCATCCGTAGCAGCTGGGCAGAGCCCCCGTTTTTATCATAGCTGGGCGCGCCCAGATACTGCCGCGGCGCAAGGAACATGCGGATCGGTTAGACTGGGCGACTTTCCTTGCCGCAAGAAGCCCGTCCATGGCCCAGCCTTCCACCACCTACAAGTTTGAACTGAACCTCACCGATCTCGACCGCGGCGTGTACGAAAGCGTCAAGCAGACCATCGCCCGTCACCCGTCGGAAACCGAGGAGCGCATGGCCGTACGGCTGCTGGCCTACGCCCTGTGGTACAACGAGCAACTGAGCTTTGGTCGGGGTCTGTCGGATGTGGACGAAGCTGCCCTGTGGGAAAAAAGCCTGGACGACCGCATCCTGCACTGGATTGAAGTCGGTCAACCGGACGCCGAACGCCTGACCTGGTGCTCGCGCCGCACCGAGCGCACCAGCCTGCTGGCCTATGGCAGCCTGCGCGTGTGGGAAACCAAGGTGGTGCCAGCGGTCAAGAACCTGAAAAACCTGAACATCGCCGCCGTGCCCCAGGAGGTTCTGGAAACCCTGGCCAAGGACATGCCGCGGGCGATCAAGTGGGACGTGATGATCAGCGAAGGCACGGTGTTCGTCACCGACGATCGCGGCCAGCACGAAGTCCAGCTTCAATGGCTGATGGGCGAGCGCTGATCGCGCGCCCGTTCCGGTCGAACATTCCTGATTCACGAGAAGCCCCAATCGCCCCATGCGTATCGATCCCCGCCCGTTGCCGTCCACGCTGCCATTCCTTGGCGACCTGCCACCGTTGCTGACCCGCCTGTATGCCGCCCGCGGCGTGCAGTCGGCAGCCGAGCTGGATAAAAGCCTGGCGCGCTTGCTGCCTTACCAGCAGCTCAAGGGCATCGAGGCGGCGGTCGACCTGCTGGTGGCGGCACTGGCAGAACGCCAGCGCATCCTCATCGTCGGCGACTTCGACGCTGACGGCGCCACGGCCAGTACCGTCGGTGTACTCGGCCTGCGTCTGCTCGGTGCCGCCCATGTCGATTACCTGGTGCCCAACCGCTTCGAGTACGGCTATGGCCTGACCCCGGAGATCGTCGAGGTGGCCTTGCAACGCCAGCCGCAGTTGCTGATCACCGTCGACAACGGCATCTCCAGCGTCGAAGGCGTGGCAGCCGCCAAGGCTGCGGGCTTGAAAGTACTGGTGACCGATCACCACCTGCCGGGCCATGAATTGCCGGCGGCAGACGCCATCGTCAATCCCAACCAGCCGGGCTGCGAGTTTCCCAGCAAGGCGCTGGCCGGGGTCGGGGTGATCTTCTATGTGCTGATGGCCTTGCGAGCGCGTTTGCGCAGCCTCGGTCATTACGACAACGCGCCGCAACCGAACATCGGCGAGCTGCTCGATCTGGTGGCCCTGGGCAGCGTGGCTGACGTGGTGCCGCTGGATGCCAACAATCGTATCCTGGTCCATCAGGGCCTGGAACGCATCCGTGCCGGGCGGGCCCGGCCGGGGCTCAAGGCCATCCTTGAAGTGGCCCGGCGCGATCATGCGCGCATCACCTCCACCGACCTTGGCTTTATCCTCGGCCCTCGGCTCAATGCCGCCGGACGCCTGGACGACATGAGCCTGGGCATCGAGTGCCTGCTCAGTGACGATGCCAACCTGGCACGGGAAATCGCCGGCCAGCTCGACGAACTGAACCAGGACCGCAAGTCCATCGAGCAGGGCATGCAGCGCGAAGCCCTGGCCCAGCTCAAGGACCTGGCGCTGGAGTCGATGCCGTTCGGCCTGTGCCTGTTCGAGCCGGACTGGCACCAGGGCGTGATCGGCATCCTCGCCTCGCGCCTGAAAGAGCGTTATCACCGCCCGACCATCGCCTTTGCCGATGCTGGCGAAGGCATGCTCAAGGGCTCGGCGCGTTCGGTGCCGGGCTTCCATATTCGCGATGCACTGGATGCCGTGGCGGCGCGTCACCCGCAGTTGATCAGCAAGTTTGGTGGCCACGCCATGGCTGCCGGCCTATCGCTGCCCGCCGACAACTTCCCGGCCTTTGCCCAGGCGTTCGACGAAGAAACCCGGCGCCAGTTGCACGAAGAGGACCTGACCGGCCGTCTGCTGTCCGACGGCACCCTGGCGGTCGAGGAATTTCACCTGGAGCTGGCCCGCGCCCTGCGCCATGCCGGGCCCTGGGGCCAGCACTTTCCCGAGCCGCTGTTCCACGGGGTGTTCCAGCTGGTCGAGCAGCGCGTCGTCGGTGAGCGGCACCTGAAGGTGGTGCTCAAGAGCGAATGCGGTTCGCTCAAGCTCGATGGCATCGCCTTTGGCATCGACCGCGAGGTCTGGCCCAACCCGACGGTGCGCTGGGTGGAGTTGGCCTACAAGCTCGACGTCAACGAGTTCCGCGGCCAGGAAAGCGTGCAACTGATGATCGCCCATATCGAGCCGCGCTGAACTGACGGGGCAAAGTGGTCTAGGCTTCGGATGATGGGTCGAAGAACCTGCGGGGAAGATTCTGTAGTCGGCCGGTCAACCATCTGGAGCCTTACCACTTGATTTGAGAGGTGCCCCATGAGCCTGCTGCTTGAGCCGTACACCCTGCGCCAGCTGATCCTGCCCAACCGCATTGCCGTGTCACCCATGTGCCAGTATTCCAGTGTCGACGGCCTGGCCAATGACTGGCACCTGGTGCACCTGGGCAGCCGCGCGGTGGGTGGCGCCGGCCTGATTTTCACCGAAGCCACTGCCGTGACTGCCGATGGGCGCATTACCGCGCAGGACCTGGGCTTGTGGGACGACGCGCAGATCCCGGCGCTGCAACGCATCACCCGTTTCATCACCGCCCAGGGCGCGGTGCCAGGCATCCAGCTGGCCCATGCCGGGCGCAAGGCCAGCACCCATCGGCCCTGGCTGGGCAAGCATGGCAGCGTCAAGGTGGACGATGGTGGCTGGGTGCCGGTGGGGCCCTCGAAGATTGCCTTCGACCCGGAGCACACCGCACCTGCCGAACTGACCGAAGCGCAGATCGCTGACATCATCCAGGCCTTTGTCGCTGCCGCCCGGCGTGCCCTGGAGGCCGGCTTCAAGGTGGCCGAAGTGCATGCCGCCCATGGCTACCTGCTGCACCAGTTCCTCTCGCCCTTGAGCAACCAGCGCCGTGACCAGTACGGCAGCTGCTTCGAAAACCGTATCCGCCTGACCCTGCAAGTGACCGAAGCGGTGCGTGAGGTCTGGCCGGCTGAGCTGCCGGTGTTCGTGCGTCTGTCGGCCACCGATTGGGTGGAAGATGGCTGGAATCCGGATGAGACCGTGGAGTTGGCCAAGCGCTTGAGAAAGTTGGGAGTGGACCTGATCGATGTGTCGTCCGGCGGCACCTCGGTAAAAGCCGAGATCCCCACAGGGCCGGGCTATCAAACCCAGTTTGCGGCCAAGGTGCGGGAGGAGGCGGGGATCGCCACCGGGACGGTCGGCATGATTACCGACCCGATGCAGGCTGAAACCATCTTGCGTACGGCGCAGGCCGATATCATTTTCCTCGCCCGCGAGCTACTGCGCGACCCCTACTGGCCGCTGCACGCCGACGACGACCTGGGGGGCAACAAGGCAGTGTGGCCGGCGCAGTACCAACGGGCTACCAGTCGTGACCAGCCGATACACGAGTCTGATTTGCGCGATTGACTGAATGGCGAGCGCTTCGCGCTCGATCGCAGGCAAGCCAGCTCCCACAGGTTCGGCGTACATAAACCCTCTGTGGGAGCGGGCCTCAGGCATGTGCCGCCTGGCTCAACACATCACTGACCCACTGATTGATGCTCTTGTCTGCCAGCTCAGCCTTTTGCGCGACGCTGGCATGCAGCGTCGGCTCCAGGCGCAAGCTCAATTTCCCCGAATAAGCTTTCTGCGGCTCACGTCCCAAGCGCGCACAAGTATCGAGGTAGTCATCCACGGCTTCTTCGAAGGCGATGCGCAGTTGCGCGACCGATTGCGCGTGAAAACCGATCACATCGCGTATACCTGCGACGTGGCCAATCAACAATTGGTCTTCATCGCTGTATTCAATACGGGCGGCATAGCCTTTGTAGTGCATGACATTCATGGGGTCACTCCGGCCTGTTCCAGAAACAACCGCGCATCGCGGATCTGATAAGGCTTGGCATCTTTATCCGGATGAGGGCGATGGAACGTCGCGATCACACCATTGAGTTCGAAGCGCACGCGTGAACCTCTGCCTTCGATTACCCGGGCCCCCGCACCGACCAGCAACGATTCGATGCGAGCCCATTCCAGATTGTTGGGTATCGGTTTGCTGAAGACCGACTTCAACGTGCCGCGCTGATGATTATTCATGGTATCAGATTATGATACCGTCATCCATGCAGCAATGGGACGACCGTAGGACGAGGACTTTGCGGATGAAGGAGGTTTCCTGGATTCAGCCCAGCTCCCCCACCGCCCGCCACGCCTCATCAATCGCCGCATGGGCATAGGCGCTCCAGGCCGCGTCCGAGTTGGCGATGCTGACCTTGCCCACGGGTTGGCGCGCCAGTGCTATCCACTTTTCGGTCTGCTCGGGATCGTCGTAGAGGGTGTTGCTGAAGCAGGCGTAGCCGTGGGGCCAGCGGTTGACGGTGATCGCCAGGATGTCCTTGTCGTGGTCAAAGCCGCCGGGGCCAAGCATGCGTTGCAACTGTTCGCGCAGCTGGCTTTCCAGCACTTCGAATGAAGTGCCATACAGGCGCCCGCGTCCGGCACGGGCCTGGTCGCGGCTGTTCATGCCGCTGTCGGGGCTGGTCGGCACGTAGACCAGGTGCAGGCCGATGGGCTGCGCCGGGTCGCGTGGATGCTCGTAGCCGCCGAGGCTCACCGGGTAGTCGAGCTTGATCCGGCTGTAGGGTTGGGTGGCGGCGTAGATCTCGTGCACGCCAAGCTTCTGGAACGCCTGCCAGTTGCGCACGATGACCTTGGTGTACACCAGCGGAAACTTGACGTTCTGGCTCAGGGCATGGGCCTGTTCGGCCGACAGGTCGCGCAGCAGGTAGGGGATCATCATGTTGTAGCAGGCCAGGATGCAGTGCTTGCCGCGCACCTGGGCCAGTTGCCCGGCGCGGCTGTAGCCGACATTGACGCCTCCGTCGACGTTGCGCACGCTGACCGCCGTGCTGTTCAGACGCAGGCGCACCGGCTGCCCGGCGCGGTCGAGCTGGCTGTAGTCGAAATTGGCGAGGACGATGTCCTCCATGTTCTGGCCCGGCGCCACCGTCGGTATCAGGCTGCGCACCAGCAGGCGCGCCAGCGACGCGTTGCCGTCGGGGAAGTGGTAGATGTAGGGCTCTTCCATCTCCGCCTTGGCTTCCTCGCTGACCGGCTCCAGGTTCATCGCGGCAAAACCGGGGAAGCCGACATAGTAGGCGTCGGCAGCGGCCACGGTATCGATGCTCAGGGCCATGAAATCATTGCTGCGGCCCTGAAAGTACTTGACCGCCTTGGCCGACAGGCCGACGTCCTTGAGCAGGAAATCACGGTAGCTGGTGCGCTCGAGGTACGCGGTCTTGTCTTCCAGCGACTTGCCGGCCAGGTAATCCCTGGGGGCCTGGTGCAGGTCGATCAGGGCCTTGCGGTCGCTTTCGGGCAGGGGGAAATCGTTGATGAAATCGCCGATCGAACGGGCGTTGAGCTGCGTAGGGGCGATGTCATCGCCGACCATCGGCGTCGGGTCGCCGGTGACCAGCTTGTCTTCGCCGAAGGTCTCCTGGTCGAAGAACACTGCGCGCGACAGGCCCAGGTCGGGATAGAAGCTGCGGTCAAAGGCGGTCTCGAAACGCTTGATGTCCACCCCGAGCTTTTTCAGCAGGCCGTTGACCTCTTTGCTGTACAGGTGATTGGGCGACTGGAAGGCTTCGCTGCCGCCGTAGCCGAGGATCATCCGCCCGCCGGCGCTGAACTCGTTGCGCTTGGCATGGCCGCCGAAGTCGTCGTGGTTCTCGAGGATCAGAATCTTCGCAGCCGGGTGTTTCTCGCGGTAGAAGAACGCTGCCGACAGGCCGCTGATGCCGCCGCCGACCACCACCAGGTCATACTCTTCGCTGATCGGCAGGGCGTCGGTGACGAAGGTTTTTTTCTCCCAGCCCATCTGGTGCGCAACGTCGAAAGCGCCGGGATGACTGCCGCGCAAACCGGTCAGGGCCGGTGGGTAGTAGCGCCCGCCGGGGGCAGCCTGAAGCAGTTGCAGCGGGGTCAGGCCCGCTGCAACGCCGATGGCGACTCCGTTGATGAAGTCGCGTCGGGTGATTTCCATGGGTGTCCTTACCTTAATGTTTGAACATCACATGCCGGACGCAGGTGTAGTCCTCCAGCCCGTACATGGACATATCCTTGCCATAGCCGGACAGTTTCTGACCGCCATGGGGCATTTCGCTGACCAGCATAAAGTGCGTGTTGACCCAGGTACAGCCGTACTGCAGGCGCGCCGAGACGCGATGGGCACGGCCGACGTCAGCGGTCCACAGCGATGACGCCAGGCCGTAGTCCGAATCGTTGGCCCAGGCCAGGGCCTGCTCTTCATCCTCAAAGCGGGTCACCGAGACCACCGGCCCGAACACTTCGCGGCGGACGATCTCGTCATCCTGCTGGGCATCGGCCAGCACAGTCGGTTCAAAGAAGAAACCGTCACCGGCCACCGCCTTGCCACCGGTTATCAGGCGGATATGCGGTTGGGCAAGCGCCCGTTCGACCATGGCCGCTACCCGGTCGCGGTGCTGGGCGGTGATCAGTGGGCCGAGCTCGGTGTCCGGGTCGTTCTGCAGACCATGCTTGATACTGGCGACGGCCTTGCCGAGTTTTTCGACGAACTGCTCGTAGATGCCGCTCTGGGCATAGATACGGCAAGCGGCGGTGCAGTCCTGGCCGGCATTATAGAAGCCGAAGGTGCGGATGCCGTCGACCGCGGCGTCGATATCGGCATCATCGAAAATGATCACCGGTGCCTTGCCGCCCAGTTCCATGTGCATGCGTTTGACGCTATCGGCGGTGCTGGCGATGATGTTGGCGCCGGTTGCGATCGAGCCGGTCAGCGACACCATGCGCACTTTCGGGTGGCTCACCAGCGGCGTGCCGACACTCGGGCCGCGGCCGAAGAGGATATTCAGCACGCCGGCCGGGAATATTTCGCTGGCCAGTTCCGCCAGGCGCAAGGCCGTCAGCGGCGTCTGCTCCGACGGCTTGAGCACCACGGTGTTGCCGGCGGCCAGGGCCGGGGCAATCTTCCAGGCCACCATCATCAGCGGGTAGTTCCACGGTGCGATCGAGGCGACCACGCCCAGCGGGTCGCGGCGCACCATCGAGGTATGTCCCGGCAGGTACTCACCTGCGGCCGAGCCGCCCAGGCAGCGGGTGGCACCGGCGAAAAAACGAAACACGTCGGCGATGGCCGGGATCTCGTCGTTGAGCGCGGCGGCATAGGGCTTGCCGCAGTTGTCCGATTCCAGCCGCGCCAGTTCCTCGCCGTGGGCCTCGATAGTGTCCGCGAGTTTGAGCAGCAACCGCGAGCGGTCCTTGGGCGTGGTCTGCGACCAGCTCTCGAAGGCGCGGTCGGCGGCGCGCACGGCGGCGTCGACCTGGGCTTCGCTGGCTTCATTGACCTCCACCAGCACAGTGCCCAGCGCCGGGTTGAGCACTGCGTAGCCTGCGCCTTCGCCTTCAACCAGTTGGCCGTTGATCAACAGTCGGGTTTGCATGGTTCCAGTCCTCCAGGAGTTATTTGCCGCTGCCGGCAACGCTTTCGCCGCCGCGGGTCAGGTAGTAGGCGCCGAGGATCGGCAGCATGGTCACCAGCATCACCAGCATGGCCACCACGTTGGTAACCGGCACATCGCGCGGCCGGCTCAACTGGTTGAGCAGCCAGATCGGCAGGGTGCGTTCGTGGCC
>RCUI01000355.1_pt1 | contig 16716 bp, 10 predicted proteins | sample 2166121 | NCBI WGS metagenome assembly RCUI01 (sample SAMN09932700, study PRJNA488358) | compost metagenome | feature: garden; material: soil; isolation source: compost soil in succinic acid-enriched culture | place: Germany: Experimental Botanical Garden Goettingen | collected 2016-01-27
GCGTCCAGGTCGTTGACCACGATGGCTGCACCGTCTGCGGCCAGTTTCAGGGCGATTTCGCGACCGATGCCACGGCCGGAGCCAGAAACGATAGCCACTTGGTCTTGAAGTTTATTGCTCATGTTGTGCTCCTTGTTGTTCATGCGCCCAGGGCCACGATGGCTTCGCCGGACAATTTGATTTCGCCTGCCTGATTGCGGGTGGTGACTTCCAGGCGCACGGTGCCGGTCGCTGCATCCGTCTCCACCACGGTGCCCGAGCAGGTCACCGCGTCGCCCAGTTGGGTGATGGCGACAAAGCGCACCGAAAAGTGCTGGATCGCTTCCTGCGGCACCCATTCGGTCAGCAGGCGACCGAGGTAGGCCATCGACAACATGCCGTGGGCGAACACATCGGGCATACCGGCCTTGCGGGCAAAATCGAGGTCGACGTGAATCGGGTTGTGGTCACCCGAAGCGCCGCAGTACAGGGCCAGGGCCAGGCGGCTGATCGGCTCGCTGGTGAACGACGGCAATTGGCTGCCTGGCTGCACATCGGCAAATTTGACCGGCTGCATCACTGACTCCTTATCCATTGCGCACCACCAGGCTGTTACGCAGCTCGGCGACCAGTTCACCGCTCTGGCGGGTGACGCGGGTTTCACGCACGACAAACTCCAGGGCGCCGCCCTTCTTGTCGTAGATGTCGACGATCCGCGACTCGAAATGCAGGCAATCGCCGGCATACGCCATCTGGTGGTACTTGAAGCTCTGCTCGCCGTGCAGCACCTTGCCGATGTCGATGTTCAGCAGGTCCATGGTGGCGCGCGGGTTCGGCGCCTCCATGTCCAGGCAGAACAGGAAGGTCGGCGGTACCGGCAGGTTCGGGTAGCCAGCGTCCTGCGCCGCAGCCGGGTCGGTGTAGCGCGCGTCGCGCTGGCCGGTGGCCTTGGCGAAGAAGCGCAGGCGACCGGCTTCCACGCTGACGTTGTGACTCGACACCACGGTGCCGATATGACTTTTATCGATCATGCAGACATCTCCGGTTCAGGGGCGCAGGTCACTGACGCTGGTACAGCGTGACCACACAGGCGCCACCCAGGCCCAGGTTGTGTTGCAGGGCCAGACGCGCACCCTCCACCTGGCGCGCTTCGGCGGCGCCGCGCAGTTGCCAGGTCAGCTCGGCGCATTGCGCAAGGCCGGTGGCCCCCAGGGGGTGGCCTTTGGAGAGCAGGCCGCCGGACGGGTTGGTGACCACGCGCCCGCCGTAGGTGTTGTCGCCCTCGAGGATGAACTTCTCGGCGGTGCCTTCCGGGGTCAGGCCCAGGCCTTCATAGGTGATCAGCTCGTTGGCGGTGAAGCAGTCATGCAGCTCGACCACGTTGATGTCGGTCGGCGCCACACCCGCTTGCTCGTACACGCTCAGCGCGGCGTTGCGGGTCATGTCGTAGCCCACCACTTTGCGCATGTCGCCTTCGTCGAAGCTGCTGTTGCGGTCGGTGGTCATGGCCTGGGCGGCAATCACCACGCGGGTATCCAGGCCGTGCTTCTTGGCGAACGCTTCGCTGCAGAGCACCGCGGCAGCCGCGCCGCAGGTCGGTGGACAGCACTGCAGGCGGGTCATCGGGTCGAACACCGTCGGCGAGGCCATGATCTCTTCCAGGCTCAGCGGGTTGCGGAATACGGCGAACGGGTTGTTGGCGGCGTGCTTGCGCGCCTTGACCGCGATGCGACCGAAGATTTCCGGGCTGATGTCGTACTCACGCATGTAGTCGCGGCCTGCACCGCCGAAGAACTGCGCGGCGCGCGGGGCTTGCGGGTCGAAGCCCTGGAGGTCGGTCATGACCGAGGCGAAGCGCTCCATCGGGCCTGGACGATCGGTCCAGGCGCCTTTCAGTGGGCCGGGGACCATCTGCTCGAAGCCCAGGACGATGGCACACTCCACCGCGCCGCTCTGCACCGCCTGACGCGCCAGGAACAAGGCCGTGGAGCCGGTGGCGCAGTTGTTGTTGACGTTGACGACCGGAATGCCGGTCAGGCCCACGCCATACATGGCAGCCTGACCCGAGGTCGAGTCGCCGAACACGTAACCGACGTAGGCTTGCTGTACCAGGGCGTAGTCGATACCGGCATCGGCCAGTGCCTTCTTCGCGGCATTGGCACCCATGACCGGATACGTATCGCTTTGGCCCGGCTTGGTGAACGGGATCATGCCGACGCCGGCAACCACAACTTTATTGCTCATGTCTTACTCCATCAGGGTCAAGGGTTGGCCGGGATCAGTTGACTGCTCGGGCCTGGTCTTTCCAGTAGGGTTCGCGCAGGTCGCGCTTGAGGATCTTGCCGGCGGCCGACAGCGGCAATGCCGCCACGAAATCCACGGATTTCGGGCACTTGAAGCCGGCGATATGGCTGGCGCAGTGTTCACGCACCTGGGCTTCGGTCAGTTCGCTGCCCGGGGTGAGCACCACCACCGCGTGTACCGCCTCCCCCCAGCGCTCGTGGGGAATGCCGATCACCGCGCACATGGCGACTGCGGGATGGCGGGCGATGACGTTCTCGACTTCGGCGGAGAACACGTTCTCGCCGCCGGTGACGATCATGTCCTTGAGGCGGTCGACGATGAACAGATAGCCGTCCTCGTCCATGTAGGCGCCGTCACCGGTGTGCAACCAGCCGTTTTTCAGGGCCTTGGCGGTTTCTTCCGGACGGTTCCAGTAGCCCTGCATGATGTTCGGGCCGCAGGCGACGATTTCACCCACGGTGCCGCGTGGAACTTCATTGCCATCTTCATCGACCACACGGACCATGCCGCCGTAGCCGCCCCGCCCGACGCTGCGCACGCGACCGCTGGCAATGCCTTCGGGGCCGTGGCTGGAGTGCGGGCTGACCGACACCACCGGCGCGGCCTCGGTCAGCCCGTAGGCGTGCATGAACTCAATGCCGGGCAGTGCCGCCATGGCCTTATCCAGCAGGGTTGGCGAAATGGGCGATGCGCCATAGGCCAGGCGCTTGAACGAACTCAAGTCGTAGTGGGCGAAGTCCGGATGCATGACCACCGCCTGGAGCATGGTCGGCACCAGCAGCATCTCGTTGACTTGTTCACGCTCGATGGTTTGCAGGATTTCCAGTGGGTCGAAAGCTGGAATCAGCACATGGGTGCCGCCGACCACGAACATCCCCACTGCACGGGCCATGGCCGCGGTGTGAAACAGCGGTGCGACATGCAGGCCCCGGCTGTTTTCCAGGGACGGAAACTGCGCAGCGCGGGCGATGGCCGATGACCACAGGTTCATGTGCGATTGCATGACACCTTTGGGCAAGCCCGTGGTGCCGCCGGTGTACATGATCGACGCCAGGTCGTTGCCACCGCGCCCCGCATCGGCAATCGGTGCGGTTTCAGCGATCAGTTGCTCGTAGGCGTACATGCCTTCCGGCGCCGGGCCGTCGCCAGCATGGATGACAATCGGTGCGCGACGGGCCGTGGCGCAGATCTGCTCGACCATCGGCAGGAAGTGATCGTCGACGATCAGGATGCCGGTATCGCAGTCGTCCAGGGAGAACACGATCTCCGGGACGCTCCAGCGAATATTCACCGGATTCAACACACCACCACCCCACCAGGTGGCCAGCATGTATTCCAGGTAGCGGTCGGAGTTGAGTGCGAGCATGCCCACACGATCGTCGCTGTTCATCCCAAGCGCACGCAACGCGCCTGCCAGCCGGCTGACCCGCTGCCCGAGCTCGCGATAGGTCTGGCGGCGGCCACGGTAGATCGTGGCGAGGTGGTCCGGCTCTTGTTGCAGCATGCGCTGCAAGCCTTGGGTCAGGTACATGGTCGAGCTCCTGAAGCTGTTGTTCTTGTGGGTTTGATACTAAGGAGAGTGCGACCGATCAGCGTCGATCAAAGGGATGAACCTGACCGGGGATTTGCACTGGTCCGAATGAACTAGGGGGATTCCCGAGGGTGCACGTGCCGCAGACCAGGACGGTTTGCGGCACGTGGATCGTGGCGGCTAGGCCAGCGCCGGCTGTGATCTGTCGCCCGCGGCGGCAGGCGCACGGCAGTCGGCGATGATCAGGTCTGCAGCCTTTTCACCGATCATCATGCAGGGGGCATTGGTGTTGCCGGCGACCACCCTTGGCATCACCGAGGCGTCGACCACGCGCAGCCCCTGGACCCCGCGTACCCGCAGTTGCGGATCGACCACGGACGCCGCGTCACTGCCCATCCGGCAGGTGCCCACCGGGTGATACACGCCATCGGCGCGCTCGCGGATGATCTGCTTGATCTGCCGGTCATCGCTGCCGTCGAATTTCAGCCCGGCAAAGTGCAGCGCCTTGCCACCGAAGCGCGCCAGCGCAGGCTGCTGGAGAATGTCCTGGACCTGATGCACGCCCTTGAGCATGACGTCCATGTCGCGCTCATCGGCGAGCATGTTGAGCTCGATCAGCGGCGCGTCACGCATGTCGGCCGATGCCAGGCGCACCTCGCCCCGGCTATGGGGGTGCAGGACGCAAACATGGCACGAATAGCCGTGGCCGTAGCGGAACTTGCGCCCATGGTTGTCACCGGCAGACATCACGAAATGCAGCTGGACATCCGGCTCGGCCAGCGCCGGGTCGGTTTTCAGAAAGCCCCCGGCCTCGGTGAAGCTGCGGGTGAAGATGCCTTCGCGCCGGCCGCGGTACTTGATCAGTTCCCACAGATAGCGAAACGCGCCACGCACCGAAACCCCGAACAGCTCGGTGCGAAACAGGCGCTTGTGCAGAATCACATCGACGTGCTCCTGCAGGTTCTTGCCGACCTGCGGCGCATCGACCAGCACCTCGATACCGTTGTCCTGCAGGTGCTTTGCCGGGCCGATACCGGAGACCATCAGCAACTGCGGCGAGATCAGGCTGCCGGCACTGAGGATGACCTCCTTGCGGGCACGCAGCACGTATTCGCGACCGTCCTTTAGCACCACGACACCCACTGCCCGGTGCCCCTCGAACAGCACCCGCAGTACCTGCGTGTTCACGTGGACATGCAGATTGGCGCGACCGCCATTGAGCCCGCCATCGCCCGTGTTGCCCTGGTGCAGGTAGGCGCGGGCCGCGTTCCAGCGCTCGCCGTTGCGCTGGGTCACCTGGTAGTAACCGACGCCTTCCTGGGTGGGGCCATTGAAGTCGTGGTTATAGGCATGCCCGGCGCTGCTGGCCGCTTCAAGGAAGTGCCGGGCCATGGCGCAGGGTGAGCGCGGGTCGGTCACGTGCAGCGGGCCGCTACCGCCATGCAAGGGATCGTCATCCCGGCCGGCGACCCGCTCGTTGCACTCGGAGCGCTTGAAATAGGGCAGCACGTCCTTCCAGCCCCAGCCTTCGGCCCCCAGGCTTTCCCAGTGGTCGTAGTCCGAGGCGCGGCCCCTGATGTAGACCATGCCGTTGATCGAGGAACTGCCACCCAGGCCCCTGCCGCGCGGCTGATAGCCGGCACGACCGGCCATGCCAGGCTGAGGCAGGCTGTTGTAGGCGTAATTGAATTCACCGGCACGCGGGATCACCAGCGCGATGCCGACCGGCGTCGTCACCAGTGGACGATGGTCATGCCCGCCCGCTTCCAGCAGGGCCACCTCGCCACACTCGGCATCCGCCAGCCGCCCTGCCACTGCGCAACCGGCCGAGCCTCCCCCGACCACGATGAAATCGTAAGCCTGTTCCATTGCGTCACCCTTGTTATTTTATTGTCCGAAAGTCGCATAGCCGTTAACGGCAAGCCGTTGCTACATACAGGGCCCAGCCTATGCCGGCGGCCAACGAGCACAATCGTTCAAAGAGGTGAAACGCTGACTAGTTCCTTTGTTGACGCGGCGCAGCCCGCGGCTGCCGGCAATGGGCAGCACAGCAGCGGTAGTCCGGTGAACTAGTTCGATCGAACGGCATACCTGCCCCACTTGCCGTGGCACAATGCCGGGCTCAAAAAACAATAAAAGCGGAAACATGGCGGCGTTTTTGCGCGCCCCCCCTCTAGCCCGCTTGCTGGAGATCTGTATGCCCGACGCTTTGGAGCACCAAGACTCAGCCGCCACGGACCTTGGCCACATCAGCCGCGCCAAGGTATTGCACGCCAAGCTTTCAGCCCCGATTGCCGCACCGAGCCATCTTGTCCGCGCCCACTTGCTGGACACCATGGACGCCGTGGCGAACGCCAGGTTGATCCTGGTGCGCGCCGCTGCCGGGTTCGGCAAGACCACCCTGCTCCTGCAGTACCGGGACCGCTGCCTGGCCGCCGGACGCAGTGTGCTGTGGCTGAACCTGGATAAAGCCGACAACGACATTCAACGCCTTATCAGCCATTTGTTCATCGGCATCCGCGACCTGCCCGCCGGTGACGCCCCTGAGAGCGACTCACAACTGGCCAGCCTCACGGCGGCCGAGCAGTCGCAGGAAATTCTGGAGCGCGTCAGCAGTTGCGTGAAACCGTTTTCTATCGTCCTTGACGAGTTTGAAGCCATTGAAAACCCGTCGGTCCTGGACTTCATTCAACGCCTCATAGACGCCCTGCCACCGTGCGGGGTGCTGGTGATTGCCTCCAGGACCACCCCCGACATCGGCCTGGGCCGTATACGCGCACGCGGGCAGTTGGTGGAAATCAACCCCGCCGCACTGCGTTTTTCCCTGGAAGAGGCCACCCGATTCATCCGTGAGAAGCGCCAGCTGACGCTACGCGACAATGAAATAGCCACGCTGCTTCGCTGCACCGAGGGCTGGATCACTGCCATCTACCTGGCCAGCCTCTCGTTGCAGGGCCGCACCGACCCTGCCGCGTTCGTCGCCTCCTTCTCGGGCTCGAACCAGGAACTGGCCCAGTACCTTGCCGAAGACATTCTCGCCAGGCAAAGCGAGGACTGCCGACTGTTCCTGATGCACACCAGCATTCTCGACCAGCTCAATGCGCCCCTGTGCGATGCGGTCACCGGGCGAAACGACAGCCGGGCCATGATCGAGCACCTTGAGCGCAGCAACCTGTTCATCTTCCCCCTGGACAGCGAGCATCACAGTTTCCGTTACCACAGCCTGTTCGCCAGCTACCTGAAGGGCGCGCTGAACCGGCAGTACCCGGGACGCGCCGCAGCGCTGCACCACGCCGCAGCCCAGTGGTATTTCGCCGCCGACCGGCCGATTCCTGCCATCGAGCACTTGCTGCAAGCCGGTGCCACGGCCGAAGCGGCCAGCCGTCTGGCGATCTACGCCGGGCAACTGATGGCCGAAGCCCGCTCGCGCCTGTTGCTCAGCTGGCTCGATCGGATTCCCTCGACATACCTGGCGCTGCACCCGAATCTCAATGTGGCCTACGCCTGGACCCTGGCCTTGCACCGCCGCTACCGCGACGCCTTGAGAATCGTCGAACAGCTGGAAGCACGCGCAGAAGATGACGCCCGCGAACTGTTCAAACTGGAAGCCAGGACCATTCGCTGCATGGTGCTGGCCATCACCGACCAGATAGATGAGTGCTACGTCGCCGGCCTTGAGCATATTGACCAGATCCCGCTCGATGAAGCGTTCCAGTACGGCGTGGTCGTCAACTCGCTGGCGTTCAGCATGCTCGTGACCGGGCGCTATGAAGAAGCACGCCAGCTGTTCGCACGGGCGGTCAAACGCAGCTCGCCCGATCGCGCGACCTACCTGACGCTGGTCACTGGCTGCATCGAAGGCATTCTGGACCTGACTCAAGGGCGGTTGGGCAACGCCCTGGCGCGCTTGCAAGCGGCGGCCCAGCGGCAATGGACCGAGAACGGCAGCAGCGCATTCGGCGGCAAGATCTCGCTGGATATCACCTTGTCGCTGCCGCTGTATGAGGCTGATGCCCTGGAAGAAGTCGAGCACAACCTTGCCGAGGCGCTGCCTCACGCCAAAGACGGCAGCCCGCCGGATTCGCTGATTTCCAGCCATGTGCTGCTGGCACGCATCGCCTACTTGAAAGGCGAGCGAGACACCTGGCTGCGCTACCTGGCCGAGCTTGAACAGATCGGCCGCCAGTCCGGTTCGGACCGAGTGGTGTGCTCGGCCTGGCTGGAGCGGGCCCGCATCGCCACCCTGGAGAACCGCCTGGACGTTGCCGCACAGGCCCTGCGCTCGGCCAACCTGATCAGCAGCTGGGAGCGTCCCGGCATTCACTTCTACGGCAGCGATGTCGATACGCTGTCAATTGCTCGCCTGCGCCTGCACGTTGCCGAGGGCAACGGCGCGGTAGCCGTCCCGCAACTGCAGGACGCCATCGCTCAGGCCAATCAGTGCCAGCAGTATCGCCGGGCGTTGAAACTGCGCCTGCTGCTGGCCATGGCGCTGGACGGCGCAGGGCAACAGGACGATGGCTTTGCACAGCTGACCGAGGCACTGCGCTTTGCCAGCCACGAAGGATTCTTGCGCACCTTCCTCGATGAGGGGTCGCGTCTGGCCGAACTGCTCCAGCGCTGGGCGGTCTCCCATCAGGCCCGCGCCAGCAGCCTGGGCATCGAGACACGTTTCCTCACCAGCCTGCTGCAACGCGCTGGCAGCAGTGGCGACAGCGGTGCTGCGGTGCCAGGCGATAGCGATGCACGGGAAGCGCTGACCACCCGGGAAATCCAGGTCATCCAGCTATTGGCCGCCGGACTGCGCAACCGGGCGATTGCCCAGAAGATGTTCCTGTCCGAGTTCACCGTGAAATCCCACTTGCGCAACATCAACGCCAAGCTCGGTGCGCAAAGGCGCACCGAGGCGGTGGCCATTGCCCGGGCCAGGGGGCTGCTCGACTGACCCTGGGCCAGGCATCGACGCGCCCGGTCTGACACCGGCGCGTCGACCCCTCCACCTCAACCCGCGACCGACCCGAGGGTGCAGCGCTCAGCGGCCTTGGTGTGTGCGCCTGCACCGCCCTGGCCGGTCGCCATCAAGTCGCTGAGGTTCGGCGTGGTGCGCAGGTTCCAGACGCGCTCGATCAGGGTGGCGGCCTGCTCGGCGCCAAGCACGCCGGCATAGGCCAGCAAGCGACGGAACTTATCCTCCAGCTCGTCGCGCGACAGGGTGTTGTCCGGGTCGCCTTTGGGCGAGTCGATGGCGGCGTGGAGGATGCGCCCGTCGATGCTCAGCACATCGACCCGACCCAGCCAGCGCTGTGGGTAGGCGCCATCGACTTCAGCGTCCAGTTGCATCGTTACCTTGTCGCGAAAGGCGGCGACCCGCGCATCGCTCAGGGCGAACTGGTCGAACTCGGTCAGGCCCGCCTTGCCGTGGACAGCGATCAGCCCAAGCACGGTGCCCATGGAGAACTTCGCCTGGTGGACGGTTTGCGCAACGCTCACCCGCCCCAGTACATCAATCGCACCCTGGTGTACGCGGGTAATCACCCGTTCGATCTGGTCGTGCTGCAGCCCTTCGCGCTGCATCAGTGCCAGCAGTGCGTCAGCGGCCGGATGGGTGTGACGGCACGAGGCGTGGAACTTGAACGATGTTTCCAGCAGTGCCCAGCGGCTGCCGAGGCGATCAGACAGGCACTCGGGACGCGCATCGCTGGACATGCCCGCCGCCATGCCCTGCTCGCCTTCGAGAATATTGCGTGCGCCGGTCAGGCCATCGGCTGTCAGGTAGGCCGCCAGCAGGCCATCGGCAGCCGCCTTGGCGGTGTGCAGTTGCTTGGAGTCGGCCGCATCGCGCAAAAACTCCCAGAGCCCCGCAGCCTGGGTGCCGGCACTGCCAAGCAGGTTGATGAAAGCTTCTTCGTCGAAGTCCATCAGCTTGCCGACCGCGACCGCTGCGGCTAGGGTGCCGACCGTTGCCGTGGTGTGGAAGATGCGGTAGTGCGAGCGCCCCAGGAATTCACCGATACGGATGCCCGCCTCGTAGCCTGCCACCGACGCCAGCAGCAGCTCCTGCCCGCTCTTGCCCAGGTCCTGGGCGGCGGCCAGCGCTGCCGGGAACACCACCGTGGCCGGGTGCAGCACCGAGCTGTTGTGCAGATCGTCTTGCTCGACCAGGTGCGAGGAAGCGGCGTTCACCAGGGCGGCGAAGTACGGCGAGCTGCGCTGGCCGTTGACCAGAATGCTGGCGCTGCCGTCAGCCGGGCCCATCTTCGCGGCATAGCGCTCGAACAACGGAATCGGGTGCGCGCCCTGGCTGGCCAGTGCCGAGCCGAGCCAGTCCAGGAACAGGTCTTCGGTGCGTGCCAGCACGGCGTCGGGCAATTGGTTGTAGCTCAGCTCGGCCAGAAATGCAGCCAGTGTACGGGTATGACTCACAGTGATTTCCTCTGTAGTGGCGTGGCGGCTCGAGCAGATGCCCGGCCTTCATGTGCGGATGGGGGGTAACGGCATGAATTCGGTTCATGGCACCAGCAGGCCCATTTCCTGCGCGCGCATCACCGCCAGCGCGCGTCGCTTGACCCCGAGCTTGGCGTTGATGTTCTTGGTATGGGCCTTGACGGTATTGAGGGAGATGAACAGGTTGTCGCCGATCTCCTGGTTGGTCAGGCCGGTGGCCAGCAGGCTCAGTACCGACAGCTCGCGGCTCGACAGTTCAACGCGCGAGGCCTTGGCGGCTGCGGGATTGGCCGACGGTAAATCGCCTTGGCCTTCGATCGTTTCAAGCAGCACCCGCGCCTCTTTGCCCAGCGTGTTGAAGGTGAACCGGCCACAGTGCTCGAGCAGTGCCAACAGCGCCGTGCGCGCCTCCTCCACGCGGCCAAGCCCGCGGTACGCAAGCGCCAGTACCAGCTGAATACGCAGCGGCAACGACGGCGTGTGCAAAGGTGCGATACGGCCGGATTCCGGGTTGAGCCGTGCCTGCATGGCCAGGGCAAGGGGTATGACTGCGTGCCACTCGCCCTTGTGCGCCAGCAAGCGCAGGCGCTGGAAGTCCAGCAGCAACTGATAGCAGCTGGCCTGGGCCTTTTGGCAATGCATGTGCCGCTCGGCGTCGTGCATTGCCCGGCTTGCCTGGTCGAAGTCGCCTTGTCTGGCGGCCATTTCGCCCAGGCCGATATAGCCGAGCAATTTGAACGGGTCAGCACTTTCCCGCGCCAGGCCCATGCCGAGTTCAAACGCCTTGGCGGCCTCACTTGCCGCACCGCGCAACAGGTGCAGTTCGCCTTGCAGCAGGTGCAAGCGCCCCAGCAGCAGGCTTGGCCGTGTGTCGGCGCGGGTCAGCTCCAGGCTCTGGTCCAGGAGCGCTTCGGCCTGGGTCAGCTCATCGCAGAGAATCGCCTGGCGAATACGATCGGTGTTGATCAGCACTTCGTTGGCCAGGCATCCATGGCGCCGTGCAATCTCTACTGCGTCCTGGAGCAACTGGCGGCCGTCCTGGCTGTTGCCAAGGGCTATTTCGACCCGGCCGAGGGTCGAACAACACAGAATCGCCGAGCGCCAGTCATGACTGCCCAGGTGCGCCAGCGCCTGCCGGCAATGCTCACGGGCCGCCTGCGCATGGCAACGCAAGCCCTCAAGGCTGCCGTACAGTGCCTGCCAATTGGCAATCAGGCGCTGGTGCTGCACCGGGTCGGGATGCGGCAGGAACCGCTCAAGGCGGGCAATGCAGCTGTGCGCTTCGTCCAGACGCCAGCTCAACAGCAAGGCCCGGGCACTCTGGAAGATCAAGCGCGGCGAGCCGAGCAGCAGTGACGGCGGCATCCTGTCGTACCAGCCCAGCCATTGGTGCAAATGCTGGCGGGCAAACAGCCAGTCAAAACTCAGCCGATCCATCAGGTTGGCCGCAAGGTCCGGCTGGCCTGCACACAAGGCCAGCTCGATGGCATCGTCAATGCACCCGGCGGCGCTCAGCCAATGGCACGCGCGCAGCCGCAGTTGCTGCAGCGCAGGCCCCTTGAGCTGGTCGCGCAAGGCATTGGCGACCGCGGGCAACAAGCTGTACCACTGCCCTGGCGCATCCAGCACATGAAAATAGGCATTGGTGCGCAGCATCCGTTCAAAGGCATCGGTGCCGCTGTCGTCGTCCCACAAGTGTGCATACAGCGCAGCATTGAACCTGGGCAGGTGGGCCAGGGCACAGAGTACCGACACCTGTCGCTCGGTCAGGCGCGACAGCACCTCGTGCTGCAGGTACTCGCGCAGCCACGCGGAGCCCTGCTGTTGCGAGGCCTCGCACAGCAGCCGCGTGGCGGCACACCAGCCCAGCGATTGCTGCCAGAGCAGGGTGTTGTCGCTGGCACAGCGATCGGGCGCCAGCAGGGCCATCAAGCGGTCGAACTCCTCCTGACTGAACGCCAGCTGGCGGCTGTTCAGTTCCAGCAGTTCATCGTCGAGCAGCAAGCGTGACAGGTTCAGGTGCGGTCGTTGGCGGCAGCTGACCAGCACTTGCAAGGTGCAGCCCGGCAGCCCCAGCAGCAGGTCGAGCCACTGGCCGATCGGGTCGGGGCCCTGGCTGGGAAAGTCGTCGAGCACCAGCCACAGAGGCTGCTGGCACTGGCTGAACCACACGAGCAATGCATCCGCATCGCGGTAGATCGCCGGTGCGACGCCGAACGCGGTGCCGATCTGCTGGCAGAACGCCCCGAGGGTCAGCCACTGGCCACTCATCGCCACCCAGGCACTGTGCCGTGGCGACAGCTGGCGCAGGGCTTCACACAGCAACGTGCTCTTGCCAAAGCCGGCCGGCGCGCACAACAGGCGCAGGCGCTGGGGCTTTTCCAGCAACAGGTCAACCAGATGCTGGCGGGGCAAGTGCCGTGCGGGCAAGTTGGGCAATGACAGGGGCAGCGAATGCAGTGTCTTGAGCGTAAGACTGGTCATGACAACACCTGATAATTGTTATTGGCCAGGCGGCACAGTGGGCCTAGCAAATCATCAGGTGCCTGCCTTCACAATCGGTCGTAGGGACTAGTTCCTGTGACCGGCCTAAGACAAAAACGCCGCGATCGAGGCTCGATCGCGGCGCAAGGTTCAGCGGATACCGGCGTTGCGCAAGGCACCCGGGGTAAAGTCGGCCATGGTCGGGTTGGTGCCATATTCGGTGCCATGCGGCGCCTCGTTGGACAGCCCCATGACCAGGTAGCGACCGGCGACCAGATCGTTGATCACCATGGCGGCGTAGTTGCCCAGGCGTTGCTCGTAGTCAACCATGGCAAAGCCCTCGGCAACCCGCCACAGTTGGCCACGGCCGTCGTAGTGATCGACCTCCACCAACTGCCAGGTGTCTTCATCGAAGTACATATGGCGCTTGGCGTAGATGTTGCGCTCGCCAGGCTTGAGGGTGGCAACCACTTCCCATACCCGGTGCAGCTCATAGCGCGTGTAGTCCGGGTTGATATGCCCCGCTTTGAGCATGTCCTTGTACTTGAGCTGCGGCGAAGCGAGGCGATAGTTGTTGTAAGGGATGTACAGCTCCTTCTTGCCCACCAGTTTCCAGTCGTAGCGGTCCGGCGCGCCGTTGAACATGTCGGCATTATCGGCCGTGCGCAGGCCGTCGGCAGCGGTGCCCGGGCCGTCATAGGCCACCTGGGGCGCACGGCGGACCCGGCGCTGCCCTGCGTTGTAGACCCAGGCCATGCGCGGTTCCGTGACCTGGTCGATGGTTTCGTGCACCAGCGTCACGCCGCCGGCCAGGCGCGAAGGCGCAGTGACTTCCTGCTTGTAGTAGAACAGCACGTTATCGGCCTTTTTCCCTTCGGCGTCCTTCATGTACTGCGGGTAGCCGACTTCATCGCTCAACTCCACCGCGGTGAACGATCCGTTGGTCTGCGGCGTCGCTTGAGCGGTCAGGCGGCGGAAGTTCTTGCCGCGGTAGCGCGTCAGGTGGTTCCACAACACCTCGATGCCGCTGGTGGGCAGTGGGAAGGCATAGAAGCGCGAGGCGACAAGGTTGCCGACGTAATTCCCGCCGGCCAGGGCCTCTGCATTCAGGGCGCTTTTCTTCGCCGCATCGTAGATTTCCTGCGGGTTTGCCGCGGTGCGATGGCTGGTGAACACCGGAATCCGGTAGCTGTCGGGGTAACGCTTGAACATCGCCATCTGCCCGTCAGTCAGCTTGTCTTTGTACTGCTGGGCGTTCTGGGCATTGATGACGAACAGCGGTTTCTCATTGGCGAACGGGTCGCCCAGAAAGCCCTTCTCGACTTTCGCCGCACCGGGCTTGAGCCCGCCGGTCCAGGCCGGAATGCTGCCGTCGCTGTTGCCTTCCTTCTGCGCGCCCAGTGGCGTCAGCGTGGTGCCAAGCTTGTCGGCCTCCTGCTGCGACACCGCAGCCATGACGCCGGTGGCCAGCAAGGTAAGGGTCAGCGCCGCACCCTGAAAAAAAGTGATGGGTTTCATCTTCAGCTCTCCACGGAATCAGGTTTAGAAGTTCACGCCAACGCTGAGCGACATGAAGTCACGGTCCACCAGCGTGTTGAAGTCGCCGCCAAAGTAGTTGGTGTAACTGAGGCTTGCGGTGTAGGTGTTCTGGTAGTCGGCATCCAGCCCCAGGCTGACCGCCTTGGCGCCTTCCTCGAAGCTGACGCCGGTGCCATTGACGTCATGGGACCAGGCCAGGCTCGGCGAAAAGTTGATGCCGGCAATCACGTTGGGATAGTCCAGCTTGCCGCGCACGCGGTAGCCCCAGGAGTCGCTGGTGTAATAGCCCTTGTTGTTGCATTCCTGCTGCGGATTGCTGGCCGTGGGTGTGCCGGCAGCCGTCCCGGTGCAGACCGCGCCGTTGTCGACCAGCGCGCCCGCACCGTAGGTCGGGCTTCGACCGAAGCGCACGTCACCGGTGTCGGTGCTCAAGCCCGAGACGCGGTTGTAGCCCACCTCGCCCACCAGCGTCAGGCGGCTTGCCGCCAGTACCTGGTCGAAAAATTTGGTGGCCGTCACCTGGACCTGGGTCACCGGCATGCGCTTGTAGCCTGGAATCGCAGCGCCCGGCGCATTGGTGGCAAATCCGTCGACGAACACCGGCGATACCGCACCGGGTACGCCATTGATCAGGCCAATCTGGTTGACCGCGGCCAGGTTCAGGTCCGCCGTGTTGATCTGCAGGGGCATGTTCGGGCGGTAGCTGACTTCCCCGCCGAGCGCTACGCCAGAAACGTTGGTCTGGAAGCTCAAGCCATACAGACGAATGTCCTCGGGGTAGTCGACAAAGTAGCTGGCGGTGCGCACCCGGTCCGGCGTATTGGCGGTGGTCGGTGCGCCCGCCACGGTGGTGCGGGTAAAGCTCAGGTACGGGCTGCGGCTGTGGTAATTCATCGCGTAGGCCGCCACTTCCGTGTCGTTCAACTCCGGCAGGAACCAACGCATGGCCAGGCCGAACTGGCCACTGTCGCCTGGCTCGTGATCCTTGGCTCGCGGGATGTAGGCGTTATCCAGGCCCTGGGCAATCGCCTGAATGTTCAGGCTGTTGCTTGCCACACCGGGGGCAAAGTCGGGGCCGGTTATCACCAGGCGGTCATTGCAGCCCTTGGACACCGGGTCGCCACCGAAGAAGGTGCCGCAGTTGTCGGTGACCGTCTTGTCCCACTCCAGTTGGTAGAACATTTCAGCGGTAAGGTTCTCCGTTAGGCCTTGTGACAGGTAGAACATATTGACCGGAATCAGCCCTTCCTTGACCTCGGCACCCGGACGGCGCAGCGCGGCAACGTCGATCGGGTTGATGGCGTTGATCGAGTTCTGGATGAACGTGCTTTCACCCCAGCTGACCACTTGCTTGCCCAGGCGCACATTGCCGGGCAAATCGCCGATCTGGTAGTTGTGGTAGACGAACGCATCGAGAAACTCCGCACCCGAGGCCTTGGCCGAGCGGTCACGGCCGTGGTCGTCGATGTCGTAGAAGTCCTGATCGCCGTCCTTGAGCTCAAAGTCGTACCAGTACTTGCCGCGGACAAACACACCGGAGTCTTCATACTTGAGCGACAGGTCATGGATGCCTTTGAAGATTTTCGAGAAGGCATCGTGCTTCTTGAAATTCAGGCGGCCGTCATCGGCGGTACGAGAGGCGGCACGGCCCTCCTCGCCCATGACGTTGAAGTTGGAAATGAAGTCTGGATCGGCGTCCTGGGTCGCCCAACTGGCGCCGATGGACAGTGACGAATCGAAGGTGCCTTCGATTTCCCCGAGCGTGAAGTTCACGGCTTGAGCCTGCGTTCCCCACGCCAGCGCGATGGCGGTCGCCAACAAGGTGGGGTGCAGGTTTGCGCGCTTTATTATTGTTTGCATGCGGCTTTCCAGGAGTTGGATCAGATGGAAAGCCCATGCTATGCAGGTAAAACGCGAAGCAATATTGCCTGAAGGGGTAGTTTTGCGACCTACCCTTGCGGGTAGTGCGGGTGAGCGCGGCGCGCTGCTTCAGGCACCCAGGCTGTGCTCCGCTTGTGCCAGTTGCTGGTGGCGCGCGCTGTACACACGATGATCGCGCGCCAGCCAGCAGTAGAGCGTGGGCAGCACAAACAGGGTGAACAAGGTGCCGACCAACATCCCGCAGACAATGACGACACCCAGGCCAAAGCGGCTGTTGGCTCCGGCGCCACTGGCAAACAGCAACGGTGCGACACCGAAGGTCATCGCCGCCGTGGTCATCAGCACCGGCCGCAGTCGAATCTGCGCCGCACGCATGATCGCCGCGGCCCGATCGAGTTGCTCGCGCACCTGGATTTCGTTGGCGAACTCCACCATCAATATGCCGTGCTTGCTGATCAAGCCAATCAAGGTGACCAGCCCGATCTGCGTATAGATGTTGAGCGTGGCCCAGCCCAGCACCAACGGCAGCAGCGCACCGCAGATGGACAACGGCA
>RCUI01000356.1_pt1 | contig 16707 bp, 15 predicted proteins | sample 2166121 | NCBI WGS metagenome assembly RCUI01 (sample SAMN09932700, study PRJNA488358) | compost metagenome | feature: garden; material: soil; isolation source: compost soil in succinic acid-enriched culture | place: Germany: Experimental Botanical Garden Goettingen | collected 2016-01-27
ACAGCAGGCCCAGGGTCAGGGCGGCAAGAGTCTTACGCATGTGAATCAACCTCAATATTCGAAAGGCGCGCATTCTGCTGGTAGCGCCGCCGCCGCGCAATGCTGGCCACTGCAGCTCGTCTGCCGGGCACGAAAAAGCCCGCACGTGGGCGGGCTTTTCGCTGAGTAAACTGGTCGGAGAGACAGGATTCGAACCTGCGGCCTTCTCGTCCCGAACGAGACGCGCTACCTGGCTGCGCTACACTCCGATGGAGAAAATATTACTCAAAACTCTCTCCTCGACAAGCCCCCGACAGCGGCTTGTCGATCAGGTCACAGGTCCTTGACGGTGCGGACCTGATCCTTGTTGATGCGGGTGCGCTTGCCGTCCAGCTGTTCGAATTCGTAGAAGCCCGAGTCTTCATCGTATTGCGGAGTATCGACCGCCTGGATCTCGCGGCCGTCGTTCAGGGTGATGACGGTCGGCGAAGCGCAACCAGCCAGCGTGCCAAGACCCAGGGCGAGCAGGAAAGCGGGAAGAGTCCGTTGAATCATTGTGTTTCTCCAGTAAAGGATGGTGCGTAATGTTTCTTGAGACGCGTGGCGCCTGCGCAAGTTCCGTGCAGATTGCAGCATAGCGGCAATCCAGCATTATTGACCGGCAACAATGCCTGGGCCGGTGGCGGGCGCGGGCGGGCAGGGCTGTGATATAACACCGCTCATTCGTTTCTATCAATGGATTCTAGGTCCCATGAAAGCCAAGGCTGATGTACCTTTCGTGCCGCTGAACATTGCCGTATTGACCGTCAGCGATACCCGCACCCTGGAAACCGACACCTCCGGCCAGGTGTTCGTCGACCGCTTGACCGAGGCCGGCCACGCCCTGGCGGCGCGGGTGCTGCTCAAGGACGATCTGTACAAGATCCGCGCCCAGGTCGCTACCTGGATCGCCGATGAGCAAGTGCAGGTGGTGCTGATCACCGGCGGTACCGGCTTCACCGGGCGTGACAGCACACCCGAGGCAGTGGCCTGCCTGCTGGACAAGCAGGTCGATGGTTTCGGTGAGCTGTTCCGGCACATTTCCCTGGCCGATATCGGTACCTCCACCGTGCAATCCCGGGCCCTGGCGGGCTTGGCCAATGGCACCCTGGTGTGCTGCCTGCCGGGCTCGACCAATGCGGTGCGCACCGGTTGGGACGGCATCCTCGCCGAGCAGCTGGATGCCCGTCATCGCCCGTGCAACTTCGTCACCCATCTCAAGCAGGCCGCGCCCTGCGAAAGCCGTGGTTGAGGCGGCCATGCACACACCCTTGATGCCTGTCGAAGAAGCCCTGAGCAAATTGCTGGCGCTGGCCGAAGCCGCGCCGATCAAAGACACCGAGCAAGTCGCCCTGGCCGCCGCTGAAGGCCGCGTGCTGGCCCATGAGCTGGTGTCGAGCCTTGACCTGCCGCCTTGGCCCAACAGTGCCATGGACGGCTACGCCCTGCGCCTGGCTGACTGGACCGGCGAGCCGCTGCCGGTCAGTCAGCGGGTATTTGCCGGGCATTCGCCCGAGCCGTTGCTGCCGGGCACCTGTGCGCGGATCTTTACCGGGGCGCCGCTGCCGGTGGGAGCCGATTGTGTAGAAATGCAGGAAAACGCCGAAGTGCTGGACGATCAGCGTGTGCGCTTCACCGAGCCCCTGCGCATCGGCCAGAACATTCGCCCGCAAGGGCAGGAGACCCGGGTTGGCGAGGCGGTATTGGCCGCCGGCACGCGCCTCGGGCCGATCGAGCTGGGCCTGGCAGCTTCTCTGGGTTGCGCCGAACTGACCGTGGTGCGGCGCGTGAAGGTGGCGGTGCTGTCCACCGGTGACGAGCTTGTCGAACCCGGCTTGCCCCTCGGTCCCGGGCAGATCTACAACAGCAACCGCCGCCTGCTCGGCAGCTGGCTGCAACGTTTGGGTTGCGAAGTGATCGATGCCGGCATTCTGGCCGACGATCTGGAGAAAACCCGCGACTGCCTGGCCGGGTTGCAGGAAGTCGATCTGATTCTTTCCACTGGCGGCGTTTCGGTGGGCGAGGCGGACTACCTGGGCATCGCCCTGCGTGAAGAGGGCGAGCTGTCGCTGTGGAAGCTGGCGATCAAGCCCGGCAAGCCACTGACCTTCGGTCACTACAAGGGGGTGCCGGTCATCGGCTTGCCCGGCAACCCGGCCTCGACCCTGGTGACCTTCGGCCTGCTGACCCGGCCTTACCTGCTGCGCCGCCAGGGCGTTGCCGAGGTCACGCCGCTGCAGTTCCCGGTGCCGGCCGGTTTCGATTGGCCCAAGGCTGGCAGTCGTCGCGAGTACCTGCGCGGCCGGCTGGAGCAGGGCAGTGCGCTGATCTACAAGAACCAGAGTTCGGGAGTGCTGCGCAGTGCCGCCTGGGCCGAGGGTCTGGTCGAGGTGCGTGAAGGCCACACCCCGGGCAAAGGCGATATCGTCCAGTTCATTCCCTTGAGCGAACTACTTGGCTGAGCGGCTGAGCAAGGTGCCGCCCACCAGGGCGGCGCCACTCGGCGCACGCAAGCTGGGGCGCGCATGCACGCTTTCCAGCTGGGCAGCGGCGACGCTCCAGTCGTGCCGGCTGCAGACAAACTCCCGCGCCGCTTGCGACATCTGACGCAGGCGCCACGGCTGGTTCAACAGCTGGGTAATCATCAGGGCCAGCTGGTCGCCATCGTCGCTGGCCAGGTAGTGCTCGCCCTGGGTCACCTGCAGGCCTGATACGCCTTTGGCCGTGGTCACCACCGGCAGCCCGGCGGCCATGGCTTCCAGCACCTTGATCTTCGAGCCGCCGCCGTAACGCAGCGGGGCGAAGAAGATCGCCGAGTGACGCTGAATTTCGCGCAGGTCAGGCAGATACCCTACCCATTCGATCCGCGGATCGCTCCAGCGCAGCTTCCAGCTAGGTGGCAGGGCGTGGCCCACCACCGCCAGGCGCACCGCTGGATTGCTCAGCCAGACTTGCGGAAGAATGTCTTCCAGCGCCCATTCGATGGCCTCAAGGTTGGCGCCATACTCGAAGTTACCGACAAACAGCAGGCGCTGGCTGTGCAGCGAGGGCTGGATGTCCTGGTAATGCGCGCAGTCAACGCCGTTGATCACCACCGAAACCGGTGAGCCAGTCACCTGGCCGATATGCTCGGCGTCAGTGGGGCTGACCGCCACTACTTCGTGGGCCTGGCCGAGTACGCGGTTCTCCCAGCGCCGGTAGCGCCAGCGATCGAAGGCATTGAATGGCCGCAGCCACAACGGCAAACGGTCGTGACAGGCGGCGCCGTTGACGGATTCGATGTTGTGTTCACTGAGCACGAACGGCAGCCCGCGCGCCTGCAGGGCTTTTTCGAAGGGTTGGAAGCTGTAGCTGTGTTCGATCTGGATGACGTCCCATGGCTCTTCCAGCAATTGCTCGAAGCAGTGGCGCAAGTGCGGCGCCAGGCCGTTGATGCTGGCGCGCATCGGGTAGCTGGCGTAGATCGCCGCCAGCAGGTTCAGCGGGCTGTGCAAGGGGCGCCGGGGAAGCACGATCAGGCGTTCGAGCAAGGGCTCCAACGCCTGTCGCGCGGCCTCGCTGGGGGGGATTTTCGATTGCACCAGCAAGGTGATGCGATGACCGCGCTGCGCCAGGTTGCGCAGCAGGTGATATTGTCGGGTTTTACCGCCGCTGGTGGTCGGCCAGGGCAGGTAGGGTAGTGTCCAGAGTACGCGCATGACCCCTTTTCCTCTGTGAGCAAGCGGGTAACGGCATGCAAATAAAAATGGACGCGTCGTGGCAGTCAGCTTGCGGCTGGCTCCGGGGCGCGTCCATAGATATCAGTAAAGCGCACGATGTCGTCCTCGCCCAGGTATTCGCCACTTTGTACTTCAATCATGACCAGATCGATCACCCCCGGGTTGGTCAGGCGGTGCACCCGACCGGGTTTGATGAAGGTCGATTCGTTGGTGTCGAGCAGAAATTCCTCTTCACCATTGGTCACGCAGGCCATGCCGCTGACCACGATCCAGTGCTCGCTGCGGTGGTGATGCATCTGCAGTGACAGCGAGGCGTCGGGGCGGACCATGATCCGCTTGATCTTGAACCGCGGGCCTTCCTCGAGCACCGTGTAGGTGCCCCAGGGGCGGTTGACGGTGCGGTGCAGGCGAAAAGCATCGTGACCCTGGCGCTTGAGCTGCTGGGCGATCACCTTGACCTCCTGGCTACGCGCAGCGTCGGCGATCAGCAGGGCGTCGGGGGTGTCGATGATGATCAGGTTGTCCAGGCCCACCGCGCCGACCAGGCGCCGCGGCGAGTCGATGTAGCAATTGCGCACATCGTGCAGCACGGTTTCACCGGTGCAGCGGTTGCCCTGAGGGTCGCCGGCCTTGAGCTCGCGCACTGCTTCCCAGCTGCCGATATCGCTCCAGCCCAGCTGGCTGGGCAATACCGCGACCTGTTGCGAGACCTCCATCACCGCGTAGTCGATGGAAATGTCCGGTACCTGGGCAAAGCTGTCCGGGTCCAGTTCCACCTGGCACTCGCGCGCGCCTTCCTTGTAGGGGCTAAGCGCCAGGCAGTGATTGACCGCTGCCAGCAGTTGCGGGGTGTGCTGCTCCAGTTCATGGAGGATGGCATCGACGCGCATGCAGAACATGCCGGCATTCCACAGGTGCTGACCACCGTCGAGGTACTGCTGTGCGGTTTCGGCGTCGGGCTTTTCGACAAAGCGCGCCGCCTTGAAGCCATTGGCGTCCAGGGCCTGGCCTTTTTCGATGTAACCAAAACCGGTTTCGGCGCGGGTTGGTACCAGGCCGAAGGTGGTCAGCCAGCCGTGGGCAGCCAGCGCCCGGGCCTGGCTGACCGCCTGGTCGAAAGCGCTGAGGTCGGTTATCAGGTGGTCGGCCGGCAGCACCAGCAGCTGTGCGTCTTCGCCGTACAGCCGGGCGCAGTGCAGGGCGGCAGCGGCGATGGCCGCAGCGGTGTTGCGGCCAACGGGTTCGAGGATGTAGTCCAGGGCCAGGTTGGCTTTGTTCAGTTGGCGGAACTCGTCCTGGGTGCGGAAGAACACTTCACGATTGGTCACGGTCAGGACTCGTTCGACATCGGCCAGCCGGCTGGCGCGGGCGAAGGTCTTCTGCAGCAGGCTCTGGCCATCGGGCAGGCGCATGAACGGCTTGGGCATGGTCTCCCGGGAGACCGGCCACAGGCGGGTGCCGGCGCCGCCAGCGATGATGCAAGGGATCAGAACACTCATCTCACAGCCTCGAGTCAAAAGTAAACAGAGCAACCTGGCAGGCTTTTGCGCAATGAGTCAATAAACTGACTTTTACCACTGGCGTCGTCCATGAAGGCCAAATATTTGTCGAATGATGCCCCTCGGCGGCCAAGCTTTCAATGATATTTGTATGAATGGTGTGCGAAAGATCGCTGAATCGTTAAGTGCAATGCAGTAAAGGCAAGCCAGAAAGGGTCGAGATATTCGACGCTCAATTCATCGGGGAACGCACAAATGGCGCAGCAAAAGGCATTGATGATCCTGCATGGCAAACAAGCCATGAATGAAGCGGTTCGGGCTGCGGTGACTACCCTGCGTGAGCGTGGCTGGCAACTGGACGTGCGCCTGACCTGGGAAGCTGGTGATGCCCAGCGCCTGGTCAAGGAGGCACTGGCAGCCGGCTACCCGTACCTGGTGGCCGGAGGCGGTGATGGCACGCTGCGCGACGTCGCCGAGGCCATGGCGGGTGCCGATTGCGCTGCCAGCCTGGTGTTGTTGCCGCTGGGCACGGCCAACGACTTTGCCAGGGCAGCCGGGGTGCCGCTGGAGCCGGGGCAGGCCCTGGCCCTGCTTGAAGTGCCGGCGCAGGCCATCGATCTGGGCGAGGTCGGTGGGCAGGTGTTTCTGAACATGGCTACCGGTGGTTTCGGCAGCCAGGTGACCGCCAATACCTCCGAAGACCTGAAAAAGATTCTGGGCGCCGCGGCGTACCTGTTCACCGGGCTGTCGCGCTTCAGCGAGCTGCGTGCCGCTTCGGTCGAGTTGCATGGTCCGGATTTTCAATGGCAGGGCGAGTTGCTGGCCCTGGGCATCGGCAATGGCCGTCAGGCCGGTGGCGGACATGTGTTGTGCCCCGATGCGCAGGTCGATGACGGCATGCTCGATGTCAGCATCCTGCCGGCGCCCCAGGAAGTGGTCGGCACCCTGCGTGGCTTGCTCAGCGATGGCCTGGGCCTGGACAGCATGTTCGTCCGCGCGCGCCTGCCGTGGGTCGAGATCAAAAGCTCGCAAGGCCTGGACATCAACCTCGATGGCGAACCGTTGCAGGGCGACAGCCTGCGCTTTCAGGCGCTGCCGGCGGCCCTGCGGGTGCACTTGCCGCCAGGGTCGCCGCTACTCAGTCGTCGAGGCTGATGATCTGCTCGCGCACGGCAAACAGCACCAGGCCAGCGACATCGTAGATCTGCAGGCGTTTCATGATCTGCGATCGGTGGGTTTCCACAGTCTTGATGCTCAGGCCCAGGCCCTGGGCGATTTCCCGCGTCGATTTGCCGCGCACGATCAGGCGCAGGATCTCCAGTTGGCGGGCGGTGAGGTTGTGATTCTCGACCGCTTCCGGCTTGCTCGACTGGGCGCGCAGCAGCGCCTGGTTGATCACCGTGTGGGCAATCGCCGGGCTCAGGTAGCGCTCGTTGCCGCGCAGCGCCGCCAGTGCCTGCTCAAGCTCGGTGGCGGTAGTGTCCTTGAGCAGGTAGCCATGGGCGCCGCTTTCCAGTGCCTGCATGATCAGCTCCGGGTCGGTGTGCATCGAGAGGATCAGCACCTTGCAGCGACAGCCGAGGGCGCGTAACCGGCTCAGGGCGTCCAGGCCGCTGGTGGAGCGCATGGAAATATCCAGCAGGACGATATCCGGGTCCAGTTGCATGACCAGTTCAGGCACCTGGCTGCCGTCGTTGGCTTCGCCGATCACGGCATAGCCAGGTATATCGGACACCAGCGCACGAACACCTGCGCGGATCAGTGAGTGGTCATCCACCAACAGCAATGTACAGGTCATGGGGCGTTATTTGTCTTGGCGCGTTCGAGGGTGCGGGGAGGCCAGGGAATCAGGGCGTCGATCTGGGTACCCAGGCCGGGCTGGCTGTTGACCGACAGTGTGCCATTGAGCAGGCCGACGCGCTCGAGCATTCCGGCCATGCCGCGCTGGCCTTCGTCGGCGGGACTGCTGGCGGGCGAGAAGCCCAGGCCGTCATCGCTGATCGACAGGGCCAGGCCTTCGGACTGGCGCTGGATGCGCACCACCAGGTTGTTGGCCTTGGCATGGCGCAGTATGTTGGTCACCGCCTCCTGGGTGATTCGAAAGGCGGCAATCGCCATGTCTTCGGGGATGCCGCCCAGGCGCTGGCGGCACTCCAGGCTCCAGTGCACGTTGGTGTTTTCAAGGGTGCGCAACAAATGTGCGCGCAGGCTGGCTTCCAGGCCCAGGCTGGACAGTTGCCTTGGGTTGAGGATGGCCGAGACATCGCGAACATTGGCCAGGGTGTCGTCCAGGGTGCTGCGCAAGGTGCTGCAGTGCTCCTGCAACTCGGCTGGGGCACGGCGTTGCAGCCAGTCGGCCTGGAGCTTGGCGGCGGTCAGCATCTGGCCGATATCGTCGTGCAGCTCGCGGCTAAGGCGCTGGCGCTCGCTTTCCTGCACCTTGAGCAGCCGATCGGCGAGTTCCGCCGGGCGCAGGGCAATCGAGCGGGCCCACTGGCGCAGTTGCCAGGCAATGCTCAGCAGGGCAATCAGCTGCAGGGCCAGGGCGGCGGCCGGCAGCGGTTGCTCAAGCAGGTACAGGGCCAGGTTGACTGCAACCGAAGCCAGGCACAGCAGTGCGGTCGCCCAACGCAGCAGAGAGGCTCCGGGGCGCCAGCGCTTGAGTGTCTTGAGGCTTGAGAACATAGGAAATGAAGCCACTGAAATATCGCTGTTGAAAGCCTTGCAAAGGTCGAACTAGAGGCTTTTGTCGAATTGCCTTCAATAACGTTTAAATGTCGGCGCTGGGGTTGCGGCGATGAAAGTCTGCGCGCGGTGTCTTGGGGTTGCCGGGAGGTGTGCATGACTTCATCAGCGCGCATGGTATCACTTCAAATACAATTGGTCGCGAACTCTGATAACTGACTGAATAGCCAGATTTTACGGGCTGGTACGGCGGTTCCGATTGTCTGCAAATCTAGCACTTTGCCATCAGTTTGCGAAAATACAATCTTGTCCGATATCAATTAAGCGCAATGTTTTCTTTGGGCTAACTAGAAGCACCGGAAAATACACTAAGTTGGCCGTTAGTGTGCCGCGTCGGGGGGCGGATAATCTTCGCCAGGGCATTGTTGTTATGTCCCTTAGTTACCCTTGGCTGGCGAGGAAAGTGCACTGGATTGCGCGGTGAGTGGCGCAGTCAATGAGGGGGCAGGGTGTTCGCAGGGATACCGGGTTTCGATGCAGGAGGCGCAGGCCAGAGCGGTTGCTGGGCTCAGGGCGGTGGCCAGGGTGTCGAGCAGCTGTACCTGTTCCTCGGTGTCCAGGCTCAGGCGGCCGGTGTGCGGATCGATCAGCTCCAGTTGCCAGGCCAGCAGGGTCAGGCAGCTTTCCAGGGCCTGCAGGGCTTCGCCTTGCAGTGCTGGATGCACCTGTGCCGGCTCCAGCAGGGTTTGCAACTGCAGGCTGTAGGCGGCGACCTCGACCAGGCCAAGGGTGTGTGCCCGCGTCACCAGGGTACCCAAGGTGTCGTTCAGGCAGTGGCAGGCATCCGGATCGTTGTCGATCAGTTGCAGGTGCAGCAGGCATTCCTCTGCCTTGGTCAGCAGCACCTGTGCGTCGACCAGGAAATCCTGCAGGGCGCTGTTGTGCGGTGCGTCGTTAGCCATCATTTGGCTCCAGCGCGAAGGGCTGGAGCAGGGGCTGGCCACAATGAGGCGATCGCTGACAAAAGCCTGACTCCGTTCATGCAATGAGAATGGCGTCACATTAATGGCTTATGGATATTGCGAACATCAGGTCTCACCCGATTGTCACTAGGGGATTCCCTGATGGGGTGTCTTCGATACGACCCTTTGCGGGCGTTTGCGACAGCGGAGAGGTGAGTGCAGTAAAGCATGATGGTAAAATGACATCAATGGGCTGCAGAGCATTTTCTACAAGGGGTCAAGCTCTGCGGCAAGCGGCCGATACAGGGCCATTGGATTCATTTTTGACACACCTGGGGGCTCTTCGATGGCTGGCATTCTCGACACGGTAGACCAAAGAACGCAGCTGGTGGGCGAGAACCGCCTGGAAATCCTGATGTTCCGCCTGGCTGGCCGGCAATTGTTCGCGATCAACGTGTTCAAGGTCCAGGAAGTGCTGCAGATGCCCAAGCTGACCCTGATGCCGCAGCGTCATGCGTATGTCTGCGGCGTGGTCAACCTGCGCGGGCAGACCCTGCCGGTAATCGACCTGTCCCAGGCCATCGGCATGCGCCCGCTGGAGCCGGGCCCGGGCAGCACCATCATCGTTACCGAATACAACCGTTCGGTGCAGGCCTTCCTGGTGGGCGGCGTCGACCGCATCGTCAACATGAACTGGGAAGCCATCATGCCGCCACCGACCAGTGCCGGTCGCCAGCATTACCTGACGGCGATCAGCAAGGTCGACGAGCAACTGGTGGAAATCATCGACGTCGAGAAGGTGCTGGCGGAAATCGTCCCCTACAGCGCCAAGGTGTCGCGCGACAAGCTCGAAGACCCGGTGCTGGCACGTGCCCGAGGTCGCGAAGTGCTGTTGGTGGACGACTCCACCGTGGCCCTGGCGCAGTTGCGTGACACTTTGTCGCAACTGGGGGTGAAGATGCACGTGGCCAGCGATGGCCTCAAGGCGTTGCGCATGCTCAAGGGCTGGGCCGACGCCGGCGAGGATGTCTGCGAGAAGCTGCTGATGGTCTTCACCGACGCCGAAATGCCGGAAATGGACGGCTACCGACTGACCACCGAGATCCGCAATGACCCGCGTCTGCGTGCGCTCTACGTGGTGCTGCACACCTCGCTGTCCGGCAGCTTCAACGAGTCGATGGTGAAGAAGGTTGGCTGCGACAACTTCCTCTCCAAGTTCCAGCCCGACAAGCTGGTCGATGTCGTGCGCCAACGGCTGATGCTGGATGAAGCCACGGCCTGAGTCGGTATAAGCTAGGGTTTTAACCGACACAAGGCAGGTCATGATGCGCCTGAGTGCGTTGTACCGATACCCGCTCAAATCAGCGCGCGGTGAGGCGCTGCAGACTTCCTCGCTGGACCTTCTGGGGTTGAGCGGGGACCGCCGCTGGCTGCTGGTGGAGCGTGACAATGGGCGCTTCCTGACCCAGCGCATGTACCCGCAGATGAGCCAGTTGGCGGCCTTGCACAACACCGATGGCAGCCTCACCCTGGCGGCGCCGGGTTACCCCGCATTGCACGTCGCCGTGCCGGAGCCGGATAACGACCTGCGCGGCATCACCATCTGGCGCGACAGCTTTCGCGTCCCGGATGCCGGGGACGCCGCTGCCCAGTGGCTCAGCGATTTCATCGGCAAGGACGTGCGCCTGGTGCATGTGCCCGAGCAACGCGCGCGCTATTTGCCCAGCGGTTATGGTTTGAACAGCGACCGCGTGGCGTTCGCCGATGGTTTCCCGTTGTTGCTGATCGGCCAGGCGTCGCTGGATGACCTGGTCGACAAGGTCGGGCGGCCGCTGGAGATGCTGCGCTTTCGCCCCAACCTGGTGGTGGAGGGCAGCGCGGCGTTCGCCGAGGATGGCTGGAAGCGCATCCGCATCGGCGCGGTCGAGTTCCGTGTGCTCAAGCCGTGCGAGCGCTGCATCATGACCACCATCGACCCGCAGACCGGCGAACGCAGCCCGGACCGTGAACCGCTGGCGACCTTGCGCACCTACCGGCAGAAGGAAGGGGATGTGCTGTTTGGCCAGAACCTGGTGGCGGATGGGGCAGGGGTGGTTGAGGTGGGGATGGCGGTGACGGTGCTGGAGTAGTTCGGCTGTGGACTTCTATCGCGGGGCAAGCCCGCTCCCACAGGAGTTGCACCATCCCTGAGGGCACTGCCAATCCTGTGGGAGCCGGACTTGCCGGCGATCGAGCGCGAAGCGGTCGTCATTCGGACAACGCCGAATAGGCTGGCTGGACTGACCTCATTGCTGGCAACGCCAGCTCCCACAGGTGCATGCAAATCTATTGTGGGAGCCGGCCTTGCCGGCGATGGGCTGGACGATCACTGATCGTCAAAATACCGCTCATGCCAGTCCACCAACGGCTGCGGCGAATTGAGCTTCTGCCCGTAGATCACCGAGTACGACAGTACGTTCTGCACATACTGGCGCGTCTCGTCGAACGGGATCGACTCGACCCAGACATCGAAACTCAGGTGATCGGCACCGCGCAACCACTGGCGCACCCGGCCGGGGCCGGCGTTGTAGGCGGCGGAGGCGAGCACGCGGTTGCCGTTGAACTGGCTGTGCACCTGACTCAGGTAGGCGGCGCCCAGCTGGATGTTCTTGTCCGGGTTGAACACCTGGGCAGGCGTGGCCAGCGGGATGCTGAACTTGCGTGCGGTCTCCTTGGCCGTGGCCGGCATCAGTTGCATCAGGCCGCTGGCACCGACACTTGAGCGCGCATCTTCCATGAATGCGCTTTCCTGGCGGGTAATGGCAAACACCCAGCTCGAATGCAGGCCGCGTACTTTGGCTTCACGCACCAGGGTGTCGCGGTGGGCCATCGGGAAGCGGATGTCCAGGTCGTCCCAGTACTTGGCCTGGCTGATGGTCCGAATGGCCGGGAAATACCAACGCATGTCGTAGGCCAGCTTGGCCTGGGCGACCATCTCGTCACGGTTGAAATGACGGCTGACGTGGTACCACTCGCGACGCCCGTCGACGATCTGGCCGCGGGCGTGGAATTCCAGCGCGCGCTTGATCCCCGGGGTGTTGCGCACTTTGTTGACGAGCTGCTGGCTCAGCACCAGCGGCTTGTTGTTCAGCTGGTAAGGGGTTTGCGAGCGGTCGGCGGCGAGGAAGCCGTAGAAGTCGCGCTCGCGAGCCACGGTTTTGTACAGCAGCGGGATTTGCGGGTTCTTCGGCTGCGCAAGCTCCAGGCTGCGCGCCTGCCAGTAGCGCCAGCGGTTGCTGGTAGCGAGGTCTTGCGGCAGGCGCTTGGTCAGCTCATAGGCATCTTCCCAGCGGCCCAGGCGCAGCAGCAGGCGCAGGCGCCATTCGGTGACGGTGTTGTCACGCAGCTCCGGGTCGTAGCGGGTCATCAGGTCCAGCGCCCGCGGGTCGTAGCGACGCGCCAGGGTCAGGCCGATTTCGCGGGCGATGGCGACTTTCTCGTCGCGGGAGAAATGCATGCGGTTGGCGTAATCGTCAAGCAGGCTCATGGCCCGCTCCGGGTCCTGGCGGGCCAGGCGGCGCAGGCCGAGGCTGACCACGTCGGACATCGCCTCGTTGACCGGGGTGAAGCGTCCGGGCTGGTTGAGCAGTTCGGGCTTCTGCGCCACGTCGATCAGCAGGCGGCCCTGGGGTGCCAGGGTGTTGAGGCTTTTGACCAGGGTGTTGGCCAGCGCATAGTTGCGGGTTTGCGCAGCCAGCTTGGCGCGCTCCCAGCGTTTTTGCTCGGTCAGCTGGCCTTCGCCAGCCCAGCGATCGAACAGCGCATCGCAGGCTGCCGGTTGCGACTTGCCGACCAGCCAGAGTTTTTCTGCGCTGGCATAGCCTTCGGCGCGCTGGCCATGGCTGAGCTGGTACTGACCATTAAGGCAGTCCAGTTCGGTGAAGTTCAGTTTTGGATCGTAGTACTTGGTGAAGGGCGCCCAGTCACCGCGCTCGGCCAGCCAGCGCAACCAGCGCAGCTTCATCCAGTTGGCCTGGGGCAGGTCGCCGTGGGCGGCGAGGAATTTCTCGATTTCGTCGTTACTGGCGGTTTTCAGCCGGGCGGTCAGTTCGTCGTAGGCCAGGTAGGGCGTTAACGGATAGTCGCGCAGGGCATCGGCATAACGCAGGTACGGACCCTTGTCGCCTTTGGCCAGGGCACGTTTGGCTTCATCGTAATATTGACGTTGCTGGGTGATGTCGGTGGCCTGGGCTACACCCACCGCCGAGGCAGTGAGAAGCAGGCTGGATACTAGGCGGAACAGGCGGCTGCGCATGAGACTTCCGGGCAGTTTGACCATGAAAAGTGACGGCGAAGCCAGCACTGTTGGAGTTGCATTGCCTTAGCTTAGCCGGTTGCAACAGGCGGATGAAAGCATTGTGCTTGTATCTGGTTGTAAAGAAGCGGCCTGTCGTCGGAAGGTGCTGTAGGGCGCGCTGCTTAATGTGAAGCCGGCTCAAGTCGGGTAGAATGCGCGCCCGGTTTTTGGAGAAGATCATGACCCTGCTCAAATTAAGCGATGTGTCCCTTGCGTTCGGCGCCATGCCGTTGTTGGACAAGGTGTCCTGGCAGATCGCCCGTGGTGAGCGGGTGTGCATCATCGGCCGCAACGGCACTGGCAAGTCGAGCATGCTGCGCCTGGTCAAGGGCGATCAGAAGCCTGACGACGGCGATGTCTGGCGCGCTCCTGGGCTGAAGATTGGCGAGCTGCCGCAGGAACTGCCGGTGGCCGACGGTCGTACCGTGTTCGACGTAGTGGCCGAAGGCCTCGACGGTGTCGGCGCCTTGCTGGCCGAATATCACCACCTGAGCCAGAACATCCACAGCGATGCCGACCTGGAAAAGCTCATGCACGTCCAGCACGACCTGGAAGCGCGTGATGGCTGGCGTTTGCAGCAACTGGTCGACAGCACCCTGAGCCGTCTGCAACTGCCAGCCGACAAGACCCTGGCCGAGCTCTCCGGTGGCTGGCGCCGCCGCGTGCTGCTGGCCCAGGCGCTGGTCTCCGAGCCTGACCTGCTGCTGCTCGACGAACCGACCAACCACCTGGACATCGGTGCCATTGCCTGGCTGGAAGAGGCCCTCAGTGGCTTCGGCGGCGCCGTGCTGTTCATCACCCACGACCGTTCCTTCCTGCAAAACCTGGCCACGCGCATCCTCGAACTGGACCGCGGCGGCCTGATCGACTGGAACGGCGACTACGCCAGCTTCCTGGTGCACAAGGAAGCAGCGCTGGCGGCCGAAGAAACCGCCAACGCCCTGTTCGACAAGAAGCTGGCCCAGGAAGAAGTGTGGATCCGCCAGGGCATCAAGGCCCGGCGTACCCGTAACGAAGGCCGCGTGCGTGCCCTCAAGGCCCTGCGCGTCGAGCGCAGCGAACGCCGCGAGCGCCAGGGCAAGGCCAACATCATGCTCGATGTCGCGGAGAAATCCGGCAAGCAGGTGATGGTCCTGGAAAACGTCAGCTTCAACCATCCGGGCGGCCCGCAGCTGGTCAAGGACTTCTCCATGGTCCTGCAGCGCGAAGACCGCATCGGCCTGCTCGGCGCCAACGGTACCGGCAAGACCACCTTGCTCAAGCTGATGCTCGGTGATCTTGAGCCCACCAGCGGCAAGGTCGAGTCCGGCACGCGCCTGGAAGTGGCCTATTTCGACCAGCTGCGCCATCAGCTGGACCTGGAAAAAACCGTGATCGACAACTTGGCCGAAGGTCGCGACTTCATCGACATCGATGGCCAGAGCCGTCACGTGCTGAGCTACCTGGGTGACTTCCTGTTCAGCCCGCAGCGCGCCCGGACCCCGGTCAAGGCCCTGTCCGGTGGCGAGCGTGCGCGCCTGTTGCTGGCCAAGCTGTTCAGCAAGCCGGCCAACCTGCTGGTGCTCGACGAACCGACCAACGACCTCGACGTCGAGACCCTCGAGCTGCTCGAAGAAGTGCTGTCGGCGTTCAAGGGTACCGTGCTGATGGTCAGCCACGACCGGGCCTTCCTCGACAACGTGGTGACCAGCACCCTGGTGTTCGAAGGCGAGGGCAAGGTGCGCGAGTACGTCGGTGGTTACCAGGACTGGATCCGCCAGGGCGGTTCGCCGAAGTTGCTCGGTGTAACCGAGAGCAAGTCGGGCAAGTCCGAGCTCAACACCGCTGTGGTCGAGGCCGTGGCGCCTGCGCCGGTAGCGGCAGCAGCGGCTGAAGCACCGAAGAAAAAACTCAGCTACAAGCTGCAGCGCGAACTGGAAACCTTGCCGGGCCAGATCGACGCACTGGAGCAGAAGATGGCGGCGGTGCAGGAAGAGATTTCTGCCCCGGCCTTCTATCAGCGCCCGATCGAGCAAACCAGTGCCGTCCTGGCAAGCCTGGAGAAAATGCAGGCTGAACTGGATGTGCTGGTCGAGCGCTGGGCTGAGCTCGACAGCTGAAGGGCTGGGCCCGGCGCATGAATCTGCGCCGGGCCCGCCAGGGTTTTACTCGGCTTTTTTCTGCAGGCGTACCGCGAGCACATCGCAGGGTGCGCCATGCAGCACGTCGTTGGCGGTAGAGCCCAGCAACAGGGCCAGGCCGTGGCGGCCATGGCTGCCGACCACGATCAGGTCGCACTTCTGGTCCTTGGCCAACTGGTGGATTTCCTGGCGCGGCTGGCCGTAGGTCAGGTGCGAATCGCCGCGGTTGATTTCCGGGTACTTGTTGAACAGGCGTTCCATGCGCTCCTTGGCCTGGTCGAACTGTTGCTGTTGCAGCTGGGACAGGTCCATCGGCACGTCGCCGCCAAAGGCCATGGCCATGGGCTCGACAATGTGTACCAGGGATACCTTGGTACCGGCAGGCGTGGCCAGTTCACGGGCGCGCTTGATGACCGGGTCGCATTCTTCGGTCAGGTCGACGGCAACCAGTATGTGTTCGTAGGGCATGAGAAGCTCTCCTGACAGTCGCGATAGTTCAAGTATGGTCGGTTTCAGGCTGATCGCTTCGAACCCCGGCTAACCAGCTCATTTGCAAAGCTTTATGGGAACAACAGATATGACGGTCTGGGTAGTGGTGTCAATCCTTGCGCTGATTCTCAGCCCCCTGGCCTGGCTGCGTCCTTCGCGCAAGCAGAGCGGCCAGATGGCCCTGCGCATGGAAGCCCGGCGCATGGGCCTGGCCATGCAGCTGGCGCCCCAGGAGTGGCCGCACTGGCTGCCCAAGGAGCCGCCAAGCCCCTGTGCACAGTACCTGCGGCCGCGGCGCCAGGGCCGTAGCGACAGCTGGTGCTACTGGCAAACCACCCCCGGTGTGTGGCTCAATCAGTGGCGCGAGCCCTGCACCGATGCGGTGCATGCCGAGCAGTTGGCGCGCTTGCCGGAGAGCGTCTACAAGGTCGAGGCGGGCCCGCAGATGGTTGCCCTGTACTGGGGTGAGCGGGGCGAAGCGGCTGTATTGCAGGATATTGCCGCGGTGCTCAAGGCCCTGGCCTGATCGCTATCAATAAAAAGCCCGATTCGCAGATCGGGCGGACAGGCCAGGCAGGCCGGCGTAATACTTCATCCCTCCCAGTGTAGCCATCGCGCAGCTATCTGCTGCAAATCTCCTCGCCGATTTCGCGTTGAACGAAGATCGACGCGTGTAAGCCATTGACCACTATCGCGTCACTGAATGGCACGCCATCACCTGCGCGGCGGTTTGCCCCCCTGTCAGCAGAAAATGACCGGAAAGTCGCGTTTTCACGCAGCTTTTGGGTATTTGACAACGGCGATCTTTTCGTTGAATGTGTGCATACCCAAATCAAACGGGCGTATGAATTGAGCGTTTGTATTGTCAGAAGGCTCTTA
>RCUI01000357.1_pt1 | contig 16671 bp, 13 predicted proteins | sample 2166121 | NCBI WGS metagenome assembly RCUI01 (sample SAMN09932700, study PRJNA488358) | compost metagenome | feature: garden; material: soil; isolation source: compost soil in succinic acid-enriched culture | place: Germany: Experimental Botanical Garden Goettingen | collected 2016-01-27
TGAGGATCGCCGCCACCGCCCAGGTGTTGCCGTTGCTGTCGCGGCTGTAGCCGGCAATCGCGCGTACGGTGTTCAGGGTACCGGTCTTGATATGGGCCTCGCCGGTCATCGCTGTGCGCTTGAGGCGCTTGCGCATGGTGCCATCCATGCCTACCAGCGGCATGGAGCTGATGAATTCGGCAGCGTAGGGGCTTTTCCAGGCAGCCTGCAGCAGGGCCGCCATTTCCCGGGTGCTGACCCGTTCGGCGCGAGACAAGCCGGAGCCGTTCTCCATGATCAGGTGCGGTGCAGTGATGCCCTTTTTCGCCAGCCACTGGCGTACCACACGCTGTGCTGCACGGGCGTCGTCGCCATCGGCATCGGTGCGGAACTGCGCGCCCAGGCTCAGGAACAGCTGCTGGGCCATGGTGTTGTTACTGTATTTGTTGATGTCGCGGATGATCTCCACCAGGTCCGGGGAGAAGGCGCGGGCCAGCAGGCGGGCGTTCTTCGGGACGTTGTCGACCCGGTCGCGGCCCTGGATGCTGCCGCCCAGCTCGTTCCAGATGGCGCGCACGGCACCGGCGGCGTAGGACGGGTGATCGAGCAGCGACAAGTAGGTCTGCGAGTTGCAGCCATCGCCCAGCTGGCCGCTGACCACGACGCTGACGCCGTCGGCCTGTACCACCGGGTTGTAGCGCACGTCACCGCTGCACTGCTTGGAATTGACTGCCTTGACCTGGTTGTCGATGCGGATGTTGGCGATCGGCGGCTCGACCGACACCAGGACTTTGCCACCGTCGTTGCGGGCAACGAAGCGCAAGGCCTTGAGGTTGATCAGCAGCGAGTCGGGTTTGACCAGAAAGGGCTTGTTTTCATCACCGCCGTCGTCGTTGAACTGCGGCAATTGCGGCTGGACGAAATGGCTGCGATCGAGCACCAGGTCACCGCTGATGGTCTGCACGCCGTTGGCGCGCAGGTCGCGCATCAGCAGCCAGAGCTTTTCCATGTTCAGTTTCGGGTCGCCACCGCCCTTGAGGTACAGGTTGCCCTGCAACACGCCATTGCGCAGCGGGCCGTCGCTGTAGAACTCGGTTTTCCACTGGTGGGTTGGGCCGAGCATTTCCAGGGCGGCGTAGGTGGTGACCAGCTTCATGGTCGAGGCCGGGTTGACCGAGACATCGGCATTGAACACGGTCGGGGTACCCGGGCCGTTGAGCGGCAGCATAACCAGCGACAGGGCCGAGTCCTGCAGTTTGTTGGTTTTCAATGCCTGCTGCACTTTTGGCGAAAGCGTGGTGTTGACCGCAGCCGCGTGGCTGGAAAGCGCCAGCGGCATCAGCAGGCCGGCAAGCAGAAGAGGGCGAAGAGATCTGATCATGTGCGATAAAACCCTGCGAGCGAGGGGTGAAAAAAACGGAGCGAAAAAAGGTGAAGGCCCCGATACGGAAAAATATAGCGCGCATTATGCCCCAAGCCGAACGCCCATGGGCCTGTGAATACCGGATCGAGCAGCAGCTTATCGGCTTTTAGTCCGGCAAGGGCGCGGCGAAACTGGTAAAGTGCCGCGCGTTAATACTCAAGAGGATTGTTTCATGGCCACTAACCGTTCCCGCCGTCTGCGCAAAAAACTCTGCGTGGATGAATTCCAGGAGCTGGGTTTTGAGCTGAACCTGGGTTTCAAGGAAGATCTGTCCGACGAAACCATTGATGCCTTCCTCGATGCTTTCCTCGAAGAAGCCATGGATGCCAATGGTCTGGACTATGTTGGCGGCGACGACTTCGGTCTGGTCTGCAAGGCCGAGCGTGGCTCGGTCACTCCAGAGCAGCGCGCAGCTGTTGAAAGCTGGCTCAAAGGCCGTAACGAGCTGACCAAGATCGAAGTCAGCCCGCTGCTGGATGCCTGGTATCCGGAAAAGCCGATCAACCCGGCTTCCTGATTCCGATGAAACGGCGGCCCCAGTGGCCGCCGTTTTCGTTTCAGCCCCGCCGCCTGTTCAGGCATTCCCGCGGGATCCAAGCGGTTGCGCTGGTTGTTCGTGTAGATACTTCTGCAACGCTTCTTCCAGGGCGCCCATGACGCTGACCACCTGGCGTTGGCGCCGCTCCAGTACAGGCGCCGCCTGGCTGGCCTGGCAATCGGCTTCCAGTTGCTCGCAGGCCTTGATCAAGCCGTTGGCCTGAATGATCCGTGCCGGGCCGAGGATCTTGTGCGCCTGGTTCCTCAGTTGCAGCGCGTCCTTGAGTGGATCGATAGCCTTGAGCAAGGCGCGGTCGCGTTTGAAACTGCGCAACAGCTCTTTGAGCAACTGGTGCAGATCGTGCACGCTGTCACCCACCACCGGCTCCAGAACCTGCAGGTCGAACGGCATCGGCGCGGCTGTCTGGCGGCGCGCCTGCACCTGGGGTGCTTGCGCCAGGCGCTGACCCAAGGCGTTGAGGCTGATGGGTTTGAGCAGGCAGTCATCCATACCGACCTGTTGGCAGCGCTCGCGCACTTCCGGTTGGGCGTTGGCGGTGTAGCCGAGGATGGTGCACGCTGGCCATTGATACTGACGCTCGTGGTCCCGCACCGCTTCGGCAAACTGGTAGCCATTCATCTGTGGCATGTTGCAGTCGACGATCACCACGTCGAAGTGGCCCTGGTGCCAGGCGCTGAGGCCGCTGAGACCGTTTTCGGCACTGGCATGTTCCAGCCCCAGGAAGTTCAGTTGCTGGGCGATCAGCAGCAGGTTGGCCGGATGGTCATCGATGACCAGCACTCGCAACGGCGGCAGCACGGCATTGGGGAGCGGCGCCGCAGGGGCCGGCTTGGAGGTTTCGGCCAGCAGGGTCAACGGCATGCTGATGCACACGCGGGTGCCCTGGCCGAACACGCTGTGCAAGGTCAGGTTGCCACCCATTGACTGGCACAGGTCATGGCTGATGGCCAGCCCAAGGCCAGTGCCGCTACGGGCCAGATTGCTGTCCGGATTGGCCTGGGCAAAGGGCAGAAACAGGCGCTGCTGGTCATCTGCGCGAATACCGATGCCACTGTCCTGAACCGTTACCTGCAGGATGGGCTGGTCGGGCGCGGGGCCCGGTTCCAGGGTCAGGTGCACGGTGACCTGGCCCTGCTCGGTGAACTTGATCGCGTTGCTGACCAGGTTCGACAGGATCTGCTTGAAGCGCAAAGGGTCGAGCAGCACCTCACAGCGGGCCTGGGGGGCAATCTCGAGGCTCAGGTGCAAATCCTTCTGTCGGGCCACGCCATCGAACACGCGGCCGACCGATTCCACCAGTTCCGCCAGGTTGACCGGTTCAGGCGCCAGGCTCAGGTGCCCGGTCTCGATGCGCGCCATGTCGAGGATATCGCCGATCAAGGCCAGCAGTTCTCTTGCCGAGTTGTAGGCAACCTCAATGGCCGGACGATCGATATGCCCCTGGTCGCCGCGCGTGAGGGTAAGTTCGAGCATGCCGATGATGGCGTTCATCGGTGTGCGGATCTCGTGGCTGATGGTCGCCAGGAAGACACTCTTGGCGCGATTGGCGTCATCGGCCCGCTGCTTGGCCAGGCGCAGGTCCTGGATCAGTTGGCGGCGCTCGCTGATGTCGATCCAGCCGCCAATAATGCCCTGCACCTCGCCGAGTGAGTCACGGTAAGGCAGGATCCAGTGGTAGATGGTCAGTTCACGTTCCTTGAGCAGCAAAGGCCGATCAACGATCAACGGGATCCCTTCGCGCATGACCTTCTGGTAATCGGCCTGTATCTGGCTGGCATAGCAGCTGTCGCCCAGGGTGCTGTCCTGGATGCTTTTACCCAGTACATCGTGAAGCTGCGCTTCTACCGCTTCCAGATAACTGTCGTTACAACTCTGCAACAAGCCGCCGCGATCACGCACGTACATCGGATGCGGCGTACCGTTGAGCAGGGCGCGCATGAATTCGAGCTGATCGTTCAGGGCCCGTTCGGCGGCCTCGCGTTGCTTGATCTGGCGGCGCATCCAGGCATTCCAGGCCAGTGACAGCAGCAGCAACAGGCTGGTGCCCAGGACCACCTGGAGGATCAGTCGCTGGTACTTTTGCCAGTAGGCGTCTGTTTCTGTGCTGTAACCACGCCAGCGACTGTTGATGATGCCCAGCTCTTCCGGCGCGATGCTGAGCAATGCCTTGTCGAGGATCGACGCCAGTTCCTGGGCGCCCCGGGCAGTGGCCATGGCGAAGGTGGCGGGTTCGGCGCCGACCGAGGAACGGATCATCAGGTCGCGCTGGGAAGCCAGGCTGAAATTGGCGTTGATCAAGGCGGTGATGGCCGCATCGACGTGCCCGCTGGCCAGCAGCGAGGTGGAGTAGAAGGTGCTCTCCGTCTCGACCAGCTGGATGCCCGGGAAGCGCTGGCGCAAATCATCGAACAAGGGGCTGTCGCGAGTCAGGGCCAGGCGTCGGCCTGTCATCTGCTCCAGGGAATCGGGCTGGTCAGCGCCCTTGCGCGTCAACAGTACGTAGGAGTTTTCCAGATAAGGCCGACTGATCGCCAGGGTTCCGGCACGACGCGGGCTGGGTGAGATCGCCGCGATGACATCCGCCTGATCATGGTTGAGGCGGTCGATCATGTCACTGATTCCACTGGCCCGCTGCACTTCGAAACGCAGGCCGGTACGCAGGCGGATCAGTTCCAGCAGGTCGGCGGCAATGCCGCGAAAGTTGCCGGCGCTGTCGAAGAAGGTCAGTGGCGCGGCGGTTTCGTTGACCACCACCCGCACCACCGGATGGCCGCTCAGCCAGCGCTCTTCGCGTTGTGACAGCTGCAGTTTGCGGTCGGTCAGCAGTACATCGCTACCGGCGCTCCAGCGTTTGAAGAGGCTTTCCCGCGTACTGCTGGACACCGCGTCGAGGGTGGCGTTGATCAGCTCCAGGAGCATCTGGTTGCTGCGCTGCACGGCGAAGCTGAAACCGACCGGCTCATGTTTACCGAAGTTGGCCATCTTGACGTTCTGCAGGTGGCCTTGATTGATCAGGTAGTGGGTCGAGATGGTGTCGCCCAGAAAGACGTCGGCCTGATCGAACGCCACGGCGTTCAGTGCGTTCTGGTAGGAGGGGTAGGACTGGATGGTGGCGTCAGGGTAATTGGCCAGTACCTCATCCATTGGCAGGTAGTGATAGACCATGCTCAGGCGCAGGCCTGCCAGGCCGGTGTCCAGGGGGCGGATTTCGTTCTCGCGGGTCACCAGTACCGGTTGATCCACGGCATAGGGGATGGACAGGGCGATGCCGGGCGTGGCTGCCTCGTAGCCGTTGGTGCTGCCCAGCAGGTCGATCTGGCCTTGAGCCAGGGCTTTCACCGCCTCCTGGCGGGTGGCGTAGCGTTGCACCCTGATCGGCAAGCCCAGGGCCGAGCCGATCAGGCCGGCGAAGTCGGCGGTCAAGCCTTCGTAGTCGCGCCCGCTGGCGGTCATGTCGAAGGGCGGGTAATCCGGCGCCGAAGTTCCCAGCAGTAACTCGCCCTTGCCTTTGATCCACAGTCGCTGAGCCGGGGTCAGGGGCAGTTTCATGGCGATTGGCTCGGCACGGCTGAACAGGGTGAGCGGGGTGGCCGCGACGTCGTCCGCCCGTGTGGCAATGCTCAGGCAAGCCAGCACAGCACACAGCAGGAGGGTAAGGCTATGCCTGAGCATGGGCGCTCTCAAACCAGGGCATTGCGTTTCGCCATTTCAATCAGTTCAACCAGAGAACTGGCTTTGAGCTTTTGCATCAGTCGTTTCTTGTAGGTGCTGACCGTCTTGTTGCTGAGGAACATGCCCTGGGCAATTTCCTTGTTACTTCTGCCTTGGGCAAAAAGTTGCAGTACCATCAGCTCACGATCATTGACCTGTTTGAACAGATCCAGGTCCGAGGCTGAATCATCGTGTTTGCGTACCGGATTGATGGCCTGGCTGGGGAAATAGTTATAACCCGATAACACCGCTTTTATCGCACTAAGCAACTCGCTGAGGTCTTCCTGTTTGCACACATAGCCTGCTGCGCCGGAATGCATGCAACGAATGGCAAAAAGCGCTGGCGATTGTGCGGTCAGTATCAGGATTTTCAGCGGGATGCCCATGGCATGGAAACGCGAGAGCACTTCCAGGCCGTCCAGCCGCGGAATGCTGATGTCGAGGATGATCAAGTCCGGCAGGCATTCGCGGACCATCTGCATGGCGTCTACGCCGTTGTCCGATTCACCGACCACTCGATAGCCTTCATTCTCCAGAAGCATGCGCACCGCCAGGCGGATGACCGGGTGATCGTCGACGATGAAGACAGAATACATGTTGAACTTTCCATAAAAGTGCCAGAGGGGTAGGGGCACCTTAGCGCAGAAAGAACAGGTCGCACATGAACTTGAGGTGAGTTAATTGATATATAGGAAAAGTCCTACTAACTTTGAAATATAGGATTACAGAGGCTTCTGCTAGATAGGGGTGTCAATGCTATAGATGGTAAGGTTATGTTGCGAAAGTTTCGGGTTGTTTATATTTGTTTCAAGTGTGTCAGTAATTTCCTGTACTGCCCGGTTGCCGGGCAGTACAGGCGGTTGATCAGCTCGGGCTCGAGCGGCCGGTCATTTCACGGGCCATTTCACTGGCATAACTGTCGGTCATCCCGGCAATGAAATCGATCATGCGCAGGAACGAGGTGTGTAGGGAGGCATCCGGGCTCGGCGCGTTCTTGCCCAACAGGTCGAGAATCCGCCGGCTCTTGAACGAGGGTGTACGCCCGCCATGTTGCTCCAGGGCGGCGCCACAGAACGAATTGAGCAGGATCTCCAGGGTCGTGTAGGCGCCGATTTCATGCAGGGTCTTGCGCTTGTCCTGGAAAATCTTCTTGCGTGCGATGTCTTTGGCCTGCAGCACACAGCGTTTGGCCGGGCCGTGCATATGCTCGACCAGGTCACCGTTGAGTGTGCCGGCCAGCAACGCGTCCTGTTGTTCGACGAAAGCGCGCGCCGCGGCATTGGTCAGGTGCTCAATGGCCTTGCCGCGCAGGATCGCCAGTTTGCGCCGGCGCGAATCGTCCGGGCCCAACTGGCGGTAGGTTTCCGGCAGGTCGTCACCCACCAGGCTCAGCAGCAGCGACTCGACCTCGGCGTAGTCGAGCAGGTCCATTTCCAGGCCGTCTTCAAGGTCGATCAGGGCGTAGCAGATGTCATCGGCCGCCTCCATCAGGTACACCAACGGGTGACGGGCCCAGCGTTGCTCTTCCAGTTGCGGCAGGCCGAGCTTGCGGGCGATCTGTTCGAGCAACGGCAGTTCGCTCTGGTAGCAGCCAAATTTGTGTTTCTTGTACCCCAGGGCGTCGGCGTGACGTGCAGTCCAGGGGTATTTGAGGTAAGTACCCAGCGTGGCGTAAGTCAGCCGCGTGCCGCCGTCGAACTGGTGGTATTCCAGTTGGGTGAGGACGCGAAAGCCCTGGGCGTTACCTTCGAAGTTGAGAAAATCGCCGCGTTCGGCGGCGCTCATCGCATCCAGCCAGCCGCGCCCGGCGGCCTGTTGGAACCAGTGGCGTATGGCATCCTCGCCGGAGTGGCCGAAGGGTGGGTTGCCGATGTCATGAGCCAGGCACGCTGACTGCACGACCATGCCCAGGTCGCTGGGTTCGCACCACTGCGGCAGGCTGGCGCGCAGGGTTTCGCCGACGCGCATGCCCAGTGAGCGGCCGACGCAGCTGACTTCCAGGGAGTGGGTCAGGCGGGTGTGGATGTGGTCGTTGCTCGACACCGGGTGCACCTGGGTCTTGCGCCCCAGGCGGCGGAAGGCGCCGGAGAAGATGATCCGGTCGTGGTCTTTGTGGAACGGGCTGCGGCCGAGTTCTTCCGGGCTGTGCAGGGGTTTGCCGAGGCGTTCGCGGGTGAGCAGGGTGTGCCAATCCAAGGCCATTTCTCCGGTGCGGGGGGCAGGGGGGTAGCTTCGTGGTTTGGGTCGGGGGGTGCAAGTGGCTTTGTGAGCTTATCCGTTTGCTGTATGGGCGTTGCGGGCCCCTTCCGCCTTTACGGCGGCTTACTTTTTTCAGTCGAAAAAAAGTAAGCAAAAATTCTTGCCCCACCAGGGGCCCTACGCTGCGCTTCGGGTCCCCTCGTTCCGGTGTCGCTACGGGGCATTGCGAACTACGAGTTGCAAGCAACTCTACGTTTCGCAACTTCGGCTAACGCCGAAGGTGCTGCGCACTAGCCCCTTCGCAACACCTCCACTCGGCCCTTCTGGTTAACGGGGCCGGTGGATCAAGATCAAAAGCAGATCAAGAGCACAATTCGCTTCGCTCTTGCTAAGCGCGCAGATCTGTGGGAGCGGGCTTGACCCGCGATCGAGCGCGCAGCGGTCGTAGTTCAGGCGCTGCACTTAACGCTTGCTACCAGCCCCTTGCATGGCCAGCTTCAACAACGGAATCAAGCTGGTCCCCAGGCGCACCAGGCGGCTGACGCTGCCGCTGCGGGCGCCTTTGCCGGTCAGGAAACCCAGCAGCACCACGGCACCAATGCCCCACAGCGGCGCGTGCTTGATGCCCAGGCCGCCTTGCAGTGAGTCGCCCATGGAGCGCAAACGGGTGAGGGGGTTGAGCAGTTGCCCGGACTCATGGCGAATTTCCTGGCGGTGCATCTCCAGGCGCAGGCGCACCAAGGCCTTGCGCAGTTCCCGGCGATTGGTGGTTTGCGGTAGTTCAGGCAGGCTCATGGCAACAGGCGCTCCCGGTCCTTGGCAAGTTCTTCGAGGGTCGAGCTGAAGGGTGACGATTCATCGAACACCGCCGCCTTCAGACGCAGGCCGCAAAACAGCGCCGCCAGCCCGTAGAACACGCACAGGCCAATGATGCCGGCCAGGCGATAACTGTCCCAGAGCATCACCAGCACCAGGCCGGAGAGGGCGGTCAGCAACAGCAGGGCAAATACCAGGGCCAGCCCGGCGAACAGCAGCAAGCTGAGGGTCCGCGCTTTCTGCTCCTGCAGTTCGATGCCGAACAGTTCGACATGGCCATGCAGCAGGCCCAGCACCGCAGCGCCGAGACGCTTGCTGGAGGGACCGGCACCGGCGAGTGGTTCGCTTTCCATGCTCGGTCCTCAGCGGCGGGTGGCCAAGAGGCCGATCAGAAAGCCAACGCCGGCGGCAATGCCGATCGACTGCCAGGGGTTGCTTTGTACGTAGTCTTCGGTTGCGCTCAGGGCCGCCTGGCCGCGTTCGCGGACCGAATCCTGGGTCAGTTGCAGGGTTTCCCGGGCGCGCAGCAGGCTGTCATGGATCTGTTCGCGCAGGTCGTCGGCCTGATCGCCAGCCAGGGTTGCAGTGTGCTCCAGCAGCTTCTCGGTATCGCGTACCAGGGTCTGGAAGTCAGCCATCAATATGTCTTGAGCAGTCTTTGCCGATTTGCTGGCCATGGGGCTCTCCCTAACAGTGTGTGTGGCTATTTCGAGTCGTGGGCGCGGGCGAAGGTTCAAGTGCAATTTGCTGGTACAGCTTTTGCTTTGCCGTGGTGCGCCGGGGCCGGTGCCTGCGCCGATTGTGGGCGCGGGCGAATACCGGACCTGTAAACCTTAACCCAATCCACGACAAACCCAAGGAAAAACTCCCGTACTACCCGGATCGGCCAGGGAGGTGGCCGCAACGACGATCCAGACTGGTGCACGAAGGAGTGTTTTTGAGCTGTCTTGGTGCTTTTTTGCAGGCCTGCCTACTCCATGGAAAATTTGCAAAGCGCAGTGGACACCCTGGTCCACGGCTCCAACACGCTGTTCATTCTGCTCGGTGCGGTGATGGTTCTGGCCATGCACGCAGGTTTTGCCTTCCTTGAGGTGGGCACCGTGCGGCACAAGAACCAGGTCAACGCCTTGTCGAAGATTCTCAGCGATTTTGCCGTGTCGACCCTGGCCTATTTCTTTATCGGCTACTGGATTTCCTACGGTGTCAGTTTTCTGCAGCCGGCACAGGTGTTGAGCCAGGAGCATGGCTACAGCCTGGTGAAGTTCTTCTTCCTGCTGACCTTTGCCGCGGCGATCCCGGCGATCATCTCCGGCGGCATCGCCGAGCGTGCACGCTTCGCCCCGCAATTGTGCGCCACGGTGCTGATCGTCGCCTTCGTCTATCCGTTTTTCGAAGGTATCGTCTGGAATGGCAACTTTGGCATGCAGGTCTGGCTGGCGGAGCGTTTTGGCGCGGGTTTTCATGACTTTGCCGGCTCCGTCGTGGTGCATGCCATGGGGGGCTGGCTGGCGCTGGCGGCAGTATTGCTGCTGGGACCGCGCAACGGCCGTTACCGCGACGGCAAGCTGGTGGCTTTTGCGCCGTCGAACATTCCGTTCCTGGCCCTGGGGTCGTGGATTCTGATCGTCGGCTGGTTCGGCTTCAACGTCATGAGCGCGCAAACCCTGCAAGGGGTCAGTGGCCTGGTGGCAGTCAACTCCTTGATGGCCATGGTCGGCGGCACCGTGGCCGCCTTGCTGGTCGGGCGCAACGACCCGGGCTTCCTGCACAACGGCCCGCTGGCCGGGCTGGTGGCGGTGTGCGCAGGTTCTGACCTGATGCACCCGGTGGGCGCGCTGGCCACCGGGGCGATTGCCGGAGCCTTGTTTGTCTGGTGCTTTATTGCCGCGCAGAACACCTGGAAGATCGATGACGTGTTGGGCGTGTGGCCGCTGCATGGCCTGTGCGGAGTGTGGGGCGGGATTGCCTGCGGGATCTTCGGCCAGAGCGCCTTGGGCGGCCTGGGTGGGGTCAGCCTGATCAGCCAGTTGATCGGCAGCCTGGCCGGGGTGCTGGTGGCCTTGCTCGGCGGCTTTGCCGTGTATGGCAGCATCAAGCTGTTGCATGGCCTGCGCCTGAGCCAGGAGCAAGAGTACTACGGCGCCGACCTGTCGATTCACAAGATCGGCGCCACCAGCCAGGACTGACGGTTCAGCGCCCTGCGAGCAAGCGCGCCTCGCAGGCTTCCACGGCGCTCAGCGGGCCGCTGACCAGCACAGCATCGCCCGCGTGCAGACAGGTGCCGGTGTCTACATTCAGCTCCTCGCCCTGGCGATGCACGGCCTGCAGTTCAACACCCAATTGTTCCAGGCCCAGATCGCTCAGGGTTCGGCCGCAGGCATAGGCTTCGGCGCCGAGGTTGACCGCGTGCATCATCGCCTTGGGCAGGCCCTCGCTGTCGACCGGGCTGGTCTGGGCGCCATGGTAGAAGGCATGCAGCAGCCGGTAGCGGGTCTTGCGCACTTCATCTACCCGTTGCTGCACCTGATCTTGTGGCAGGCCGAGCATCACCAGGGCATGGGAGGCCAGCATCAGGCTCGACTCCAGCAGTTCCGGGACCACGGCAGTGGCGCCAGCGGCACGCAATTCGTCGCGCTGGCTGTCGTCGCGGGTGCGCACCAGGATCTGCACCTGGGCATGACGCTCGCGGGCGGCTTTCAACACGCTCAGGGCGATGTCGGTCTTGTCCACCGCAATCACCAGCAAGCGCGCGCGCTCAAGGCCGATGGCGGTGAGCAGTTCGCCGCGGCGTGAGTCGCCGTAGTGCACGCAGTTTTCTCCGGCGGCGGCTTCCTGGACCCGCACCGGGTCGTCATCCAGGGCAATGAAGGGGATGTCCTCGCGGCGCAGGAAGCGCCCGATCGACTGGCCGACGCGGCCGTAGCCGCAGATCAGCACGTGGCCGTTCATCGCGGCGCTTTGTGCTTCGATCTCTTCCAGATGAACTTCCTGGTTGGGCTTGCGGTGCAGGCGGGCGGCGATTGTCGGAGCGGCCCGCAGCAGCAGCGGGGTGACCAGCATCGAGCAGAAGGTCGCGGCCAGCAGCAGGTGACCGAGTTCCTCGGGCAGCAGGCGGGTCTGTTGCATCTGCGCCATCAGGGCGAAACAGAACTCGCCGCCCTGGGCCAGGGCCAGGCCGCTGCGCCAGGCGGTCTCGGCATCACTGCCGCGCAAGCGCACCAGTGCGGCCACCACAGAGCCTTTGATCAGCAGCAGGGCGAGGGTCAGGGCAAGGAGCTGCCAGCCATGGGTGGCGAACAGCTGCAGGTCGATGAGCATGCCGATACTGACGAAGAACAGCCCGAGCAAAATGTCCCGGAATGGGCGGATATCGGCTTCGATCTGATGGCGGTAATTGCTTTCTCCCAGCAACATGCCGGCGAGGAACGCGCCCAGGGCCGGCGACAGGCCCAGCAGGTGGGTCAACCAGGCGGTCAACAGCACGATCACCAGGGCCAGCAGGACGAACAGCTCGGCCGAATGCGAGCTGGCCACCTCATGGAACAGCCGCGGCAGCAGCCAGCGGCTGGCCAGCAGCAGGCCGAAGAAGAGGATCACGGTCTTGCCCAGGGTCAGCGGCAAAGCCCAGTACCAGGCCTGGCCGCCCTGGCCGGCAAACACCGGTACCAGGGTCAGCAGCAACACTGCCACCACGTCCTGGAACAGCAGCACGCCGATGGCATTCTGACCATGACTGCTGAAGATCTCGCCGAGGCTGGTCAGCTCCTTGCTGACGATCGCCGTCGACGACAGCGCCAGGCCCGCGCCCAGCATCAAGGCCACGTTGGGTTGCATGCCGAGCAGAACCAGCAGTCCGGCGAGGAGCAGGCTGGTGCAGATCACCTGCAGGCTGCCGAGGCCAAACACCACCTTGCGCAAGGCGAGCATTTTCGACAGGGAAAATTCCAGTCCCAGGGAAAACAGCAAAAAGACCACGCCCATCTCAGCCAGGTCCGGCAGCTCTTCACTTTCGTTGACCCAGTCCAGGGCGGTAGGGCCGACGAACAGGCCGACACACAAATAGCCAAGTACCGGCGGCAACTTCAGGCGCCGGAAGAACGCGATGACGACCAGCGATGAGGCCAGGATGATCAACAGGTTGGCAAACACAAAACACTCCCTTGCGAAAACAGCGAAAAAACCATTAAGTCTGAACGACTTACGCCATTTGGCCGTTGATGTGCATCAGCACTTCAATGTCATTGGCCGGCTTCAGGGGCGGCGCTCGACTGGCCCCGATTGCAGACCTAGAATAATGATCCGTTCCTACAGTTGCTGGTACCCATAAATGCCACCTGAATGCCAATTGTTCGGCACCCTGGGCTGTCACCTGTGCGAAGTGGCCGAGGCGCTGCTGATGCCGTTTGTCGAGCATGGCCTGTTGGTCGAACTGGTCGATATCGCCGATGATGAGCGCTACTTCGAGACCTATGGCCTGCTCATTCCGGTGTTGCGCCGTCGCGATACCGGGGCTGAGCTGCGCTGGCCCTTCGATGCCGAGCAGGTCGTGACCTTCCTGGGGTGATGGTTCGGTCTTGGCGGGTATCTTTCCCGTCGTGCGCAATGCTGAGCTGATGTGGACAATCCTTGGCTTCTCTTACCTCGCCAAGGAGCGGCACCATGTACCTGACCGAACACTTCACCCTCGAGGAAATGACCCTCTCGGAGACCGCAGCACGCCAGGACATCGATAACCAGCCCGACAGCCGCGCCCTGGACAACCTGCGCCGCCTCTGCGCGACGCTCGAACAGGTCCGCGAGCTGGTGGGCGCGCCGGTGCTGGTCAGCAGCGGCTTTCGCTCGGTCGAACTCAACGCGGTGATTGGCGGGTCCGCCGCCAGTGCGCATACCGAAGGGCTGGCAGCTGACTTCAATGTGCCCGGGCTGACGCCGGCAGCGCTGGCGCGGCGGGTGGCCGACAGCAACCTGCAGTTCGACCAGTTGATTCTCGAGTACGACCAATGGGTGCACCTGAGCCTTGCTGCGGGCCGGCCGCGCCGTCAATTGCTCACGGTGCGCAAAGGGTCCGGCTATCTCCCAGGTCTGGTCTGACAGTTGCAGTCTGATTGACGCAGACGACATCTCTGAATATGCTGTATATAAATACAGTACAGGGATGGCGCTTGCGTCGAGGGTCCGGATCAATGGTCAATGTCGAACAACTGAAATACTCCGTCAATCGCATGGCTGTCGAGGTCGTGAGTGAAGCGGTGCTCGAGTTGCGCCTTGACGGCCTGGTGCTGGAAGGCAAGACGCCGTTCAATAAAGTGCACTTCAACACCTGTTTCGCCGAGATCGAAGCCCTGTTCCAGCGCGCCGGCTACCACCGGCCACTGGATGTGGTCGGATACCAGGGGTTGTTATACGCCCTCTACGACCCCAGCCGCTGGGAGGCGGTCGAGGTGCTGCGCTGGCTCAAGGAGTTCACCGAGGCTGCGGCTGCCGAAGCTGGCTGAGCGGGCGAGCATGGGGGATAATGGCCGGTCCATCTGTCCAGAGTGTTCCCATGGCCACGCCTCCCTTCGATCCGGCTCAGCATCAAGCCAGCACCGTGTGCCTGCCGCCCGGCAACTGGGTGACGGTAGTCGATTGCTTGAGCGAGCACTTCAAGGCCATCGGCCGCGAGCAGTGGCTCGATCGCATCGCCCGCGGCCGGGTGCTGGACGCTCAGGGCGCGCCGATCAGCGCCACGCTTGCCTACCGTCCGGGTCTGCGCATCCATTATTTTCGCGAAGTGCCAAACGAAAAGCCGATCCCGGTCGAAGAGTCCATCCTGCACATCGATGAGCACCTGGTGGTGGCGGACAAGCCGCATTTCCTGCCGGTCACCCCGACCGGCGAGTACGTCGAACAGACCTTGCTGCGCCGGCTGATCCGCCGCCTCGACAATCCCAATCTGGTGCCCTTGCACCGCATTGACCGGCACACTGCCGGGCTGGTGCTGTTCTCGGCCAACCCCCAGAGTCGTTCGGCCTATCAGTCGCTATTCCCCAACCGGCAGATCGACAAGCGCTACCAGGCCATTGCACGCGCCTTGCCCGAGCGTGAGTTTCCGCTGGTGCACAAGAGCCGCCTGGTCAACGGCGAGCCATTTTTTCGCATGCAGGAAGTCGAAGGGGTAAGCAACAGCGAAACCCTGGCCCAGGTGCTGGAGAAGAACGGCGAGCTGTGGCGCTACGGTCTCTCGCCGGTCACTGGCAAAACCCACCAGCTGCGGGTGCACATGACCGCCCTGGGCGCGAGTATCTGCAATGATCCGTTCTATCCGGACATCGCCCAGGAGCAGGATGACTACAACAAACCGTTGAAGCTGTTGGCGCAGAGCCTGCGTTTCAACGACCCATTGAGCGGTGAAGAACGTTACTTCGAAAGCCGGCTGACGCTCGACTGGTAGGGCGGGGAGCCGCGCACCGCCAGTGGCGATGCGCGGTGAGGCTTAGCGGTTGAAGCGCTCCACCAGCGAGTACTGGGTGGTAGCGGTGCGGGTCAGCTCTTCGCTGAGCAGCGCCGAATGCTGGGCCTGTTCCGAGGTCTGGTCGGCCAGCTGGGCGATGGTGCTGATGTTGCGGCTGATTTCGTCGGCAACCGCAGTCTGCTCCTCGGTGGCAGCGGCAATTTGCGTGGCCATGTCGGTGATATTGGCCACAGCTTCGCTGATACCTACCAGGGCCTGGTCGGCTTCCATCACCCGCGCAACGCCTTCTTCGGCCTGGCGGTGACCGGTTTCCATGGTCTGCACGGCGCTGTTGGCGGTCTGTTGCAGCTTGGCGATCAGGCCGTGGATCTGCCCGGTGGACTCGGCAGTGCGTTGCGCCAGCTGGCGCACCTCGTCGGCCACCACGGCAAAGCCGCGGCCCATCTCGCCGGCTCGGGCCGCTTCGATGGCGGCGTTCAAGGCCAGCAGGTTGGTCTGGTCGGCAATGCCCTTGATCACATCGACCACGCCACCGATCTCGTCGCTGTCGCGGGCCAGCTGGGTCACGGTCAGGCCGGTCTCGCCGACGGCAGCCGACAGGCGCTGGATGGCCTCGCGGGTTTCTCCGGCGATGTCGCGGCCGCGTCCGGTCAGGCGATTGGCTTCCTGGGTGGCGTCGGCAGTGCGCTGCACGTGGTTGGCCACTTCCTGGGTGGTGGCGGCCATCTGGTTGACGGCGGCGGCGACCTGCTCGGTCTCCACCCGCTGGCGCTCCAGGCCCGAGGAGCTGTTGTGGGCCAGGGTGTCGGACTGGCGTGCCTGTTCGTTGAGGTGCTCGGCGGTGTCCTGCAGGCGGGTCAGGCAGGTTTTCATCCGCGCGTCCTGGCTGAGCATGGCCATTTCCAGGCGCGCCTGCACGCCGCGGCTGTCGGTATACATCTGCGCGATCAGCGGGTCGGAAGTGGTCTGTTCGGCCAGGCGCAGCAGGCGCTTGAGGCCGCGTTGCTGCCAGCTCAGGCCCAGCAGGCCAAGTGGCACCGACAGCGCAGCGGCCAAGGCGAAGCCCCAGGAGTGGCCCAGCCAGTTACCGATCAGGAAACCGACCTGGCTGACCAGGATGAACGGCAACCAGTCCTGCACCACGGGCAGCCACTTGTCGCGACGCGGGATCGCCGTACGGCCCTGGTTGATGCGCTGGTACAACGCCTCGGCCCGGCGGACCTGCTCGGCAGTCGGCTTGACCCGCACCGATTCAAAGCCCACCACCTGGTTGTTTTCGAACACCGGGGTGACGTAGGCGTTGACCCAGTAGTGGTCACCGCTCTTGCAACGGTTCTTGACGATGCCCATCCATGGCAAGCCTTGCTTGAGCGTGGCCCACATGTGCGCGAACACCGCAGGCGGGACATCGGGGTGGCGCACCAGGTTGTGCGGCGCGCGCATCAGCTCTTCGCGGGAAAAACCACTGATCTCGACGAAGGCGTCGTTGCAATAGGTGATGACACCCTTGGTATCGGTGGTCGAGATCAA
>RCUI01000358.1_pt1 | contig 16648 bp, 11 predicted proteins | sample 2166121 | NCBI WGS metagenome assembly RCUI01 (sample SAMN09932700, study PRJNA488358) | compost metagenome | feature: garden; material: soil; isolation source: compost soil in succinic acid-enriched culture | place: Germany: Experimental Botanical Garden Goettingen | collected 2016-01-27
GCAAGGCCAAGGGCGAAGAGCCGCTCAAGGAACTGAAGAAGGAAGACGAAGACGCACTGCCAGTCGAGCCGGACGATACCAAACCGGAAGACGACGCCTACCTGACAGAGTCCGGGCGAATCCTGCTCGACTACCTGGGGCTGAACTCGGCCGTGGCGAAAAACAACCCGTAAAAGGTGACGGCAAAATAATGTGACTGTGCCGCTATTGAGTCATTAAACAGTCACCATTCTGTCGAAAAAAAGGGACTGAGCGCCGTTGGCCTCAGTCCCTTTTTTTTGGTTTTTCACGGAACCTCTTCGACAGCAGGTTTTGCAGTGGGTAGCTGGTGGGAGCCGCTCTTTCCGGCGATGGTATCGACGCCGTGTCCGTTGCTGCGCGGTGTCTGCATCGATGCCTATAGGGCCGTATACAGGAGCAAGCGGTTTTGCCTACTTTATCCAAGAAAAAGTAGGCCGCCGTAAGGGCGGAAGGGGCCAGCAGCATCGCCACATTGAATGGATAAGCCCCCCGAGCCAGCCCGTGATAATCCTCAGGCCTCTTCTTTTTCCGGGTAGCTGTATTCGAACACTCGCACCACTTCCGAAGCATGCCAGGAGGCCGCAGCCATGCCATCCGACGGCCCGGAAAAACGCCCCAGGCGCTCAACGCACTCGAAAAAACCGGTACGCGGCAAACGGCTGGCACCCTGGCTGATCACCAATGAGCTGCGCAGCGGCTGCTCGGCACGGGCATCGAGCGCCGCCAGATGCTCCAGCGCTGCGGTCAGTGTCTGCATGGCCGGGCTTGGCAACTGCAGGCGCTCGAGCAATGCACGATAGGTCAGCAGATGACGTTGGCGGCGGGCCAAGTCCAATTCACCAAGCAAACCATCCCAGTGCTGGCGGCTGATCCTGACACCGCTCACGATGGCTCGCTCCAGCCTGCGACACCCAATTCCCAGGCCAGACTGCGGCGAATCGCGGCATCTGGCTGGCGCTCACCACTTTCGATCAGAGCCAGGTATACCGGACTGATGCCAACGCTGCGCGCCAACTGTTCTGGCGCCAGTCCCTTGCCTTCACGCAAACGCGCCAACTCGCTGAAATGCGGCAAGCTGACACTTTCTTGAGGGGTGACTTGTGTGCTGTCGACGGCTGCTGGCTCACGCAGGCCGGCCGCCTTCAGTAGTGCCTGGTACTGCTCCCAGGGTACAACCGCATACTCGGGTTGACCGTCCCGGCTGATGACCTGAATACCCATTACAACCCCCTTGTAGGATTACGATATGTAATCGGTAGGCATAATCCTTATGCCAATTATATTACCAGCCAACAAGGGTGTGCAGGGAGCTGATGTAATTAGCCTTTGGGCTGTTCCAGTCGCAGGGCTTCAGGGGTGGCCGGCAAACGCTCGACCACGCGCAGTTTTTCCGGCGCCTGACGGTTGCGCCAGGCGTTGAAGGCGGCCAGTTCGTCCGACACGGCCTTCATGACCCAGGCCAGTACGGCAATGTCATCGAGAAACCCCACGCCCAGCAACCAGTCGGGGATCGCGTCCAGGGGGCTGACAAAGTACAGCAGCCCCGCCACCACCGTCACCAGCGCCCTGGGGCTGATCGAACGGTATTCACCACGCCACCAGGCCAGGCACAGGGCCTGCATCAGACGCACGTCTTCACGCAACTTGCCCAGCCGCGGGCCTTTGCGGGCCACAGCAAACAGCAACGCTGGCAGACGGCCGCGACTGAGCAAGCGCTCAGCCAAGGGCAGAAAGCGGGCGAAATTCCACGGTGCTTTCATACAGCCTCCAAGGGCCAACCAGGGAAAGGTTATCCACAATAATTGTGGATAACCTTGTGAACAGAGCGCCATATGCGCTCCAAGGCGCCCGCCGGGCAAGGGCCGGGCTCAAATCGGGCGTTTTTTACACACCTGTTTCAATCGCGCAAACGTTTTGTTTATCCTGCACCTTTTCTGCACCGGGTGCAGCTTTTCAGACCGTACCTGACCCGCATCGGTTCGAACCGGTTGGCAGAAACAACAACGCCCCGTCGAGACGGGGCGTTATTAGTATCGCGCGCGGATTACTCGGCGGCGTCGGCGTCAGGCTTGGCCTGATCCTTGATGCCCAGCAGTTCCAGTTCGAAAACCAGAACAGAGTTGGCCGGGATCATCGGGCTCGGGCTCTGGGCACCGTAAGCCAGGTCGGACGGGATGTACAGCTTGTACTTCTCGCCAACGTGCATCAGTTGCAGGCCTTCGACCCAACCTGGGATCACACCGCTGACCGGCAGGTCAATCGGGCTGCCACGCTCAACCGAGCTGTCGAAGACCTTGCCATCGATCAGCTTGCCTTCGTAGTGAACGGTTACCACGTCAGTCGGCTTTGGCTGAGCGCCATCGGCCTTCTTGATCACTTCGTACTGCAGGCCGGAAGCGGTGGTCACGACACCCGCTTTCTTGCCGTTTTCTTCAAGGAATTTCTTGCCAGCAGCAGCCGACTCTTCGCTCATCTTGGCCAGGCGCTCTTCAGCGCGCTTTTGCAGGGCAGCAAAGGCTTCGACCAGTTCTTCGTCCTTGATTTTCTGTTCTTTCTTGCCGACAGCATCTTCGATGCCTTGAGCAACTGCTTTTGAATCAAGGTCGTCCATGCCTTCCTGAGCCAGGCTCTTGCCCATGTTCAGGCCAATACCGTAGGAGGCTTTCTGTGCCGGAGTCTTGAGCTCGACGCTGGTCTGCGAATCGCAACCCGCCAGGACCAGACTAACCAGGGCAACCGCAGCCGCCAACCGATGCTGTTTCATGCTATTTCCTTGTTCATGCGCCAATAGGGCAATCGAGTAAAGCCGCGAGCTTATCAGGCGGCCACGATCAATGGCTACCGGCATAGGAGCAAGAAAAGCCGGATAAGTTCAGCCAAGTAAACGGTTCTTCTTACAAAGCTGCAGCCAGTGGCCAGTATTGACGGGACAACGCACTTGAGCAACTTCCCCGCGCAGGTTTTGTAGCTGTTTGTAAGTTCATGAAGATTTCATGGATAACGGCCGTCGCGGTACTGACCGGCCACTTCGCGCAGCACCTCACACAACCAGCGTGCCGGCATACTCAGCGGCAAGGCGGCGTTGCTGCAGATGCCCACCGAGCCTCCCGGTTCTTTTACACCCAGGTCCAGTTCACACAACTCACCACGCCCCAGGTCGATGCGCACCGCATCACGCGGTGCGACCCAGACGGCGTCGCTGCTTTGCACATAACGTCGGCTCAAGGCCGGTGAAAGCGTTTCCAAGCGCTGTACCGGTTGCTCGATGGCGCACTGCACGAACAGGCTGTCGGCATGCTTGCGGATGGTTGTGCCGGCCAACGGCAGCACCAGCGGATAGCGTCCAAGCTGACTGCGCTCAAGGGGCTGACGGGCGAGCAAGGGATGGCCCGGACGCACCACCAACGACATTGATTCGCTGTACAGGTGCTCAAATAAAAGGCCTTGAATCTGCGGGCTATCAGTCATACGCCCGATCACCAGGTCCAGCTCCCCCACATGCAGTTGCGCCAGCAGGTACGCGCTCGGGCCTGTAGCGACGCTGACCACCAGGGCATCATGGCGTTGATGCAGACGGCAAAGCACCTCTGGCATCAACAGGCTTTCCACCGTCGACAGCACACCGATGCGCACCTGTGGTGGCGCATGCTCTTCGCCACGCACACTGCTCACGCCCTCACGCAGCGCCTGCACGCTGGGACCGGCATAGCGCATGAAACGCACCCCGGCCGGGGTCAGCTCGACCCCCTGCTTGCTGCGCTCGAACAGCCGGGTCTGCAGCAATTCTTCCAACTCCTTGAGGGTCTTGGAGATGGCCGGCTGAGTGATTGCCATGGCGTCGGCGGCTTTGGCAAAACTGCCCTGGCGGGCGATTTCAAGAAAGCACAGCAGATGGCGGAATTTGATTCGGGTGTCGAGGTTCATCCCCGGAGTTTATCGAGCACTTGCGTGGACTGCGACTGCTTTGCGGTTCACCGCGTGTAGCCGCTGCCGATAGGCTGCGATCGGCTGCGAAGCAGTCGTCATCGGATGTATGAATGGCGGCCGTTTCAAGCCCGATCACAGCCTGCCGGCAGCGGCTACATTGAGCCCAGCTCCACCTGTTCACCGCGCAGCCGCACCGGCCACACCTGCAACGCCTGCTGCGGGTCCTCCAGGCAACGACCATCTCTCAAACTGAAATGCTGCTTGTACAACGGCGCTGCTACCACCAGTTCACCCTTGAGCTGGCCAACCAGCCCGCGGCCGATCACATTGGCACCGGACTTGGGGTCCTGGTTGTCGAGGGCAAATAGCGGTACCTCCTGCTCCGGCAGGTAGAACAACGCCACCTGGCGGCCCTCGAACCAGACCACCACCCCCGATTGCGCGACCAGATCGTGACGGCTGCAGACCGCTTGCCAGTCGTGGGGTTGCAGGTTTACTACAGCATTGGACAGGCTCATCACAGCACCTCTTCAGTGGTCGGGATCAACTGCAGTTCAGCCGCGGCGATAGGCCGACGCTGACCACGTTCGCGGACAAAATGCACACCGGGGTCAGGACGCTGGTCATTGACGAAGGTACGGAAGCGTTTGAGTTTTTCCGGGTCTTTAAGCGCATTGGCCCATTCGCATTCGTAACGGTCGACCACCAGTTGCATCTGTGCTTCCAGTTCAGCCCCCAGGCCCAGACTATCTTCGATGATCACCTGCTTGAGGTAATCCAACCCGCCCTCCAGGCTCTCGCGCCAGACCGAGGTGCGCTGCAGCTTGTCGGCGGTGCGGATGTAGAACATCAGCACGCGGTCGATGAGGCGGATCAAACCGGCATCATCCAGGTCAGTGGCGAACAGCTCGGCATGGCGCGGACGCATGCCACCATTACCGCAGATGTACAGATTCCAGCCTTTTTCGGTGGCGATCACGCCGATGTCCTTGCTCTGCGCCTCGGCGCATTCGCGGGTGCAACCGGACACCGCGAACTTGAGCTTGTGCGGCGAGCGCAGGCCTTTGTAGCGGTCTTCCAAGGTCAGGGCCATCTGCACGCTGTCTTGAACGCCGTAGCGGCACCACGTGCTGCCCACACACGATTTAACCGTTCGGGTGGACTTGCCATAGGCGTGGCCGGTTTCAAAACCCGCCTCGATCAGCTCGCCCCAGATCGCCGGCAACTCATGCAACTGAGCGCCAAACAGGTCAATGCGCTGGCCGCCGGTGATCTTGGTATAGAGGTCGTACTTCTGCGCCACCTGACCGATCACGATCAGCTTTTGCGGGGTAATTTCACCACCGGGAATGCGCGGCACCACCGAATAGGTACCGTTCTTCTGCATGTTGGCCATGAAGGTGTCGTTGGTGTCCTGCAACGGCACCAGCGACGGGTCCATGATCGGCTGGTTCCAGCACGACGCCAGGATCGAACCCACCGTGGGCTTGCAGATATCACAGCCGACATGACCGCGCCCGTGCTTGGCGAGCATCTCGTCGAAGCTGAGGATGCCTTCGACCCGCACCAGGGCGTAGAGCTCCTGACGGGTGTAGGCAAAGTGCTCACACAGGCGCTTGTCAACGCTGATGCCACGGGCAATCAGTTCGTGTTCGAAGACCTGCTTGAGCAAGGCTGCGCAGCCACCACAACCGGTGCAGGCCTTGGTCTGCTGCTTGAGCGCGCCAAGCTCGCCACAGCCGTTGTCGATGGCGCTGCAGATCGCCCCTTTACTGACGTTGTGACAGGAGCAGATGGTCGCGCTGTCCGGCAAGGCATCTGCCCCCAAGGTGGGTGCGCCAGACACTTGCGGCAGAATCAATGCGGCAGGGTCGGCAGGCAGGCTGATGCCGTTCTGAGCGTACTGCAGCAACGTGTCGTAGTAGCTGTTGTCACCGACCAGCACCGCCCCCAGCACGCGTTTGCCGCTGGCATCGACGACCAGGCGACGGTAGGCCGAATTGGCTTCGTCGATGAACCGGTAGCTACGCGAACCCGGCGTCACGCCATGGGCATCGCCGATAGAACCGACATCGACACCCAGCAGCTTGAGCTTGGTCGACATGTCTGCACCGGTAAAACTGGCGGCGTCCTCACCCACCAGCTCACCGGCAACATTGCGCGCCATGCTGTAGCCCGGCGCTACCAGGCCAAATACACTGCCGTTCCACGACGCGCATTCGCCGATGGCGAAGATCTGTGCATCGCTGGTGCGACACGCGCTGTCGATGACCACCCCACCGCGCGCGGCAATGTCCAGACCGCTGCGGCGACCCAGGGCATCCTGCGGACGAATCCCGGCGGAAAACACGATCAGATCGGTTTCCAGAAACTCGCCACCGTCAAAATTCATCCGGTAGCGATAATCTTCGCCCGCCCCTACTGACTGGGTTGCCCGTGACAGGTGCACGCCGACCCCGAGCGCTTCTATCTGCGCGCGTAAGGCTGTGCCCCCTTCGGCATCCAGTTGCACGGGCATCAGGCGCGGCGCGAACTCCACCACATGGGCCTCCAGGCCCAGGGATTTGAGGGCATTGGCGGCCTCAAGCCCGAGCAAGCCACCACCGACCACCACACCACGCCGGGCATTGGCCGCTGCCGCACGAATGGCATCAAGATCATCGAGGGTGCGATACACCAGCCGTGAAGCACCTTCACAACCTTCGATCGGCGGCACAAAAGGATAGGAGCCGGTGGCCAGAATCAGGTAGTCGTAGGCATAGCGTCCCACCGAGGTCACCACCTCACGACGCTGGCGATCAATGTCCAGCACCGCTTCGCCCAGGTGCAGGTTAACGCCCTGCTCGGCGTACAAGCCCGCCGCCGCCAACGCCAGAGTCTCGGCATCGCTGCCACTGAAGTATTCGGACAGGTGTACCCGGTCGTAGGCGCGCTGGCGCTCTTCACCGAACACCCGCAGCTCGAAGCGACTCAGGGCATCGCGTTCGATCAGTTGCTCAACGCAGTGATGGCCAACCATGCCGTTGCCGACAATGATCAGTTTTTCCCGCGGGGCGATGGTCATTGCTGCATTCATACCCGATCCTCACTCAAGGCCATTCACGGTGGCGCTGCTGCCGGGGCGAGCCCGGAAAAACAAAAAAGGCGCCTGGAGCCGAAGCTCCAGGCGCCTTTGCCTGGTCGTTTTATGCAGTTCCGCGTGCGAATCGCCATTGACCCGCGGGAACGTTGTAAAAGTACAAAAGCAGGGAGCGTGCCAACTGCCAGAAACCTTTGAAACCGGGGTTTTCCAAGTAGTTTGAGCCGTTGTCATCGACCCAGACTGGTGCACACCTCCCCCTAATGGGGCATTCAATACACGTCGCGCAGGTAGCGCTTGCTGCGGTTCAGGTCGCCGACATAGGCCTCGGCCCGCTCGACACTCATGGCACCGTGCTCGCGCACCACGTGCTTGAGCGCGGCGTCGACGTCCTGGGCCATGCGCCCGGCGTCGCCACAGACATAGAAGTAAGCGCCCTCCTGCAGCCAGCGCCACAGGTCAGCGCCCTGCTCGAGCATGCGCTGTTGTACATAGATTTTCTCCGTCTGGTCACGGGAGAAGGCGGTGTCCAAGCGGCTCAGGTGGCCGTCGCGCTGCCAGGTCAACAGTTCGTCGCGGTAATAAAAATCACTGGCGGCCTTTTGCTCGCCGAACAACAGCCAGTTGCGCCCAGTGGCAGCCATCGCCTGACGTTCCTGAAGAAAAGCCCGAAACGGCGCAACCCCCGTGCCTGGGCCGACCATGATCACCGACGCCGAGTTGTCTGCAGGCAGACGAAAATGGCTGGTCGGCTGAGGGAAGATCGCCACCCGCCGCCCCTCTGCCCGGTCGGCCAGGTAGCTGGAGCACACGCCCTTGCGCTGGCCATAACGGACGGTGGACAGGGTCAGGTGAACCTGTTCGGGATGTGCTTTTTGGCTTGAGCTGATCGAATAGAGTCGCGGCTGCAACGGTTTGAGCACGCTCAACCAGGTGTCCAGATCAAGTACCGGTGCAAACGTCTGCACCAGATCGACCAGTTGCTTGCCCCATAGCCAGTCCTTCAGTGCCGCCTTGTTTTGCGCCAGCAGCCGTTGCTGCAAGTCACCGTCAGCGCTGTGGCGGGCAATCACTTCAAGTATCTGCGGGGTGATACGGGCAATTTCCAGATGCTCACTTAACGCCTGCACCAACGGCATGTCGGGCTGCCCCTTGAGGCTGACGCAACGGCGGCCATCAAGACCGCTCGCCAGCAGCAACTCCTCGACCAGCGCCGGGCAGTTGCGTGGCCAGACGCCCAAGGCATCACCGGCCTGATAGGTGAAACCGCTGTCGCCCAGATCGAACACCATCTGGCGGGTTTCCTTGCTGGTGCCAGGGCTGTTGAGCAAACGGTTCTCCACCAGACAGGCCGCCAACGGCCGATGCTTGCTAAAGCTGCTTGAGACTGGCACGGATGACTGCGCGATGGGTTCAACGCCTTGATGCCCGAGCTTGCCGAGCAAGGCTTGCAGCCACTGGCCAGCCGGCTCGACGAAATCACCTTCGCAGTCCACGCGCTCCAACAACCGTTGGCCGCCCAGCTCCGCCAAACGCTGATCAAGCTTGCGACCAAAACCGCAGAACTGCTCATAACTGGAATCCCCCAGCGCCAGCACGGCATAGGGCAACCCTGCGCAACGGCTCGAATGCTCACCGTGCAGCCCTCGCCAGAACGCCGCGCCGCTATCCGGTGCATCGCCATCACCAAAGGTACTGGCAATCAATAGCAAGCTGGCGGGGCTGTCCAATTGCTCCAGCGCGACATCCTCCATGCAACTCAACTGCACCGCCAAACCCACTTGGCGCAAGCGCTCGGCACATTGCTCGGCCAACGCCTGACCGTTGCCGGTTTGCGAGGCCCAAAGCAACAGGTGCTGATCTTGCACAGACAAGGTCTGTGATTCGAATTCAACAGCGGCAATACGCTCACCGGCCACGCGTTGCAACGCCACGGCGCAGTACTTGAACGCGGGCTGCAGCGACACCGGGTCAACGGCATCGCTGGTGACAGCGTTGATTGCCAGGAGGTCGCCGTAAACATCGTTCCAGTGAAACGGGGCAAAACAATTGCCCGGCAAAACCCGTGTGGTGATCCGTGCAGGCAATACGGCCTGGCCACGGCGTGAGCGCACCTGTACCTGGTCCGCTTCAGCAATGCCCAGGCGCTGGGCGTCTTCGGGATGAAGTTCGACGAAAGGGCCGGGATCGAGTTTGTTCAGCGCCGCGACCTTGCCGGTCTTGGTCAGGGTGTGCCATTGATGCTGGACACGCCCCGTGTTGAGCACCAGGGCAAATTCCTCGTCCGGCAACTCGGCGGTGGGCAGGCAGGGTCGGGCAAAGAAACGGGCCCTGCCGCTGCGGGTTGGAAAAGCAATGGCCGGTACCCGGCCGGCGCCATCGCGATACAGCGTCTGGCTGATCCCGTCATTGCGATAACGCAGCGGGCTGCGGTTGTCCTCCCGACCCGGCTCACACGGCCACTGCTGAGGCGTCTGGCGCAGGCTGGCGTAGCTGACGCCGCGTACATCGTAGCCAGTTTCCGGATTCCAGGCCCTGCGGAGCTCTTCGAACACCGCCTCGGCACTGTCGTAGCTGAACGCCTCGGCATAGCCCATGGCACAGGCGACACGGGCAATGATCTGCCAGTCGGGCAAGCTCTCCCCGGGCGGCTCGACGGCCTTGTTCATCAGTGTCAGGTTGCGCTCGGAGTTGATCATCACCCCTTCCCCTTCGGCCCACAGCGCCGCAGGCAGAAGGATATCGGCATAGCGATTGGTTTCGGTGTCGAGAAAGGCATCCTGGGCGATCACCAGTTCCGCTGCCTGCAGGCCGTCGATCACCTGTTGGCGATTGGCGACACTGGCCACCGGGTTGCTGCAGAGGATCCAGCAGGCCTTGATTTGCCCGGCAGCGAGCTGCTCGAACAAGGCCACCGTGCCATCGCTGGCTTCACTGCGCAAACTGCCGGCCGGCACCTGCCAGAGCTGCTCGGCGAACGCCCGGTCACTGGCGATCAAGGCCGACCGCTGACCAGGCAGCCCAGGGCCCATATAGCCCATTTCGCGTCCGCCCATGGCATTGGGTTGCCCGGTGAGCGAAAACGGCCCGCTGCCAGGCCGGCAAATGGCCCCCGTGGCCAGGTGCAGATTGCACAGGGCGTTGGTCTGCCAGGTGCCGTGAATGCTCTGGTTCAGGCCCATGGTCCAGCAGCTCATCCATTCTGGGGCCAGGCCGATCCATTCAGCGGCCTGGCGAATGTCGGCTTCGGCCAGTCCGGTGATGGCCGCGACGCGTGCGGGGGTGTAGTCCTCAAGGAAGGCCGGCATACCCTCCCAGCCTTCGGTGTAGCGGGCAATAAAATCATCGTCACAGTGGCCATTGTGTTTGAGCAGGTACAGCAAGCCATTGAGCAGCGCCAGGTCGGTGCCCGGCTTGATCTGCAGGAACAGGTCAGCCTTGTCGGCGGTGGCACTGCGCCGTGGATCGACGACGATCAGACGGGCACCGGCCTTGAGCCGGTCAAGCAGGCGCAGAAAGAGGATCGGGTGACAGTCAGCCATGTTCGCGCCAATCACGAAAAACACCTCGGCGCGGTCAAAATCCTGATAGCTGCCCGGCGGCCCGTCAGCCCCCAGCGACTGTTTATAGCCGCTGCTGGCGCTGGCCATGCACAGGCGTGAGTTGGATTCGATGTGCCGGCTGCGGACAAAGCCTTTGGCCAGCTTGTTGATCAGGTATTGCGCCTCCAGCGACATCTGCCCGGAAACGTAGAACGCCAGGGCGTCCGGCCCGTGCTCGTCCAGGATGGCGCGCAGACGCTGGGCAGCCCCCTCAATGGCCAACTCCATGCTTGTTTGCACCGGATCACGCTGACGCTGGTCACGCAGGTAGGCCCGCTCCATGCGCCCTGAATCGCGCAATGGCTGATGTGCGGTCAGGCCCTTGGTACAGAGCCGACCGAAATTGCTCGGGTGCTGTTTATCACCACTGACCTTGGTTACCCGGTTGCCTTCAACCGTCATGACGATGCCGCATCCCACCCCACAATACGGGCAAACGCTGCGCACAGTGCTGCTCATCTGCCGACCTCCTGCTTGCGCAAACAAAAAGGCGCCTTGCTGCCCCGGCTTGTGAAAACAAGCAGGAGCAACACGGCGCCTTTGTCGTGAACGGGGCAATCTGCGTTGATTGCCGGATGTTCAGGCTTTAGCAAGGGTCGCGCCAGAATGCGCGAAGTCATGTGGGGCGGGCATTTTCCAACAAAAACCGGTCGGCGCACTGCACCGCTATGGCTCAGTTGCACCATTGCATGGCACACCCTGGCAACAGGCTTTATCATGCGCGCCATCACGGCCGGCACTTGTCTATTTTCCTACCGGCCCCGGAGTGTTTTCATGGAAGAAATCGAGCAGCACTGGCTGTACGCGCTTTCCGCGCCCATGGCCGCCCTCAATGGCGCCAGCTACACCGCCGCCACCTACTACGCGCTGGAAGATGAAGACGAATCAGACCTGCAGAAATGGTGGGGGCTGAGCAATCGTCGGCAGTTGCTGGACATGTTGCAAATGGCCGATGACGGTCATGCCCGCGAAGTCAGCAATGCCTATTGGCAAGCGGCCCGTTGCCTGCCCAGCGAGTGGCAAGACGCCGTGGCGCAACTCGGCCCGCGCCAACGTATCCAGTACCAATTCGCCTACCGCACCCTGCCTGACTGCGGCCAGGGCGGCGTGCGCGCCTGGGACCTGGGACGCATGGGCTTCTTGCTGCGCAGCGGCCTGCGCAAAGGCTGGATCAGTGCCGAAGAAAGCCTCTGGCTGCAGGGCCGTCTGGCCCTGCGTGCGCGTCATTACTACAACGGCTGGAACAGCTACCTGGCCGGCTACATCTACGGCAAGGCGCTGTGGAACTGCTCCGATAGCAGTGATGATGACCTGGCCCAGGACTTGGCCCGTCAGGGCGACGAGCACTGGAATCGCTGCATCCTCATCAACCTCAACAACGGCGCCAGCAACCTGCTCGCCAGCCTGCCCTGGGACCTGCCACTGGACCTGCCGGAACGCCCTGACACCCTGGAAGAGGACTGCTGGTCATGAGTTGCTGGATACACCTGGGCATTGAGCCGACCACAGATCCTGACGTCATTCGTGGTGCCTACCGCGCACGCTTGCCGCAGCACCACCCGGAAACCGACCCACAAGGTTTTCAAGCCCTGCGCCAAGCCTACGAAACCGCCTTGAAACTGGCCCGTATGGAGCAGGATCAAGCCCCAGCAGATGAAGAACAGGCGCCAGTCGACAACGGTCCTGTCGAACTCACCCTGAGCGCTTTTAGCGCCCTGCTCGAAGACGCCAGCAAGCGCTTCGACCCGGCTGCGTGGCAGGCCTTTATCGAGCAGCTCGATCAGTTGTCACTGGCCGACCTGGAACAAGTCAACTGGCACTTGCTGTACCAACTGATGCAGGCCGGTCCGCTATCCCACAATTGCGCGCAATTGTTGGCCAAGCGCCTGGGGTGGAGCCATCAGTTGCTGCACCTGGAACAGCCGCGTCAGGCAGAAGAGTTCCTTGAGCGTATCGCTGAAGCGGACCCCTTCGACACCGCCCTGATGAAGGATTGGCCGCCGGTTGCGCAGATCGAAACCTTATGGTTTGCCCGCACACTCGAGTACCTCTTTCACAATCGGCCGCTGTTTGAATACAAGAGTTTTGCCAGCACCCACACCTGCTTTGCCTTCCCCGCGGATGAGGCCTTTGTCCAGCGTTTGCTGGTGCAGTTCAGCCAGGCCGGTATCGGCAGCAAGACCTTGTGCGCGAGGGTTACCGAGCAACAGCGCCAGGCACCGGACGACGTCGATCTGTTGTACCTGCTCGCCTGCCAGCGCAGCCACACTGGCCAGGAAGAATTGGCGCGCCAAAGCTGGACGCAGCTATGGCGCGAGTACCAACATCCACAGGCGGCGCGCTGGCTGCTGGAGTTGTGCCTGACCCACCAGCCCCAGCGCTTGCCCCTGCTGATCCAGGCCTTTGACCGCCTTGACCCGGTGTTGACCTGGCCCAATCATCTGGGCGAGCACGCGCAGGTTTGGGGCAGCCCGTCACAGCGCCCGGAAACCCTGACGCGTTGGTTCGAAGCGGCCCGCAACGCGCTACCAGGCGTCGCAGGCACCTTCGTCAAATGGCGCATGAGCAGTGGCGATGAGTTGCCGCTGCTGGCCTGGCTGCTTGATGAACAGGAGGACGCTCAACTGCAGCGCCTGTATCGCCATGCCTGGGCTCTGCATCGCGGCGACAGTGGTCTGCTGCGCCAGATACTCGCCGACACGGTCAGCGACGACCCACTCGATGCGCTGATCCTCGAAGGCTTCCAGTACCAGGCTGAGCAACAGCTACGCTGGTTGAACGAATCACCGATTGCCCTGGCCCTGACCGCCTTCATCAACAGCCCGTCGGCGCACGCACAGCTGCCTGAAGCGTTGACTGACGACAACGTGTTGCCCGTGTGCCGCGACTGGATGCGGCGCATGCGCAGCTACCCGGCTGCCGGGGTGATCCGCCTGACTGAGGCGATCGAGCCGAGCTCCTTGTACCCGGTCCCTTATGCGCTTGACCTGTTGGCGCAACTGGCCACGCTCGGCATCGAGCTGCCCCGCCCGCCAAGCGACGACGAACTGTGGAACTGGCATCGACAGAACCTGTTCATGCTGGCCCTGATCAATCAGCCGGAACGCTGGCTGGCGCTGGTTTCGCCGCAATTGCTGGCGGGCCTGAGCTATCCGGCCGGACATCCCTTTGCCCCGCTGCACCAATGGCTGATGCGTCTGCAAGCTGAGCAAGGCCACCTTGAGGGGCTACTGGGTTGGCTGGAACCTGACGACCCGGTTCAGCAGTTGATGGGCAGAGGCCTGCTCACTGTGCAGCAGGCCCTCGACAGCGCCAAGCTACCGAGCAATCAACAGCTTTATGCCTGCCTGGAGAATAATCCAAGCGCCTTCGATGACGACCTGCTGGGCTTGATGTTGCTCTGTGGCGTGCTCTATCACGATCCAAGCCTGAGCGCCGAACAGCACCGCGACCTATTGCAGCGCATTGCCAACCTGACCTGCTCGCAAGACTGGTTCGAGCCGTTTCGCACGGGCCTGATCAAGGGTGAGCCTGTGCACCCGCCGCGCAAGCTGCTGGAAGAGGATCATTTGATCCATGCCCCGCTGTTCTATACCGCGCTGGATGCACTGAAGAACCTGGTACGTTTTGGCAACTACGGTGTACCACGGGCCAAAGTGCTCAAAGAGTTGCAGCGTGGCAAAGACTTTCCCGGCATGGACACCGGCATTCGCGCAGCCCTGACCGCATTGCTGTCATGGTCCGAACGCCTGCTGCTGGCCAACACTAGCAACCAGCCGGTGCCCGCATTACACATCTGGAAACTGGGTAGCCGCCTGGGTCGCAAGGGCTACGGGCTGCAAGTGCTCGGCAGCATCCTGCTCGGGCCGATACTGACGATAATGGCCGCTGGTACACCGCTGCAGTACCTGTTCGGCCTGCTGTTCGTCGGCCTGTTGGGCAGTGCCAGCCTGCGTCGTTTACACGATATCGGCCGGGGTATCCCGACACTGATCCTGTTCGCGGCGCTGCTGCCTTTTCTGCACTTTTTGCCGGTGGTGCTGTTGTTCCTTCCAGGTGAACCGCTGCCCAATCGCTACGGCGTAGCGCCGGTCAACGCAACGCAGTTCAACCTGCAGGCGGGCCTGCAAGCTGCCCTGCGGCGCTTGAACGGCTAGAACCTCAGTTGCTCAAGCGCCTCGCTGAGGCGCTTGCGCTGAGTGCTGATCTGATCGGCTTGCTGACCGGCCAAGGCATTGGAAAAATCATCCAGCCAGCGGCCGATCTGCTCGCGCTCATCGCCCAGGCTCTGCATCCAGGCCCGTTCCAGGCGGGCCAGCAAGGTGCGGTTGGGCAGCGCATCACGCGGATGGATTTTCAAACCCGAAAGCCGTGCATGACTGGCCTGGCGTGCCTGCTGATCCAGCCCGGTGGGGCTGCGGTCGATGCTGTGGCTGTGCTGCTCACCGGTGTCGAGCAAGGTCACGTCGACTTCCAGCAGGCCGTTGATGTCATAACTGAAGCGCACATCCAGGCTCTGCAGCTTGCCGTTGGGGGTCAGCGGCACGTCGAAGGCGTCAACAAAGATATTGTCTTTTACCCACGGCCGTTCACCTTGGTACACCTCGATACGGATCGATTTTTGCTCAACATGGGTACTGCTGAAACGCTCGACGCGCGACGTCGGGATCACCGTATTGCGCTCAATGATGGGTGAAAACACGCCCGTCACCGTCTCGCTGCGGCTGGTATTAATCCCCAGGGTGTAAGGGCAGACATCGGTGAGGATCAGCTCTTCGATCGCCGCGTCGCGGGCCTTGCAAGCCGCCTGGGTGGCGGCGCCGAGTGCAACGATGGTGTCTGGGTCCAGGTGCCGATACGGCAGGCGGCCAAACAGCGTGGCAACCATCTGCTGCACCGCCGGCATACGCGTGGCGCCGCCTACCAGCACCAGGCTGTCGAGGTCCTTGGGGCTGACCCGGGCATCCCGCAGCGCCTGCTCAATCGGCGTGCGAATGCGCGCCAACAGCGTGGCCCAGATTTTCAGCGCCCGCGCCTCATCCAGCGACCATTCGCGGTTTTCACCGGCACCGTTCCAGCTCAGCTGCTGCTCGCCCTCGCCCAGCTTGCACTTGAGCTGCTCAATGGCATCGGCAAGGCTGGCCAGGGCTTGTGGCTCCAGTGCCGAGGGCTTCAGTTGCCAATCCTTTAGGCAGGCCTGCAGCAACGCCGCGGTGAAGTCTTCACCGCCGAGGAAGTTGTCACCGGTCGATGCATGCACCTCGATCAGTGGCAGCGCGTACTCCAGCACCGTGACGTCAAAGGTACCGCCGCCCAGGTCGAAGATCAGTGTGCGTTCGAACTTCTTCTCGTGCAGGCCGTACGCCATGGCCGCAGCGGTTGGCTCATTGATCAGGCGTTGCACCTTCAAACCGGCAAGCTCGGCGGCAAAGCTGGTGCGCTTGCGCTGCTCGTCGCTGAAATACGCCGGCACGGAAATCACCGCTTCGTTCACCGTACAGCCCAGGAACGCTTCGGCATCGGCTTTCAAGGCACCGAGCACCAAGGCCGAGAGTTCTTCGGGGCTGAAGTGCTGGTCACCGAGCTCGAGCTTTTTATCACTGCCCATGAAACGCTTGAAGGCCGCGACGGTACGATCAGGGTGGGTGGTCAGACGCGCTCGGGCGGCCGAGCCTACGAGGATACTGCCGTCGTCGTCGAGACTGACGACCGAGGGGGTGAGGACGTCGCCAAGGGCGTTGGGGATCAATTGCGCCTGACCATCCCGCCAGACGGCCACCAGGCTGTTGGTGGTTCCCAGGTCAATACCCAGCAAAGGCGCTGGGGAAGTGCTTGCATCCTGCATGATCGTTCTCTTGCTCAGTAGGGGCTGGCACGGAGAAAACTGCGACGTACCAGCGTGCTGGTGGATTCTGGACGAAATCCAGAAACAAAAAAAGCGACCCTAAGGTCGCTTTCTTTGTTGCTTCCGGGTGTTCAGTGGGCCCTGGAAGCTAAATATGGCGCAGCGGACGGGACT
>RCUI01000359.1_pt1 | contig 16642 bp, 15 predicted proteins | sample 2166121 | NCBI WGS metagenome assembly RCUI01 (sample SAMN09932700, study PRJNA488358) | compost metagenome | feature: garden; material: soil; isolation source: compost soil in succinic acid-enriched culture | place: Germany: Experimental Botanical Garden Goettingen | collected 2016-01-27
CGGCCTGGATCACCAGCTCTTCCTTGCGGGCGCTGGCGTAGTCCTGCCAGGTGCCGAGCAGCGAGTCGAGCAGGGGGGACAACCGGTGCAGCTTGCCGCGCAGGATGTCGCGCTGGGCTACACCGTTGGCCAAGGCTTCTACCAGTGGTCCGGCGGCAACCAGCGAGTTGTAGTCCTGTTCCATGCGTCGAACATCACGGAAGGCTTCTTCACACGCGGCGATGTAGTCGACGCTGCCTGAACGCAGGCTGTGCTCGAAGGCATCGAGGAACAACTGCTTGAGTTTGGCGGCGGTGATCTCGCGCATGTGCAGCAGGTTGATGAACAGCGCGCGGAAGGTTTTCAGGCTCTGCTCGCTGGTGGACCGCAGCGGGATCAGCGTCAGGTCCAGCGGGATCGAGGTATGGCCACCGACCAGCAGGCGCCGCAGTTCGTCGGGCTTGAGTTCGTAGGCCTTGAGGCCGTTGCGCTCAAGGTTGTTGAACAGCTCCTTCTGGCGCAGGCAGGTGTCATTCTTCTGGTAGTGGCCCAGGTCCAGCTCACCGGCATAGGCGAAGAACTGGTGACCGAAACCGCCACCCGGGCCGCGCCCGACCACACCGATCACATGTGGGCCGTGAGGCAGGTTGACCTCGCAGAGGATGTAGCTGGTATCGCTGGCGAAGTAGAAGCGCCGTGACTGTTCCAGGCTGTACTTGCCGAAGCTCATGTCCGACATGCGCGCCAGGATCGGGAACTGCAGGGCGTTGATCGAGGCACTCTTGCCCAGGTTGTTGGCACCGTAGACCGACAGCGGGTGTTCCAGGGGGAACAGGCCGAGGCTGTAGCCGGCGGTGTTGAGCAGTGCGAAGCGGCGAATGCCGTAGCGTTCCTGGCTCATGCATCAATCTCCTGTTGCTCTTCGGCGATGGCCCGGGCCAAGGCGTCTTCTTCACTTTCTTCGAACGGGCTCAGGTCGAGCGGGTCGTCGGTGCGGTTAAGCTCCTCCGGGCTCTCTTCTTCGACCAGTACCGGCGTTGGCAGCGGCAGAGCACTGTGCAGGCTGGCGGCGAGGTCACGGTCCTGCTGCACCGAGAGACAGACATCAAGGAAGCGGTGCATCGGCGGCAGGAAGCGGTAGATGCCGTTCTCTTCGTGGGCAAAGCCGAGCTGGGTCATGCGGCGCATGATCTTTTCTTCCAGCTCGTCGGGAGTCTGTACTTCGGCCTGGATGAACAGGTCGCGGTATTTCTCCAGCATCGACGGCAGTTCATCGCGGCCCAGGCTGCCACCGTCGAGCACCGACATTGGGTCACGGCCCTGGTCGGCCAGGTGCTCAACCAGAATGAAGGTGAACAAGGACAAGCGCTGGGCAGTCTTGTTGACCTGGGCGGCGGCCTGGTCCGGGACGAAGTAGTAGAAACCACGGGTATCGCAGACCAGCTCAAAGCCCAGGGCCTTGAACAGGCCGCGGTACTGGTCCTGGAAATTCGACAGTTGGGCGTACAGCTCCGGATCACGGCGGCTGATATGAAAACCCTTGAACAGCTCGCGGAAGATCGGTGCGAGCTGGGGCAGTTCGGAAAGATCAAGATGCATGGGCAGGGCTCGCAGTAGTCTCAGGCGATGGTGCGCGGCTCGATGTCAGGGCGAACGAGCGCAGGCTGACCAGGTGTTCGCGGGTGAGGTATTCGCGGCGCTCGAGGCGCTCGCGGGCAAAGCGTTTTTCCCGCGACAGGCGCGAGAACCAGTACAGCAGCTCATCGGTGGCGCCTTCGGGCTCCTGTTCCAGCAGCCAGACCATCAGGTCCGGCAGCGGCAGGGCGCCTTCGCAGCGTTCGAGCATTTCCTTGACCGTGCGCGGTGCGCGTGGAGCGTCGCCCCGGTGGCTCTTGTGCGCCTTGGGGAACTGCGCAGGCTTGGGTTCGAAACGGGCCAGGGCATATACATAGGCCTCGACCTGGCTGGCGCTGCCGAGGAAGGTACTCTGAGGCCTTGTGAACATTGGCATCGCGGCCTGAGGCACGGCGTCCAGGCCCTTGCGGCGGATGACCGACAGGGCCAGGGCGGCGCCGCGGGTCACGGCGTTGTGCCGGCGTGCTTCTTCGCGCAGTGGCAGCAGCAGTTCGCGGGCGTGGCGCAGGGTCAGCTGGGCGCTGGTCTGCATTTCAAGGATGCGCGCGTGGGTGCGCAACAGCATGTCGTCATCGACCAGGTGGCCGAGGCGCGCTTGCTCACCGAGCAAGCGCAGCAGCACGGTCTCGACCTTGCGCACGCCTTGCTCGAAGGCACCGTCGGCGTTGACCAACTGGATCATCGGCTCGACGTATTCGTCCCAGGTCGCCAGTACTTCGGCATACCGCTGGCGCAGGGGGATCTGCCGGTCACTGGTCTTGGCCCGTTCGGCCACGGCGACTAACGCCTGTTCGTCGTTGTCGAGTTTTTTCAGGACATCGCGTACGCGCATGTCGAGCAAACGCAGCTGGCGCGCCAGGTCGTTGCCATCACGAATCTCGAAGGCATCCTGAATGTGCCCGGCCAGACGCTCCAGGTGACGCAGGTAGGCCTCGATCTCCAGGCACAGGCCTAGGCGGTGTTCACGGCGCAGGTAAGCGAGGAAGTCGTGGATCTGCGCGTTAAGCTCGAAGCGGTTCGGGCTTTTGGCCACCGGTACGAGGATATCCAGGCGAATCCACACGTCGAGCAGGCTGGTGATGTCCTGGGGCGTGCTCTCCAACTGCTGGTTGGCCAGTTGCTGGCGCAGTTCGCCGAGGCTCAGGGTGCCCCCGTCGAAGCGCTCGCACAACGGCTCAAGCAAGGCCCAGTGTTCGGCTAGGGCGCGCAGGACGCGCTTGGGTTCGATCATTGGCGGGTCGACTCGTTGCCAAATAAAAGCGCCGATTGTACTGCATCAGGCGCCTGTCGATTCACCCCCTGATCGTTTCAAGCTGCTGTCGGGCGGTTTTATGCCGATCAACAGCGGCGCGCAGCGGCGAACAACGTTAGAATATCGACCCTGACTTATCCACAGATGGCCGATCTTTCTTGTTAATCGAGTCCCGCCGCCGCGCTTACCTTAATGCCATGCAAGTGGTGCACTGGCTGCCGCGTACCGAACTGCCGTTCGCTGCCCCTTCGCGCCCGGAGCTGTTGCTACCGCTGGTGCCTGAGGGCGTGCCCGAGTTCGACGTGCCGTCAGTGGAGCCGGCTCGGGTGGCAGTGGCTGCGCCTGTGGCGCGCAGTGGCGAGCGACCAAAGATCGAGATTCCGCGTCCAGGCACTCTGCCTAAAGTGGCCAGCAAGAAGGTTGAAGAGGCCGATGCCGCACCGGTTCCGGCCAAACCGAAACCCGTGCCGCCACCGCGCTTTGCGCTGCAGTTGCTGCGAGCCGGCAGTTGCCTGTTGTTGGTTGAACTGGCCACTGGTGAACCGTTCCAGAGTCGCGACCCTTCTTATCTGTTGCTCAAAGACATGCTGCGCGCCGCCGGCTTGCCCGACAGCCCGCAGATCATTGGTGAGCCGGTGCGCTGGCCGTTGTTGGTGCGCGGCAATCTCGACCAGGGGCCGCAGGCCGCCACCGATTTCGTGCAGGGCTTTATTCAGGCCAGACTTGAAGAAGCACCTTGTGTCTGCTTATGGCTGATTGGCCTGCCTGCCGTGCGTTTTGCCGGCGAGGCCGATGCCGAAGCTTATTACCGCGAGTTGCCGGTTGAAGGACTGGGCACCGCCTGGGCCTTGCCCGGCCTCGAACTGTTGATGGACGAGCCGCAACGCAAGGCGGACGTCTGGCAAGCCATGCGCCGGCTAATGGCGCGCTGGAAACCAAGCGATGAGTGACACAATCAGTTTCCGCCGGATGACCGAGGCGGATCTGGAAGCCGTACTGAAGATCGAATACGCCGCCTTCAGCCACCCCTGGACCCGGGGGATCTTCCTCGACGGGCTCAAGTCTTACGAAATCTGGCTGATGTTCGAAGGCGAGCAACAGGTCGGGCATGGCGTGATCAATGTGATCATCGACGAAGCGCACTTGCTCAACATCACTGTCAAGCCGGAGAGTCAGGGGCGCGGCCTGGGGCTGCGCTTGTTGGAGGAGCTGATGAAACGCGCCTACGAGCTCAATGGCCGTGAGTGTTTCCTTGAAGTGCGCGCCAGCAACCAGTCGGCGTATCGCCTGTACGAGCGTTACGGCTTCAATGAAATCGGTCGACGCCGTGACTACTACCCGGTTGCCGGTGGTCGCGAAGATGCGCTGGTGATGGCCTGTACCCTGATTGAGTGAACTAGCGTCACAGTAGCCAGGCAACGACCACTGATGAGAAGCGACCATGCACGATCTACAAGAACTGATTGATAACAACGCGCGCTGGGCCGATGCGATCAAGCAGGAAGATCCGGATTTTTTTGCAAAGCTTGCTCGCCAGCAGACACCTGAATTCCTTTGGATCGGCTGTTCCGATGCGCGGGTGCCGGCCAACGAAATCGTCGGCATGTTGCCGGGCGATCTGTTCGTACACCGCAACGTGGCCAACGTGGTGCTGCACACCGACCTGAACTGCTTGTCGGTGATCCAGTACGCGGTGGATGTGCTCAAGGTAAAGCACATTCTGGTGACCGGCCACTATGGTTGTGGGGGCGTGCGGGCATCGATGCAGGACCGCCAATTGGGTTTGATCGATGGCTGGCTGCGTTCGATCCGCGATCTGTATTACGAAAACCGGGTAGAGCTGGCCAAGCTGCCGACCGAAGAAGAGCGGGTTGACCGTTTGTGCGAGCTGAACGTGATTCAGCAAGTGGCCAACGTCGGACATACCACCATCGTGCAGAATGCCTGGCACCGAGGCCAGAGCTTGTCGGTGCATGGTTGCATCTATGGCATCAAGGATGGTCGCTGGAAAAGCCTTAACGCGACCATCAGTGGCCTGGATCAGTTGCCGCCACAGTATCGGTTGCGTCCGCAGGACTGATGCGACGGTGTTCTGTGAGCAGTAGCCACTCCCAAGGCACGAAGCTGCGATCGACTGCGCAGCCGTCGCAACCAGTGAGTGGTTAGACGGCCGTTTCACGGCCGATCGCAGCCTAGCGGCAGCGGCTACTGCAGAGTGCGCAGGCTTCGGCGCATGACGCCGGTATTGCACTTGGCCCTGGCCTGTTCCGGCGTCATGTCGCGAATGGTGCGGAAAAACAGTTCACAGGTCTGTTTCTTCGCGGTTACTTGCCATTTCTGCGTACAGGCCTGTAGCGTCGCCTCGGCATCCGCCGCCGGGTTGCGCCCCATTCCCGCTTGCCAACAGGCGGCGCTCAGATCCTGCCCCATCATTTTCAAGCCGGCTTGGTCGGCCTTGTCCTGATCGTCCTCATTGTTTTTTTTGTCGGCGGCATACCAGATCGCACTCGGATGGTTGGCTCCCAGCACCGGCACCTGGTGTCCGGCGCCTGGGTTGATGCTGACCAGCCCCAGCACGTTGAGCGTTGGCCCGTACTGCTGCTTGATCCAGCTGCGTACCGGTGCGCCGAAGGCAACCATGGGCAGTGAGGTGCCACTGTGGCTGCGGGTGACTTCCTTGACCATGCGTACCTGATAATCCTTGAAGTAGTCATAGACGCCTTCCAGGTCCTTGCCCGCGTTGGCCGGCGCGGCAATCGGGGCGATGTCGACGATGGTCTGGTAAGCCGGCGTATGCTCGGCGGGCACGCCATTGAACGTCAGGAGCGTTGCCCAGCGATCTGTAGTGTTGGAGCGCAGGTAATCCTGGGCCTGGGTCAGCGAGTAGTCCGGCGGGAAGTGCAGCAGTTCGATGCTGCGGCGATTCTCCAAGGCCATTCCCAGCGGTAGAAACAGGTTCCAGTTGTAGGCCCATTTGCCGTCGCTGTTCAGGCGACTGGCGCCTTGATAGGCCAGTTCGCCGGTGTCGAGTAGCGCTTGCAGCGGTTGGCTGTAGTGAGGGGGGACACCTTGTATGTCGGCATGCAGCGTATCGTTGTCACGGCTGACCCGAACCGTGGCACCGGGGTAACCGTCGCGCTGCACGCTCTGGGTCAGGTAGTGCTCGACGGTTTGTTCCAGCGTCCAGTTGCGAAAGCAGATCACAGTGCAGTTGTTGGGGTAGGCGAACAGCCGGGTCACGCGCTCCTGGTTACCCAGGTTCAGTTGGGCATCGGCCACGGCCGCTGCACTGGTGCCGAGGATTGTCAGGCCCAGCAGCAGTCGAACACTCGAGTACATGCTTAACTCCTTGTCAGAACCTCCCCATAGCGGGAGGACGGTCATAGTGGAGAGATTTTCTGTCAATTGGGAGGGGGGTGCAGATGGGGGCATGGCACAGGCGTGCAGTCCAGGCTGGATTGTTACTGACCTTGTTGAGTGGCGTTTCGGTGCACGCTGATGAACGTGATCTGTATATGTTCGCGCAGTGGGCAGGTGATCATCAGACGCGGGCCTTCCGAGAAATGCTGGTGGACGCGCGGCTGTATGGCATAGTGCCGATCGCACAGTTGCTGCGCTCGGCCAGTGATTGGCGCCTGTGTTCGGCGCAGCCTTTTGCGGTGGCACCGGCGACGCAGTGGCCAGCCGTACGCTCGACCTTGCAATTGCTCAAGACCCTGGGTGATAAGGGCATACTCAAACGTTATGAAGTCGTGTCGGCGTATCGCGACCCGCGCCTCAATCGCTGCGCTGGCGGCGCTATCGGCAGTGCACATACCCGTGCATTCGCCGTTGATGTGTTGCTGCCGTCCTGGGCTGATCCAACGCCGCTGTGCCAGTTCTGGCAGACCGAAGGTAAGGCCTGGAACATGGGGCTGGGCCGCTACCCATCGGGGCGCATTCATATCGACACCGCCGGTTTCCGTACCTGGGGTGGGGATTTCAGTGCCGGCTCATCCTTCTGCGCCGTGCCTGTGGATAAACCTCAAAGCAAATGAGCCAGGCCCGCCGCTGCTTGCGCGCTGACCCAATCGGCAAAGCGCCGGCATTTGTCGTCGCCAAGCAGCGGGTGCGGGCACAGCAGGTAGTACGCTGACTGGTCCTGTACAAAGCCACGCGGCGCTTGCAACTGGCCGCTGTCGAGTTCGTCCTGAACCATCAGGAATGAAGCCATTGCCACACCCAGGCCAGCCGCGGCGGCCTGGATGCACAAATAGAAATGCTCGTAGTCGGCGCGATGGCTGTTTTTGGCCGACTCTTCCGTCAGGCGCAACCAGGTGTTCCAGGCACTGGGCCGCGAGGCGCTGTGCAGCAAGCGCTGGCCGTCCAGGCCCTGGCGCGGTAGGGCCAGGTTGCTGCTGCACACCGGTCCGACCCATTCGTCACAGATCTTCAGCGCGTGTAAACCGGCATCCCAGCGAAAGTCATCGCGGCGCAAGGCCAGGTCGACGCCGCTGCGGGAAAAATCAATCGGGCCACCGGCCGCGACCAAATGCAGATGGATGTCCGGGTGGGCGGCATGAAAGGCCGGCAGGCGTGGAATCAGCCATTTCATCGCAATGGTCGGTTCGCAGGACAACACCAGTACGTTCTCTCGAGCCTGTTGTTGCAGGCGATACACCGCACCTTGCAGCTGCTCGAACACTGACAAGGTGGTGCCGTGCAGCGCACGACCGGCTGGGGTGAGAAAGATTGCGCGGTTACGCCGCTCGAACAGTTCCACCCCCAGCGCCTCCTCCAGCAGACGCACCTGGCGGCTTACCGCGCCGTGGGTGACGTTGAGCAGCTCGGCGGCGCGAACGAAGCTTTCGGTCTGCGCAGCAACATCGAAATAGCGAAAGGCGGAGAGGGCGGGCAGTTTCATATCTGTGAGGAAAACTAGCGGATTTGTTGCACTATAAATCGCTTTTGGCCTTGTACGAAGCTTTCGATAATGGCATCGCACCGAACTATCTGTGCAGTTACCTAGCAGATCGAGGAGCTTTTTGTGAACGAACTCATTGCCGTTGCCCTGTTTACTGTCCTGGCGGTGATCAGCCCCGGCGCAGACTTTGCCATGGTTACCCGCAGCAGTTATGCCTTTGGGCGACGCGCTGGGTTATCTGCGGCGCTGGGCATCGCCCTGGGCGTACAGGTGCATGTGCTGTACACGGTACTGGGCATCGCCCTGATCATCAGTCAGACCCCGGCGTTGTTTCTGGCGATGAAGGTGCTGGGGGCGGGTTATTTGATCTATCTGGGCTATAAATCGTTGACCAACACCACACGGATTTCCCTGGAAGGCGGCACCACTACCCGCCAGCTCGGGGTGATCGCCGCGTTTCGCTCGGGTTTTCTGACCAATGCCCTGAACCCCAAGACCATGCTGTTCGTGGTCAGTGCCTACACTCAGGTGGTGCAGCCGGGCAGTTCGCTGGCGACCAGTCTGGGTTATGGCCTGTTCATGTCCGTGGCTCACTGGCTCTGGTTCAGCCTGGTTGCGCTGTTCTTTTCCTCGTCATCTTTGCGTCGGGTCATGCTCGATCGCCAGTTGCTGGTCGACCGGGTGATTGGTGTGGCGCTGATCGGCCTAGGACTGGCGGTGGTGCTGGCTAACGTGCGTTGAGGGGCAAGATGGCGTGCCGATGAGCAAATCACCGTCTGCGCAAGCGTTGCAAGAGGCCGCCGAATGGCTGGTGCGCCTGGAGGGCGACGTGGGGGCGGCCGAGCGTAATGCGTTTCGGGTCTGGCTTGCAGCTGACCCGGAACACATGGAGGCTATCGAGCGCTTGCAGGCCAACCTCGCCGCGCTGCGCTATGCGCCCCATGAGCCTGCGCAGGCGGCCCTCGACCACATGGCCCGGCGACGTGTGCGGCGTCAGCCAATCAAGGCGCTGGCACTGGTAGCGTTATTGCTGTTGCCGGTAGGGGTGGCATTGCAGCAGTTCCCACCGTCTTACCTGCTGGCCGACATTAGTACCAGCAATGGCCAGCGCAGCAGCCAGCCACTGGCCGATGGCAGTCGCATCAGTCTGGACGGCAGCTCGGCGGTGGATCTGCAGTTTGATGGCCAAGGGCGTACGGTGCGCCTGGTACAAGGGGAGATCCGCTTGGAGGTGGCCATGGATACGACACGGCCTTTACGGGTTTTGACCGAACACGGCAGTGTCCATACCTACCGTGGCCGTTTATTCGTAGAGCAGTTGCCCGATGCCAGCCATGTGTCGGTGATCGATGGCACGGCCGAAATCAACAGTGGTGGCAAACGCATGACGGTTGCAGCCGGGCAAACGCTGCGCTTCGATACGGCAGGTCCTGGCGTGTCACAGGGCATCGATGCAGCGGAGTTGGAGCAGGCCTGGGAGCGGCATCAGTTGTTGGTGCGCGACCAATCACTGGATCAGGTGCTTGAGCGCCTGGCGCGTAACCATCATGGCTGCCTGCTGTTTGATGCCAGGGCCTTGCAACTACTGCGGGTCACAGGGCTACTGCCGACCGATGACAGTCAGCGAGCATTGCGCCTGCTGGCGCGCAGCTTGCCGATCAAGGTCGAGCACTATACGCCGTGGGTGACCCGGGTCTCGCTTGAGCAGCCCTAAAGGGGGCAGGCGAAGGGAAGGAGTATCAGGCAAAAAAAATGGCCTACCTTGCGGTAAGCCATTTTTCGGTACTTGGTGGCTACACAGGGACTTGAACCCCGGACCCCAGCATTATGAATGCTATGCTCTAACCAACTGAGCTATGTAGCCAAGTGGCGCGCATTATTCGCTCGAAACGAAGTTGTGTCAACACTTGTTTTGAAAATTTTTTACGCGCGATCAACCGCTTAGCCGCACATCTGCTCAGGCTTCGTATTTGCACGTGTTCATCAGTGGGTATTATCCCCAGTCCGCCACGTTTGCTCCGGCGTAGGTTCTGACTGCTGAGCAGGGCAGTGATCGCGCTGCCGGGCTGATCGAGGTCGATTTAAATTAACGCCCGTCGAAAAGAATAGTGCGCTTGCTAACGAATTCTGGATAATTGGATCCCACCTACCGGATGGAAGACCATGCCATGGCTGTAAGCAGTGCCGCGTCCACTTCTCCCATAAGCACCTCAAGCGCACAGAGCAGTCCGTTGGTCATGCGCATCATCGCCGCATGCGCCTTGGCGCACCTGATCAACGACTTGATCCAGGCCGTACTGCCGTCGATCTATCCCATGCTCAAGGCTAACTACGGGCTAAGTTTTGCCCAGGTGGGGATGATTACCCTGACCTTCCAGATCACCGCCTCGCTGTTGCAACCTTGGGTAGGTTTTTATACCGACCGCAAGCCGATGCCGAATCTGCTGCCGCTGGGCACCTTGTGCACGCTGGTGGGGATCGTAATGTTGGCGTATGTCGGCAGCTTTCCAATGATTCTGTTGGCAGCAGCGCTGATCGGCATTGGTTCGTCGACCTTCCACCCGGAAACCTCGCGGATTGCCCGCCTAGCCTCGGGCGGGCGTTTTGGTTTGGCGCAGTCGACCTTTCAGGTCGGAGGCAATGCCGGTTCCGCATTGGGGCCGCTGCTGGCGGCGGCGATCATCATTCCGTTCGGCCAGGGTAATGTGGTCTGGTTCGGCCTGTTTGCGGTGTTTGCGGTGCTGGTAACCTACGGCTTGAGCCGTTGGTACCGTGAGCACCTGAACCTGTTCAAGGCCAAGCAAGGCCAGCGTGCAACGCATGGCCTTTCTCGCCAGCGCGTGATTGGCGCGTTGGTGGTGCTGGGGCTGCTGGTGTTCTCCAAGTACTTCTACATGTCCAGCTTCACCAGTTACTTCACCTTCTACCTGATCGAGAAGTTCGACATTTCGGTGGCCAGCTCGCAATTGCACTTGTTCCTGTTCCTTGGTGCGGTGGCAGCGGGAACCTTCTTCGGCGGACCGATCGGTGACCGCATCGGACGCAAGGCGGTGATCTGGTTTTCGATCCTTGGCGTCGCCCCGTTCACCTTGCTGCTGCCTTATGTCGACCTGTTCTGGACCAGCGTGCTTAGCGTCATCATCGGCTTTATCCTGGCTTCGGCGTTTTCCGCCATCGTGGTGTATGCCCAGGAGCTGGTACCGGGTAATGTCGGCATGATTGCCGGGATTTTCTTCGGCCTGATGTTCGGCTTCGGCGGGATCGGTGCGGCATTGCTTGGCTACCTGGCGGACTTCAAAGGTATCGAGTATGTCTACAGCCTGTGCTCGTACCTGCCGCTGTTCGGTCTGCTGGCGATCCTGCTGCCGTCCACCGGCAAGCGCTAAGGGCTCAAGCACGGGCTATTGACGGGTGGCATGGGTTCTCCTAGAGTGCCGCCCATTCTTTCCTGTGTAACCGACGTATGAGCCGCTTCAGCCTTACATTCGCGCACTGCCAGCCGGTCATCCTGACCCGCTGCTGCGATTGGCCGAGCGACACCGTGCTCAAGCGTCGGCGCAGCGTGTTGTTCGCCTTCACCTTCTCCCCACCCGCATTTAGCTGCTGACCGGCAGCCTTGCGCCCGGCACTTGGCCGTGGCCGGGCTTTGCTGCACCAACATTTTTAGGGGCATGTTTGAGCGGGCCAGGGTGATGTCGTCCCTGCGCCTGTGGGTGAAGTTGTGATGGACAAGCGTTTTCTGGCGGGCCTGTTGTTCGCCGTGTCGGTGGTGGGTTTCAGCCTTGGGGCAAGCCTGCCACTGGTGTCTTTGCGTCTGCTTGAAGCGGGCGCCAGTACCTTGCAGATCGGTATCGTTTCGGCCATTCCGGCGGCGGGGATGATGCTCTCGGCGTTCATGGTTGACGCCTGTTGTCGGCACCTGACCCGACGTACCATCTACCTGCTGTGCTTCGGCTTGTGCACCTTGAGCATCGGTCTGCTCGAATGGGCGTTCTCGTCGATCTACCTGCTGGGTGTGCTGCGTCTGGGCTTGGGGATCGGCATGGGGATCGCGATCATTCTGGGCGAGTCATGGGTCAATGAGCTGAGCCCGGAGCATAACCGTGGCAAGGTTATGGCGTTGTATGCCACCGCCTTCACCGGCTTTCAGATGCTCGGCCCAGCCATGTTGGCGCTGGTCGGGGCGCAGAGCGTGTGGGTAAGCGCAGTGGTCACGGCCTGCTATGGCTTGGCGCTGGTCTGTATTGTGCTGACCGTGCCTAATGATCACGTTGAGCACGGAGAAGAGGGCGGGAAGAGTTTCTCGCTGGCGGGCTTCTTTCGCGTCGCACCGGCGCTGTGTATGGGCGTGTTGTTCTTCTCCTTCTTTGATGCGGTGATCCTGTCGTTGATGCCGGTGTATGCCTCCAGTCATGGCTTTGCTGTTGGTGTCGCGGCATTGATGGTGACGGTGATTCTGACCGGCGACATGTTGTTCCAGCTGCCCCTGGGCTGGCTCGCCGACCGTAGCGAAAGGACCAAGGTGCATTTGGTATGTGGTGTGGTGGCGATGCTGATTGGTATCGCCTTGCCCTGGCTGTTGCAGGTGCAGTGGCTGCTATGGCCAGCACTGGTGCTATTGGGGGCGGTGGCGGGCGGGGTATATACCCTGGCGCTGGTGCTGATCGGTCAGCAGTTCAAAGGCCAGGACCTGGTCACGGCCAACGCCAGCGTCGGCTTGTTGTGGGGCGTGGGTAGCCTGGTGGGGCCGTTGGTCAGTGGCGCGGCGATGAATGTCGCACCGCACGGTTTGCCCATGGCATTGGCGATCATGGCGGCGTTGTTCGTTTGCTTTGCCCGCGGTGCCCATCGCAAAGCTTACCGGCTCAGGGCGGCGGAATAGTCACTGGGCAGGCCCCACCCACCCACTCCATGCGGGTGGGGCGCTGGCGCATGCTGGGGCACTAGGCTGCAATTATTCGTCAAGCGTCGACCTCATGCCGTGGCCAGGCGCGCGAATGGCTTGAATTAAAGAGGTGCGCGCAGTGAACCGGAGTATTTCTACCCTTTCCAGCGGTAGTCGAACGCTTGATGGCGGCGTCATGTTCGGTAGCACCCCGCGAAAATGCTGGGCTGACTGGATCGAGCCAGACCACGAGAACCAGGTGGAGCTGCCTTCACGCGGGCTGCTGGTGCAGCAAGATGGCATGAACATTCTGGTTCTGGCCGGCAGCGATGCGCTGTTGGCACCGTTGCCACGCACCTGTCGTTGCCAGAAACACCCACCTGGCCTGCTGGATAGTTTGGCGCGACATGGTTTGGGCGAGAGCGATATCCATGCCGTGGTGCTGACTCATCTACATGCCTTGCTGTCAGCAGAGTTGCACCACGCTATCAAGGAAGGCGATGCACCGCGCCTGCTCTTTCCCGCGGCGCGTTACATCACTGGCAAGCGTCACTGGCTGCGAGCGTTGCGTCCGCACCCGCGTGACCGGGCGTTGTTCCTGGCGCCGATCCTCAGCCAATTGCAGAGCAGCTCTCGCCTGGAACTGGTCGATGAGGAAGGTAGAGACGTGCTTGGCAGCGGTTGGCGCTTTCACTTCAGCGATGGCCATACGCCTGGGCAACTGCTGCCTGAAATAGACCTGCCTGGAGGTTGTGTGGTGTTTGCCGGCGACCTCATTCCTGGCACCCACTGGTTGGCATTGGAGGTCGGCACGGGGTACGACCGTAATCCTGAATGCCTGGCTGAAGAAAAGGAGCGCCTGCTCGATCATCTGGTGGCTAACCGCGGCCGTCTGGTGTTGGCCAGGGACCCGCAGGTGGCGATGATCAAGGTGATGCGCGACCGTCAGGCACGTTATGCTGCCTTTGACCGGTACGCGAGACTGAGGTCGTTCGACAGCTGAGCTGCGTGGGTGGTTTGCGGTGAATCAAACAGCATGAACCGGAGTTCCAATGAGCGAAGAGCGCAAACCGCTGGTCTATCCCTGCGGCCCGACTCCCGATCCTGGCGCGGCTGTGGAAGTCGCGCCAGGGGTACTGTGGCTGCGCATGCCACTGCCGATGTCGCTGGATCACATCAACCTGTGGGCGGTGCGTGACGACGCGGGGTGGGCGATCTTCGACACCGGTATGCACACCCCTGATACGGTCAGTGCCTGGCAGGCGTTGCTCGCCGCTGATGGGCCGTTGGGTGGCCTGGCCATTACCCGGGTGTTCGTCACTCACATGCACCCCGATCATGTCGGCATGGCAGGGTGGTTGAGCGAGACACATGGCTGTGAATTGTGGATGACCCTTGGCGAGTACATGAATTGCCGAGTGCTGGTTGCTGACTGTGGGCGTGCCGCACCTGCGCTGGGCGTGAACTTCTACCGGCGCGCCGGGTGGAATGCGGTGGCTATCGAGAACTACCGCTTACGCTTCGGCGGTTTTGGGCGTTACATCTCGACCATGCCGCAAGGTTATCGACGTTTGCGTGATGGCGACACCCTGCGTATCGGTGAGCATGAGTGGCAGGTGGTGGTGGGCGAGGGGCATTCACCTGAGCACGCCTGCTTCTATTGCCCGGCCCTGCAATTGCTGATTTCTGGTGATCAGGTGCTGCCGCGCATTTCATCCAACATCTCGGTGTTTCCCTCCGAGCCCAGCGCCGATCCGCTGGCATTGTGGTTGAGCTCTCTGGAAAAACTGCGGCAACAGATCCCCAATGATGTCCTGGTGCTGCCGTCGCACAACGAACCGTTCAAACCGTTGCATGCAAGGCTCGATCAGTTGCATAACAGTCAGTACCGGGCAGTCGAGCGACTGCAGCAAACGCTGCTTGAAGGGCCAAAGCGGGCGGTGGATCTGTTTAGCGTATTGTTCAAGCGCACCATCGATGACTCGTTGTTGACCATGGCAACCGGTGAGTGTCTGGCCAACCTCAATTTTCTGCTGCACCGTGGGCAGGTGCGGGTGAGTGATGATGACGATGGTGTTGCCTGGTATCACAGTGTCTGAGTGTTTATAGCGTGAGTTGATGGCCCTTGCGCTCTTACAGCGGCCACAGCAAGTGGTGCTGCTGTGGGTTCTCGAGAATCTGTTTCGGCCTGCCCTGTAGTCTTGAGCGTGGCATGGTTGGCTGAGCGATATCGCAGGCGTGGAAGCACAAAGCCCCGTCTCTGCAAGCGCAGGCGGGGCTTTGTTAACGATCGACTTGATCAGGAGCGTTCGGGAACCATCCGGAACGGATAATTAGCCTCTTTGTAGGAGCCGATTTTGCCGCGCTTGGGCAGCTTGATCTTTTGATCTTGGGTGATGTCTTTGTAAGGCACTTGCTCAAGCAAGTGTTGGATGATGTTCAGGCGTACTCGGCGCTTGTCTTCTGAGTTCGCCATGTACCAAGGCGCCCAGGAGGAATCGGAAGCGGCGAACATATCATCGCGTGCGCGGGTGTATTCATCCCAGCGGCTGAACGACTTCAGGTCCATTGGTGACAGCTTCCAGATTTTGCGACCATCGGTGATACGTTCCTCAAGACGCCGCTGCTGTTCTTCAGCGCTCACTTCCAGCCAATACTTGATGAGGATGATGCCGGACTCGACCAGCATCTTTTCGAACAGCGGCACCACGGTGAGAAACTTCTTCGCTTTGTCTTCGGAGCAAAAGCCCATGACCCGTTCGACGCCAGCGCGGTTGTACCAGCTGCGGTCGAAGATCACTACTTCGCCCGCCGACGGCATGTGCTGAATGTAGCGTTGGGCATACATCTGGCTTTTTTCCCGCTCGGTTGGTGCCGGCAGGGCGACAACCCGGAACACCCGCGGGCTGACTCGCTCGGTAATGGCCTTGATGGTGCCACCCTTGCCGGCGCCATCACGGCCCTCGAAGACCACGCAGACTTTCAAACCCTCGGCTACAACCCACTGCTGCAGCTTGACCAACTCGACGTGCAGGTCCTTGAGTTGCTGATCGTAATCCTTACGCGGGAGCCGCTCTACGCTGTGTTCTTTGTTCTTCTGCTTTTTGGCCATGCGCTGAGTCCTCGTGATTGAAAGTGGGTCTGAGTATAGGCATGGACACGGGCAGGGCGTCTGATTGAGGGCAATAGAAATGAAAAACCCCTTGAGGCAGATTGGCCTCAAGGGGTTTTGTGTTCAGCGGGCTCTAGCAGGAGCCTGGAGTAGCTTAGACGTTGAAGCGGAAGTGCATCACGTCACCGTCTTTGACGATGTAGTCCTTGCCTTCCAGACGCCATTTGCCGGCTTCTTTCGCGCCGCCTTCACCCTTGTACTGGATGAAGTCGTCATAGGCGACCACTTCGGCACGGATGAAGCCTTTTTCGAAGTCGGTGTGGATCACACCGGCTGCCTGAGGGGCCGTTGCGCCGACACGGACGGTCCAGGCGCGAACTTCCTGCACGCCAGCCGTGAAGTAGGTCTGCAGGTTGAGCAGGCCGTAACCAGCGCGGATCACACGGTTCAGGCCAGGCTCTTCCAGGCCCAGGGCCTCGAGGAACATGTCTTTTTCTTCGCCTTCGTCGAGTTCAGCGATTTCTGCTTCGATCTTGTTGCACACCGGCACTACCACAGCGCCTTCTTCTTCAGCGATGGCGCGCACGACATCCAGGTGCGGGTTGTTGTCGAAGCCGTCTTCAGCGACGTTGGCGATGTACATGACTGGCTTGCTGGTCAGCAGGTGGAAGCCACGGATCAGCGCTTTCTCATCGTCACCCATGCTCTTCATCAGGCTGCGTGCCGGCTTGCCTTCAGTGAAGTGCGGGATCAGTTTTTCGAGGACGGCTTTCTGTGCCAGCGCGTCCTTGTCACCACCCTTGGCATTGCGCGCGACTTTCTGCAGTTGCTTCTCGCAGCTGTCGAGGTCGGCGAAGATCAGTTCCAGGTCGATGA
>RCUI01000360.1_pt1 | contig 16614 bp, 13 predicted proteins | sample 2166121 | NCBI WGS metagenome assembly RCUI01 (sample SAMN09932700, study PRJNA488358) | compost metagenome | feature: garden; material: soil; isolation source: compost soil in succinic acid-enriched culture | place: Germany: Experimental Botanical Garden Goettingen | collected 2016-01-27
ATCGGCTTGCCATTGTCCCAGGTTTCAGTAATGGCCAGCAGCTCAAGATTCTGTTCGATGCGATCAGCAATTTTTAACAGCATCGTCGAGCGAGTCAAAACTGACGCGCGCCCCCAAGCATCTGCAGCGGCATGAGCCGCGTCCAGAGCGCTGTCGATATCTTCAGCGCTAGAGCGCGGGAACTCGGCAATCGGCTGACCATTAACCGGAGACGTGGTAGTGAAATATTCGGCGTTGATCGGAGCGACGAATTCGCCGTTGATAAAATTGCCGTAACGTAGCTTGAAAGACACCTTGGAACCTTCGGTGCCGGGATGTGCATAGCGCATGAAATTCTCCTAATTATTGTATTTAGCTGGAGGAGCCTGGAACGGGCGTATCAGGTAAATATCCCGCTTGGGTCAGCGGGTTAGCCATCGCCGGTACGTTGATGCCGTTGTAGAATTAACAGGTCCCTGCCCAAGCTCAAATCGATTATTCGTAGGGCTTGATTGGTTAAATCGATACACCGCGAACAGCGCACACATTAACTAGGCCTGAGGCAGTGCGCTGTCCTCAAACAGCTCGGAAATCATCGGTCGGTTGCGCCGAGTTTCCAGGCAACAAAGGTAATAACTGATATTGAAGGGCTGCTCGACAAATGCGATCGCTTTGGTGCCGGGCCGGTCTGCGTATTCCACTGACGATACGAACCCCACCCCGATGCCATGAACGACGGCATGCACGATGGCTTCGCGACTGTTCAGTTGCATGATGCAATTAAGTTTTACGTTATGGGCTGCGCAGCCCTCCTCGACCAATTGACGGGTGCGCGAGCCTTTCTCCCGGAGTACTACCGGTTGACCAATAATATCCTGAACACTTACCTCATCTTTGCTTGCCCATGGATGGTCATCGCGCACGACTGCAAGAATCGGGCAGGCACGGTACAGCTGAATACTTAAACGCGGATCAAACTCGGACAACGCCAAAATAGCGATATCGATATCAAAGTTATACAACCGGTCAAGTGTTCCAGCTTCTGTGGTGAACGACGTTTCCAACTCTACATCCGGATATTTCTGCATGAGCGAATAGGTCAGACTCATGGCAATCGGCGGTGAAACGGCACCAATTCGTAACATCCCGTGCTTGCGTTGACGAAAGCTTTGCAGCAACTGAATTGCTTCATCTTCCTGACCAAATAATCCTTGGGTGATATCGTAAAGCATATGCCCGGCAGCGCTCAACTCGACATACCGACCACGGCGATGAAACAACTCTACAGAGAACTTTTTCTCCAGCGCACTCACTTGCTCACTGATGGTGGGCTGGCCAATACTTAGATACTCCGATGCCTGGGTAAAACTCCCTGTGCGGGCGACCGCATGAAAGGATCGCAACCACTTATGGTATTGATACATATTACGTCATCTCCTCCGAGCACCTGATCACTTCATGTTAAAACGATACCTGTGCGAGCCAACTGAAGAGTAACCATCTGCATCATAGACCACTCTGATTTTCACAGCATTTCTTTCCTAAAAATGTACCCAAAAACCTCCCCCCCAAAAAAAGGTCGCCGACCACCCACGCCTCTATGATGGGGGAGTCGATTCGTAAATGGTCGACGACCAAGAGGGAAACGTTGAAGTGCTAAATTATTAGGCTGATGCCCGATAAATCTGCAACCAATACCTTAGAAATTTATTACATAGCTGGCGATCACACGATTTTCGTCGCCACTGTCTGCATAGTTGGAACGGTTCGTCGCGTTCCGCCAGCGAAGCGAAAAATTCTTCAACGGACCTGACTGAACGACATAGATGATATCGGTACTGCGTTCCCACTCATGCCCCTCATCGTCCAGAGCGCGCAACTCTGCAGACTTTGAGGTATTAATGTTGGTGGGGTCGACATCTTCACCTTTCACGTAACGCAGGTTGAAGGTCAAGCCGGGAATACCCAACGCAGCGAAGTCGTAGCCGTACCCCGCGTAGATGGCCTGTTCATTAGCCAACGAGAACGTACTCACCAACATTTCGCCAAACAGATAGGTATCGGTGCCGGATAGGTAAGGGTATGCGGTGTCGCCAGAACTTTTCTGATAACCGCCGCTCAACGTATGCCCCGCGATGGAGTAGCCTATATTACTGCTGAATGTCCGGTTATCCACTTCCCCGACAAGCTTGCGTCCACTTTCACGAGCGTCAAAGTAACGAGCTTCGGCAAAGGCCTTTCCAGCGCCCAACGGGGCGTTAAACTTTATGCCCAGATAATCACGCCGGAAAATATCATCAAGCTCGCTCAAATGATAGGAAAGCGTCAGGTTGGGTAGCACCTGGTAGTCCAGTCCACCATAAGAATAGTGGTCGCCACTCACCCCTGCATAGCCACCAAATTGTGAGGTCAAGGTTAGATCATCGGAACTTGACGAATCGCGCTGCTTGACTGAGTCGACCTGACCCGCTGTCACTGTCAACCCAGTGATATCTTTAGATACAAGCTGCGCGCCGTTAAATATTTGTGGGAGCAAACGACTATTGTTCGACGACAAAAGAGGAAGTACGGGATTCAACCCACCCATTCGTAATTCGGATTGCGCAAACCTCACCTTGCCAGTTACAGTAAGTTTTGAATAGTCATCTTCAGCGCGTTTATCCGTCCCGCGCGGCAGCAAACCTGTGCCGGTACGGTCAGGACTGGAATCGAGTTTCAGCCCCAGCATCCCGATTGCGTCCACACCAAAACCCACCGCACCATTCGTATATCCAGATTGCAGATTCAGGATAAAACCTTGGGCCCACTCCTCGCGCTTTGACTGGCTGGGTGTACCGTCGCGAAAGTCTCGGCTGTAATAAAAATTTCGCAGCTCCAGCGAGCCTTTACCATCACCAATAAAATCAGCGAAAGCGTTAGACGCACCAGGTAATAAAGTTACATACAGCCCAGCTTTCAGGTAGTGACGAGGTCTTGTTTTCATTATTGTTTGATCTCTACGTTGAATAATTCACACACGCACATTGACTCGCTGACAACGCCCAGCGTGTTCAGGGTTTCGGCAGAAAACGTGGATGAAAGGACAGTCAGTGATCCAACATCTTGTATGATGCTGGTACCCGGGTCATAGCCGCTAATTAAAGCGGTGCTGATTTAATTTCCTCCTGTAGAGTTCTGCCTGCCCCGCGAGAGCGGAAACAGGCAGTGGGGGACACTTAAATCAAAACTCAGCAGGCTTGAGGCATTTCACCGCGAGCCAGACGCTTGTTGATGTCATCGATTACAGCCGGCAGCTCGGCGATAGTGTCGATGAGGTAGTGCGGTCGCGAGCCTTCAAACATCTGACCAATGCGCGCGCGTTCTTCAGCCAGCGCTTCCAGAGACAAGGCTTTGTATTCGTCATAGGTCAACCCCAGAGCGTTACCCGAACAGGTCAAAGCAACCGTCCACATACCCGCACTCCGACCTTCCAGAATACCTGGCCAAGTGTCGTCGACTTTCACGCAAGCTGCGACATCATCGATTCCCAGTGCGATGACGTTAGCCAACGCTTGGGCTGGATGCGGACGGCCATTAGGTACCTCGTCGGTAGCCACCACATGGTCAGTGACGTAGCCATTCTCGCGGGCCAGGTCGACCACTTTCTGCATGACCACTGCAGGGTAGCCGGAGCACGAGCCGATTTTAAGGCCTTTGCTACGCAGAGTGGCGATGGCTTCCAGAGCACCTGGAATCAGAGCTGAGTGCACGGCAATCTTTTCGATCTGCAACGGCATGAAGCGCTCATAAATGGCGGTGACATCGTCGTCGGTCGGCGTACGGCCAAAGGCTTTACGATAACGTTCGGCAATTTCCGGCACATTGCAGAGGGTACGGATATGATCCCATTTGCCCATACCCATTGGGCCGCGGGCTTCTTCCAGAGTCACCGCGACGCCGAACTCGCCAAACGCTTCGACAAATATTTGAGTCGGAGCAAAAGAGCCGAAGTCTACAACAGTGCCCGCCCAATCCAGGACGACAGCTTTAAGGTGAGTAGGTTGTTTGTAGTTCATATTGGTACTCCACTTAGTTTTCGTTTGGCTTACCCCGAAGAGCAATAGCCACATTACAGGGTCAGGATCAATCGCCAACGCAATTATTGTTCAGCGTTAGCGCTATTAAATAACTTTTCAATCAATGGGCGCTCATGGCAAATGCGCAAGCAGCACAGGTAATATTCGATCCGCAGCGGCTCGTCGATAAAACTTATCGCGCATGTCCCGGGCAACTCAACATATTCCACGGCAGAAACAAAGCCGATCCCAATGTTTTGCATGATGGCATGGGTTATCGCTTCACGGCTGTTCAACTGCATAACGCAATTTAGCGTTATGCCGTGCTGCCGGCAGCACGCTTCGACCAATTGCCGGGTACGCGACTGTGACTCGCGCAACACCAACCTCTGACCGCTGATCTGCCTGATGCTCACCTCGCCCAGCGTGGCCCAAGGATGATCATCACGAACAACGGCTACGATTGGGTAACTTCTATACAGCTGCGTATAGAGACGTGGATCGAAGTCAGAATGGGCAAGAACCGCTGCGTCGATATCAAGATTAATCAAACGCTCCAATGTTGCCCTTTCGGTCTTGAACGAGGTCTCCAATTCGATTTCAGGATAGCGTTGCATAAACGAATAGATAATGTTCATGGCCACCGGCGGTGAAACGGCTCCCAAGCGCAGCGCTTCTAAATTTTGCTGCCCCCTATTGAAAGCCTGCACCGCTTGCTCCTCTTGCTCGAACAGTCCCTGGGTGATCGCGAACAGTTGGCGGCCAACCGTGCTAAGTTCGAAGCGGCGTCCATCGCGATGGAGAAGTTCGACCGCGAATTTTTCCTCTAGGGCACTGACTTGGTTACTTACAGTCGGCCGACCGACGCTCAGGTACTCAGCGGCAAGGGCAAAACTTCCAGTCCTTGCCACTGCGTGGAAAGATCGGAACCACTCATTGTATTGATACATAAGCGGCTCCTGGTTGAGCGAGTCAGCGTCGTTGTACAAGTTGCAGACTTCAGCGCCGGATAAACAGTGCTACGGTTGCGCTGGAAAGACAGGCCGCAGTCACCACGATGAAGATCAGCGAAGTGTTACCGGTACTATCGAGCATTGCGCCGATCAGTGGCTCTGCAAGACCTGCAAACAGGTAGGAGGAAAAGTTCATGATCCCGGTGGCTGTACCCGCACGTTTGGCGCCGACCAGATCAGGGCACAGGGCCCAGAAGCTGGAGGCGGGGCCATATACGAAGAAGCCGCAAAGGAACAAGGCTACCAGACCGATTGCGCTATGGGCTGGCAGACTCCACATCCACAGGCTGGTCGCAGCGCCGAGGAACATGTACAGCATGATCGCCAGGTAGCGCTTGGAACCAAACAACTTGTCGGATACCCATCCGTTGCTCAGCGCACCGACGGCCATACCTACCGGCAGTGCGACGGTAATCCATTTAGGGTCGATGAAGCCGTCACCGTGTTTCCAGTCAGCACCCAAGAAGTGCACTGGCACCCAAACGATCAAGCCATAGCGAGCGGCGTTCTGGAAGCCAAGGGAAACAGCAGCAATGATCAGGCGGAAGTTTTTCAGCACCGCTTTGTAACGTTGTGCTGAAGTTTCCACTTCACCGTCAGCAACTTCATGGTCCTTATCGCCGGCATTAGCCACACCCGTGTCGGCGAGTGGTTCAAAGCCGAGATCTTGCGGCCGTTCACGAGCAATCAAGTAGAACAGGATGCCACCGGCCAGCATCAACAATACCGGCAGGCGGAAGATCCAGCGCCACTCGAGCTGGAAGACCTCCAGCACAACGATCGAGGTGACGTACGACAGTACCGATGCACAGCCCGCAGCGAAGACATAGAAGCCGTAGACTTTGCCACGTTCACCGGCGCTCCACCAGTTCGAAAGCAAGCGGCTCCCTGGCGCCCAGCCTAATGCCTGGAAGTAGCCGTTGATGCCCCATGGCAAGATCAGACTGACAAGGCCACCGGCAAAGCTGGTCACCCAGTTGGCGCCACAGGATAAGACGGCGCCCAGGCTCATAATGCGTCGGCCGCCGAACTTGTCTGCAAGGTTGCCGTTGATTGCTTGACCGATGGCATAAGCCCATAACATCGCGGCCGATGCCCAACCTAGCGTTTCTTTGGTCAAGCCAAACTCAGCCTGAATGCCAGGGATGGCAAAACCAAAGGTTTGTCGCCCGGTATAAAAGAACAAGTAGCACAACATAGCAGCCAATAGCATGCGCCATTGAGCCGCACGGAAGGATGGCGTTGACACGGCAAGACCTGACAGGGTGTCGGCACGATTCATGATATTTTCCTTTTTGTTCGTTCCCACCGGCCGTTTGCTGGCGGGGGTGGCACTCTTTTTTGGTGCATCAGGAAAGCGCTGCAGTAAATACTGCAGCTAATGGGATTCGTCCCTAGGCGGCTTGAGCGCCGATAAAGTTCTTGCCTCGCGCGCCTTGCATGGCAAACGCGATCATTTCTTCCGCCTCCTCTGCCGACACGCCATAGTCGATAAACTCGGTTTTTACCTGCAGCGCGTGGAGAAACGCACGCAGTTGCGACTGTGCCGTGCTCAGGTCGCTACCGAATACTTGTTGCAAAGTGCGGTCACGCGCTTCATCCCGCCCCCATGCCAGACCCAGGACCAGCGGCAGCGTGAAGGAACAGGCAATGCCATGGGGCAGCCCGTGGCGCAGCGTCATTTCATAGGAAATGGAGTGGGCAAGTGCCGTCTTTGTGTTGGAGAAGGCCATACCAGCCTTGAGTGCGGCCAGTGCCATGCGTGAGCGCAACTCCTTATTGGAGAGATCGCGATACAGCTGGGGCAAACACTCAAGAATGTCGCGAATGGCAGAAATGGCGAAGTTATCCGAGATCGGATTGGCGTTGACGTTCCAGATCGATTCCAGCGCATGAGACAACGCATCCAGACCGGTTGAGACAGTAACGCCAGCCGGCACGGTCAGCATCAGCTCAGGGTCGATGATGGCTACCTTTGGCCAGGTGCAATCCAAGTGCAGCGAGTACTTTTTCTGGCTCGCACTGTCCCAGATCGTCGCCCACGGGGTTACTTCACTGCCGGTACCGGCGGTAGTAGGCGCTGCAATGAGCGCTTTGCTACGGGCGGGCACAAACGGTTTACCTGTTGCCAGCAAGCCCAGGAGTTCTTCAAAGGTGCCGCTTTCGGTGCCCACAATTAGTGCTTTCGCAGTGTCGATAGCGCTGCCACCGCCAACCGCAATTACCGTTTCGCAATCCCCAGCCTCCCGCCAGAAACGCTCATAAGTCCCGCGCAGCTGGGCCACATCCGGATTAGGTTGTACATCTTCGATGATGTACACCAGCCGATCGCCCAGCAGACTCTCAATGCGGTCCACGAGACCCAGGCCGCGAGCTTCCGGAAAAATGACCAGCGCGACTTTTTGCTGATCGGTGAGGGAAACCAGTTCCTTCAGGCTGCCATAGCCATAGCGCGTGTCGACCGGGTTGTGGAAACGAGCAGTCATGACGACTCCTTGGTTTTATTGTTGTTGGAAGGTGTCGTCATACTCAGCGGGGCAGCCAAATAGCTCAAATCGATTGTTTGCAGGTCACTATCGGCTCAGCCGATTTCTTAGTGTCAATGGGATAAGGAGACGTCCGGCCCGTATAGCGGTAACGCGGTCGACTCAGAAAGTGGAGCCCTACAGGGTCAGCGTTGAGCCCAATGGGATAGCGGCGATTAAACCTGAGCACCTAGCCTGCAGGACCACCGATGACCCGGGGGGCGGGAACAAGAACCTCGACTGGAGACTCAGGAAGCGCCAAAGAATCCGATTTGAGGCTCTCGTATTTAATTGCACGCTGACTAGCGCCGCAATTTCTCTGCCCCCTCAGAGGTTCCCCTGCTCAAGCAACCAGCGCTCAAACGTGCGATGAATCACTGTCTTGGCAACGCCTGCCGGCGTAAGGCTGTAATAGCGCCGACTGGGTGTGCGGATGTGCGCAAATGGCAGTACCAGCCTGCCAACCTCAACGTCATGCTCAAGCGTAGGCATCGGACCGATGCCCAGTCCAAGACCATCGATCAGCGCGGTGTAGGTCACGTAGAAATGATCGAAACGCTGACGCCGGGAGGTGCCATGTTCGGTAGAACCGGCCGCGTTCAACCACTGCTGCCAATCACCTGGACGCGTCTCGGTATCAAGCAGTACATGCGCCGAAAGCTCGTGCAAGGCATTAAGTGGCGCTCGCGCCAACAAACCCGGCGCGGCCACAACAGTAAGCCACTCATCCAGAAACGCCTGCGCACTGAAGTGATCGGCTTGCGGCGAACCGCGGCGGATGGCCAGGTCGAAGCTGCCTGCCAGCGAAATTTGCTGGGTGGTGGCGGTCTGCACCTGAATCAACATGCCAGGATGCTTTTGATGAAAATCTTCAAGGCGCGGAATCAGCCAGCGCATGGCAAACGTTGCCGGTGCGCTGACACGCAACAGCATGGTGGCGCTGCCCTTGCCATAGCGTCCGGCTGCGTCGTTGATGCGCTCAAAGGCTTCACTGACTTCCAGCGCGAACGCCAGTGCATGAGAGGTCGGCGCCATGCGCTGCCCGGCTCGCTCGAACAACTTCTGACCCAGCCAGTCTTCTAGGGTCTGGATCTGCCGGCTGACGGCGCCATGGGTGACATTGAGCTCTTCTGCCGCAGCGCTGTAGCTGCCGGCGCGGCATGCGGCGAGAAACGCCTTGAGGGCGGGTAATGGCGGAATACGGCTCATGTCAGTCCTGGCACCCTCTGTGAATTAAACTCACAAGTAGGCAACTAAATAGCACAACTTGAACATTATTTGCACGTTAATGTACTCGCATAGTCCCCAAAGCGAACCCTGTCATGAACGACTCGATTACCCTGCATCAACGCCAGTACGCTCTTCCGACCCAACCGGTGGTGGTGGTTTGCATCGACGGCTGTGACCCCCAGTACATCACCCAGGGGATCGCCGATGGCGTTTGTCCGACCATCGCACGGTTTCATACCCAGGGCTTTGCCAGCACCGCCGATTGTGTGATGCCCTCCTTCACCAACCCCAACAATGTTTCGATCGTCACCGGTGCAGCGCCTGAAGTGCATGGCATCGCCGGTAACTACTACCTGGACCGCGACACCGGCAAAGAAATCATGATGACCGACGCCAGCCTGCTGCGCGGTGAAACGCTGCTCGCGCTGCTGTCTCACGCAGGTGTCGCCGTGGCTGCCGTCACGGCCAAGGACAAGTTGCGCAAGGTGTTGGGGCACAACCTCAAGGGCATCTGCTTTTCCTCGGAAAAAGCGGCTACCTGCAGCCTTGAGGAGCATGGCATCGAAGGCGTGTTGTCGTTGGTTGGCCGTGGGCTGCCCGATATGTACTCTGGCGATCTGTCACTGTTTGTGCTTGATGCCGGCCTTGCCTTGTTAAAGCAAAAACGGGCACAGGTGTTGTACCTGTCATTATCCGATTATATTCAACACAAATATGCCCCGGGAACCGAAGCGTCCAATATATTTCTCAAGGCCATTGATGATCGCCTACAAGCTTTTATTAACGAAGGGGCGATAGTCGGGTGTGTTGCCGATCACGGCATGTCTGATAAAAACAACAGCAACGGCATGCCAGACGTTATCTTTCTGCAAGACAAACTTGAACAACGGTTCGGTGTTTCAAGTGCGCGGGTTATTTGCCCTATTACTGATCCATTCGTTCGCCACCATGGCGCACTGGGTTCATTTGTCCGGGTGTATGCCAAGGACCCTGCCAGCATCGAGGCGATGATCGATTACATCAGTGGCCTGAGCGGCATCGCAGACGTACTGAGCCGCTCCCAGGCTGCGGCAAAGCTTGGACTTCCGGAAGATCGCGAGGCCGATATTGTGGTCGTGTCCAGCGAATCCTGCGTGTTGGGCTCATGCGCCAGTGAACATGACCTCTCCAGTATCGGCGACAGGCCGCTGCGCTCCCACGGTGGCTATTCCGAGCAGTCAGTACCGTTTTTACTTTCTCACCCACTGAAAGAAACGTATCTACAACGCGCACGCACGAACCGCCTGCGAAACTTCGATATCTTTGACTTCGCGCTTAACGGCATACAACACCAACAATAACTCCTTTTTCTCATAGCGCACCCAAACAACAATGCAGCCCTGCCAAAACAGGGCTGCATTGTTGTTTGGGTGAAATTTATATATATAAAATCCCTCGCCTGTCACACAGTTGCAATATGAAAGAGCGAAGATTTTTTATATGAAAAACATCAGACGCTGCATCCTCATCATGTGTGACAGCCTACGCCGGGACTTGATACTTCCGGACAGCAGTCCAACCCTCACTGCACTGGCACGAAACGCCTGCTGGTTCGCCAATGCCCGTGCCGTGTTTCCTTCCACAACGCGAGTCAGTTCCGCCTCGATCGCTACCGGCTGCCACCCAGGACGCCACGGCTTGCTTGGCAACAAAATGATCCTCGATGAGGTCCGAGGCCTGCGTTGCCACAATGTTGGCGAACCAGCATTTCGCGACCATTTGCAGCACAGCACTGGCCGCACCCTGCGTGTGCCTACCCTGGCGCAGCGGGTAGCGGAACATGGTGGCGCCTGCATCATGTCCAACGTCTCTCCCGGTGCGGCTTATTTCAATGATCCGGACGGCTTTGGCGAGGTGTTCCATAGCGCCGGGTCCTATGGCCCAGGTCGTGTGCCCTATCTGGACGAGCGCAGCCTGCCGATCAAATCCGGCTGTGCCGGTGACCGGCAGATGACCGCGCGCTTTTGCCAGAAACTGCTGGCAACCGATGCGCCGACTATTGCCACCCTCTGGCTGTCGGAACCCGATCACAGCGGCCACGGCCATCCCTTGGGATCGCCCGCGCACTTTGCCGCTATTCGCCATGCCAATGCGTGCGTCCAGCAGGTGCTGGAGGCGACCGAACAGTTACGCGCGCGTGGTGAAGAAGTGTTGTTAATGGTCGCCTCCGACCACGGCATGGAAACCGTGACCCACCAGGTCGACGTTGGCCTGGCGCTGGTGGAAGCAGGATTGAAAGCTACAGCCGACAGCGACGACGTGGTGATTGCCCCCAACGGCAGCTCTTGCATGATCGCACTCGCCCCGCGTGCCCGCATGTTGCAATCGGCCATCGTACGTTTTCTAAGCCAGCAGCCGTGGTGCGCTGCGGTACATGAAGACCAGGCCCTGGCGCAACTGGGTCTGTCGGCAAACGATTCCGGTAACACGCTCGCCGTGATCATGCGCAGCAACGACCAGGCCAATGCTTTCGGAGTACCCGGGAGCACCTGCATTGTTGCCGACGCCCAAGACCCTAAGTCGTACATCGGTCATGGCCAACATGGCGGGCTTGGGGCCTTCGAGCAGGCACCCTTTCTGATCGTACAAGGCGACGGATTTCCGGCAGGCAGCACCTGCCGTGCTCCTGTGAGCCTGATCGACTTTGCCCCGACCCTGCTGCATTTTTTGGGATTGCCTTGCGACGACATGGATGGCAGCCCGCTGCAGTTTCGGACATCCGCTGACGCCTGACCTCTTCCAGGAGCTGTATTTCATGCATCGACGTACGCTGATCCAACTCTTCGCCGCCGCGTCCTGCGCCGGGTTGTTCCCGCCTTTGCTGCGTGCAGGCACCGGTGGCTCGCCCAAGGCTGGCGGCACGTTGAAGATCGCCCTGATGGGCCTGGACACTGCTGATCCGCATCGCCATTCCGGCTCGATTTCGGTACAACAGGTATACGTCGAGACGCTGACCAGTATTGCCGACGACGGTCAGGTCAAGCCCTTTCTCGCCGAACGCTTCGAGGTGTCGGCCGACGGCAAGATCTACACCTTTTACCTGCGCGACAATGTGCGCTTCCACAACGGCCGTACTCTGACTGGCCAAGACGTGCGGGCCAATCTGGTGCGGGTCAGGGATACCATCAGTGGCGGCTGGCTGAGCAACACAATGAAGCTGGTCAAGGAGATCAGCGTACCCTCGCCGCTGGTGGTGCAGATCGATATGAAAGAAGCCTATGCACCGTTCCTGAGCCTGTTGTCCGAGTTGTGGATCGTGGCCCCGGAATCCGAAGGCTGGAATTCGACCATCACCCGCCCTGTCGGTACCGGGCCCTTTACCTTTGGTACCTGGCAAGCCAATCAGCGCTTCCATGCCCCAGCCTTCAAACAGTACTGGCAGCCGGGCCTGCCGTACCTCGATGCGGTCGATTTCGACTTGCGCGGCGACCGCGACAATAGCCTGTCGCTGCGCTCCGGCGACCTGCATGTGGCGTATGTCAATAACGACCGCCTGGCATCACTGCGCAGTGACAACATCGATGTGCAATTCCTGGGCGATACCTCCTGGTACTTTCTGTCGTTCAACAACCGCAAGCCCAGCACGATCCTTCAGGACATACGCGTCCGCCAGGCGATTGCCTGCACGATCGATAAATCGGCCTACATGAACTTCATCGGCGGCAGCGAGGCGATGGTCAGCAACCAGTTGACCCGCCCCAGTACCTTCTATTGGGATCAAGGCCTGGAACAGCTGGACCCCTTCGCCAGGCCAGACATGGACCGTGCGCGCAAGCTGCTGCAAAGCGCCGGGGTCGAAGCCGCCCAACACACCTTGAAGGTCGTGTCTTGGCAACAGGACTATGCCCAGGTAGCGGTGCAGATGGTCCGCGAACTGGGGTTCAAGGTTGACCATCAGGCGCTCGACGACATCGGTGCGCAACGAGTCCTGAGCCAGTATGACTGGGATCTGGCCCCTTTCAGTTCCGGCCCGCGGGCCGATGTTTACCTGCGCTATGCGCGGTTTGAATCGCAAGGCCCCAGCCCGATGCTGTGGGGCGGTATCCAGGACCCGCAACTTGATCAACTGATCACCCGGGCTGTGGATTCCTCATCGCCAGAACAAGCCCGAAAGCGGTATCTGGCGGCCTGGCAACGGGTGATGGACAAGCTCTACACCCTGGGTATCGGTCACAGTGCCGATGCCATTGGCGTGGCAGCCAACGTGCAGGGCTACCGGACCGGTTACACCTGGAGCCAGAACAGAATCGATGGAGGCCTGGCCCACACCTGGATAAGCGCATGAACCGGATCATCAAACAATGGCCCTGGCTGGTGCTCGGCACTGCCGTACTGATCGCCCTGCTGGCACCGCTGCTGGCGACCCAGGATCCGTACGCTCAAAGCCTGCTGGCACGCAACCTGGCACCTTCGGCACAACATTGGCTGGGCACCGACAGCTTCGGGCGCGACATTCTCGCCCGTTTGGTCGCAGGTACGCGCCTGACGCTGCTGGTGGCCGTTGCCGCCACATGCATCGCCTTCATGGGAGGGGTTGGACTGGGGCTCATCGGATGCCTGGCTGGTGGCGTTACCCGCACCGTGATCTATGCCGGCTTCGACATGATCCTGACCCTGCCAGCCATCCTCTTGTCGCTGGCGTTGATGGTGGCACTGGGGGTGGGTACAAGTTCGGTGATCCTCGCTGTCGGCATCGCCTTCATGCCGCTGTTTGCCTATGTGACGCGGGCCGTTTATGAGCGCGAATCTGCCGCCGGCTACGTCACAGCAGCCCGAGTGATTGGCGTGTCGCCACTGGCCATTGCCTGGCGCCACGTGATGCCCAATGCCATCGGTACCCTGCTCACGCAGATCGCCATTGTGATGCCGCGGGCCATCACCACCGAATCGGTCCTGAGCTTTTTCGGCATGGGCGTGGCGCCGGATGTCCCGACCTGGGGACGGATCATCGCCAGCGCCGCAGGCTTTGCCGAACAGGCGCCACTGTCACTGCTGTTTCCAGTGCTGGCACTGGCGCTGACCACACTGTCGCTCTCCATGGTTGGCAACCGGATGCGCGAGCACTTCGACCCTTTAAGTAAACCGCTCGCCTCTGGAGCCTGACATGCAACTGTTCTGGAAATCCGCGCCGTACCTGCTGCGTCAGTTTTGCAGCATCGCGGCCATCAGCTTCATCATTTTCATGCTGGTGCGCGCGGTGCCGGGTGATATCACCGACTACTACTCGGCCCGTGGCGACTATGACACCAACGCCCTGCAGGCCATGCGTCAACAGTTGGGGCTTGATGACAGCCTGGCCGTGCAATTTGTAAGCTGGCTCAAGGCTGCGCTGCAAGGCGACCTGGGGCAGTCCATGCGCTTCGGTACAGCGGTTTCAGGAATGCTCGGCGATGCCTTGCCCAACTCATTATTGCTATCGGCAGCAGCCCTGTCGTTCGGTTTGCTCACGGGCATGGCGATCGCCGTACTGGCATTGGCGTTTCCCGCCTGGCGGCTGGGCAAGTTGCTGGAAGGCCTGAACGTCTGGTCGATCGCGGTGCCGACATTTTGCACCGGGGTGATCGTCATCCTGGTGTTTTCGGTGTGGCTACGCTGGCTGCCGATCCGCGGGCAACTGCTATTGCCGGTGATCATCCTGGGCCTGGACATTGCCGGCCAGGTGGTCAAACCGTTGTATGAAGAACTGCGCACTACGATGCAGGCGCCGTTTGTCCGTACGGCACGGGCCAAAGGCTTGTCCAACTGGCGTATAGCCTGGCGCCACGTGCTGCCCAACTCCTTGTCGGTACTGGTGGCAATGTCCGGCGTCATCCTGGGTGGGCTGATCGGCGGCACGCTGACCATGGAGGCGCTCTTCTCCCTGCCTGGCCTGGGCAGCCTCACGCTCGAAGCCATCCACGGACGCGACTACACCGTAATCCAGGCCGCCGTCATGCTGCTCGCCACCTTCGTGGTGCTGGTCAACATTGCTACCGCCGCCTTGCAGGCGTGGATCGACCCACGCCTGACACGCAACCACTAATGAGGAATCCGCAATGTCCGGCCCCCTGCTGTCCATCCGTGACCTGAGTATTCGCTACGCCAGTAAAACGGTAGTCAACGGTGTCTCCTTCGATATCCATCCCGGCGAAGTGCTGGGCGTGATTGGTGAGTCTGGCAGCGGCAAATCGCTGAGTGCCCTGGCAACCCTGGGGTTGCTGCCTGATTCGCCCCAGATCACAGGTGAGCTGCGTTACCGGGGGCTGGACCTACGGCAACTGGATATCAAGGGCTGGCGCAGCATCCGCGGCCGTGAAATAGCCATGGTGTTTCAGGACCCGATGACATCGCTCAACCCGTTGATGACCCTCGGTGCGCAGATTATCGAAGCCATGCCCGATAACAACAGACGCAACTGCGAACAGAACACCCACAAGGCCCTGCAATTGCTGCAGGAAGTTGGCTTGCCGGAGCCTGCGCGTCAGCTCACACGCTTTCCTTTCGAGTTGTCCGGCGGCCAGCAGCAAAGGGTGATGATTGCCATGGCGCTGGCCTGTGATCCGCAGCTCTTGATCGCCGATGAACCCACAACCGCGCTGGACGTCACCACACAAGCACAGGTGCTGGCCCTGTTGCGTGACATCCAGAAGCGCCGTGGCATGGCGATGCTGTTCATATCCCATGATCTGGATGTGGTTCTGGCCATGGCCGATCGGGTTGCGGTAATGCGCCACGGCGATCTGTTGGAGCAAGGCGCCGCCCGAGCGATTCTGCACAACCCACAACATGACTACACCCGCGCCCTGACCAACGCCCATAAGCGTCGGATGCCCGCCGGGCGGGCGAAAAGCAACGTACAAGACCTACCACTACCAGCAGTACGCCTGAGCGGCGTGAACGTCGAATTTGGAAAGGGGCGACAACGCAAACAAGTACTACACGACATCAACCTGCACCTTGCAGCCGGGACCACGCTGGGCATTGCCGGGGAGTCGGGCTCCGGCAAGAGCACCCTGGCCAAGGCCATCATGGGGTTGGTGACCCCCAGCAGTGGAAGCATTGAAGTGTGCCGGATCAACCCAGCCAGCCCACCGGATCGCCAGGCGTTTGCGCGCACCTGCCAGTACATCTTCCAGGACACAGCAGGCAGTCTGAACCCACGCCATAGCATCCTACAGGCACTTCTAGAAGCCGTGCAGATCCAGCAGCGAGGTACAACGAAACCGATGGATGACTTAGCGGCGTTTTGCGCCCAATTGCTCGCAAGCGTCGGCCTGGATGGCCACCTGTTGCAGCGTTACCCGCATCAGTTGTCCGGGGGACAACGTCAACGCGTGGTCATTGCCCGAGCGCTGGCGATGGAACCGAAGGTACTAGTGTGCGACGAGCCGGTGTCGGCGCTCGATGCCACGGTCAGGAACCAGATTCTGGATTTGATTATGGGCATCAAAAAAGAGCGCAACCTGACACTAATTTTCATCGGCCATGATCTCGCGGTGATGCAGGACATCGCCGATCAACTGGTGGTCATGCGCCATGGTCGCATTGTTGAACAAGGCGACGCACACACCCTTTTCAACGCGCCGCGCTCGCCGTTTACGCTGGAGCTGTTGCAGGCCAGTCACTTGTCGCGCGATTCTTCGATGAGCTCTCGCGGACAAGCCGATTGTGTCTAAGGCTGGAGGTCTGTATTTCCCGATCACCTGGAGTAGGAAAGGTGGCGGCCCACGCCCAACCCGAGCTCAGGCAAATCAATAGGCCAAGGCATAGCTCTTTGGCGTTGGCGGAGGATGA
>RCUI01000361.1_pt1 | contig 16585 bp, 13 predicted proteins | sample 2166121 | NCBI WGS metagenome assembly RCUI01 (sample SAMN09932700, study PRJNA488358) | compost metagenome | feature: garden; material: soil; isolation source: compost soil in succinic acid-enriched culture | place: Germany: Experimental Botanical Garden Goettingen | collected 2016-01-27
AGTGCGTCGGCCACTACGACGAGCCTCAATGCCAGCAAGTCTGCCCGGTTGACTGTATTCCCCTGGATGAAGCCCATCCAGAGACCGAAGAAGAACTGATGGCCAAATACCGTAAAATCACCGGCAAGGCCTGATGCCGTTTGTCGGCAAGCTCGTTCCGTTAGTACTTGGCGCCACCCTGGCGCTCGGGGCTGTCTGTGCCCAGGCACAAGGCCCGGGACGCGCTGCGATTGCCAGCCCACACGCTGAAGCCACTGCCGCGGCACGGGAAATCCTCGAGCAAGGCGGTAACGCCTTCGACGCCGCCATTGCCGTCAGCGCTGCCCTGGCTGTCGTGGAACCCTATGGTTCCGGGCTGGGTGGCGGTGGATTTTTCCTCCTGCGCGAAGGCGACACACCCGCGCGCTATGCCTTTATAGATGCTCGCGAACGTGCGCCAGCCAAGGCCAGCGAAGCGATGTATCTGAAGGACGGCAAGGTTCAGCCCGGGCTATCAATCAACGGCCCGCTGGCAGCGGCAATTCCCGGCTTGCCAGCCGCGCTCGCCGACCTCGCAGCACACTACGGCAAGCTACCGCTGAAAAGCACCCTGGCCCCGGCCATTCGCCTGGCCAACCAGGGCTTTGCCGTTGACCGTATTTACCGTGATCGGGCCAAGATGCGCTTAAGCGCCCTGCGTGATGATCCTGAAAGCGCCCGGCTGTTTCTCATCAACGGTGAAGTACCCGCCCTTGGCGCACAGATCCGCCAGCCGCAACTAGCCGTCACCCTTGAGCGTCTGGCCAACCAAGGCCGCGACGGTTTCTATGCCGGCCCCACTGCCCAGGCCATGGTCCAGGGCGTGCAAGCTGCGGGCGGGATCTGGAGCCTGGATGACCTGGCCAACTACCGCACCGCTAAACGCGAACCGCTACGCTATCAGCTGGCTGACCAACGTGAATTGATTAGCGCCCCCCCACCATCAGCCGGTGGCGTAGCCCTGGCGCAGAGCCTGGCCATGCTTCAACGCCTGCCGTGGCAAAGTGCCGAGCCGGTGCAGCGTAGCCATTACGTGCTGGAAGTATTGCGCAGGGCCTACCGTGACCGCGGCCTGCTGGGCGACCCCGATTATGTCGCCAATCCTGTTACACAGCTGCTTTCGCGCCCGTACCTGACGAGCCTGGCCGATAGCATCGAGGTGCATCAAGCAACGCCAAGCAGCAAACTGCCACCCGCGCCCACTTGGCGCGAAGGCGATCACACCACCCACTTCGCTGTGATCGATGCTCAGGGCAACGCCGTGGCCGCAACACTGTCGGTCAATCTGCCCTTCGGTGCGGCCTTCAGCGCGCCTGGCACCGGCGTGGTGCTGAACAATGAAATGGACGACTTTGCCGCCGACCCTCACGGTAGTAACAGTTACGGCCTGGCTGGCAGCCAGGCCAATGCTGTGGCCGCTGGCAAGCGACCGCTGTCGAGCATGAGCCCGAGCTTTATCGAAAGTCCCACGCAGTTCGCCGCCTTCGGCACCCCGGGTGGCAGCCGCATTCCGAGCATGGTGTTGTTGTCGATGCTGGGCTTTCTCGAAGGCAAACCGGTCGCCAGCTGGCCGGCAGTGCCACGCTATCACCACCAGTACCTGCCCGATGTGGTCGAGCACGAACCAAATGCGTTCAGTATTGAGCAGCAACGCGAACTGCAGGCGCGCGGCTACCAGCTCAAGGACCTGGGCCGGACCTACGGCAATCAGCAAGTGTTGTTCTGGGACAAGGCCAAACAGACCCTGGAGGCTGCGAGCGACCCACGTGGCGTGGGCGCCGCTGAAGTGCTCAGCCCACGCTGAGCACCATCACTTCTGGCAGCGCGGGCAGAACACACTGGCGCGCTGACCCAGCTTGACCTCGCGCAGGATACTGCCGCAAATCTTGCACGGCTCTTCGCGCCGTCCGTAGACAAACAACTCCTGCTGGAAGTAGCCCGGCTGACCATCGCCGCCGATAAAATCGCGCAATGTGGTGCCGCCGCGCTCAATGGCGCAGGCCAGGATACGTTTGATCTCGATCGCCAGTTTCAGGTAGCGCGCGCGAGAAATACCACCGGCTTCACGGCGCGGGTCAATTCCGGCAGCGAACAATGCTTCGGTTGCATAAATGTTACCGACGCCAACGACCACCGCGTTGTCCATGATGAACGGCTTGACCGCCATCGACTTGCCACGCGACAGCTGGAACAGGCGCTCACCATCAAACAGATCGGTCAGTGGCTCCGGGCCGAGCTTGATCAGCAGCTCGTGGTTAAGCGGATCAAGGCTCCAGAGCATCGCACCGAACCGACGCGGATCGGTATACCGCAAGGCCAGGCCTGACTCCAGCTCGATATCCACATGCTCATGCTTGGCTGCCGGCAAGCCGATTTCCACCAGGCGCAAGTTGCCGGACATCCCCAAGTGACTGATCAACGTGCCGACCTCAGCATTAAGCAGCAGGTACTTGGCGCGCCGCTCCACTTTCACGAAGCGCTGCCCAGACAGGCGGATATCGAGATCCTCAGGGATCGGCCAACGCAGGCGTCGATCGCGCACGATCACCCGGCTGACCCGCTGGCCTTCCAGGTAAGGCGCAATACCGCGCCGGGTGGTTTCGACTTCTGGTAATTCCGGCATGAATCAGTGACTGCCCATTTCGCGAATAGTCTGCTTGAGGTTCTCGAAGTCGTACTCGGAAAGCCCCACATAGTCGAGCACCAGGTGCCCAACGGCGTTCCACTCATGGTCGAAACTCTGATTGCCCAGCACCCGGTACGAGGAACAGATGTGCTCAGCCATCTTCAAGATCGCCAACAGGTTCTTCAACTGGCTGTTACGCGCCGAGTCATCGCTGAACACCGCCAATGCGTTGTGATGGTTGGCAATCGCATTGCTCAGGTGCTCAGGTAGGCGCCAGGACTTGGCCGTGTAGTAGCCGACCACCGCGTGGTTGGTGTTGAACGCCTGGTTTTCGGTATCTACCACACGCTTGTTGCTGCCGGCCTTGGCGTAGGCATCTTCAAGCACCCCCATGTAATCGGGGAAGCGCTTAAGCATCAGGGGTACGCCGCAGTCATGGAACAGTCCCAAGGCATAGGCCTCATCCACCGCCTGCGAGCCGATGCGCTTGGCCAGGGTCAGGCAGGTCATAGCCACATCCTGCGCGGTATCCCAGAAACGGTTGAGGGTGACGATGGTGTCGTCACTCATCTCACCTTTGATCGACTGGGCGTTGATCAGGTTGATAATCGAACGACTGCCGAGCAGGTTCACCGCACGCTGGATTGAGGCAATCTTGTTGGTCAATCCGTAGTAAGGCGAGTTGACCAGCTTGAGCAGGGCGCCAGATAGGCCTGGGTCCTGGGAGATCAACTTGGCGATCACCTCAAGGTCGGGATCAGGCATGTATTGCTCGAACTGCAGGTCAACCATGATCTGCGGCTGAGGCGGCACGCTGATGCCTTGCAAGGCTTGCTGGATCTGTTCGGCGGAGAGTTCCTGGGACATATGTACACACTCGGGGCTGAGCGGCGATTCTAACCCGATCGTATTGGTCAGCGGTGAAGCGAAAGGCCACTGCTCTGTTGCAATTTGTCGCTATTCCCATCGGCGCGGCGGGCATCGGGTTATACTCCCGCTCTTTTTTCCCGGAGCGACGTCATGTCCCTGCCCAGCCTTCGTCTCAAAGCCAATGCCGACCGCCGCCTACGCGCCGGCCATCTGTGGGTCTACAGCAACGAAATCGACGTCGCCGCGACCCCATTGCATGGCTTCAAGGCCGGTGACCAGGCGATTCTTGAAACCGCCGGCGGCAAGGCTCTGGGCGTCGTTGCCATGAGCCCGAACAACCTGATCTGCGCACGCCTGCTGTCGCGTGACGCTAAGCTTGCGCTGGACAAGTCGCTGCTGGTGCACCGCATCAATGTTGCCCTGTCTTTGCGCGAGCGTCTGTTCGACAAGCCGTTCTACCGCCTGGTGTACGGTGATTCTGACTTGTTGCCAGGCCTGGTGGTTGATCGTTTTGGTGACATCCTGGTGGTTCAGCTGGCTTCGGCGACCATGGAGCAACACAAGGACGACGTCATCGCCGCCCTGGTGCAAGTACTCAAGCCTAGCGGCATCCTGTTCAAGAACGACTCGGCCGCACGCGACGCCGAAGGCCTGAACCGTTACGTTGAAACCGTATTCGGCATGGTGCCGGAATGGGTTGCCCTGGAAGAGAACGGCGTCAAATTCGAAGCCCCGGTAATGGAAGGCCAGAAAACCGGCTGGTTCTATGACCACCGCATGAACCGCGCCCGTCTGGCACCGTACGTTCAGGGTAAACGCGTTCTCGATCTGTTCAGCTACATCGGTGGCTGGGGTGTGCAGGCTGGCGTGTTCGGCGCCAGTGAAGTGTTCTGCGTCGATGCCTCGAGCTTTGCCCTTGATGGCGTTGAGCGCAACGCCGGGCTCAACGGCATTGCCGAGAAGCTCACCTGCATTGAAGGTGACGTGTTCGAAGCACTGAAGGAGCTCAAGGCCTCCGAAGAGCGTTTTGACGTGATCGTTGCCGACCCGCCCGCGTTCATCAAGCGCAAGAAAGACCTGAAAAACGGTGAAGGCGCCTACCGGCGCCTGAACGAGCAAGCCATGCGTCTGCTGACCAAAGACGGCATTCTGGTCAGCGCTTCGTGCTCGATGCACCTGCCCGAGGACGATCTGCAGAACATCCTGCTGACCAGCGCCCGTCACCTGGACCGTAACATCCAGCTGCTCGAACGTGGCGGCCAGGGCCCGGATCATCCGGTGCATCCGGCGATTCCAGAAACCCGTTACATCAAGAGCATTACCTGCCGCTTGCTGCCTAACAGCTAAGGCTGTGCAGTTATAAAAATCCCGGCCAAGTGCCGGGATTTTTTTTGCCAGCTGCATTACGAATAATCAACAGTTTATGTTTCGCAACCAAATAATCGAAAGATAAATCATACAAGCGTTCACGAAACCTCCTACACGCCACCCTATTGCTCATTAAAAATAAACGCATACTCTTTAAAGCGATCCACTCCGCAAGAATCAACACCACCACTCCAACCGCATCATTTCCAACAACTATAAATAATAAAAAGAGGCTGCCATGCATCACCAACCGGTATTCGTTGTCAATGCGGAACACGTAAACCTCACAACGGAACCACAATATTAAAAAGGGGCTACATAAATGATAACAAGCCCATACAAAAACAAAAAAACCAACCCCGAACTGGTCATCGCATTATTACTGATAATGAGCTTGCTTGGGGTATTCCCGCTAGATGTAATACTGCCGTCGTTTCCAGCACTCGGCATGCACTTAGAAGTCGACACGACTCACATTGCCTATTCCATTAGTTTGTTTGCCTTATCCGTCGCTGCTGCACAACTTGTTTTAGGGCCGTTGTCCGATAAAATCGGCCGCAAAAGGCTACTCCTGCTTGGTTTATTGACCTCCATTGTTGGCGCAGTGGGCTGTGTAATTAGCACCCACTACCTGACATTCATCGGTTTCAGGATACTGCAAGCCGTGGGCTGCGGCTGTTTTGTGCTTACCCAGGCACTCGTTCAGGATCTGTTCGAGGGTAAGCAACGTAATGCGATGCGAATCCTGCAGACCAGTGCCAGCGGTCTGTTCATCTCCTTGTCACTCCTGACTGGAAGTTGGCTACAGCAGGCATTCGACTGGCCTGGCAGTTTCATTACGTTCACTCAGCTCGCCTGTATCGCACTATTGATGTCCTTGTTTTTTCTCAGGGATGACACTCACAAAAACACGTCGAAGGTTGATTATTTCGCCATCTACCGCACACTTCTCCACGATCGTGAATTTGTTGCCTATAGCGTGATCGCAGCCATAGCCTTTACCTGCCATTTCTCGTTCATTGTCTTAAGCCCACTGCTGTTCATAGACCAATTGGGGCTATCCCCTCACAATTTCGCACAGGTGTTCGTTCTGTACGCTATTGCCTTTGTGGTGGGCGGCCTGGTCGCCGGATGCTTTAACCAGCGTCTGAGCACCTCGGTACAAATTTTGATTGGCCTTGGCTTGATTGTCCTGGCGGGCCTGATGATGGTGATGGGAGCCTGGACGCAATCACCGTCACTGATGTCGACACTGATACCCATGATCGTCGCCACCACTGGCACTACCTTAGCCCTCCCGGCAGCCACAAGTTGCGCGTTGGCGTTACAGCAAACCCGCGTGGGCGCAGCGGCATCGATGATCAACACCTTGGTACTCGCCGTGGGCGCCGCTGGAAGTGGTGTAATCACGCTGTTCAGTGAGCAAGTGGCAACGAGCCTAGGTGTCGGCTTCATGCTCCTGGCCACTGGATCAATGCTACTGCTGCCTCGTTATCCACATCGCCCACTAGACCCTGCCTGTTGATCGTACAGCCCGGCGGCATCGGCGATCGACGTCACCAGAGGGCCACTGGCGGTGGCCGGGTCGAGTTTCATCCGGCTGAGCAAGTAACACCAGCCAAAGCACGCCTGCTCGCGGGGCAATGTCAGCCCGGCCATCTTTGCTTCGTGGGTAAATGTCATACCGATCTCCAGGCAGCAACGCAGGCGCCTGGAGGCCAACCGACAAGGCTGACGGTCAGCTAACGGGCAGCCCTGACGCCACTGCGTTCAGTGCCAGAATGTAGGTTCGCGATGAACTGAAACTGGGAAGGTCCATTAAGGGTGTCGTCTCGTGAGCCGCACATGCGGCGCGGGGATAATACCCAGTTGGACAGCCAAGAACAGCCGCTTTTCCAGGCTTGCAGGGCTTTTCAGAACGGTCTTACACAGAGCGCCGACACCCCTGCCGCAGAGCAGGGCCGCCGCTGATCACCACCAACCATCTACAACGCCATTCCTTCGCAGCGCCAGCGGTGTAGAATCGGGCTATTCATCGCCAGTCATCCCGGCGGGTTTATGAGCTCTGGCCGAGCGCACGGCGATCCCGCGGCGATCTCGGCTTCATCCGTACCAGCGGCCACCTGCCTTCGGTGCAAAGGACAAGAGAAGCTCACTTCCCCTTTTTGTTACCTGATTAGCCGCCAGGAGTGCTTCATGCCTGATTACCGCTCGAAAACGTCCACCCACGGTCGCAATATGGCCGGCGCACGCGCCCTGTGGCGTGCCACCGGGATGAAAGACGAAGATTTCAAAAAGCCGATCATCGCCATCGCCAACTCGTTCACCCAGTTCGTCCCGGGGCACGTGCACCTGAAGGACCTGGGCCAACTGGTCGCTCGCGAGATCGAACGCGCCGGTGGCGTGGCCAAGGAGTTCAACACCATTGCGGTCGACGATGGCATCGCCATGGGCCACGACGGCATGCTCTATTCGTTGCCTAGCCGCGAGATCATCGCCGACTCGGTCGAGTACATGGTCAACGCCCACTGCGCCGACGCCATTGTCTGCATCTCCAACTGCGACAAGATCACCCCCGGCATGCTGATGGCCGCCCTGCGCCTGAACATTCCGGTGATCTTCGTCTCCGGCGGCCCGATGGAAGCCGGCAAGACCAAACTGGCCAGCCACGGCCTGGACCTGGTCGATGCCATGGTCATCGCCGCCGATGCCTCGGCCAGTGACGAGAAAGTCGCCGAGTACGAGCGCAGCGCCTGCCCGACCTGCGGTTCGTGCTCCGGCATGTTCACCGCCAACTCGATGAACTGCCTGACCGAAGCCCTGGGCCTGGCCCTGCCGGGCAACGGTTCGACCCTGGCCACCCACAGCGACCGCGAACAGCTGTTCCTGCAGGCCGGACGCACCATCGTCGAGCTGTGCAAGCGCTACTACGGCGACAACGACCAGAGCGTCCTGCCGCGCAACATCGCCAACTTCAAGGCGTTCGAGAACGCCATGATGCTCGACATCGCCATGGGCGGTTCGACCAACACCATCCTCCACCTGCTGGCCGCCGCCCAGGAAGCCGAGATCGACTTCGACCTGCGCGATATCGATCGCCTGTCGCGCAAAGTGCCGCAGCTGTGCAAGGTCGCGCCGAACATCCAGAAGTACCACATGGAAGACGTCCACCGCGCTGGCGGCATCTTCAGCATCCTCGGCTCGCTGGCCCGTGGCGGCCTGCTGCACACCGACCTGCCGACCGTGCACAGCCCGAGCATGGAAGAAGCCATCGCCAAGTGGGACATCACCCAGACCAACGACGAAGCGGTGCACCACTTCTTCAAGGCAGGCCCTGCCGGTATTCCGACCCAGACCGCCTTCAGCCAGTCGACCCGCTGGCCGAGCCTGGATGACGACCGTGAAAACGGCTGCATCCGTAGCGTTGAGCACGCCTACTCGCAAGAAGGCGGCCTCGCCGTGCTGTACGGCAACATCGCGCTGGACGGTTGTGTGGTGAAGACTGCGGGTGTTGATGAGTCGATCCATGTCTTCGAGGGCAACGCCAAGATCTTCGAGAGCCAGGACAGCGCCGTGCGCGGCATCCTCGCCGATGAAGTGAAAGAAGGCGACATCGTCATCATTCGCTACGAAGGTCCGAAAGGCGGCCCGGGCATGCAGGAAATGCTCTACCCAACTTCCTACCTGAAGTCCAAAGGCCTGGGCAAAGCCTGTGCCCTGCTCACCGACGGACGCTTCTCCGGCGGCACCTCGGGCCTGTCCATCGGCCATGCGTCTCCAGAGGCCGCTGCTGGTGGCGCAATCGGTCTGGTACAGGACGGCGACAAGGTACTGATCGACATCCCTAACCGCTCGATCAACCTGTTGGTCAGCGATGAAGAGTTGGCTGCACGCCGCGTTGAACAGGACAAGAAGGGCTGGAAGCCGGTGGAAGTGCGTCCACGTAAAGTGACCACTGCACTGAAAGCCTACGCTCTGCTGGCGACCAGCGCCGACAAGGGCGCGGTACGTAACAAGGCGATGCTCGACGGGCTGTAAGCCGACGCGGCAAACAAAAAACCGGCGCCTTGAGCGCCGGTTTTTTATGCCTGTGATTTATCCACTAAGCCCATCGCCGGTCAGGCTGCCCCCACAATGGCACGACAGCCACATGACCTGTGGGAGCCGGCCTTGCCGGCGATGAAATCACGCCTCGCTACCCTGCGGCTCCCTGATCTTGTACCAGGCCACATACAGCGCCGGCAGGAATAGCAACGTCAGCAAGGTGGCAACGATGATCCCGCCGATCATCGCGTAGGCCATCGGCCCCCAGAACACTTCGCGGGCGATCGGAATCATGCCCAGGCTCGCCGCCGCCGCAGTGAGCAGGATCGGTCGCCGACGATGGTTGGTGGCCTCAAGCACCGCCGCCCAAGGTGAAAAGCCCTGGGCCTCGTACTCGTCGATTTGGGTGACCAGAATCACCGAGTTGCGGATGATGATGCCGATCAGCGCGAGAATCCCCAGGATCGCCACAAAGCCCATTGGCGTTCCCGTCGGTACCAGCGCCAGCACTACCCCGATAAGCCCCAACGGCGCCACGCTGACCACCAGGAATAGCTTCTGCACGCTTTGCAGCTGAATCATCAGGAAGGTGCCCATCAAGAACAGCATCAGCGGGATAACCTTAGCGATCGGCCCCTGCGCCTTGCCACTCTCTTCCACGGTACCGCCAGTTTCCACGTAATAGCCCACTGGCAGCTTGCTGGCGAAATCGTCGATTTCAGGCTTGAGCTGATCGACCAGATCGGTCGGCTGGATCTCGCCACGCACCGAGGCCTTGATGGTGATGGTTGGTTTGCGGTCGCGACGCCACACCAAAGGCTGCTCCAGCTCGTAACGCACAGTGGCGAAGGCCAGCAGTGGGATCGACGTGCCGTTAGGCGTGACGATCTGCAGGTTCTGCAAGGTCTGCGGCGAACCACGTTCGGCATCTTCGGCGCGCGCCACGACATCGATCAGGTAGATGTTGTCATTCACCTCGGTAATCGGCGCGCCGGTGACGATGCTGTTCATCACCTGAGCCACGTCCTCGGACGACAGGCCGAGCTGACGCGCCTTGTCCTGGGCGATCTCAACCCTCAGTACCTTGCCCGGCTCGTTCCAGTCGTAAATCATCTCGCCGATATGCTCGTTGCGATCAAGCAGGGACGCCAGGGCAATGGCGTGCTTGCGCACTTCGTCGATGTCCTTGCCACTGACCCGGTACTGGATCGGCCGCCCTACCGGCGGGCCCATTTCCAGCGACTGGACGTTGGTGCCGATGCCGACGAAGTCCTCACGCAGGCGCTTGGTCAAACGCTTCATCAGCGTCTCACGGGATTCGAAGCCCTTACTGACGATGACCAACTGAGCGTAGTACGGGTTCTGCAGTTGCTGATCCAGTGGCAGGTAGAAACGAATCGCCCCCTGACCGATATAGGTACTCCAGCGCACGATATCCGGGTCGCCCTTGAGCGTCGCTTCAAGCTTGTCCACCGCCTTGCGGGTTTCCTCGATCGAGGCGTTTTGCGGCAAGTTGAGGTCGACGAGGATTTCCGGACGGTCCGAAGACGGGAAAAACTGGTTTTGCACAAAGCGCATGCAGAACACTGCCAGCACAAACAGCAGCACCGTGCCAATGATGGTCAGCCAGCGATTGCGCATGCACCACAGCAGACTGTGCTCGAACGCCTTGCCAACCCGTCCGGGTTCTTCGTTGTGCGGTTTGACCTTGGTACTGAGGATATGTACGCCCAGTACCGGGGCAAACAGAACCGCCACCACCCAGGACACCAACAAGGCCGCGGCAATCACCGCAAACAAGGTGTAGGTGTATTCGCCCGCCGAGCTGGCGTTAAGGCCGATCGGCACGAAGCCGGCCACTGTCACCAAGGTACCGGTGAGCATCGGGAAGGCGGTCGAGGTGTAGGCAAAGGTTGCCGCCTGCTCCTTGCTTTCCCCCATTTCCAGGCGTGTGACCATCACCTCCACGGTGATCATCGCATCGTCCACCAGCAAGCCCAGGGCGATGATCAACGCACCGAGGGAAATCCGCTGCATGGTGATGCCGCTGTACTCCATGAAGATGAAGACCATGGCCAGCACCAGCGGAATCGAGCAGGCAACCACCAAGCCGGCGCGCACACCCAGGCTGATGAAGCTCACGACCAAGACGATGATCACCGCCTCGAACAACGCACTGGTAAAGCCACCCACCGCTTCTTCGACTACCACAGCCTGGTCAGACACCGTGTGCACACCAACGCCGACGGGCAATTCAGCGACCACACTGTCCATCTTTTTATGCAGGTTGGCACCAAAGGCCTGAATATTGCCGCCGGCCTTCATGCCGATGGCCAGGCCAATGGCAGGCTCGCCGTTAAAGCGGAACATCGGCGCGGGTGGATCGACATAACCACGCTGGATTTCGGCAATGTCCGCCAGGCGGAAGAAGCGATCATTGATACGCAAGTTGACCGCTTCCAGGTCCTTCTCGGAGGCGAACTGGCCCGTGGTACGCACAGAAATGCGCTCAGGCCCTGCCTCGATCACCCCGGCCGGGGTCACCGCGTTCTGCGCCTGCAACGCTTGCAGCACCTGGCGCTGATCAATACCGAAGGAGGCCATTTTGCGCGTAGAGAAGTTCAAGTACAGCACTTCATCCTGGGTGCCAATCATCTCGACTTTACCCAGGTTAGGCACTTCGCGGATCTCGGCACGTACCTGTTCGACGTAATCACGCAACTGGCGCATGGTCAGGCCGTCGGCGGTAAAGGCGTAGATCGAACCGAAGACGTCGCCGAACTCATCGTTGAACGCCGGGCCCTGAATCCCCTGAGGGAATTGGCCGCGAATGTCCTGAATCTTCTTGCGCACCTGGTACCAAATCTGCGGAATGTCCTCAGCCTTGGTGGTATCGAGCAAGTTGACGTAGACCGTCGATTCACCCGGTCGGGTATAACTTTTCACATAGTCGAGCGAGTCCAGCTCTTCGAGCTTCTTTTCGATACGGTCAGTGACCTGATAGAGCGTTTCATCCTGAGTTGCGCCCGGCCAGCGGGTCTGAATAACCATGGTCTTGATGGTGAAGGAAGGATCTTCCTCACGCCCCAGGTTCATGTAGGAAAACACGCCCATCAGCAAGCCGACGAACATCAGGTACCAGACAAAGGATTGGTGCTTCAGCGCCCACTCCGACAGGTTGAAGCTTCCTTTCATTGCGGGTCTTCCTCGTCGACGATGACCTTCTGGCCCGGTTTGAGACTGTTCACACCCGCTGTCACCACACGCTCACCGGCCTGTACGCCAGACGCCAGCACCACGGTGCCAGGCGTGCGTTCAAGTAGCTTCACATCTCGGGTAGCTACGGTTTTTTGCTGTGGATCGACGATCCATACACGGGTCTTGCCTTCACTCTCCAGCAACGCCGACGCGGGCAGCTCGCTGCGCGGTGACACGCTGGAGGTCAAGGTGACACTGATCGCTGTGCCCAGGCGGAAGGCATTGGGTGTTTGCGCCAGGGTAAGGCGTGCGCGACGGGTACGGGTGGTGGCATCCGCCTGGGGCTCAAGCTCACGCAGCGTCGCTGCGGTGTTGATGCTCGGGTCCAATTGCGAAGCCACTAGAAACTTCAGGTCTGTGGTCAGTTGCTCGGCCAGGTAGGTAGGTAAGTCGATAACCGCTTCCTTGATCTCCGGCCGCGCCAGGGTAACCACCGCTTCACCAGCGCTGACGGTCTGCCCCGCTTCGGCCTGCCAGTTGGTGACGACTGCGGCATGATCGCTGCGCAAATCGCTGTAACTGAGTTGGTCACGTGCCTGATCGACCGCCGCCCGAGCCTGTTCCAGGGAGGCGCCGGTAGTTTTCAGATCGGTCTGCGCGATATCCAGTTGTGCTTGGGCACCAACCCCACGGTCGAACAGCTGTTGCTGGCGGCGGGCATTGGCCTGGGCGTTGATCCACAGGGCCTGGACCTTGGCCAGGTCGCCCTCGGCGGCGCGTAACTGGTTGCGCTGGTCAGTAGGGTCGAGGCTCGCCAGCACATCGCCCGCTTTCACCTGACTGCCGACATCAACCCAGCGCCGGGCAATCCGACCGGGTACGCGAAAGCCCAAGGTACTTTCGAAGCGCGCCTGGATGTTCCCGGCGAAGCGCCCAAGGTTGGCCTGCACTTGAGGCTCAACGATCACCGACAATACCGGGCGAACCGGATCCGGTGCCGCCGTCTCTTTTCCGCAACCAACCAATAGCAGAACACTGCCCAAAACAAGGGGAAGATATTTCATCGAGGCACCCCGATGTCCTTGAGCGGCGCAACTTCAACCTGCATGCCCGGATTGAGCAACTGCCCACCTGCCACCACCACTGTTTCCCCTCCCTTGAGGCCTTCGCCCACCACCACTTTTGAGGTGAGATAACGAATGACCTGAACCTTGCGCAAACTGACCTTGTTGCCTTCCCCCACCAACCATACGGCAGGATCGTGCAAGTCCTTGGTCAGGGCCGACCACGGCAGTTCGACGCTTGGCTTGCCCTGGACATTACCGGTGGCAGTGACCGGTGAGCCCAACTCCATACCCGGCGGTACATCGCGTAACGCCACCTTCACCTGCACCGTGCCGCTTTGCGCCGACACTGTCGGAGTGACTTCACGCAGTTGTCCCTGCGCGGTGATTTTCGGGTTGTCGACCAGACTGACCGTGATCGATTCATGGGTTGGAGGTGCGACCAGCAAGGCTTCATAGACGTTGAACACCGCATCGCGGTCGCCATCACGGGCCAGTGTAAAAATCGGCACAGTGGCTTGTACCACCTGGCCGACCTCGGCCTGGCGCTCGGTGATTACCCCATCTGCTTCAGCCACCAGAGCGGTATAGCTCAATTGATCGCGGGCATTGGCCAACTGCGCCTGGGCCGCCTTCAAAGCGCTCTGGCTGCTGCGCAACTGCGCCTGGGCCGAGTCATATTCGCTCTGGCTGGTATAACCCTTGGGCAACAGCTTCTGTTGGCGGATAAAAGCGGCGCTGGACTGCGTCACCCGCGCCTGCTCGGCGAACACCTCAGCCTTGGCCGAGTCGAGGTTCGCTTGTAAATCCTTGGGGTCGAGTTTGGCCAACACCTGATTGGCTTTCACGTGGTCACCAACGTCGACGCTACGGGAGATGATTTTGCCGCCCACGCGAAACGACAGATCGGTCTGCACCCGCGCCTGAACGTCGCCGGTCAGGGTCACGGACGCCGCGAAATCACTGGGTTCAACATGTTGTATAGCCACTCGGGGTAGCTCGGCTTCAGCGGCTTTTTTCTCGCCGCAGCCGCTCAGCACGAGCAACAATCCCAGGCTGACGATCAATACAGGACGCAACACCGTCATGCAGGCTCCTTGCATGTGCCAATTCGATATAAAGATGCGAGTGTTAGCGTAGATCAGGGTTCCATCTGCCGCATGCGACAAAGGTAATTCATTCAAGCTTTTACAATCAGAAATACTTTATATCCGCTGACCACGCAAGGACGCACTGATGCTAATCAATCTGACAGGATGCGACCTGCAACTCGATTGTGCTGGAGAAGGAATTGAGACAGACCCGAGCGGTGGGTCAAGGGATGTTCGATGAGTCGGCCTGGCATTGGCCGGAGTAGGACCACAAGGGTCCAATCGCCGGCAAGGCCGGCTCCCACAATGTCTGGTCAATGCAGTACGTGTGGGAGCTGGTCTTGCCCGCGATGGAGTCTGTCAGATCACGCCGAAACAGGCGCCGGTGCGCGACGCACGTCTGGCTGTTTCCACGAATCGGCTGCGCTTTCCTCGATAGCCTGCTGGATCGCCCGACGACGACGCTCTTCAGCCCGACGGCTGAAGTACCAGACCATGAAGGTCACCAGCGATACCGACAGCAGGATCAGACTGGCCACTGCGTTGATTTCCGGCTTCACGCCCAGACGCACCGCGGAGAACACTTCCATCGGCAAGGTGGTCGAGCCTGGACCGGACACGAAGCTGGCCAGTACCAGGTCATCCAGCGACAGGGCGAACGACATCATGCCGCCCGCCGCCAGCGATGGTGCGATCATCGGGATGGTGATCAGGAAGAACACCTTCCACGGCCGCGCACCGAGGTCCATGGCCGCTTCTTCGATCGACAGGTCCAGCTCACGCAGACGTGCCGACACCACTACCGCCACATAGGCTGCGCAGAAGGTGGTGTGGGCGATCCAGATGGTGACGATGCCACGCTCCTGCGGCCAGCCGATCATCTGCGCCATGGCCACGAACAGCAGCAACAGCGACAGACCGGTGATCACCTCAGGCATTACCAGCGGCGCGGTGACCAGGCCACCGAACAGGGTACGGCCCTTGAAGCGCGTCACCCGGGTCAGCACGAAGGCCGCCAGGGTACCCAGCGCCACCGCGGCAATCGCGGTGTAGCAGGCGATCTCCAGCGAGCGCATCACCGAGCCCATCAACTGGCTGTTGTCGAGCAGGCCGACGTACCACTTGACCGACCAGCCGCCCCAGACCGTCACCAGTTTCGAGGCGTTGAACGAGTAGATCACCAGAATCAGCATGGGCAGGTAGATGAACAGCAAGCCCACGACCAACATCAGTTTGGAGAAACTGAAACGCTTCATGCCCTGCCCTCCATCTCTTTGGCCTGACTACGGTTGAAGAGCAGGATCGGCACGATCAGGATCGCCAGCATCACCACCGCCAGGGCGGACGCCACCGGCCAGTCACGGTTGTTGAAGAACTCTTGCCAGAGCACTTTACCAATCATCAGGGTTTCCGGACCGCCGAGCAGTTCCGGGATCACGAACTCACCGACCACCGGGATAAACACCAGCATGCAGCCCGCGATGATGCCGTTCTTCGACAGCGGCACAGTGATCTTCCAGAAGCTGTTGAAGGTGCTCGAACCCAGGTCCGAGGCAGCCTCAAGCAGGCTCTGGTCGTGTTTGACCAGGTTGGCATAGAGCGGCAGGATCATGAACGGCAGGTACGAATAGACCACACCGATATACACCGCCAGGTTGGTGTTGAGGATCTGCAGCGGTTGATCGATCAGGCCCAGCCACATCAGGAAGCTGTTGAGCAGGCCGTTGTTGCTGAGAATGCCCATCCAGGCATACACACGAATCAGGATCGCGGTCCAGGTCGGCATCATGATCAGCAGCAACAGCACCGTCTGAGTCTCTTTGCGCGCGTTGGCAATGGCATAAGCCATCGGATAGCCAATCAGCAGGCACAACAGCGTGCTGAAGAAGGCCATCTTCAACGAACCCAGGTACGCGGCGATGTACAGCTCATCCTGAGTCAACAGGCCGTAGTTGGCCATGTTCAGGACCAGCTGAATCTTGTCTTCGACGTAGCTGTAGATTTCGGTGTATGGCGGGATCGCCACGTCTGCTTCGGCAAAGCTGATCTTCAGAACGATGAAGAACGGCAGCATGAAGAACAGGAACAGCCAAATGAACGGCACGCCGATGACGACATGACGCCCCTCGGGCTTTATTCGATTGAAGGCTCGCTTGAGCTTGCGCATGTTCATGACCGCAGTACCACGCCGCTATCGTCTTCCCACCAGACGTAAACCTGGTCGTCCCAGGTTGGACGGGTGCCCTGGCGCTCGGCGTTGGCAACGAACGACTGGACGATCTTGCCGCCAGGCAGCTCGACGTAGA
>RCUI01000362.1_pt1 | contig 16573 bp, 14 predicted proteins | sample 2166121 | NCBI WGS metagenome assembly RCUI01 (sample SAMN09932700, study PRJNA488358) | compost metagenome | feature: garden; material: soil; isolation source: compost soil in succinic acid-enriched culture | place: Germany: Experimental Botanical Garden Goettingen | collected 2016-01-27
AGGCGATGATCATCGAGAAGCACTACAAGTGCCCGATGGACATCGAATGGGCCAAAGACGGTGACGACGGCAAGCTGTACATCGTTCAGGCCCGTCCTGAAACCGTGAAAAGCCGCGCTCAGGCCAATGTCATGGAGCGCTACCTGCTCAAAGAAACCGGTACCGTGCTGGTCGAAGGTCGTGCCATTGGTCAGCGCATCGGCGCCGGCAAGGTGCGGATCATCAAGGACGTCTCGGAAATGGACAAGGTCCAGCCAGGCGACGTGCTGGTCTCGGACATGACCGACCCGGACTGGGAACCGGTAATGAAGCGCGCCAGCGCCATTGTCACCAACCGTGGCGGGCGTACCTGCCACGCGGCGATCATTGCCCGTGAACTGGGTATTCCGGCAGTGGTCGGTTGCGGCAACGCCACCCAGCTGCTCAAAGATGGCCAGGGCGTGACCGTTTCCTGCGCCGAAGGCGATACCGGTTTCATCTTCGAGGGCGAACTGGGCTTCGACGTCCGTCAGAACTCGGTCGATGCCATGCCTGATCTGCCGTTCAAGATCATGATGAACGTCGGCAACCCGGACCGTGCGTTCGATTTTGCCCAGTTGCCCAACGCCGGTGTCGGCCTGGCGCGCCTGGAGTTCATCATCAACCGCATGATCGGCGTGCACCCCAAGGCGCTGCTGAACTATGCCGGCCTGCCGGCCGAGCTGAAAGAAAGCGTCGACAAGCGTATTGCCGGTTACAACGATCCGGTCGGCTTCTACGTCGAAAAACTGGTCGAGGGCATCAGCACCCTGGCGGCGGCGTTCTGGCCGAAGAAGGTCATCGTGCGTCTGTCGGACTTCAAGTCCAACGAATACGCCAACCTGATCGGCGGCAAGCTCTACGAGCCGGAAGAAGAAAACCCGATGCTGGGCTTCCGCGGTGCCTCGCGTTACATCAGCGAAGCCTTCCGTGACTGCTTCGAGCTGGAGTGCCGTGCACTCAAGCGCGTACGCAACGAAATGGGCCTGACCAACGTTGAAATCATGGTGCCGTTCGTCCGCACCTTGGGCGAAGCTAGCCAGGTCGTCGACCTGCTTGCCGAAAACGGTCTGGCTCGTGGCGACAACGGCCTGCGCGTGATCATGATGTGCGAGCTGCCATCCAACGCCATCCTCGCCGAAGAGTTCCTCGAGTACTTCGACGGCTTCTCCATCGGTTCCAACGACCTGACCCAGCTGACCCTGGGCCTGGACCGCGACTCGGGGATCATCGCTCACCTGTTCGACGAGCGTAACCCTGCGGTCAAGAAGCTGCTGGCCAACGCCATCCAGGCTTGTAACAAGGCTGGCAAGTACATCGGCATCTGCGGCCAGGGCCCATCCGACCACCCGGACCTGGCCAAGTGGCTGATGGAGCAGGGTATTGAAAGCGTTTCGCTGAACCCGGACTCGGTACTCGAGACCTGGTTCTTCCTGGCCGAAGGTCAGGCAGCAAGCTGATGCGCTGAACCGAAACCTTCACCTGGCCCTTGTGGCCGATGAAGGTTTCGACCGTATTCCAGGGCGTGTTCCAGTGATGGATCCCGCCCTTTTTCGTGCAAGAAACCTATGCAAAGCAGCAGTACTCTATTTCCCGTGGCCTTGCTCAGCGCCGAGCGTCGGGGTGACCTGAGCGAGGACGTGTACCGGATCAAGGCCGCAAACAGCCCAGACCCCACCGTTGAGCTGGCCGTGACCCGTCTTGGCATGGCCGATCAGACCGAGGTGCGGGGCGCCCCGGTGATTCTGCTGCATGGCAGCTTTTCCAATCGGCGGTTCTGGTACTCACCTCGGGGTATTGGTCTCGGGGCCTACCTGGCACGCGCCGGATTCGATGTATGGATTCCGGAAATGCGCGGTCATGGCCTGTCACCGCGCAATCGCAATTATCGCCACAACCGCGTCGCCGACTATGCGCGGTATGACTTGCCGGTCATTGCCGCCTTTGTCAGCGAGCAGTGTGGCCGCGCCGCGCACTGGATTGGTCACTCCCTCGGCGGTACCACTTTGGCTGCCGCACTCGGCGGGCAGTACCTGGGGGCTGAGCACGTTGCCAGTGCAGCGTTTTTCGGTACTCAGGTCAGTCGTACTTACTGGCCGTTGAAATTGCCGCCGGTGGAGTGGGGCGGGCGCCTGTTGCTCAAACGCTTCGGCCAGATTTCCGGGGCGCGGCTCAAGCGTGGTCCGGAGGATGAACCTATCGGCCTGGCCTTGGAAAGCATGCGCTGGTTTGGTTTGTTTGGCCGTTTTGGCGACAAGGACGCGGATTGGTGGGCGGGGTTGGCTGAGATTGACCTGCCGGTGCTGGCAGTGGCAGGTGCGGGCGATCATCAAGATCCGGTGTGGGCCTGCCGCAAGCTGTTCGAGCAATTGGGTGGTCAGCACAAGCAATTTGTTCGCTTGGGTCGTGAACAGGGTTTCGACAACTTTGGTCACGTCGATATGCTCGTCAGTAAGCCTGCCCAGGCGCAAGTCTGGCCGCTGGTCGAGCGCTGGTTGCATAACCCGCTGGCGGTGGTAACCGAAGACGCTGCACAACAGGTGACCGGATCGGCGCCGACGTGTAGCCTTGAGTCTAAAGCTTGACCGCTGGGCCTCGTTAACTGATTGAAACTGTGACATCCCATTGTCTTGGCAATTGACAGGAGTTTCCCATGCAATATCTCACCCCCGATTTGTGCGACGCCTACCCGGAACTGGTGCAGGTGCTGGAGCCGATGTTCAGTAACTTCGGTGGCCGCGATTCCTTCGGTGGTGAGATCGTCACCATCAAGTGCTTTGAGGACAACTCGCTGGTCAAGGAGCAGGTCGAGCTCGATGGCAAAGGCAAAGTGCTGGTGGTCGATGGTGGCGGTTCGTTACGTCGGGCGTTGCTGGGCGACATGCTTGCCGAAAAGGCCGCGAAGAACCACTGGGAAGGCCTGGTGATCTACGGCTGTGTACGTGACGTCGATGTTCTGGCGCAAACCGATGTAGGCGTGCAGGCGTTGGCCAGCCATCCGATGAAGACCGACAAGCGTGGCATCGGCGACCTCAACGTGGTGGTGAATTTTGCCGGTGTGACCTTCCGCCCCGGTGAATACATTTACGCTGACAACAATGGTGTGATTGTCTCGCCAAGCCCGTTGAAAATGCCAGAGTAAGCCTCTGAAACCACGCCTGGGGTAGGGATGTTCGAAGAAGAAAACGCGCAATGGGGCCTGGTACATGCCCTGGTGCTGGATGGAAACGGCGGTGCGCGTTCGATTGCTCGAACTGAGCTGGATGCACTTGAGCTGCAGCCGCAGGAAAGCCTGTGGCTGCACTGGGATCGTAGTCACCCGCAGACCCGTACCTGGCTGCGCCATGACAGTGGTTTGAACGAGTTTGCCTGCGACCTGCTGCTTGAGGAAAACACCCGTCCGCGGTTGTTGCCGCTGGCGGACGCGCAAATGCTGTTGTTCCTGCGCGGAGTCAACCTCAATCCAGGTGCCGAGCCCGAAGACATGGTCTCGGTGCGCATCTTCGCCCAGGCCCAGCGCGTAATTTCCTTGCGCCTGCGGCCAATGCGCGCCAGCGATGAGTTGCTCCAGCAACTGACTGAAGGGCGCGGGCCTAAAACCGCGTCCGAGCTGCTGTTGACCATGGCGCAATTGCTGACCGAGAAAGTTCAGGCGCTGATCAGCGACCTTTCGGAAGTGGTCGATCTGGAGGAAGAGAAGCTGGAAGCGGACAAACGCTACGCGCCGGATCAGGGCAGTTTGCAGCAGATCCGCCGCCGCGCTGCCGGATTGCGGCGCTTTCTCAACCCGCAGCGGGAAATCTACGCACAGCTGGCGCGCAACAAGTGGAGCTGGTTCGCTGCCGATGACGCCGACTACTGGAACGAGCTCAACAACAGCCTGACCCGCTACCTCGAAGAGCTGGAACTGACCCGCGAGCGGGCTGCGTTGGTGCTGGAGAGCGAAGACCGCCGGCGTGCCGAGCGAATGAACCGGACCATGTACCGGTTCGGCATCATTACCTGCATTTTTCTGCCCATGAGTTTCGTCACCGGACTGCTAGGCATCAACGTTGGTGGCATTCCCGGTGCTGAAAGTCCCTATGGCTTCCTCTTCGCCAGTTTACTGGTGCTGGGGTTGGCACTGGGGCAGTGGTGGCTGTTTCGCCGCCTGCGGTGGGTGTGATTCAGTGCATTTAGTGAACAATCAGTCACGAACTGTCCGCCTGGTTCATGTGACCTGCCTGGCGAGCACCTCGTCTTTGACAGATATTGCGCGAGGTGCCCATGCACGATCCGTTTGAAGAATCCCTGCGAGACCTGCTCAAGGCTTCGTCGTCCGGCCAGGACCGAGACGACGATGCATGCCTGGGCCGGGTCCTGAAAACCGCCAACCGTCAGGTTGGTGCGGGCGATCTGTTCAGCCTGCTTGGCCGCTGGAGCCAGGCGTTGATGATTGCCGTTAACAATGGCTCGGCGCATGTTGCGCCGGTCCGCCGTAACGTTACCGCCCGTAAAGCTGATAAGGCCGATTGACTATGGAACTTAATCTCTGGACACAGAGCTTACTCACCGCGATGACCGCGTTGTGGACCAAAGTGGCGAACTTCATTCCTAATCTGTTTGGCGCCCTGGTTGTGGTGCTACTTGGTTTTGTCGTGGCCAAGCTGCTGGACACCTTACTGTCCAAGTTACTCGCCAAACTGGGTCTGGATCGCCTGATGGGCGGCACTGGCTTGACCAAGATGCTCGATCGGGTCGGTATCCAGGTACCGATCTCGACCTTGATTGGCAAGATCGTCTATTGGTTTGTGTTGTTGATCTTCCTCGTCTCGGCCGCTGAATCCCTGGGTCTTGAGCGGGTTTCGGCTACGCTCGACATGCTTGCCCTGTATTTACCCAAAGTATTTGGCGCTGCGCTGGTGTTGTTGGCCGGTGTGCTCCTGGCCCAGTTGGTTAACGGCCTGGTGCGTGGTGCTGCTGAAGGCATTGGCCTTGAGTACGCGGCGGGTGTCGGGCGTATTGCCCAGGGCCTGGTCATTATCATCAGCATTTCAGTGGCAATCAGCCAGCTTGAGGTCAAAACCGACCTGCTCAACCATGTAATCGTCATTGGATTGATTACCGTTGGTCTGGCTGTTGCGTTGGCGATGGGCCTGGGCAGTCGTGAAATTGCCGGGCAGATTCTGGCTGGAATTTATGTGCGTGAGCTCTATCAAGTGGGCCAGTATGTGCAGGTTGGAGAGGTTGAAGGGCAGATCGAGGAGATCGGTACGGTCAAGACGACCCTGCTGACCGACGATGGCGAGTTGGTCTCGTTGTCCAACCGGATTCTCCTCGAGCAGCGAGTCAATAGCCGCTAACCGGGTAAATCCTGCTAATGTATGCCGCCGCAAAATTGCCCCAGGCAGGGGTAAGCGGCGACATTGACCTGACTGTCGGCCAGATCCGTTTTGAATAAAGTTCACTCGCTGCCCATGCGTTACGACCCCCGCGAGCTCACTGATGAGGAGTTGGTGGCGCGTTCGCATGAGGAGCTGTTTCATGTTACTCGCGCGTATGAGGAGCTCATGCGACGCTACCAGCGGACTCTTTTTAACGTGTGTGCACGTTATCTGGGGAACGATCGGGATGCTGATGATGTCTGTCAGGAGGTGATGCTCAAGGTGCTCTATGGTTTGAAGAACTTCGAGGGCAAATCGAAGTTCAAGACCTGGCTCTACAGCATCACCTATAACGAATGCATCACCCAGTACCGCAAGGAGCGGCGCAAGCGTCGACTGATGGATGCCTTGAGTCTTGATCCACTTGAGGAGGCCTCGGAAGAGAAGGCGCCGAAACCGGAAGAGAAAGGTGGGCTGGATAAATGGCTAGTGCATGTAAATCCGATTGACCGTGAAATTCTGGTGCTACGATTTGTCGCAGAACTGGAATTTCAGGAAATCGCCGATATCATGCATATGGGCCTGAGCGCAACGAAAATGCGGTACAAACGTGCGCTAGACAAGCTACGTGAGAAATTTGCGGGCCTTGCTGAAACTTAGTGGCGCGCAAATATCTCTAACGTACCGGCAAGTTCTGCTAGACTTGCCGTCGAGTTGTCCCCCGGATGTTGGTGGGACTGCTTAACTATCACCAGATGGGGATTTAACGGATGAAATTGAAAAACACCTTGGGCTTGGCCATTGGTTCTCTTGTAGCCGCAACTTCGCTCGGCGCTCTGGCACAAGGCCAAGGCGCGGTCGAAATTGAAGGCAACGTTACCAAGCAGTACTACGATAGCGAGCGCAATTTTCAGAACGACGGCACCAACCCAGGTGTTCGCCTCGGTTACTTCCTGACTGACGATCTGTCTCTGGATCTGGGCTACAACGAAACTCACAACGTTCGTGGCGATGTCTTCAACAAGGACATCAAAGGCTCCAAGGCCAAGCTCGACGCTACCTACCACCTGGGCACCGTAGGCGACGCAGTACGTCCTTACGTCTCGGCTGGTTTCGCGCACGAAAGCCTGGGCCAGAGCTTCAACAACGGCCGTGACCACTCCACCTTCGCCAACGTTGGCGCTGGCGCCAAGTGGTACATCACCGACATGTTCTTCGCCCGTGCCGGCGTTGAAGCCATGTACAACATCGACAACGGCAACACCGAGTGGGGTCCATCCCTCGGTCTGGGTCTGAACTTCGGTGGCAGCGGCGGCAAGGTTGCTCCAGCTCCAGCTCCAGTAGCTGAAGTCTGCTCCGACAGCGACAACGACGGCGTTTGCGACAACGTCGACAAGTGCCCTGACACCCCAGCCAACGTTACCGTTGACGCTGACGGCTGCCCAGCTGTTGCTGAAGTCGTACGTGTTGAGCTGGACGTCAAGTTCGACTTCGACAAGTCGGTCGTCAAGCCAAACAGCTACGGTGATATCAAAAACCTGGCTGACTTCATGAAGCAGTACCCACAGACCACCACCACTGTTGAAGGTCACACTGACTCCGTCGGTCCTGACGCTTACAACCAGAAGCTGTCTGAGCGTCGTGCAAACGCCGTTAAGCAAGTTCTGACCAACGAGTACGGTGTTGAGTCGACTCGCGTTGAGTCGGTTGGCTACGGTGAAACCCGTCCGGTTGCTGACAACGCCACCGACGCTGGTCGCGCTGTTAACCGTCGCGTAGAAGCACAAGTAGAAGCTCAAGCCAAGTAATTGGTAAGCGCTTCACAGAAAAGCCCGGCTTAGGCCGGGCTTTTCTTTGCCTGCGATTCAGGCGGGTATCTGCAGTAGTGCGCTGGCTACAGCGTCTCGGGCTGCCACTTGGCCAATCACCAGAACGGCTGGGCTGCAGAGATTGAAGCGGTCGGCGTCTTCGCACAGGTGCATCAGCGAACTGCGTTGTTCGCGTTGCTGGGGCAGGGAAGCGTTCTCGATCATTGCCACGGGTGTATCGGCCGCTAAGCCGCCTGCCAGCAGTCCCTGCTGGACCTCGGCGAGTTTGCTCACGCCCATGTACACCACAAGCGTGGTGCCGCCTTGAGCGAGGCCTTGCCAGTTCAGCGGGCTGTCATCCTGAGTGTGCGCGGTGAGCAGGGTTACGCCGCGGCTGACACCGCGCAAGGTCAGGGAAATCCCGCATTGGCTTGCGCCGGCAAGGCCCGCAGTAATGCCATTGACCAATTCAACCTCGATACCTTGAGCCTGCAGCCAGGCGGCTTCTTCTCCACCGCGGCCAAAGATGCACGGGTCGCCGCCTTTGAGCCGCGCTACGCAGCGGCCCTGACGGGCATAGCGCAGCATCAGACGCTGGATGAACGCTTGCGGTGTGGAGCGGCAACCGCCGCGTTTGCCCACGGCGATTACCCGCGCCTGAGGGCAGTGTTCGAGGATCAGTGGGTTGACCAGGTCATCGATCATGACCACGTCGGCCTCACTCAGGGCGCGTACCGCTTTGAGCGTCAACAGCTCCGGGTCGCCAGGTCCCGCACCAATTAGCCAGACTTTCGCTTTCATGGGTATTCCTCGTAGGCTCGGGCTGTCAGCCTTTTAGCAGGCAGATCAGTAGGATCAGGTTAAGTAGTAAGGACAGCAGCGCCACACCGCGCCAGACCTTAAGCGGTTCGCGCTCGAGCAGCGGGCGCGGACGGGCACTCAGCTGCTGACGCTCGCCTTGTTCAAGCAGCAACAGCCATTGCTCGGCGGTTTCGAAGCGTTGTTGCGGGTCGGCGAGCAGGGCTTGCGTCAGGTTGTGCTCCAGCCATGGCGGCACGTCGGGGCGATAGCGCGCAGCACTGGCCGGTTGGCTGAAGCGTGGGCGCTGAAAGGCTTCGATCTCGCCATAGGGGTAGTGTCCGGTCAGCAGGTAGAACAGCGTTACGCCGACACTGTAGAGATCTTGTTGTGCACTGGGCGGCTCGCCGTCGAAGGCTTCCGGGGCAATAAACGAAGGGGTGCCTGGCAATTCGTGGACGCGGTCCTCGGAAAGGCCCGGGCAGAACGCCAGGCCAAAATCCAGCAGGCGCAGTTGGCCGTCATCACCCAGGTGCAGGTTTTCGGGTTTGATGTCGCGGTGCAGGATGTTGCGCCGGTGCAACAGGCCCACCGCCTGCAACAGTTGCTGGGCCAGTGATTGCCATTGCGCCAGGGGGAGTGGGCCAGAGTGGACGAACAATTGCGCCAAGGTCTGGCCTGGATATTCACGCATCACATAGTACAAGTGCTGGCGTTGGCTGGCCGGGTGTACCTCGGGGAAGTAACGTCCGGCGACCCGACGCAGGAACCATTCTTCGAGCAGTAGGCATTGCAGTGCCCCGGGTTCATCCGTGCGTTGTTCCGGCAGGGTTTTCAGTAGCCAGGCTTGCTGCTGGTTGTCATGGACGCGGTAAAGCAGTGACTGGCGGCTGTGGCTGAGCTGGGAGTCAACGGTCCAGCCATCGATCACTTGACCGTTGCGCAGGGCTGTCGGCAACGGCCATTGCTGCAGTTGCGCCAGGGAGTCGCCGAGGTTGTTTGTGCCCAGCCGATCGATGCGCACCAGCAATGCACTGGCGTTGTCCTGGCTGCCGCTGAGATGGGCGGAGCTGACCAGGGTCTGCGCCGCATCCTGCAGGTCAATCTGTTCGCGCAATACTGCCCTGATCTGCGATTCACTCAGGCTGGCCCAGACACCATCGCTCAACAGGACAAAACACTCGCCGGCCCGCAGGTCGCCTTCCAGGTAGTCAACCTGCAGGTGCTGATCAAGACCCAGCGCGCGCTTGAGCACATGCTGCATGCCCGGTTGATCCCATACATGATCTTCGCTGATGCGTTGCAGTTGCCCGGCGGCCCAGCGATAGATCCGGCAGTCGCCGACATGCGCCAAGGTGAAGCGTCGGCCACGGAGTACCAGGGCGCTCAAGGTGGTCAGTAACGGCTGCCCGCCGCCGTTGACACGCAGCCAGCGGTTTTGCGCCAGCAGCAGGCGGTCCAGAGCCTGGGCCACACCCCAGGTTGGCGGTGTGGCGTAATAGTCCAGGGCCAGTGCTTGCAGGCTCGCCCGTGCCGCCAGGCCGCCATCGGCGCACTGGCTGACGCCGTCGGCCAAGGCAAATAGGTAGCCTTTACTGGCGGCCAGTTCCGGGTTCGGCGTGACCAGGCGCAATGCGTCCTGGTTCTCCTCTCGTGGCCCGGTAGCGCTGGCGTGGGCGAAACTTAGTTGCAGGCTCATGATCGGGTCTCAGACGCGTGCTGCAGTTACTGCAGCTGAGCCCCAGGTGGTGCGCCAGCGTTGTTTGACCCCATGCAGGCCGAACCAGGCCAGTACGCCAAGGCTGGCGAACAGCCACAGCCCTAATTGGTAATCACCACTGTGCTGCTTGATAGCGCCTAGGCCTGCGGCGAGCAGGAACCCACCGATACCGCCAGCCATGCCGATCAATCCGGTCATCACCCCGATCTCCTGGCGGAAGCGTTGCGGCACCAGTTGGAACACTGCGCCATTGCCTGCACCAAGCCCGAGCATGGCGCTGACGAATAAGGCCAAGGCGGCCACCGAGCTTGGCAGGTTGAAACCGACAGCGGCAATACAAATGGCCGCCACGGTGTACATCGCCAGCAAGGTACGGATGCCGCCAAAGCGATCAGCCAGCGCGCCACCCAAGGGGCGCATCAGGCTGCCCGCGAAGACGCAGGCGGCAGTGTAATAGCCGGCCGTGACCGGGCTCAGGCCGTACTGGTCGTTAAAGTAGCCGGGCAGGGCGCTGGCCAGCCCGATAAAGCCGCCAAAGGTGACGCTGTAGAAAAACATGAACCACCAACTGTCGCGGTCACCCAGGGCCTTGAGGTAATCAGCCATGGCCTTGGGTTTGGGCCGTTGCGGGGCATTGCGCGCCAGCAGGGCGAACAGTGCCAGGGTCAGGAGCAGCGGAATCACGGCGAAGCCGAAGACAGAGTTCCAGCCAAAACTGGCAGCCAGCACCGGTGCCAGCAGCGCGGCGAACACCGTACCGGAGTTGCCAGCGCCAGCAATGCCCATGGCCTTGCCTTGGTGCTGGGCCGGGTACCACTGCGAGGCCAGTGGCAGGGAGACAGCAAAGGAGGCGCCGGCGACGCCGAGGAAGACGCCGAGCAGCAGTGCCTGCTCATAACTGTGTATGCCCAGGTTCCAGGCGCAGAACAGAGCGATGATGACGATCACCTGGCCAATCAGGCCGGCGGTTTTCGGGGACAGGCGATCGACCAGGATGCCCATGACAAACCGCAGGATGGCGCCGGCCAGGATCGGCGTGGCGACCATCAGCCCGCGTTGCTGGGTGGTCAGGTGCAGATCGGCCGCGATCTGTACCGCCATTGGGCCGAGCAGGTACCAGACCATGAAGCTGAGGTCGAAATACAAAAAGGCAGCGAACAGCGTGGGGATATGCCCGGACTTCCAGAAACTCGTATTCATCGAACACCTCGTTGAACATTGCACTGCAGGTCGCGCCCTCAAGGGGCAGAAACGAAAAAGACGCCGCCTCCCGACCCGCTGTGGCGAGGGGGATGCGACGTCTTTGTCGTGAAGGGGCAACCGCCGTTGGCTACCAGTGCGATAGGTTGAGCAAGATGTGGGCCAGAGTGCGTTAGGCACTGTACGAAAAGCCTTGATACTCGGTGATGCTGCGTTGAAAACAGCCTCGGAATGCTCATTTACAACCCGTAAACTCCGCTTCCTCGGCTGTTTTCGCCTTGCCTGACCTTCGTCTCAAAACTTTTCATACAGAGCCTAGGGATGTGTTGGGGAATGCCGATAGATTTTTGTTGTGTTTGAGATCGAGCGCCGCGCGGGCGGCGCTCGATCTCAAACACAACAAAAACGCACCGACAAGCCCTACCCAAGCAAATCACTCATAGCAATGATCTGCTCAGCCACCTGCACCAATTTCTGTTGCTTGCTCATGGCCTGGCGACGCATCAGCGTATAAGCCTGCTCTTCATTACAGTCCTTCATTTTCATCAACAGCCCCTTGGCCAGCTCGATGCGTTTTCGCTCGGCCAATTGCTGATCACGGGCCTGCAGTTGCGCCTTGAGCGCCTGGTCGCTCTCGAAACGGACCATCGCCACATCGAGGATCGGCTGCAGTCGGGCGGCATGAATGCCTTCAACGATATAAGCGCTGACCCCCGCCTGGATCGCCTGGCGCATCACTGTCGGGTCATGCTCATCGGTAAACATGACAATGGGGCGCGGGCGGTCACGGCTGACCAGGATCACTTGCTCCATGACGTCACGGCCCGGTGATTCGGTATCAATCAGAACCACATCCGGGCGCACCGTTTCAACGCGTGTCGGCAGGTCGATGGTCAGCCCTGACTCATCAATAACCTCAAAACCCGCTTCAACCAGTGCGCACTTCAAGCGTCCGACCTTCTTTGCGGTATCGTCGATCAACAGGATTCGCAGCATAGTGGCGTCCCCTTGTCAGCGATGGGCGTGGGCAGCAGGCGTTTCGGCCAGCGCGTGCAAGGCAAAACTGTGGGCGTAGCCTGCAGGGTCGCTGCCATCCCAATAGCAGCCATCAATCAGCTGGCTGCGGCGCATGTTCTGTGCGTCGCACGGCACGCCGATGGCGCTTGCAGCGTCGCGGTACAGCGCCAGTTGCTGCACCTGGCGCGCTACTGTCAGGTAATCGGGATCTTCACGCAGCAGGCCCCAGCGGCGGAACTGGGTCATGAACCACATGCCGTCGGACAGGTAGGGCAGGTTGGCCCGGCCCTGGTCGTGCAGGCGCAAGCCGTGAGGGTCGTGCCAGTGATTACCCAGGCCGTCGTGGTAGTCGCCGAGCAGGCGTGGTTCGATGCTACTCAAGGGCGCATCAAGGTAGGCATTGCCGCTGAGCAACTGGGCTGTGCTGCGACGGTTTTCCGGGCTCTGTTCGATGAATCGGCTGGCGGCCAGGATCGCCTTGATCAACGCCCTGGCCGTATTGGGGTACTGTTCGACAAAGACGCGGGTGCAACCCAGGACTTTCTCCGGATGATCAGGCCAGACCGATTGGCTGGTGGCGAGTGTGAAGCCATGGCCCTGCGCGACGGCATCCGCGGACCAGGGTTCGCCGACACAAAAACCGTCGATGCGCCCGGCCTGCAGGTGAGCGAGCATTTGTGCGGGCGGCACCACCACGCTGTTGACGTCATGCAAGGGGTGGATGCCTTGGCTGGCGAGCCAGTAATACAACCACATGGCGTGAGTGCCCGTCGGAAAGGTCTGGGCAAAGGTCAGTTTTGTCCTGCTTTGGTGCACATAGCGCTCCAGCGCCTCGGGACGGGTCACGCCTTGACGCTGTAGCGCCGCCGACAGATGGATGCCTTGGGCGTTCTGGTTCAGGCCCATCAGCACCGCCATGTCAGTGGCACGGGTGCCGCCAATGCCCAGGTGCACGGCATAGATCAACCCGTACAGGCTATGGGCGGCGTCCAGTTCGCCGTTGACCAGTTTGTCGCGCAAGCCGGCCCAGGAGCTCTGGCGTTTGAGGTTCAGGCTCAGGCCGTAGGGCTGGGCAAAGCCTTGGGTCGCGGCAACCACCACCGAGGCGCAGTCGCTCAGGGCCATGAAACCGATGTCCAGGCTGTGCTTTTCCGGCGCATCGCTGCCGTTGACCCAGGCCAGAGGAGAGAAGGGAATGTCGTTAGTCACAGTGTCGCGCCTGTATCGAAGGTCAGGCCGGGCCGCTCGCGCGGCCGGTGTCTAGACACAACAAAGCAACGCATATGCCAAGGCGGCGCTGTCCCCCGGACGATGCCACCTATATAATCGCCCCCTCACTCACGTCGAGCTAAGCCCGCCCATGTATACCCTGGCCCGCCAGCTGCTGTTCAAGCTCTCCCCGGAGACTTCCCACGACCTGTCCCTGGACCTGATCGGCGCCGGTGGCCGCCTGGGTCTGAACGGCCTGTTGACCAAGGCCCCGGCCTCGTTGCCAGTCACCGTCATGGGCCTGGAGTTCGCCAACCCCGTGGGTCTGGCGGCCGGCCTGGACAAGAACGGTGCGGCCATTGATGGTTTTGCCCAGCTGGGGTTCGGCTTTGTCGAGATCGGCACCGTCACGCCGCGTCCGCAGCCGGGCAATCCCAAGCCACGCCTGTTTCGCCTGCCGCAAGCTGAAGCGATCATCAACCGCATGGGCTTCAACAACCTGGGTGTTGATCACTTGCTTACGCGGGTGCAGGCGGCGAAATACCGCGGCATCCTCGGCATCAACATCGGCAAGAACTTCGACACCCCGGTCGAGCGCGCGGTAGACGACTACCTGATCTGCCTCGACAAGGTCTACGACCAGGCCAGCTACATCACCGTCAACGTCAGCTCGCCGAACACCCCGGGCCTGCGCAGCCTGCAGTTTGGCGATTCGCTCAAGCAGTTGCTCGACGCCCTGGCCGAACGCCGTGGGCATCTGGCCGCACAGTACGGCAAGCATGTACCCCTGGCGATCAAGATCGCCCCAGACATGAACGATGAAGAAACAGCGCTGGTGGCCAGTGCCTTGACCGAATCGGGCATGGACGCGGTGATCGCCACCAACACCACCCTGGGCCGCGAAGGGGTCGAAGGCCTGCCGTATGGCGATGAGGCTGGTGGCTTGTCGGGGGCGCCGGTGCTGGAGAAGAGTACTCATATCGTCAAGGTGCTGTCTGGCGAGCTGAGCGGCAAGTTGCCGATCATCGCTGCAGGCGGAATCACCGAGGGCAAGCATGCCGCGCAAAAAATCGCTGCGGGCGCCAGCCTTGTGCAGATCTACTCGGGGTTCATCTACAAGGGGCCTGCGCTGATTCGCGAGGCTGTCGACGCTATCGCCGCCATGCCACGCTAACAGCGCGGGCATAAAAAAGGGCCCCTTGAAGGGGCCCCTGGGCCTTAGCCCGCCGCCCGGATGGGGCGCGCATGGTTAATCGAATTCAGATCCTCGTTCAGCCAACGGCGTGAAGTTCGTTGAGTCTATGAATACCCGCAGTGCCGGTCATACCGTCCCAGTTGTCGCCGCGTCCTTCGCGCCAGCCATTGATCCATGCCTGGCGTACAGACGGTAGAGTAAAGGGGCAAAGCTCGCGGGATTTGCCGGTGACCCCATATTGGTAGCCACGTGAAAATGCTCGTTCCAACGGATCACGCTTAAGTCTTCTCATAGGGTGTTGCCCTCACTTGTTGACTGTAATGTCCCGTCGGCCTCTAGGAGGCCGGGCAGAATCGTTCTGCCGGTTTGCGCTCGCTGCCGGCGTCGCGAGCGAAAGTGTTGCCCCGTTGCGGTGACAACCTGAGATGAGTTCTAACCAATGCACGACACAGTGTGAATGATCGTTTTGTCATAAGGACGTAACCTTTGTGAGGGTCACGTGATAAGTAAATATTTGCGTCGGAGCAGGTTCAGACGCAAAGCCCGCTATGATCAGGGTTTGATAAGAATTGAAGTCACTTGGCCATTGCTGGGTGATAATTTGTAACAAGGCAGCTAATACGACGAAGGGTCATTTTTCACCCTGTAAATCGTGAAATTTTCATTCTGCCCGGCAATCAAAGACTTTTTACCCTAGGTAAAAGGTCGGTTTTCCGGGTGGCCCGGCACTGATGCAGTGCCATTCGAGCGCTCGCTGGAAAGGCGTTCGATTAAACATCGGCAGGGCAATGCGCTTGCCCTCCACTTATTGCTCAAGGCACTGGATACCTCATGTCGGACCGTTTCGAACTCTACCTAACCTGCCCCAAAGGTCTTGAAGGCCTGCTCGCCGAAGAGGCCCGCGGCCTGGGCCTTGAAGAGGTGCGTGAACACACCTCGGCGATTCGCGGCTCGGCCGACATGGAAACAGCCTATCGGCTGTGCCTGTGGTCGCGTCTTGGCAACCGCGTGCTACTGGTGCTCAAACGCTTCAACATGAAGAACGCCGATGACCTCTATGATGGCGTGAACGAGGTCGAATGGCAGGATCACCTGGAGGCCAGTGGTTCGCTGGCCGTTGAATTCAGCGGTCATGGCTCGGGTATCGACAACACCCATTTTGGTGCCCTGAAGGTCAAGGACGCCATTGTCGACAAGCTGCGTACCCGTGATGGCGAGCGTCCCTCTGTAGACAAGCTCAACCCGGACTTGCGCGTCCACCTGCGCCTGGATCGTGGCGAAGCGATCCTGTCCCTGGACCTCTCTGGTCACAGCCTGCACCAGCGCGGCTATCGCTTGCAGCAGGGCGCTGCGCCGCTCAAGGAAAACCTGGCCGCCGCGGTGCTGATTCGTGCCGGCTGGCCGCGCATTGCCGCCGAAGGCGGGGCTCTGGCTGACCCGATGTGTGGTGTCGGGACCTTCCTGGTCGAAGCGGCAATGATTGCAGCCGACATCGCTCCCAACCTCAAGCGTGAACGCTGGGGTTTCAGCGCCTGGCTGGGCCACGTGCCAGCGCTGTGGCGCAAGCTGCATGATGAGGCGCAGGCGCGCGCGCAGGCCGGCCTTGCCCGTCCGCCGTTGTGGATTCGAGGTTACGAGGCCGATCCACGGCTGATTCAGCCGGGTCGCAATAACGTCGAGCGTGCGGGCTTGAGCGACTGGGTGAAAATCTATCAGGGTGAAGTGGGCAGTTTCGAGCCGCGCCCTGACCAGAACCAGAAAGGCCTGGTGATCTGTAACCCGCCCTATGGCGAGCGCCTGGGTGACGAAGCCAGCCTACTGTACCTCTACCAGAACCTCGGTGAGCGCCTGCGCCAATCCTGCTTGAACTGGGAGGCGGCGGTGTTTACCGGCGCGCCGGACCTGGGCAAGCGCATGGGTATTCGCAGCCACAAGCAGTACGCGTTCTGGAACGGTGCGCTGCCGTGCAAATTGCTGTTGATCAAGGTTCAGCCTGACCAGTTTGTGACCGGCGAGCGCCGTCAGCCTGAGCGTGATGCGCAGGGCAACGAAGACCAGCGTTCACCCGCGGCCATTGCCAGTGAGCCGGCGCGTTTGAGCGAAGGCGGGCAGATGTTCGCCAACCGTCTACAGAAAAACCTCAAGCAGTTAGGCAAATGGGCCAAGCGTGAGCAGGTCAGTTGCTACCGGCTGTATGACGCTGACATGCCTGAGTACGCCCTGGCCATCGACCTGTATCAGGACT
>RCUI01000363.1_pt1 | contig 16571 bp, 19 predicted proteins | sample 2166121 | NCBI WGS metagenome assembly RCUI01 (sample SAMN09932700, study PRJNA488358) | compost metagenome | feature: garden; material: soil; isolation source: compost soil in succinic acid-enriched culture | place: Germany: Experimental Botanical Garden Goettingen | collected 2016-01-27
GGGCTATACGTGTCGGCCGGTAAGCGCCTTACGTTAAGCCTGCAGCATGCCGATGGATATCAGGCGATTCTTAGAACAGGGTGTTGCTGCCCATTGTCCAGATTTCATCGATAGGGGGCGTTATTTTAAGCTGTTCCCGCTCTGTGGCCAGCTCCGCAACGTCGGCGCCCAAGACTTTTCACCATCAGAAAAAGGCCACACACCACATCCAGCCGTTCTACCTACGCTAAGTCGTTGCTCCAATTTGCGATGCACTTGGCATTGCGCCGCTTTTGCCAGCAGACCCTCCTGGAAATTCACCCGAGCTTGCCGACACTTATAGCAGAGGCTTTTTTTCTAGAGGAGTGTCAGCATGAAGACGACGTTACCTATAGCTAGTGTGGCCTTGCTCTTGAGCTTCTGCGCCGTGTGCCAGGCGTCGACGCCGATGGCTCAGGGGACGATCAGATTTACCGGCAGTATCGTCGAGTCGCCGTGCACGACATCCTCCCAGCTGAACGGTTGGCGAATGCAGGGGTGTTCGGCATCGGCGCGCGAGCCAGGCATTGAAGTGCGCCCGATCAATTCGCAGGCTGCGGTCAGGGCCTTGGATAATACATCGGTGCAGGTCAAGCGGGTTGCTGGCAGTGGGCACCCGGGCCGCTACTACGATCGGCAGTATGTGCTGGTCGATAACGCCGGTACGCCAGTCACCACTGGCACCTATGTGATTACCCTAACCTTGCCGTAACCCGCCTCAGGGCCGCTGGGTGCGGATAGGCAGTTCCACTTATGCCGCATTCGTTAGGGTGTCTGTGTTCTGGGCTAGCGTCACCCAGCGGCAAGGTCACGGTGAGATCTGTTAATATGCCAGCCTTCAACGCAAGGGCCAGGCTCCTGGCTCGTGCGCGTGGGTCGAAGCGAATCCCGATCCTCGACGTCATTCATCACCAATACGGTGATACCTAAGCGCTATGTTGGAACCGTGGGCGTCTCCCACCGTTTCAGGCCATTCATATTGAAGAAGGCACGGATCGTCCTCTGACGCCGCTTGCTTTACAGACTGAGTAGGGCCCTTCGCGGCCCTGCGCTTTATTTGGGAACATACGATGACAGCCGTGATCAACACACTCAATACCTACCTCTGGGAGTATGTCCTGATCTATGGCCTGCTGGCCGCAGGTATCTACTTCACTGTCCGCTTGGGCTTTATTCAGTTTCGCCATTTGCCCGAGTTCTTCCGCTCGGTGCTGCGTGCACCTGCCAACGACGCGTGCGGGATTACGCCGTTCCAGGCGTTGTGCACCAGCCTTGCCTCGCGGGTAGGTACCGGCAACCTCGCTGGCGTCGCCGTGGCCATTACCCTGGGTGGGCCGGGTGCGGTGTTCTGGATGTGGGTGGTGGCCTCGCTGGGCATGGCAACGGCCTATGCCGAAAGCACCCTGGCGCAGTTGTACAAGGTCCGCAATGACCAAGGTGAGTATCGCGGCGGCCCGGCGTTCTACATCGCCAGGGGGTTGAATGCACCCTGGGCGGCGGCCATTTTCTCGGTGTGCCTGATCATTGCCTTTGGCCTGGTGTTTGGTGCGGTCCAAGCCAACTCCATTGCCGATGCCACCCAAGGCGCGTTTGGTGTGCCCAAGCTGACCACCGGCGTGGTGGTGGCAGTGTTGGCTGGGCTGGTGATTTTTGGCGGCATCAAGAAAATTGCTCGCTTTGCCGAGCTTGTCGTGCCGTTCATGGCTGGCGCCTATCTGTTGGTGGCGATCTATGTGATCGTGACCAACCTGGGTGAAGTGCCAGGTGTGTTGATGCTGATCATCAAGAGTGCCTTCGGCCTGGAGTCAGCGGTCGGCGGTGTGGCCGGAGCCATGCTCAACGGCGTCAAGCGTGGTTTGTTCTCCAACGAGGCCGGTATGGGCTCGGCACCGAACATTGCGGCTGTGGCCACTCCCAACCCTCACCATCCGTCCTCGCAAGGTTTTGTGCAGGCACTGGGGGTCTTTATCGATACCCTGCTGATCTGCAGCGCCACAGCGATCATGATCCTGCTGTCGGGTGTGATTCCTGGGCCTGAAATGACCGGCACGCCGCTGACTCAAGCCGCCATGAACGTGCACATTGGTTCGGCCGGGCAGTACTTCATTGCCGTGGCGATTTTCTTCTTTGCCTTTACCTCCATCATCGGCAACTACACCTATGCCGAAAACGCCATGGTCTACCTGAAGCTGAACAGCCGCCTGGGGCTGACCGTGCTGCGTATCGCGGCCCTGTTGATGGTGGTCTGGGGCGCTTACGAAAGTGTTGGCACGGTGTTCGATGCCGCCGATGCGGCAATGGGATTGATGGCAACCATTAACCTGATCGCGATTTGCCTGTTGTCGGGTGTGGTGATCAAACTGACCCGCGACTACTTCGCGCAGCGGGCGGTGGGCACGCCGGAATTCAACGCCAAGGATTATCCGGAGCTGTCGGGCAAGATCGACGCTGGAATCTGGGGGGCTGCCGATGGCGGCGGTCAGCCACTTGAAGTGGTGAAAGACCGGTAATAGCCAGGCTCATCGCGAGGCAACAGGCCATAATGGTCCGACGTTCCAACCATCAGTCAGGGCCTCGCGATGATCGGATTCACCTTCCGCCAGCTGGAGTATTTCGTCGCTGCTGCCGAGCAGGGCAGTGTCAGTGCCGCCGCGCGGGCCAAGCATATCTCCCAGCCTTCAGTCTCCCTGGCCCTGTCGCAGTTGGAGTCGATCCTGGGTGAAAAGCTCTTTCATCGCCAGGTCAGTCGCGGCTTGGAGCTGACCCCGGGCGGACGCAAGCTGCTGGAGCGGGCGCGCGGTATTCTTGACATGGCAACGGCCATTACCGGGCCCGGTGAGCAACAAGCCGGGTTGCGCGGGGCGTTGAGCCTGATCTGTTTTCAGGATCTGGGGCCCTACTACGCGCCAAGGCTGTTGAGCGGGTTTCGCCAGCGTTATCCCGAGGTCAGTATCACCTTGTTCGAGGCCGATCTGGCCGAGGTCAATCGCAGGTTGGCTGATGGCAAGGCAGAGCTTGCGCTCACATACGATGTGGGGCTCGACTCACCCATCGTGAAGCATGTGCTGGCACAACTGGCGCCCTACGCACTGTTGCCGGCTGATCATCCTTTGGCATTACAGGACAAGGTATCGCTGGTCGATCTGGCCGCCGAATGCTTGATCCTGGAAGACATTTCCAGAACCCGGGAGTACTTTCTGTCGTTATTCTGGGCACACGACCTGCAACCTGCGGCGCTGCAATTGACGCAAACGTTCGAGATGCAGCGCGGGCTGGTGGCCCATGGTTATGGCGTGGCGCTGTCTTGCACGCGGCCAGTGAGTGATTGCAGTTATGACGGCAAGCCCTTGGCCTGCCGCCCCTTGCTTGAGACGGTGAGCCCGCAGCCGGTGGTGTTGGCCCAGTCCAGTGCCATGCGCCCCTCAGCGGCAGCGCAGGCGTTCCTGGACTGGGCAGCCCAGCAGTTTCCCGCTTAACTCAGCTGTTGGCCGACCCGGTTGCCACCACCAGTGGCTTGGATTGGCGCGCCACAAACAGCCAATAGCCCAGCGACAGCAACGCCAGCCAGCCGATGCCAACATACAGGGCCATGCGGGTGTCCGGGAACCAGGCCAGGACCCCAAAGATGAATAGCATGAACGCCGCCGCGCAGGCTGGGCCTACTGGCCACAGGGGGACCGGGAAGTGCAGTTTGGCGACCTCTTCGCTGCTCATGCTGCGGCGCATCACCATCTGTGACAGCAGGATCATCAGCCACACCCAAACGATCGAAAAAGTTACCACTGCGGCCAAGATCAGGAACAGGTTCTCTGGCGCCAGGTAGTTGAGCAACACCCCGAACAACAGCGCTGCACCCATGACCATTACGGTCATCCACGGCACGCCAAAGCGTGACAGGCGCGAGAAGCCTGTCGGCGCCTGACCGTTCTGGGCCATGCCGTACATCATGCGCCCGGCGGCGAAAATATCGCTGTTGATCGCCGACACCGCAGCAGAGATCACCACAATGTTCAGCAGGGTGGCGGCCGAGCCGATGCCCAGGCCACTGAAGATCTGTACGAAGGGGCTACCTTCGCTGCCGATGCGGGTCCAGGGGTAGATCGACATGAGGATGAACAGGGTGAACACGTAGAACAGCAGGATACGCAACGGCACCGAGTTGATGGCTTTGGGAATGACCCGCTGCGGATCCCGGGCTTCACCGGCGGTGATGCCGATCATTTCGACCCCGCCGAAGGCGAACATCACCACGGTGAAAGAGGCGATCATGCCGCTGACGCCGTTGGGGAAGAAGCCGCCGTGGCTCCACAGGTTACTGATGTTTGCCACCTGCTCGGCGGAGCCGCCCAGTTGGATGCCGAACATTAGCACCGCCGCACCGGCCAGGATCATCGACACAATCGCCGTGACCTTGAGCAGTGACAGCCAGAACTCCAGCTCGCCGAACACTTTGACGCTGCACAGGTTCAAGGCGCCGATGAAGAACACGATGCCCAGCACCCAGATCCAGCGCGGTGTCTCCGGAAACCAGAAACTCATGTAGACACCGAAGGCGGTGACGTCCGCCAGGCACACCACCAGCATGGAGAACGCATAGCTCCAACCGGTCAGGAAGCCCGGGAAGCGCCCAAGGTACTGGCTGGCGTACAGGCCAAAAGAGCCGGAGACAGGGTTGCGCACGGCCATCTCGCCCAGGGCGCGCATCATCATGTAGATGGCCGCGCCGCCAATCAGGTAGGCCAGTAGCACAGAGGGTCCGGCCAGTTTGATAGCCGAGGCCGAGCCATAGAACAGCCCGGTTCCAATGGCTGAACCGAGGGCCATGAAACGGATATGGCGGGTGCTCAGACCTCGCCGCAAGGCGGTGTTGTTGTCGTTCATCCCAGGTAACTCCTCATTGTTCTTATTGTTCAGTGGCAAAGCGCCGAAGGAGACAGGCAGGGCTATTAACCGGCCAATTGACGGGCCTGACAATAAGCCGGGTCATACAGAATGCTGATAGTGGCGAATAGGCAAAGTGTCGTTTACCGGCAGCGGGCTGGCGTCCAATACTTTTGGGCATTACAACAAGAGAGGACTGCCCCCGATGAAAGCCGATATCGAACAATTCCAACGTGACGGTGCCATCGTCTTACGTGGCGTATTTCGTGACTGGATCGAGCGCTTGCGTGAAGGCTTCGAACAGAACCTGGCGGCCCCCAGCGCTTTTGCCATCGAGAACGTTGGCAGTGGCGAGGGCGGGCGCTTCTTCGAGGACTACTGCAACTGGCAGCGTATTCCCACGTTCACGGACTTTGTGCTCAATTCACCGGCGGCGGGTATTGCCGGGAGCTTGATGCAGTCCCAGCACGTGCAGGTATTCCATGACCATATTCTGGTCAAAGAACCCGGAACGTCCAAGCCAACGCCCTGGCACCAGGACCTGCCGTACTACTGCGTGGACGGACAGCAAACGGCCAGCTACTGGATTCCCCTTGACCCGGTGACCTGTCACAACACGTTGAGCGTGGTGTTGGGTTCCCATCGCTGGCCTAAACCTGTGCGCCCCAAAAGCTGGGCCAACAACAAGGATTTCTATGGCGCAACCGATTCTGAGTCCGGCGAAAGCGTGTTCATGGACATGCCGGATGTGGAAAACGGTGAGTACCACATTCTCTCCCCCGAACTTGAGCCGGGCGATGCCGTGGTTTTCGATTTTCGCACCGTGCATGGCGCTGCTGGCAACACCGGGAGCAACCGCCGGCGGGCCTTCTCGACACGCTTTATGGGTGATGATGTGCGCTACGTGCAGCGACCGGGGCGCACTTCGCCGCCGTTTCCGGGCATTGACCTGAAGGCTGGCGATCGCATGCGCGAAGACTGGTTCCCAGTGGTTTGGTCACGCACTTGATATCGGTAATGGGACAAACAAAAGCCCCGCAGCAAGCTGCGGGGCTTTTTTATTCTGGGGGACTTTAGGGGTTCACATGGGCGACGATCTCGTCCTTGATCAGCAGGCGTTTTTTTCTCAGGTTGGTGATTTGCTCGTCGGTGGCGCTGCTGCTTTCTGCTTTAAGCACCTCAGCGTCGATGGCGTTGTATTTTTCGTGCAAGTCGCTGAGTCGCGAGTCGGTCTTCTTCTTGGCGTCGAACGCGTCCCTGGTCATGTTCAAGTCTGCGAGTAGATCGTGCTTGACCGGCATTTCTTCACCTCTCTGGGGGTTGGGGTGGAAGTCATGAACTATGAGGATAGTCGTCTTTGCCAGGTTTCGGGGCTGAGGTAGTCTGTTGCAACATTTGCCCCCAAGGATCCGCGAAATGCCTCATCTTCATGTTGAATACAGCGACAACCTCAAGGATCTGAACGCCGACCGCTTGTTGCTGCGCCTGAACCATGCTTTGGTGGGCAGCGGCCAGTTCGCTGATGAGCTGGACATCAAGAGCCGTGCCGTAGCCCTGGCCACTTACCGAGTGGGCGTTGCCCTGAACGAACGGGCCTTTGCCCATGTCAAGCTGGCGATCCTTAGCGGGCGTTCCCCGGAGGTTAAACAACAGCTGTCGGCAAGCCTGCTTGAGGTGCTCAAAGAAGCGATTCCGAGTGCGCCGGGGGTGGATATCCAGTTGTGTGTCGAGGTGCTCGATATTGATCGTGACTCTTATACCAAGCTTCGTTTGCCAGGTTAATGCCAGTTGGCACAACTAATGTGAAAAAAATGTAATGAATAAATAGACGTCGGCCCACTAAATATTGGCGTCTTTTTCACAAAAAATTTATGCGCTTCTAATTACCGTTTGCAAGGTCTAAAGGCAGTGTCGCAATGACACTCTTATCAGTAAATGACCAAGCGGGCATCATGTTCAAGATCAAACCACTGCGAGCCGAATGGGTTACGTTGTTTGCCAGTCTGTACCTGCTGTTCGCCTTCAACTCGGTACTCTGGGAACATTTGTCCAGCGTTGTCGAACCGGGTCTTTCGGGGCTGTTCCTGCGTTTGGCGTTTGCTGTTCTGATCGTCTGTGCGTTCAACCTGGTCTTGACCTTCGTGACCTTCAAGGGGTTGTTGAAACCGGTACTTGTTGTTCTGTTCATGGTCGGCGCTGGTGCGGCGTACTTCATGAACCAATATGGTGTATTGATTGATGTTGGCATGGTGCGCAACACGGCGGAAACCAATACGGCAGAAGTGTTTGATCTGCTTTCGTTGAAACTTGGTTTTTATATGGTGTTGCTGGGTGCGCTACCTTCCCTGTTGCTTTATTACACGCCGATAACTTATCGGGTTTGGTATCGCGAATTGTTTGGCAAGTTCATTACCAGTGTTATCTGTGTCGCCTTGCTCGGCATGGTGGCGTTGCTCAACTACCAGGGGCTGGCCTCATTGTTTCGCAATCATCATGAAATCCGCCTGATGCTGGTGCCCAGCAATGTGGTCGGCGCCTCTATTCGTTACGTCGGCGAGCAGATTGGCACGGCGGCCCAGCCCTTTGCCAAGGTGGGAGAAGACGCCCAGCGTGATCCAGCCTGGCAACAGCATGCACGCAAGTCGCTGACGGTGCTGGTAGTGGGGGAGAGCGCCCGGGCGCAGAACTTTGGGCTGTTGGGCTACAGCCGCGATACCACGCCGCAACTGAGCAAGGAGGCGGGGTTGATTGCCTTCAGTGATGTGCACTCCTGCGGAACTGAAACGGCCGTGTCGGTGCCTTGCATGTTCTCGAATCTGACTCGTAAGGATTATCAGGCCAGCACCGCCAAGCGCCAGGAGGGTGTGCTGGATGTACTACAGCGTGCCGGCTTGAGTGTCCGTTGGCGTGACAACCAGTCAGGCTGCAAGGGCACGTGCGACAGGGTGCAGTACGAAGATGTCAGCAATGGCAAAGACCCGACGCTGTGTACTGATAGCGAATGCCATGACGAGGTTCTCCTGCAAGGCCTGGGCGCGATGATTGACAACCTGCAGCAAGACACCGTGCTGGTCCTGCACCAGATGGGTAGTCATGGGCCGGAGTACTTCAAGCGCTACCCGGTGGCGTTCGAACGCTTCATGCCGGTGTGCCTGAGTAACGCGTTGAACCAGTGCAGCGAACAAAGCATCATCAATGCGTATGACAATACGCTGGTCTATACCGATCATGTGCTGGCGTCGTTGATTGATATCCTGCGCAGCAAACAAGACAAAGTCGACACTGCCATGCTTTACCTGTCTGACCATGGTGAGTCGTTGGGCGAGTACAACTTGTTCCTGCATGGTACGCCTTATGTGTTGGCGCCAGAGCAACAGAAGCACGTGCCGATGCTGGCCTGGTTCTCCGACAGTTATCGCCAGGATTTTGCGGTTGATACCGACTGCCTGAACCAGATGCGTAACGCGCCGTTGAGTCAGGACAATCTGTTCCACTCCATGCTTGGCCTGTTGCAGGTGCGCACTGCGGTCTACAAGCCACAACTGGACATGTTCGCCAGTTGCCGCCCGGTACTGGCTCAACATTGAAACAACGCTCAGGCCAGGCAGGGATAGCGGTCGAGCGGTTTCCCGGCAATGGCCTGCGACGTATATACTGCGCGCCATTGTTTGTGGGAGAGCCTTGTGGCCATCGAAATACACTGGATTTGCGACGACAGCAGTCTGGCTGAACACTGCCAGCAGTGGCGCCAGCTGCCCTTCGTGGCCGTCGACACCGAGTTCATGCGGGTTGATACCTTTTATCCGATTGCCGGGCTGATCCAGGTTGGCGATGGGGCGCGTGCCTACCTCATCGATCCCTTGCGGGTCAGCAACTGGCAGCCGCTGGCCGAGCTGCTCGAAGACACCCAGGTGATCAAGGTGCTGCATGCCTGCAGCGAAGACCTCGAAGTGCTCTCGCGCCTGACGGGCAGCCTGCCAGCGCCGCTGTTCGATACCCAGCTGGCCGCCGGTTACCTGAACCTGGGTTTCTCCATGGGCTATTCGCGTCTGGTCCAGGAAGTGCTCGGCATCGAGCTGCCCAAGGGCGAGACCCGCTCTGACTGGCTGCAACGTCCGTTGTCGGAGACTCAAGTCAGCTATGCCGCCGAAGATGCGGTGCACCTGGCCGAACTCTACGAGCGCCTGCGCCCGCAACTGTCGGATGATAAGAATGCCTGGGTGTTGGAAGATGGTGCCGAACTGGTAGCCCAGTTGCGCCGTGAAATCGACCCTTACGAGTTGTACCGCGACGCCAAACTGGCCTGGAAACTTTCCCGGGCTCAGTTGGCGGTGCTGCGTGAACTGTGCGCCTGGCGCGAGCGTGAAGCGCGCGCCCGTGACCTGCCGCGTAATCGCATCCTGCGCGAGAATGCCCTGTGGCCGATAGCCAAGACCCAGCCGCAGACGCTTGCGGCGCTGGCTAAGATCGAAGACATGCATCCGCGCACCATCCGTCAGGACGGTGAGTTCCTGCTTGAGCTGATCAAGCAGGCCGCCAGCCTGCCGGCGGCGCAATGGCCGCCGGCCGTGCCCGAGCCATTGCCAATCGAGGCGTCGGCGCTGCTCAAGCAGTTGCGTGCCATCGGCCAGGCCGAGGCCGAGCGCCTGAACATCGCCCCGGAGCTGATGTTGCGCAAGAAAATCCTCGAGTTGCTGCTCAAGAGCGGCTACCCCGCCGGACCTTATCAACTTCCCGATGCGTTGCGCGGCTGGCGCCGTGAGCGCATGGGGCAAGCGCTGCTCGATTGCCTGGCCAGCGCTGGAGAACCGCAATGAAACGCATCTGCTCGATCTACAAGAGCCCACGCAAGAACGAAATGTACCTTTACGTACTCAAGGCCGACGGCCTGGAGCGCGTTCCTGAGGCGCTGCTGCCTTTCTTCGGCAAGCCGGTACATGCTTTTGACTTGGTCCTCACCCCGGAGCGTCAGTTGGCCCGCGAAGACATCGCCAAGGTCCTGGAAAACCTCGAGCAGCAGGGGTATCACCTGCAGATGCCGCCGGTCGAGGATGAGTACATCGAGCACCTGCCCGAAGAGCTGTTGCGTCGCAACGACCCGGTATAAGTCAAGGTTGTAAGAACATGCGTGTTTTGATCGCGGAACAGGATCATGCCCTCTACGCTCGCCTGCTACGCGAGGCTGTACCGGCGCTTGAAGTCCTGACTAGCGGCGACTCGGCGGTATTGGCCGAGCAAGCTGCTCAATGTCCAGTATGGCTAGGTCAGCCTGACCTGCTTGCAACCTTATTGCGCCAGGGGCACCAGCCGCAGTGGTTGCAATCGACCTGGGCGGGTATCACGCCACTGCTGGCAGACGGCCTGCAGCGTGACTATCGCCTGACCCGTGCGGTTGGCATCTTCGGCCAGGTGATGGCCGAATACGTCCTGACCTACCTGCTGGGGCACGAACGGGAAGTGATGGCGCGCCTGGTCAGCCAGGTTGAGCGCAAGTGGGATGACCGCCCCGGGCGCAGCCTGGAAGGGCGCCGGGTGTTGATCGTCGGCACAGGTGATATTGGTCAGCGGGTTGCTGAGTTCCTCCTGCCGTTTGGCGTCAAACTCTACGGTATCGCCAGTCAGGCCCGTGAACAGGCCCCCTTCATCGAAGTGGCGGCCATGAGTGAACTGGGGCGTCTGGTCGGCGATGTCGATTACGTGGTCAATTTGCTCCCGGATACCCCGGCTACCCACGATCTGTACGATGCTGCGCTGTTTGCCCGGTTCAATCCCGATGCGCTGTTCATCAATGCCGGGCGTGGCGTGGCGGTGGTTGATGGTGATCTGGTTGAGGCGTTGAAGCTCGGGCATCTGGCAGGGGCGGTGATCGATGTCTGCCGCCAGGAGCCGCTGCCGGCCCGTCATCCGTTCTGGACCGCCTGGGGTTTGCTGTTGACCGGGCATAGTTCGGCACCGACTTCGCCTGCGGCGATGGTGCGCTTGTTTGTCGAGAATCTGCGGGCGTATCAGGTGGGTGAAGCGTTGCGCGGGGAAGTGGATTTCCAGCGCGGCTATTGAATCGGGTAGCCGCTGCCGCCAGGCTGCGATCGGTCGTGAAACGGCCGTAAAACCTGCCCCCCAGGCCCAATGAGGCGTCTGGGGGGGGCGACTGCTTCGCAGTCGATCACAGCCTCGTGCCTCGGCAGCGGCTACAGCGTGAAATCACCCTCAGCCGCCAGTTCGCTCAGCGAACGGCGCGGGCTAGGTTCTTCACGGGCCTGCAGCGCTTGAGCCAGGCTGGCCTTGTCGCCCAGCTTGCCAATCGCCACTACCGCATGCAGTGCGTAGCCTTCAGGAATCTTCAGCTCTTTGCGGGTCAGTTCCTGGTCGAAACCGGCCATGCCATGGGTGTGCCAACCGCTGAGGCTCGCTTGCAGGGCCAGGTGCCCCCAGGCAGAACCGGTGTCGAAGGTGTGCCACAAGGCAGGTTTCTCTTCGCTGCTGCCGGGCGCGGCGAAGGTGGTCTTGGAGATGACGATTACCAGCGCGGCGGCATGTTGCGCCCAGCTGCGGTTGAATTCATTGAGCAGGCCCAGATAGCGCTGCCAGTTCGGCGTGTCGCGGCGGGCATAAAGAAAGCGCCATGGCTGCGAGTTGTAAGCCGAAGGGGCCCAGCGTGCGGCTTCAAGGAAGCTCAGCAAGGTGGCTTCGCTGATCGGCTCATTAGTGAAGGCGCGTGGCGACCAGCGCTTGATGAATTGTTCGTCAATGGCATGTTCGGCAACGCGAAGATTTGCACTCATGGTGAGTTCCTGAAAGGTGAAGAGGGACCGCCGGTAAAGCTACTGTGTCGTACTGACACTGACAAGCGGTCTGGTATTGGTCCAAGACTCGCCCTAGACTGGCGCCGCCGCCCTGCGGCACCTCTTTTGAACAGGACACCCGTTACATGATTGCCAGTGCCGACGCTTTCTGGAAGCGTAAAACCCTCGAACAGCTCGACCACCAGGAATGGGAGTCGCTGTGTGACGGCTGTGGCCTGTGCTGCCTGCAAAAGCTTGAAGACGAAGACGACAACAGCGTCTATTACACGCGTATCGCTTGCAAGCTGCTGGATTTGAACACCTGTCAGTGCAGCGACTACCCGAACCGGCTCAAGTGGGTGCCCGATTGCATTCAACTGACGCCGGGCAAGGCTGACCAGTTCAAATGGTTGCCGACCACCTGCGGTTACCGTCTGGTCAGCGAGGGCAAGGATCTGCCCAGCTGGCACCATCTGGTCTGTGGTGACCGCGAGCAGGTGCATAAACAGCGTATTTCCCAGTCCGGGCGCATGTTGAGCGAAAACAGCGTGGACGAAGACGACTGGGAAGATTATCTGATTTTCCGCGCTGGCTGAGCCGTCCAGGCTTGCCGGGTATCGCGTTAAAGGAACAAGGAGTTTCTGCATGCGTGTGCGTTGCCATTGGCTGTTGGCCCTGGGCCTGTTAGCCAGTTCGCCGGCCTGGGCGAAGAAGGTCAATCTGGATTATCACGTCCACTTCTTGCCGCACAGCGAGCAAGCCGAGGTGCAACTGACCCTGGCCGAAGGAGCTGCGGTGCGCAGCCTGGATTTTGACTTGGGCAAGGAAGGCGCCTACAGCGACTTCAAGGCTGACGGCCACTGGCAGATGCAAGGCGATGGCTTGCGCGGGCGCTGGCAGCCGGCTCCCGGCAAGAGCCAACTGACGTACCGCGTACGCCTGGCCCATCGCCTGAGCAATGGCAGCTATGAATCACGCGTGACCCCTGATTGGGCGCTGTTTCGCGGTGACGACCTGGTCCCGCCGGCGCGCCTTGATCAGCAAGATGGCACTGAGCTGGTAGCGCGCCTGAGTTTCGAGCTGCCTAAAGGCTGGAAAAGTGTCGAAACGCCCTGGCCGCGAATTGGCAAGCAGCGCTTTCGCATCGACAACGTCTCGCGTTTGTTCGACCGCCCCACCGGCTGGATGATTGCCGGCACCATCGGCACCCGGCGTGCGCGCCTTGGCGAGACCGAAGTCAGTGTCGCCGCGCCCCTGGGCCAGGGCATGCGCCGCATGGATAACCTGACTTTGCTGACCTTCGTCTGGCCGCAGCTGCAGGCGGTGTTCCCGCGCAATCCGGCAAAGCTACTTCTGGTCGGTGCACGAGAGCAGCTCTGGCGCGGCACTCGCGCTGGGCACAACTCAATCTACCTGCACAGTAGCCGGCCGTTGGTCAGTGAAAACGGCTCAAGTCCGTTGCTGCGTGAGCTGGTGCAGGTCTTTGCCCAGGTCAATGACCGTGAGGCCAGTGACTGGATTGGTGAAAGCATCAATGAATATTACGCCATCGAGTTGCTGCGCCGCGCGGGCGGTATTACCGAAGAGCGTTATCAGGCCTTGCAGACCGGGCTTGAGCAACGCAGCGCCAAGGTCACCAGTCTGCGCGGCGAGCAGGTTGACAATGCAGTGATCGCACGTGGTGTGCTGCTGTTGCAGGCCTTGGATCGGGAGATCCGCCTGCACACCCACAATCAGCGTTCACTCGATGACGTCAGCCGCGCACTCATGCGCCTGAATGGCGTCAGCACCGCCGAGTTCATTCAACTCAGCGAACGGGTGCTGGGCCGTGAATCCGAGGTGCTGGCGAGCACATTGCTGCGTTAAGGGGTCGGGTTCTTCAGTGAGTCGTTGCCAGTGACTGTGGCGCTGCGGGTGGCGGCGTCGGCACTGGCCCTGAGTGCTTGCAGCTCTGCGCCGTTGCGCTCTAGGGTCGAGCGCAACTGGTCGAGGTCACTGCGGCCACGCTCCAGCAGGCTTTTCAGTGAACTGTGGCCGGTGATGCCACGCGCCAGGGCGACACCGCCGATGGCCACTTGAATCAGCCCGAACAGCCCGCCACGGCGCATGCCCTTGCTGACCATAATCACCCCACCGGCCACGGACGTGGCGCGTTCCCAGCCTTGTACGTTGTGCTCGGGCTTGTCTTGCAGGGCAGGGATTAACGTCTTGTTTGCGGACATGGTCATTCTCCAGTGGGGGCGATGATATCCAGCAGACCACCGCAGGCGCGGGACTGTTCCTTCGGATTACTTGAATTTCGGCCCGGAGCGGGTGTTCAAACCCTTGGCCAAGCGGTCGTAGAGCACCACGTTGACCGTGGCGGCGAGGTTCATGCAACCGTTGGTCGGGATGTAGATGGTCTCTTCGCACCAGGCCCGCACGCTTGGGTCCAGAGAGCCGTCTTCCGGGCCGAAGATGTAGATGGCACGGTCAGGGTGAGTGTACTCGGGCAATGGCCGGGCACCGTCGATCAGTTCAACCGCTACGGGCGTGCAGCCCAGGGGGATGATCTTCTGCAGGTCATCGATGCCGATCAGCGGAATGTCGTAATGCACCCGCTTGGTGTCGGTGACGAAGTCACGGGCGCGCTCATAGCGCTTGCCGGTGTAGAACACCGAGTTGACGCCGTAGCAACCCGCCGCGCGCATCACTGAACCGACGTTCTCCGCTGACTTGGGGTTGAACAGACCAATGCAGCTGTACCGTTTGTTCGCCACGTGCCGGGGCCCTTCGCAAAAAAGAACGCGATTATACGGGCTTGCCGGCGGCTGTGGGGCAGGGGATTTGGCTTAGTCTTTTTTCAGCAGACCGGCCAGCCCGGCGAACGGGTTGTGGGTGGCCTTGGCGATGGTCGGGCTGCTGGTGGAGCCTTCGCTGAAGTACTGCTGGTCGGTGTAGCGGGCGTGCTCGTTGTCGTGGCAATACAGGCACAGCAGCTCCCAGTTGGAACCGTCCTGGGGGTTGTTGTCGTGGTTGTGGTCACGGTGGTGCACGGTCAGCTCACTCAGGCGCTTGCCGGCGAACTCGCGGGCGCAACGGCCGCAGACGTGCGGGTACATACGCAGGGCTTTGTCGCGATAGCCCATCTCCTTGTCGCGCTTGGCGTCGGCGAGGATACGGTCAAGCCGTGCGGTGGCGGAGGCGGAGGATGGCGAACTCATGGGATTACCTTTTCTCGGGCTTGTTACGGTTATGCCTTGAAGTTTAGCCTGATGACGGGCCATTCGGACAGGCAAACCGCTACGCTTGGGAGTAGCCTGTGAGAAGGTGTTTCAAGGAGTTTGCTCATGCGCTGCCTGACTATTGCCTTGCTGATCCTTGCCAGTGTGCAAACCACTCAGGCCGCCGACCTGCAACCGCGGCCGATAGCACCGGTGCCGGGCGCACCGGGTACGGCGACGCCAACGCCTTACCCACAAATCACCCCCAGTACCCCACCGCGGGCCGGTGATGCGCGGCCGGGCTCGCCGCTGCTGCCGTCCATGCCGGTGCCCATGCCGCCCAGGGACCAACCCTTGCCGGGGCTCACACCCGAGGAGGGCAAGGGCGGGATGAAAGCGGACTAGACCTGGGCCAGGCGCTGACCGTCTTGCATGCGCAAACGTCGTGACAGCGCCACGGCCAGGGCGCGGATGATCTTGGCGGCGACCTTTGGGGCGTCGTTGATCATCTTTTCCAGTGAATCCTTGCCCAGGCTCAGCAGTTGGCAGTCGCTGGCGGCCACGCAGCTGGCCGAGCGACGCTCGCCATCGAGCACGGCCATTTCGCCAAAGGCACGGCCTTTGCGTAGGGTGGCGATTTCCACCTGGCGCTGTTCGCTGTCGGTTTTGCGCACCGAGACCACACCGTGGTGGATGATGCACATGAAGGTGCCCGCATCGCCTTCCGCGAAGATTTCTTCGCCAGTGCTCAAGGTGGCAATGCTGAAGTAGCCGGCGGCATGCTGGAAGTCGCCGGGCTGCAGTTGGTCGAACAGCCCGCAGTCCATGAGCATGTCGCGGATTTCGTTGTTCAGATGAGTCGGTTCAGGCATTTACGGTCGTTTCTTGTTGAATTGAGGTCCCAGCCTTTAATCGTGGGAGCGGATTGATACGCTCCCACAAAAGGTTTCGTAGTCCTGTGTTCGCGATCAGACAACAAAAAATCCGATTTACACCACGCCCAGCACGTTAAATACAAAGGCATATTCCAGCGCCACATCGCGCAGCCCTTGATAGCGCCCGCTCATGCCGCCGTGGCCGGCATCCATTTCGGTCTTGAGCAGTAACAGGTTGTCGTCAGTCTTGGTCACCCGCAGCTTGGCCACCCACTTGGCCGCTTCCCAATACTGCACGCGGCTGTCGTTGTAACCGGCGACCACCAGCAAGGCCGGGTAGGCCTGGGCCTTGACGTTCTCGTAGGGCGCGTAGGCCTTGATCCGCTCATACACCTCAGGCTCTTGCGGATTGCCCCATTCGTCATACTCGGTGATGGTCAACGGCAGCTCCGGATCGAGCATGGTGTTGAGCACATCGACGAACGGCACCTCGGCAATCGCCGCTTTGAACAGCTCCGGGCGCTGGTTGAGCACCGCGCCGATGAGCAGGCCGCCCGCGCTGCCGCCACTGATAGCCAGCTGATCAGCACCGGTGACACCTTGAGCGATCAGGTGCTCGGCGCAGGCAATGAAATCGCTGAAGGTATTGTGTTTGTGTTCCTGTTTGCCTGCCCGGTACCAGGCTTCACCCAGCTCACCGCCACCACGCACATGCGCAATGGCGAAGGCCACGCCACGATCGAGCAGGCTCAGGCGGGCATGCGAGAACCACGGGTCGAGGCTTTCGCCATAAGCGCCGTAGCCATACAGGT
>RCUI01000366.1_pt1 | contig 16405 bp, 15 predicted proteins | sample 2166121 | NCBI WGS metagenome assembly RCUI01 (sample SAMN09932700, study PRJNA488358) | compost metagenome | feature: garden; material: soil; isolation source: compost soil in succinic acid-enriched culture | place: Germany: Experimental Botanical Garden Goettingen | collected 2016-01-27
GCTTCATCAAGCTGACCGACATGGCGCCGCTGGCGGTGGCCTACGAGCGGGGCTACTTCGAGGACGAGGGGCTCTACGTGACCCTGGAAGCCCAGGCGAACTGGAAGATACTGCTGGATCGGGTGATAGACGGCGAGCTGGACGGCGCCCAGATGCTGGCGGGCCAGCCCCTGGCGGCCCACATCGGCATTGGCACCCAGGCCGAGCTGGTGACGGCTTTTGCCATGGATCTCAACGGCAACGCCATCACGGTGGCCAACAGCGTCTGGGCCGCCATGGCGCCCCAGCTGCCCAAGGCGAAGGCGGGCCTGGTGCCGCCGCCGGTGAGCGCCGCGGCCCTCAAGCCCGTGGTGGCCGAGTACCGTCAGGGGGGCAAGCCGTTCAACATGGGGATGGTGTTCCCCGTCTCCCCCCACAACTACGAGCTCAGGTACTGGCTGGCGGCGGGCGGCCTGCATCCCGGCTTCTACGCGCCCAAGCTGGGCGACAACTCGGGCCAGCGTCAGGCTGACGTGCTGCTGTCGGTGACGCCGCCGCCCCAGATGCCCGCCACCCTGGAGGCGGGCACCATAGCCGGCTACAGCGTGGGGGAGCCCTGGAACCAGCAGGCGGTCGCCAGGGGCATAGGGGTGCCCGTCATCACCGACCTTGAGATCTGGCGCAACAACCCGGAGAAGGTGTTCGGCGTCACCCGGGAGTGGGCAGAGCGCCACCCCAACACCCATGTCCGGCTGGTGAAGGCGCTGCTGCGGGCGGCCTGGTGGCTGGATGCGGAGCAAAACGGCAACAGGCGCGAGGCGGCCAGGATGCTGGCCAAACCCGAGTACGTGGGGGCCGACGAGCAGGTGATCGCCAGCTCCATGACCGGCACCTTCGAGTATGCCAAGGGGGACAAGCGGCAGCTGCCTGACTTCAACGTCTTCTTCCGCCACCACGCCACCTATCCCTACTACTCGGACGCCATCTGGTATCTGACCCAGATGCGGCGCTGGGGCCAGATCCCCGAGGCCAAGCCGGACGCCTGGTTCGAGCAGGTGGCCAAGGCCGTCTACCAGCCGGGCGTCTATCGCCAGGCCGCCGAGGCGCTGATCGCCGAGGGCAAGCTCAAGGCCACCGACTTCCCGGATTTTGCCAGCGAGCAGGGCTATCGCGGCCCCCAGGATGGCTTCATCGACGGCTTGCTCTACGACGGCCGCCACCCCAACGCCTATCTGCAGCAGTTTGCTATCGGCCTCAAGGGCGATGAGCGAGTGCAATGAGCAAGGAAAACCCGATGAAACGACACAAGTGGCTATCCATCCATTGGAAAGCCGTCAACTGGAAAGTCATGGTGCAGCCCCTGCTGGGCGTGCTGCTCTTCCTCGGCCTCTGGCAGTGGGGGGCTAGCCAGGTGCAGACCAGTCTGGGCACCCTGCCTGGGCCAGTGGCCACCGCCAGCCAGCTCTGGTCGCTGGGTCAGGATCACCTGGCCGAGCGGGACAAGGCGGCGGCCTTCCTCGAGCGCCAGCAGGCGCGCAATGCGGCAAGGCTGGCGGCGGATCCGGCGGCCGAGGTGAAGCTGCGCCCCTACACAGGGCGTCCCACCTTCTTCGATCAGATCGCCACCAGCCTGCTCACAGTGTTGTGCGGCTTTGGGCTGGCGACCCTGATCGCCATCCCGTGCGGGGTGCTGCTCGGCATGAATCAGGGGCTCTATCGCGCTGCCAACCCGGTGATCCAGCTGCTCAAGCCGGTGTCCCCCCTGGCCTGGCTGCCCCTCATCACGCTGGTGGTAAGCGCCCTCTACGCCAACCCCAGCCCCTGGCTCGCCAAGTCCTTCCTCACCTCGGCCCTGACGGTGACCCTCTGCTCCCTCTGGCCGACCCTGATCAACACGGCGGTGGGGGTGGCGGGGCTGGACAGGGATCTGCACAACGTCAGCCGGGTGCTGCGGCTCTCCTTTGTGACCCATGTGCGGCGCATAGTGCTGCCCGGCGCCCTGCCCATGATCTTCACCGGGTTGCGGCTCTCCCTTGGGGTGGCCTGGATGGTGCTGATCGCGGCGGAGATGCTGGCCCAGAACCCGGGGCTCGGCAAGTTCGTGTGGGACGAGTTCCAGAGCGGCGGCTCGGCCTCCCTGGCCCGCATCATGGTGGCGGTGATCACCATAGGCCTCATCGGCTGCGCCCTGGACAGGGGCATGCTGGCCCTGCAGCAGTGGTTGTCCTGGGACAAGCGCCAGGTGTTGCGCTAGGGCAACCAAGGCAGCACAGGCCCTGCAGCAGTGGCCAGGTGCTGCGTTAATCACATTCCTATTCAGGCAGGAGAAGAGCCAATGAAGAGTTATCTGGAGATAAGCGACGTCGGCATCTCGTTCGAGACGGAGCAGGGCAGCTTCGAGGCCCTCAGCCGGGTCAACCTGCGCATCGAGAAGGGGGAGTTCGTCTCCCTCATCGGTCACTCGGGTTGCGGCAAGAGCACGGTGCTCAACCTGGTGGCCGGGCTGCTGGAGCCGACCCTGGGGGGCATCATACTCGATGGCCGCGAGGTGGCGGGCCCCGGGCCCGAGCGGGCCATGGTGTTCCAGAACCACGCCCTGCTGCCCTGGCTCAGCGTCCAGCAGAACGTGGCGCTGGCGGTGGGCCAGGTGGAGCCTGACAAGCGGGCGGTGGCGGAGCGGGTGGACTACTACCTCTCCCTGGTGCAGATGGATCACGCCAGCCGGAAGATGCCCCACGAGCTGTCGGGGGGCATGAAACAGCGGGTCGGCATCGCGCGGGCCCTGTCGCTCTCCCCCAAGGTGTTGCTGATGGACGAGCCGTTCGGTGCCCTCGACGCCCTGACCCGGGCCCATCTGCAGGATGCCCTGATGGCGATCCAGGCGGAGCTTGGCAACACCGTCATCATGATCACCCACGACGTGGACGAGGCGGTGCTGCTCTCCGATCGCATCTGCATGATGACCAACGGCCCCAGTGCCACAGTCGGGGAGATCCTGACAGTGGACCTGCCAAGGCCCAGGGACAGGGTCGCCCTGGCGGACGATCCTCACTACCACAAGCTGCGCCAGCAGGTGCTGCGCTTCCTCTACGAGAAGCAGCGGAAGGTTACCCCCCTCAAGGCGGCCGAGAAAGTGCGCAGCAAGCTGCGTGCCTGAGCCCAAACGGATTCAAGGAAGAGAGATATGGCTGACAAAGAGCAACAGTGGGTGGTAGACGACGGCATGGATCTTAACGATCGCCAGAGCACCGGATCCCCCGAAAAGGCCGGTAAGCAGCGCCTGCTGGTGGTGGGCAACGGCATGGTGGGTCACCACTTTATCGAGCAGCTGGTGGCGGCCGGCGGGCTGGCGCGCTTCGAGGTGACCGTATTCGGGGCCGAGCCGGACTCCGCCTACGACAGGGTGCACCTCTCCGAGGTGTTCGGCGGCAAGGCCCCGGAGGCGCTGCGCATGGCGGATCCCGCCTGGTATGAAGAGAGCGGCATTGCGCTGCGGCTGGGGGCCGAGGTGGAGGTGCTCGACCGGGCCGCCCGCACCCTGACGCTCGCCAACGGCGAGCAGTTCCCTTACGACCGTCTGGTGCTGGCGACCGGCTCTGTGCCCTTCGTGCCCCCCATCCCCGGCCATCAGCGGGAGGGCTGCTTCGTCTACCGCACCCTGGGGGATCTCGCCGCCATCCGCGATGCCTGCGCCCAGGCCCGCAGCGGCGTGGTCATAGGTGGCGGCCTGCTGGGGCTGGAGGCGGCCAACGCCCTGCGCCTGCTCGGCCTCAAGACCCAGGTGGTGGAGTTCGCCCCCAGGCTGATGCCGGTGCAGCTCGACGAGAGCGGCGGCGCCGTGCTGCGGGACAAGATCCGCGCCCTCGGGGTCGAGGTGCTGGTGGAGAAGGCCACCGAGTGCATCGAGCAGGGGGAGCAGGCTCGCCACCGTCTGCGCTTCAAGGACGGCACTCATCTTGAGACCGACGTGCTGCTGTTCTCCGCCGGCATACGCCCCGCGGACGCCCTGGCCCGTCAATCAGGGCTGGCGGTCGGGGAGCGCGGCGGCATCTGCATTGACGACGGCTGCCACAGCTCGGATCCCGCCATCCTCGCCATCGGCGAGTGCGCGCTCTGGCAGGGGCGCATCTTCGGCCTGGTGGCCCCCGGCTACCAGATGGCCCGGGCCGCCGTGGCCAGTCTGTGCGGCGGTGAGAACCGTTTTGTCGGGGCCGACATGTCCACCAAGCTCAAGCTGATGGGGGTGGATGTGGGCTCCATCGGTGACGCCCACGCCAGCACGGCCGGGGCTCAGGAGCTGCTGTTGCTGGACAGGGTCAAGGGCATCTACAAGAAGCTGGTGACCGACGGTGAGGGCAATCGCCTGCTCGGCGCCATCCTGGTGGGGGACGGCAGTGATTATGAGCGGCTGCTGCAGTACTACCAGAACGGGGTGGCGCTGCCCCAGCCGCCGCTCTCCCTGCTGGTGGGAGAGGCGGGCACGGCCCCCGCGCCCCTGGTGCTGCCGGACAGCGCCATCCTCTGCTCCTGCCACAACGTCAGCAAGGGGGAGGTGGTGGCCGCCGTTCGGGCGGGCAATCACGAGCTGTCGGCGGTGAAGAGCTGCACCAGGGCAGGTACCGGCTGCGGCGGCTGCGGCAACCTGCTCAAGCAGGTGGTGGAGCAGACGCTGGCGGATCTCGGGGTCGAGGCGGACAAGGGGCTGTGCGAGCACTTCGCCTACAGCCGCCAGGAGCTCTATCACCTGGCCCGGGTCGGCGAGCTGAAGAGCTTCGAGGCGCTGCGGGATAAGCACGGTCAGGGGCTGGGGTGCGACATCTGCAAGCCGACGGTCGCCTCCATACTGGCGTCCCTCTGGAACGAGCATGTGCTGGAGAAGCCCCACCGTGGCCTGCAAGACACCAACGACGCCTTCCTCGCCAACCTGCAAAAGGACGGCACCTACTCAGTGGTGCCGCGCATCCCGGGTGGGGAGATCACCCCGGACGGCCTCATCACCATAGGGGAGGTGGCGCGCAAGTACGGCCTCTACACCAAGATCACCGGTGGCCAGCGCATCGATCTGTTCGGTGCCCGGGTCGACCAGCTGCCCGCCATCTGGGGCGAGCTGGTGGCGGCGGGCTTCGAGACTGGCCAGGCCTACGGCAAGTCGGTGCGCACCGTGAAGTCCTGCGTCGGTTCGACCTGGTGTCGCTACGGGGTGCAGGACTCCATGACCCTGACCCAGACCCTGGAGCACCGCTACAAGGGGCTGCGGGCGCCCCACAAGCTGAAGTTTGCGGTCTCCGGCTGCACCCGGGAGTGCGCCGAGGCCCAGAGCAAGGACATCGGCGTCATCGCCACCGAGCGGGGCTGGAACCTCTATGTGTGCGGCAACGGCGGCATGCGGCCGCGCCACGCCGACCTGTTCGCCACCGATCTGGACGAGCAGACCCTGATCCGCTACATCGACCGGCTGCTGATGTTCTATGTGCGCACCGGGGACAGGCTGCAGCGCACCTCGGTCTGGATGGAGAACATGGAAGGGGGGCTCGACTACCTCAAGTCGGTGATCATCGAGGACAGGCTCGGCATAGGGGCCGAGCTGGAGGCCATGATGGGAGAGATAGTCGGCACCTGGCAGTGCGAGTGGAAGAGCACCTTGGCGGATCCGGACAAGCTGAAGCTGTTCGAGGCCTTCGTCAACCGGCCCGAGGACGAGACGCCGCCGCGCCGTGAGGAGCGGGGGCAATGGGTGCCGGATATCTCTATCAAGGAGGTGGTATGAGCGACATAAAAGAAGAGACCTTGCAGTCAGCGACCGGGGCCTGGCATCGGGTATGCGAGCTGGCGGCGCTGCCGGAGCAGGCCGGGCGCAGCGCCTGGCTGGAGGGGCGGGTGCTGGCGCTGTTTCGCCTCGGGGAGCGGGTCTATGCCCTGGACGGGGTGGACCCTTTGGCCGGCGTGGCCGTGCTGGGGCGCGGCCTGGTGGGGGATGTCGGGGGCGAGCCCGTGGTCGCCTCCCCCCTCTACAAGCAGCGCTACGCCCTGATGGACGGCCGCTGCCTGGATGATCCCGCCCTGAGTGTCGCCTGCTGGCCGGTGCGGCTGGATGAGGGCGCTGTCTGGGTACAACTGGGCTGAGCGGGCTGCACATATGCCATTGAGGATCACCGGGCTTGCCCGGTGATGTTCTTGTTGCTGACCCGACATTACAAGCCGCGCCATGCCCTGATGGACGGTCGCTGTCTGGACTATCCGGCCCTGAGTGTCGCGAGGCTGGGCTGAGTGCGCCGCACATATTCCATGAAGGATCACCGGGCTTGCCCGGTGATGTTCTTGTTGCTGACCCGACATTACAAGCAGCGCTATGCCCTGATGGACGGTCGCTGTCTGGACTATCCGGCCCTGAGTGTCGCGCGGCTGGGCTGAGCGGGTCGTGTATATCGTATTGAGGATCACCGGGCTTGCCCGGTGATTTTTTGTGGCTGACCCGACATTTCTTGCACGAGAGGATGGCGGGAAAACGTTTTTCGGAAATAATGGACAAACGTTTGTAACTGGATGTTTGTCTATGACGGAACGTGAGCAAGAGATCCTCGCCCTGCTGCGCCAGGATCCCATGATTGCCCAGCAGGAGCTGGCAGACAGGCTGGGTATCAGCCGCTCGGCGCTGGCGAGTCACATCTCCAGCCTGATGCGCCAGGGCTATGTGCAGGGGCGCGGCTATGTGCTGCGGGAAGGGCCCTACGCCGTGGTGATCGGCGGCGCCAACATGGATATCTGCGGCTGCAGCCACGACAACCTGCGCATCGGCGACTCCAACCCGGGCCGGGTCCGCACCTCCGCCGGCGGGGTGGGGCGCAACATAGCCGAGAACCTGGCGCGGCTCGGCACCGACACCCGGCTGCTGACGGCTGTGGGCAACGATCAGTACGGTCATCACCTGCTGGAGGTGAGCCAGCGCGCCGGCGTCGACGTGCGCCAGACGCTGGTGCTGGAGGGGCAGGCGACCTCCTGTTACCTCAGCCTGCACGATGGCAGCGGCGAGATGAGCTGCGCCGTCAACGACATGGGCATCATAGACGAACTCACCCCGGCCCGGCTTACCCCGCTCAGCGGTTTCCTTGGCGCGGCCCGGCTCTGGGTGCTGGACACCAATCTCGCCACCCACACCCTGGACTGGCTGTTCGAGCGCCAGGGGGAGCACATCATCTTCGTCGACACCGTCTCTGTGGCCAAGGTGGAGAAGATCCGCCCCTGGCTGCACCGCATCCACACCCTCAAGCCGAACCGCAGCGAGGCAGAACAGCTGTGCGGCTTCCGCATCGCCGGGCCCGATACCTGGCCCATGGCGGCGGCCTGGTTCCACCGCGCCGGGGTGCAGCGGCTGTTCCTGAGCCTCGGCGATCAGGGGATTTTCTACAGCGACGGGGAGTGCCAGGGCCATCTGCCCGTGCTCGGCAGCCCTGTCGTCAACGTGACCGGCGGCGGCGATGCCTTCATGGCAGGGCTGGCCCACGCCTGGTTGCAGGAGCAGGGCATCATGGAGACGACCCGTTTCGCCCTCGGCTGCGCCGCCCTCACCGTCAATTGTTCCGATACCGTCTTTTCCGGCCTATCCAAGGCCGCCGTTGAACGCATGCTGGAGGAGTACCCATGTTGAACGCTTACCTCGATATCCAACCTGAAGTCGCCGCTGCCTTGGCCGCCGGCAAACCCGTCGTTGCCCTGGAGTCCACCATCATCTCCCACGGCATGCCCTATCCGCAGAACGTGGAGACGGCGCGCCAGGTGGAGCAGGTGGTGCGCGACAACGGCGCCGTGCCGGCCACCATAGCCATTCTGGATGGCCGCCTCAAGGTGGGTCTGGATGCGGGGGCGCTGGAGGCGCTGGGCAAGGCCGGTCACGCCGCCACCAAGTGCAGCCGCCGGGACATCCCCTTCGTGCTGGCGAACAAGGGGCTGGGGGCCACCACGGTCGCCTCCACCATGATCATCGCCGCCATGGCGGGGATCCGGGTGTTCGCCACCGGCGGCATCGGCGGCGTGCACCGCGGCGCCCAGGAGACCTTCGACATCTCGGCGGATCTGCAGGAGTTTGCCCAGACCCCGGTGGCCGTGGTCTGCGCCGGTGCCAAGTCCATACTCGACATCGGCCTGACCCTGGAATATCTGGAGACCCAGGGGGTGCCGGTCATCGGCTACCAGACCGAGGAGCTGCCCGCCTTCTACACCCGCGAGAGCGGCTTCAAGGTGGATTACCGCCTCGACACCCCGGCGGCCATTGCCGAGGCGCTGCGCCTGAAATGGGAGCTGGGACTGGCCGGTGGTGCCGTGGTCACCAACCCGATCCCGACCCAGTTTGCCATGCCCAAGGTAGACATAGATGCCGCGATCAAACAGGCGCTGCAGGAAGCGGACGAGCAGGGGGTGAAGGGCAAGGCGTCCACCCCCTTCCTGCTGGCCCGGGTGTGCGAACTGACCGGCGGCAATTCGCTGGCGGCCAACATCCAGCTGGTACTCAACAACGCCGCGCTGGGAGCCCGCATCGCTGCCAGCCTGTGATCACTCGCTGCAAACGAAAAAGAGGGCCTCTTGGCCCTCTTTTCTATCTCTGCTCTGTGATCGCCAGGGGGGATTATTGCAACACCAGCCGACCGTGCAGCGGCTGCACGGGTCTGTTGTTGGGGTGGTGCATCACCGCCTTGAAGGCGTCGATCTGGGCCTGGCTCACCTGCACCGGCTGCTTCATCACCAGCCAGCGCACCCCTTCCGAGCAGGGCGGTGTGGTCAGCGAACCGCTGAAACGGTAGTAGTCGCGGTTGGTGGGCAGCAGCTGATCCGCCGACAACCGCGTTGCCAGCGACCGGCTTTCGCCCGCCTTGGCCGGCAGTTGCTGCCAGGCCTGGCTCAGCGCCGGGTTGGCGCGGCCCGGCTCGAACATCACGGCCACCACCGCCAGCTCCCCCTTGGCATTGGCGTGCACCAGGTGCCCCTCCAGCGGGTAGGATTTGCCCTCGATGAGGTTCTCGCTGGGAGCGTGGAAGTGGAACTGCTTGAGCTCGAAGGCCATGCCGTCGAGTTGCAAGTTGCTGCCGGGGGCATAGTTGACCTGCACCGTATGGCCATTGTTGACCAGCGTCTTGCCGCCTGGCAGGTAGTGGAACTGCAGCGGCGCCAGCTCGGCCTCCACCAGAGCCGTGAGGTTGACCGGCGACTGGTTGCTGCCGGCGCACTGGCCAAACTCCGGGGTCAGACTTACCCATTTCGCCGGGCCGGCCTCGCCACTGTATTCCCAGTGCGCCGTGGCGGCGAAGGCAGTGGGGCAGAGCAGCAGGGCGCCGGCCAGCAGGGACTTTTTCATCATATATCCTTATCTTGATTGAAAAGCACAACCATTCGCCTCCTTGATTTAGTGAAGGAATAACAAATGGCATCGTCTGAAATAAGGGGAACAGCGGTTCAGACCGGCTTCTTTATTATTGGTGGCGACAACGGCTCATATTTATGATGCATATTAAATGGATCTAATTAATGGGCGGCCGCCACTGCATATTGAATAATCGCTTTATTCAATGACAGCAATCTAATTAATGGGCTGTCGTTGCTGATGAATTAGCTCATAATTCACTCATCGAAATTCAGCTTGTTTTTACCTCGCAAGTCCCCGCCGTTATTCCGTCTGAAATAAATAAACCCATTGTTTTTGTTATGGTTTTTTGTAACCTATATTGATCTTGGGCAAATAAAATACAACCTTTCCCGGGCAGGCTGAGGCTGCGATTGTTCGCAGACTCAAGGGAGAGAAAAAAGATGAATAAATATTGTCTGCTGCTGGTACTGGCCTTGCCCGGGATGGGGTGGGCGAGTGAGCCGATACAAGCGGTCGAGGCCGCCAAGGTGAAAGACCCGGCGAAAGTCGAGCTGGGCAAGATGCTGTTCTTCGAACCGAGACTGTCAAAATCCAATGCCATCTCCTGCAACTCCTGCCACAACTTGGCAACCGGCGGGGTGGATAATCAGGTCAGCTCCCTCGGCCACAAGTGGAAGGAGGGGCCGATCAACTCCCCGACCGTGCTCAACTCCAGCCTCAACTTCGTGCAGTTCTGGGATGGTCGCGCCAAGGATCTGAAGGAGCAGGCGGCCGGGCCCATCGAGAACCCGCTGGAGATGGCCTTCACCCACAAGCTGGCGGTGGGCACCCTGCATACCCTGCCCGAGTACCGTGCCCGCTTCGACGCCGTCTACGGCAAGGCGGACTTCGGCATAGATGAAGTCACCGATGCCATCGCCGCCTTCGAGGAGACCCTGATCACCCCCAATGCCCCCTTCGATCGCTGGCTGAAGGGGGACAGCAAGGCGCTGACGGCGCAGCAACTGATGGGCTACCAGCTGTTCAAGGAGAAGGGCTGCACCGCCTGCCACAACGGGGTCGCCATAGGTGGCAACTCCTTCCAGAAGATGGGGCTGGTCAAGCACTACCAGACCGACAACCCGGCCCAGGGGCGCGGCGCCGTGACCGGCGAGCCGCAGCTCATCGGCTGGTTCAAGGTACCCACCCTGCGCAACATAGAACTGACCTACCCCTACTTCCACGACGGCGCCGTCTGGGATCTCAAGGAGGCGGTGCAGATCATGGCGGACATCCAGCTCGGCCAGCGCCTGAGCGAGCAGGAGGCCGACGACATGACCGCCTACCTCGAGAGCCTGACCGGGGAGCAGCCGCAGATAGTGCTGCCCATACTGCCGCCGTCCCGGCCCGATACCCCGAGGCCTGAGGTGAAGAGCTGAGCGGAATGAGGAGAGTGGCGGAGCCGGTGGCTCCGCTTTTTGTCTGCCTATCTATCTGATAACCAAGTCAAAGTGCCGTTCCTGTCACAGCGAGAACGGGATGGCAATCCCCCAGCTGGCGACAGGGATTTCACCGATCTGCTGCCCCCCTCACATTTCCGGATTGCTCGCTATTTGTGCGATTGCCTTGCTTATCCGACCTGGTGTCAAATCACTCCGCCTAACACAAGGAGTGGCATAATAATGAATAATATCAATAAATTAGTTCTGGCTATCGGATTTGCTCTCACCACTTTCCCGACCCTGGCGGCGGGCTTTCAGTGCAAGGATCACGTCACCCTGGGGGTGCCAGGTCAATCCAGTCAGCTGTTGTGCCGGGAGGGCTATGCCGCCGGTTACAACTACGACACCAAGGTCTCTGACTGGGTCTCTTACCGGATGACGGCGGCCAGCGCCCAGGGGCAGGTGCCGCGCAAGGATGCCTTCGCCGAAGACAAGGAGGTGCCGGTGCAGTACCGCGCCACTCTGGCAGACTACAAGGGCTCGGGCTTTGATCGCGGCCATCAGGCGCCCGCGGCGGACATGCGTACCAGCGCCACCACCATGAAGCAGAGCTTCCTGCTGACCAACATGACGCCGCAGTTGCCGGCCCTCAATCAGGGGGCCTGGCGCATCCTGGAAGAGAAGACCCGGCAGTGGGCCATCGCCTATGAGAATGTCCAGGTGATCACGGGCCCCATCTTCACCAACTCCGATGGCGCCATCGGCAACGGCGTGACTGTGCCCCACGCCTATTACAGGGTGGTGATGGATGTAGCGAATCAGGAAGCCATCGCCTTCATCCTGCCCCAGGAGAATGTGTCGGCCAGCCGGCTTGCGGACTACATAGTGACTGTGGATGCGGTGGAGGAGCAGACCGGGCTCGATTTCTTCACCGCGCTGCCGGATGAGCCGGAAGAGGCCATGGAATCCCAGCTGATGACCATGTGGGGCAACTAGTCTCCCCAGGGGTGATGACGGGGGCCTTAGTCCCCGCCATCACAGGTCTGGCGCCTGAGGTGCCATCATCGGCATGAGCCTCGCCTGGCTATTGCCTTGCCCCCTGGTACAGCTCCAGTACAGCTTGGGTTTGGCTATGGGCCCTTATCATGCCCCTTTTTTCAGGAGGCATAATGTCAGCTCTGTTTTCTCTTCATCTCTCATCCCCCTTTACCCGCGCCTTGCGCATCCTGGTGCCGATGGCGCTGCTCGGTGGGGTTGTGTCCCCGGCCATGGCCGATGATGAATTTCGGCTGGGCAAGACCATGCTGCTCGGGGTCGGCGACCATGCTGCCATCATTCCCGTCATCATCTGTCGTCCGGCCAAGTCCATCATGGTCAAGGCGGGGCGGGAGCTGACCCTGGACAGGGTCAAGGTGATCTACGGCAATGACCGCAGCAAGACACTGCATTTTGACAAGAGCCTGAAAGAGGATCAGGAGTCAGGCTGGAAGTCCCTCGGCAGCCGGGTCTGCATCAAGCGGATCGAGGTCTATGGCAATTCGGAAGGGAGCAAGGCGGGGGTCAAGGTGTACGGCCGCAAGTAAGAGAGGGACGGGGGCTTAACATCCCCCGTCCATTTAGCTATTTCCTGGGGCGGAATGGCTTGATGACGGCTTCATCGCACTCGAGATAGGGCCCGTCCATCAGGTCGATGCAGTAGGGAATGGCAGGGAAGACCGCATCCAGGCACTCGCGGATGGACTTGGGCTTGCCCGGCAGGTTGACGATGAGGGAGCTGCCGCGCAGGCCGGCGGTCTGGCGTGACAAAATGGCGGTGGGCACGAACTTGAGGGATTCGGCCCGCATCAGCTCGCCAAAGCCCGGCATCATGCGATCGCACACGGCTTCGGTGGCTTCCGGTGTCACATCCCGCTTGGCCGGCCCTGTGCCGCCCGTGGTGACGATGAGGCAGCATGACTCCTCATCCGCCAGCCGAACCAGGGTCGCCTCAATCTGATCCTGCTCATCCGGGATTACCTGATAGACGGGTTCCCACTCCGAGGTCAGATAGGCGTCAAGGGTGCCGATGATGGCCTTGCCGGAGAGATCTTCATAGATGCCCGCGCTGGCGCGATCGCTGACGGTGACGATACCGATTCTTGCCTTGCTCATGCTCAACCCTTGGTCATTGGAAAAAGTGGTAAATAAAATAACATAATCAGTGAGATATGTTAAACCACCGGCTTGGGTGCGAGATGGAAAGGCTTGAATTGAGAGTCGAACGAAAAGCAGATCTATTCGCTATCGATGAATAGGGAATAAGAAGAGCCATAAAAGCCTTTAAAATTTATAAAAAAAGTGACGCATGGGGCATCACTATAATTTCATGAATCCTAAAGAATTAATCTTTCCTCTCGCCCAATATCCGCCTGCTGGATGAAAAAGCGGACTCCTGTGACTCGGAGCCGACAGACCCAAAATCCCCACCATCTTATATAACCTTCCTATGGACAGCGAAATGATGTGCCGGGCGTGGTCGCACTTGGATGTGGGAGGAGTCTGGCCAGGAGGGGATATGGAGCTGCCAGATTTTGATACGCTAAAACACTGGGCCCTGGCCGAGCCGGAGCGGCTCGATGCCTTGCTGCACCAGCAGATAGAGGCCCTGATCGCCCAGGTGGGGCCGGATCGGCAGCGGCGGTTGCGGGGCCTGCAGTTTCGCATCGATTGCCAGCGCCGTCTGGCCAGGAACAATCTCGACAGCTGCATCCGAATTGCCAACATGATGCACGACTCCGTGTATGCCATGCGCCGCCACATCATTCAGCTGCAGGAGACGTCTCTGGCGCAAGCCGAAGAGAGGCTGCCGCCAGACAATGTGATAGTGCTGGCGGATCATCCGAGGAATAAATAATTTATTGGCCGCCACCCTGTTCCGTTATTTTCAATATTTTCTTCAGCGCAAACCCCCCAATGTTAATAAACAGGGTGGTTTGTTTTTTATTTGCTGCAAATTCTCATTGCACACTCATTTAATAAAGTGGCGGCCCGCTAAATTCGCAGATATGGATGAAGGAATATAACGCTTGGGGTAATATCTCGGCACATTTCATCTTGCTACGACTCTAAGGGATTATGAGAAGTATCACACCAAGAAGGGTGCTGTCGCGGGAGCAACAGACAGAGATCACCCGGATCATCGTCAAGGTGGGTCAGTTGCTGGCCCAGCATGGTGCCGAGGGGCGCATCATAGAGCAGACCACGGTCCGGCTCGGGTTGGCGCTGGGGCTGGAGAGCGTCGAGATGGCCATCTCCGCCAGCGCCATAGTGCTCACCAGCCTCTATCAGGGGAGCTGTGTCACCACCACCCGCCGGGTACGGGATCAGGGGATCAACATGCAGGTGGTGTGCGAGGTCCAGCGCATCTGCATCCTGGCGGAGAAGGAGCTGATCGGTGTGCGGGAGGTGCGCCAGCGGCTCGACGGCATAGTGCCGTTCCATTATCACCCCTGGCTGGTGGTGCCCATGGTGGGGCTCTCCTGTGGCGCCTTCAGTCTGCTGTTTGGCGGAGACTGGCCCATCTTCCTGGTGACCTTCATCGCCGCTGCGGTGGCGATGCGAGTGCGCCAGCTGATGGCTCGCCATCACCACAGTCCGCTCATCAACTTCGCCGCGACCGGCTTCGTCGCCACCCTGATCGCCTCCTGCGCCACCTACTTCCAGTGGGGAGACCAACCCTATCTCGCCATGGCGGCCAGCGTCTTGCTGCTGGTGCCGGGTTTCCCGCTCATCAATGCGGTTTCCGACATGGTGAAGGGCTACTTCAACCTGGGGTTGGCCCGTTGGGGCATGGCGACCCTGCTCACCATCAGCGCCGTCATCGGCATAGTGCTGGCCATGTCGGTCACCGGGATCTGGGGCTGGAAACTGTGGTGGAACTCCATATGAGATGCAATGACGCTATCCGCGCTCGAAGCGGGACAATAGCGCGCCGTTTCGGTGCCACTAGTGTGAGTCTTGGGCCAGGGCCTCGTCTGGTGGTCTTGGCGGGAGGGACGCGGCCATGATGGAACTGCTCTTGCTGCTCGCCAGGGATGCGTTCTGGTCTGCCATACCGGCGGTCGGCTTCGCCATGTTGTTCAACGTGCCGCCGAGGATGCTGAAGTATTGCGCCATGGGAGGCGCCCTGGCCCACAGCCTGCGCACCCTGCTCATTCATTACGGCATGCCCATAGAGTGGGCCACCCTGGCGGCGTCTACTACGGTGGGCTTTGTCTGCGTCTACTGGTCGAAGCGCCTGCTGGCACCGCGCCCCGTGTTCAGCGTTGCCTCCATCATCCCCATGATCCCGGGTGTCTATGCGTTCAAGACCATGATTGCCGTGGTGGAGCTCAACATCTCGGGGGTGACCACGGAGCTTATCCATCACGCCGTGACCAACGGCCTCAAGGTGCTCTTTATCGTGGGGGCCCTCAGTTTCGGTTTGGCGATCCCCTCTTTGGTCGTGTACCGTAACCGGCCCATTGTCTGAGACAGGCTGCAAGAGGCTGAACCCATGCACATTTCCATGATTGCCGCCATGGCGCACGATCGCGTGATTGGCCTGGACAACCAGATGCCCTGGCATCTGCCCGCCGATCTGGCCCACTTCAAGCGGGTGACGCTCGGCAAGCCGGTGCTGATGGGGCGCAAGACCTTCGAGTCCATAGGTCGCCCGCTGCCCGGGCGGCGCAACCTGGTGATCAGCCGCAACCCTGACTATTGCGCAGAAGGGGTGGAGGTGGTCGATTCGGTCGAGGCCGCGCTCACCTTGCTGGCAAGGGGCGAGAAAGTGGATGAGCTGATGGTGATAGGGGGGGGGCATCTCTATGGCCAGCTGCTGCCCCGGGCCGACAGGCTCTATCTGACACGCATCGATCTGGCGGTGGCAGGGGATACCCGCTTCCCCGCCTTCGATGAGGGGGACTGGGTGCGCACCGAGAGCGATCCCCATCAGCCCGACGAGAAGAACCCTCATCCTTACTGCTTCGAAACCTGGCAGCGACGCTAATCCCTCCCGTCAGCAAGGCCCCTCCACTGCGAGGGGCTTTTTTTTGCGACTTTGCCGCCGCGCTCCGCACAGGCTCCTTTCCTGCTCAATCCTCCCCTAAATCCCCCCCTTCACAGGGATTAAATATGATTAATGTTGTAATTGTTTTTTGGGTCTTGATGAAAGGGGGCCTCAGTCCGGGGATTACCCTCATTTATGCCCCTTACCCCCTTGATTCTACTCATGATATGGATAATAAACGGACTAATTATGCAGCCACCTCATATTTTTCCGATCCATTTCAGTCATCTGTTGAATTTTTGTTGCCTTAAATAAGTTATAAAAATCAGTTATTTATGTCACCATCTGTTTTTGTGGACTCTTATGGTTCTTTTGTTATTTGGCTTAATTGTTTAGTGTTGAAAGTAATCGGTGCGCGTTCGGCAGCAGGAACAGCAATATGCCGGCCATAGAAAAAGGACAGTATGACAGTCAAACTCGAAGTGAAATCGCTCTATAAAATCTTCGGAGAACATCCGGAAAAAGCGTTCAAATTGCTGGCGAAAGGGCACGACCGCGCCAGCATACTGCAAAAGACCGGGCAGACCCTGGGGGTCCAGGATGTCAATCTGGCCATCAACG
>RCUI01000368.1_pt1 | contig 16375 bp, 16 predicted proteins | sample 2166121 | NCBI WGS metagenome assembly RCUI01 (sample SAMN09932700, study PRJNA488358) | compost metagenome | feature: garden; material: soil; isolation source: compost soil in succinic acid-enriched culture | place: Germany: Experimental Botanical Garden Goettingen | collected 2016-01-27
TGAGCTCTTCCATGGCCTTGTTCCACATCAGGATTTCCTGGTCCTTGGCCAGCGAGCAAACACCCATCGGCAACTCTTGCAGGGTCTGGCGGTGGTAACGGCGCAGGGCGTCGAGCTCGGCGGCCAGGCCAGTCAGGCGCGAGTGGTAGTCTTCCAGGCGGCTTTCGATGAAGTGGATGTCCTCGGTAACGTAGTTTTCGTTACCGGACTTGTAGGGCAGGAAGGTCTCGACCATGTCCTGGGCCACGCTCGGGCCCATCAGCCCTGACAGGTTGGCCTCGATGCGGTCGCGCAGGCGGCGCAGGGCATAAGGGCGGCGCTCGTCGAACGGCAGGTAGAGGTCGCGCAGGGCCTGTTCCACTTCCTTCTGTGCGGCCTTGGCACCCAGGGGCTTGGCCAGCTGGGTAGCGAACTCCTGGGGCGAGGCGGCGTGCAGCTCGCGGCGTTGCGGGCGACGCACGTTATCTACCGCACAGGCCTCGGCGGCGCTGACTTCTTCACTGCTGGCGTTGGTGAACAGCGAGATCAGGGTAAACAGCAGCACGTTGGCGGCCAGCGAGGCGATCGCGGCCATGTGCCAACTGGTGTCGTCGAGCACATAGATCATGTTCAGCAGCGGAATGTAGAAGCCCTGCAGGTTGCCCACCAGCGGCAACAGCATGGTCACCATCCACACCAGGATCCCTGCCAGCAGCCCGGCAATGAAGCCGCGGCGGTTGGCGGTCGGCCAGTACAGCACCGAGAGCACCCCTGGCAGGAACTGCAGGGTGGCGACGAAGGCGACGATACCGAGGTTGGCCAGGTCCTGCTGGCTGCCCAGAGTCAGGTAGAAGCCGAAACCGGCGGCGATGATGGCAACGATCAGCGCCCGGCGGGTCCACTTCAGCCAGCGATAGATATTGCCCTCGGCCGGTGGCTGGTACAGCGGCAGCACCAGGTGGTTCAGGGCCATGCCCGAAAGTGCCAGGGTGGTGACGATGATCAGCCCGCTGGAGGCCGATAGCCCGCCGATATAGGCCAGTAACGCCAGCGCCTGGTTGTTGGCGGCGATGCCCAGGCCCAGGGTGAAGTATTCCGGGCTGGTGCTGGCGCCCATTTTCAGGCCGGCCCAGAGAATCAGCGGCACGGCCAGGCTCATCAGCAGCAGGAACAGCGGCAGGCCCCAGCTGGCGCTGACCAGCGAGCGCGGATTGAGGTTTTCGGTAAAGGCCATGTGATACATGTGCGGCATGACGATGGCCGAGGCGAAGAACACCAGCAGCAGGGTGCGCCATGGGCCTTCCTGCAACGGTGTGTGCAAGGCGGCGAGGGCGGTCTGGTTCTGCAACAACCAGACTTCCAGTTCATGCGGACCGCCGAAGACGCCGTACAGCGCATAAAGGCCGATACCGCCCAGGGCCAGCAGCTTGATCACCGACTCGAAGGCAATGGCAAACACCAGGCCTTCGTGTTTCTCCCGGGTGGCGATGTGCCGCGAGCCAAAGAAGATGGTGAACAGGGTGATCAGCGCGCAAAAGGCAAAGGCGACCCGCGCCTTGACCGGCTCGCCGGTAAGAATACTGATCGAGTCAGCCACCGCCTGGATCTGCAGCGCCAGCAACGGCAGTACGCCAATCAACATGAAGATGGTGGTGAGCGCCCCGGCCCAGGTGCTGCGAAAGCGGAAGGCGATCAGGTCGGCCAGCGACGACAATTGATAGGTACGGGTGATCTTCAGGATCGGGTACAGCAGCACCGGCGCCAGCAGGAAGGCCCCGGATACCCCGAGGTAACAGGCGAGAAAGCCGTAGCCGTACTGGTAGGCCAGGCCCACCGAGCCATAAAAGGCCCAGGCACTGGCATAGACGCCCAGCGACAGGGTGTAGGTCAGCGGGTGGCGGATGATCGAGCGCGGGATCATCCCGCGTTCGCTGACCCAGGCCACGCCGAACAGCACCAGCAGGTAGGCGGCGCTGATCAGGATCATCTGGGTCAGGCTAAAGCTCATCGGCATCACGTTGGCTCTGCAGGATAAAGGTCACGACGATCAGGATCAGCCAGAGCAGGTATGGGCGATACCAGGCACCGGTTGGCTCGATCCACCAGTCCATGATGGCCGGGGAGAACAGGTAGATCCCCACGACCAGAAGCAGGACCAAACGATAGATATACATGCTGGCCTCAAAGGTTAGGGCGCTGCGGCTTGGACTTATTATTGGCGCAAATGGCTGCGGCGATGGTAACGGGCTTGTGCGTTTTTGCCAAAGAATTGAATTTATTGGGCTTTCCGGGCAGGGGCAACTGGTTTGGGTGCGTTCTATGGTAGGAGCGGATTTATCCGCGATGGGCCGCAACGCGGCCCCAAGAGATGGGACTGCTACGCAGTCCACCGCGGATGAATCCGCTCCTACGGACTAGCGTCAGTGCAAGTCCGCTTCAGGCACGCTCAGGCGCCTAGGGATGGCGTCGGGGTTCCAATGCGAAGCGGCCTGCGCCAGCACTTCGGTCGGCGTACCCTGCAGCATGCTCGCCTCGGTCGGTTGTCCTAGTGCGCGCAGGGCCCGCAGGAGCAGCGGCGTGGCGTGCTCGGCGGGTAACGGCGCGGAACGGTAGCTCTTGCCCAGCTTATGGCCATCAGGCTGGGTAATCAGCGGCACATGTAGATAACGCGGTTGCGACAGCCCCAGCAGTTCCTGCAGGTAAAGCTGGCGCGGGGTGTTATCCAGCAAGTCGGCGCCGCGTACGATGTCGGTCACCCCTTGCCAGGCATCGTCCAGCACCACCGCCAGCTGATAGGCATACAGCCCGTCGCGACGACGGATGACGAAATCACCCACCTCACGGCCCAGGTGTTGTTCGAAAGGGCCCTGAACGCGGTCTTCGAACCGGTAGGTCAGCTCCGGCACGCGCAGGCGGATGGCGGCGTCCTGTTGAGCATGGCCGGCATTGCGGCACAGGCCGGGGTAAATGCCGTTGTAACCCTCCAGTTGCTTGCGCGAACAGGTACAGGCATAAGCCAGGCCCTGGCGGAACAGACGCTCGACGACTTCGGCGTAGGCCTCATGGCGCTGACTCTGGTAGACCACCTCGCCATCCCACTCCAGGCCGTAGCTTTCCAGGGTGTGCAGGATTGCCGCCTGAGCGCCGGGGGCTTCGCGGGGAGGGTCGATATCTTCCATGCGCAGCAGCCACTGGCCGCCAACCGCGCGGGCATCAAGCCAGGAGGCGAGCGCAGCGACCAACGAACCGAAGTGCAGGAATCCGCTTGGGGTGGGGGCGAAACGCCCGATGTAGCGAGGGTTGTTCATACTCATCAATGCAGGTACTGGGCAATCGTCGCAGCCATAAATGAAGCGGGGCGCCTTGAGCGCCCCGTTCTGGTCAGATCAGGCTTTGCCGACCTGTTTTTCCTTGATTTCCGCCAGTGTCTTGCAGTCGTAGCACAGGTCTGCAGTCGGACGGGCCTCCAGGCGACGAATACCGATTTCCACGCCGCAGCTTTCGCACCAGCCGTACTCTTCGTCTTCGATCAGTTGCAGGGTCTTGTCGATTTTCTTGATCAGCTTGCGTTCGCGATCGCGATTACGCAGCTCAAGGGCGAACTCTTCTTCCTGGCTGGCGCGATCGGCCGGGTCAGGGAAGTTGGCTGCCTCGTCTTTCATGTGGTCCACAGTCTTGTCTACGCCTTCCATCAGCTCCTGCTTCCATTTGTGCAGAAGTTTAGTGAAGTGCGCGCGCATTGGGGCACCCATGTACTCCTCACCCTTGGTTTCTTTATAGGGTTCGAAGCCGCGAACGAGTTGACTTTGTTGCTTTTCTTGGGTGGACATGAATAGACCGCCTCTCACTCTTCTAATCCATTGCGCAGGCTGCTCCATCTCCGGCGCCCGCCGGCCCTGCGACTGCGAGCCGCCGAACTTACCAGATCGAATCGGGGTACGCTACTCCCGGTTGTCAAGGCCGGGACAACTGTGCCAGGCCTTGACGATCTTTGCAGTGGACCACAGCTTTTGCCACACGTTCGACCCAGTGCATGAGTAGAATCATTATTCTAGACCCTTTTGAGAGAAGGCTAATGGCCCAGCCCTACAGTGCGCGCAGCCGCGCCATCGAACCTTTCCACGTGATGGCCCTGCTGGCCCGCGCCAACGAGCTGCAGGCGAGCGGCTGCGACGTGATCCATCTGGAAATCGGCGAACCGGATTTCACCACCGCCGCGCCGATCGTCGAGGCCGGCCAGGCCGCACTGGCCCAGGGGCATACCCGTTATACCGCCGCCCGCGGGCTGCCGGCGCTGCGTGAGGCGATTGCCGGGTTCTATCAGCAGCGCTACGGGCTGAGCATCGACCCGCAGCGCATCCTCATCACTCCGGGTGGTTCCGGCGCCTTGCTGCTGGCCGCAAGCCTGTTGGTCGACCCGGGCAAGCACTGGCTGCTGGCCGACCCGGGTTACCCGTGCAACCGGCATTTCCTGCGCCTGGTCGAAGGTGCTGCGCAACTGGTGCCGGTGGGGCCAGAGGTGAATTATCAATTGAGCGCCGATCTGGTCGAGCGCTACTGGGACCAGGACACCGTCGGCGCCCTGGTGGCGTCACCTGCCAACCCGACGGGGACGGTGCTCGATCGCGACCAGCTTGCCGGCCTGTCGGCCGCTACCCGCGCGCGCAAGGGTCACCTGGTGGTGGACGAGATCTACCACGGCCTGACCTACGGCATGGATGCGCCAAGTGTGCTGGAAGTCGACGACGAGGCGTTCGTCCTTAATAGTTTTTCCAAGTATTTCGGCATGACCGGTTGGCGCCTGGGTTGGCTGGTGGCGCCACCGGCAGCAGTGGCTGACCTGGAAAAACTCGCGCAAAACCTCTACATCAGCGCGCCAAGCATGGCCCAGCATGCAGCGCTGGCGTGCTTCCAGCCAGCCACCCTGGCGATCCTCGAAGAGCGCCGTGCCGAGTTCGCCCGTCGTCGCGACTTCCTCCTGCCCGCATTGCGCGGGTTGGGTTTCCAGATCGCCGTCGAGCCTCAGGGTGCCTTCTATCTGTATGCCGACATCAGCGCTTTTGGCGGTGATGCCTTCGCCTTCTGCCGGCACTTCCTCGAAACCGAGCATGTGGCCTTTACCCCGGGCCTGGATTTTGGCCGTCACCAGGCCGGGCACCATGTGCGCTTTGCCTACACCCAGAGCTTGCCGCGCTTGCAGGAAGCGGTTGAGCGGATTGCCCGTGGACTGCGGAGCTGGCAAGGCTGATGCGTTTTTCTCCAACACTTGAAACCGCACGCTTACTGCGTCGCTACAAGCGCTTCCTGGCCGACATCGAACTGGCCAACGGCGAGCAGATGACCATTCACTGCCCCAACACCGGTTCGATGTTCAATTGCATGGTCGAGGGCGGCCAGGTCTGGTTCAGCCGCTCCAACGATCCCAAGCGCAAGCTGCCCGGTACCTGGGAAATCAGCGAAACGCCGCAAGGGCGCCTGGCCTGTGTCAACACCGGGCGGGCCAACGCCCTGGTAGAAGAGGCCTTGCGTGCCGGCGTCATCAGCGAGCTGGCCGGATTTACCGGGCTCAAGCGCGAGGTGGCCTACGGTGAAGAACGCAGCCGGGTGGATTTTCGCCTGGAGTTTGCTGACGGTCCGGCCTATGTCGAGGTCAAGAGCGTGACCCTGGGCTTTGATGACTCCAGCGTGGCCGCCTTCCCCGATGCGGTGACCCAGCGCGGCGCCAAGCACCTGCGTGAGCTGGCAACCCTGGCACGCCAGGGTGTGCGCGCGGTGCAGCTATATTGCGTGAACCTCAGCGGTGTCGAAGCCGTACGCCCGGCCGACGAGATCGACAGTGCCTATGCCGAGGCGCTGCGCGCTGCGGTGGCCGATGGCGTCGAGGTGCTAGCCTACGGCACGCGGATCGATGGCGAACAGGTCTATATCGATCGGCCGTTACCGGTGTTGCTCAGTCGATAAACCAGATGCCCTGGCTGTCTTCGCGGCAGTCCAGGGCAGTCAGTTGCTCGCCCTCGCAGGGGCCCGCCACGCATTCGCCGGACTCGATCAGAAACAGCGCGCCGTGGCGCCCGCAGGCGATCAGGCTGGCGCTGCTGTCGAGAAAGGCGTCAGGCTCCCAGTTCAACGGGATCCCGCGATGGGGGCAGTAATTGCGGTACAGGTAGACCGTGCCTGCGCGCCGAACCGCGAAAATCCCGAGGTCATCGACACTGAAGCCTCGGCTCTGGCCTTCGCCCAGGTGTTCGGAACGACAAAGAAAATGCATGGTGAGGGTTACTCGAAGTCACAGTGACGGCTTGACGTGCAAATGCAAATAATTATCAAATTGCCTGCATCAGCCGTATCGGACGCTTTATACCGTGCGTCCCCGGCATTATCCACCCGGATTGCCGCTCCTCCTCATTCAAGGAAGCCTGTTATGCGCCCACGTGCCCGCCTGATCGCCCTATGTGCCGGTCTTGTGTTCAACACCTTGGCCCAGGCCGACACGTTGCCGCAGCGCTGGGTCAGCGCCGGTGGGGCACTGAGCGAGTGGGTGGCGGCGCTGGGCGGCGAGCAGAAGCTGGTCGGGGTCGATACCACCAGCCAGCATCCGCAATCGCTCAAGGCGTTGCCGAGTATCGGTTATCAGCGCCAGCTGTCCGCCGAAGGGGTGCTGAGCCTGCGTCCGGATGTGTTGGTGGGCACCGAAGAAATGGGCCCGCCGCCGGTGCTCGCGCAAATCCGCGGGGCCGGGGTCAAGGTCGAACTGCTTTCGAGCAAGGCCGACCTTGGCGCAGTCGAAACCAATCTGCAGCAGCTGGGCCGCTTGCTCGGCAATGAGCAACAAGCCCAGCAACTGTTCGCCGAGTACCGTCAGCAACTCGATGCCCTGCAGGGCAAGATCAAGCAACTGCAAAACAGCCAAGCCGCCCCGGGCGTGATCCTGCTGGTCGGCCATGCCGGCTCCAAACCAATGATTGCCGGCAAAGGCACTGCCGGCGACTGGTTGCTCAAGCAGGCCGGTGCGCGCAACCTGGCTGACAACGAAGGCTACAAGAACTTCTCCGTAGAGGCCTTGGCGGCCCTCGATCCCGATGTGCTGGTATTCGCCGACCGTAGTCTGAGCGGTGACCAGGCCTTGCAGGCATTGCTCAAGGAAAACCCCGCCCTGAATGCTTCGCGTGCCGCACGTAACAAGCGCATGATCGAGCTGGACCCGACCCTGCTGGTTGGTGGTCTCGGTCCGCGTCTGCCGTCTACCTTGCAGAGCCTTTCCCAAGCCTTCTACCCGACCGCGCAATGAACCGGCTGGTCAAACCGCGCACGCTGTTCGTCACCCTGACGCTGCTGTGCCTGCTGGCGATCTGGTTGTCGCTGGCGCTGGGGCCGGTCAGCCTGCCACTGATCGATACCCTGCGCGCCGGCGCCCGGCTGATCGGGTTGCCGGTGGCCGGGGAAGGGCTGGAGCAGGCCGAGCTGATCCTCGGCCAGATTCGTTTGCCGCGGACTTTGCTCGGGCTGACCGTGGGCGCCGTGCTGGCGCTGTCCGGGGTGGCGATGCAGGGGCTGTTTCGCAACCCGCTGGCCGACCCTGGCCTGGTCGGCGTGTCCGCTGGCGCCGCGCTCGGTGCGGCGGTGGCGATTGTCGGCGGCTCATGGATGGGCGGTATTCCCGAGGTATTCGCTCCTTATTTGTTATCGCTGTGTGCGTTTCTCGGTGGCCTCGGGGTGACCGCGCTGGTGTACCGCCTGGGCCGACGTGATGGTCAGACCAACGTAGCGACCATGCTCCTTGCCGGTATCGCCTTGACCGCCCTGGCCGGCGCGGCCGTGGGGCTGTTCACTTACCTGGCCGATGACGCCACCTTGCGCACCCTGACGTTCTGGAACCTGGGCAGCCTCAATGGCGCCAGTTATCTGCGCCTCTGGCCACTGGTGCTGGTCGCCGTGGTGGTCTCACTGTGGCTGCCGCGCCGGGCTCAGGCCTTGAATGCCTTGTTGCTGGGCGAATCCGAAGCCCGGCACCTGGGCATCGAGGTCGAGAAGCTCAAGCGCGAACTGGTGTTCTGTACCGCCTTGGGGGTTGGCGCGGCGGTAGCGGCGGCGGGGCTGATCGGCTTTATCGGCCTGGTGGTGCCGCATCTGGTGCGCTTGCTGGCCGGGCCTGATCACCGCGTGCTGTTACCGGCCTCGCTGTTGGCTGGCGCTTCGCTGTTGCTGTTCGCCGACCTGATCGCCCGTTTGGCGCTGGCGCCTGCGGAGCTGCCGATCGGTATCGTCACCGCGTTCATTGGTGCGCCGTTCTTCCTTTATCTGCTGTTGCGAGGGCGTGCCTGATGCTGCGAGTCGAGAACCTGTCCCTGCGCCGTGGCGCGAACCAGGTCCTGAGCGATATCAGCCTGGCGCTGCAACCCGGCCAGGTACTTGGGGTTCTGGGTCCCAACGGTGCGGGCAAAAGCAGCCTGCTCGGGGTGATGTGCGGCGAGCTGAATGCCAGCCAGGGGCGGGTGACCCTGGATGACCGAGGCCTGTCCGACTGGCCAGGCCAGCAGCGCGCCCAGCGCCTGGCGGTGTTGCCGCAAGTCTCCAGCCTGGGTTTTGCCTTCAAGGTTGAAGAGGTGGTCGGCATGGGCCGTTTGCCGCATAAAACCGGCCTCGAACGTGACCAGCAGATCATCGACGCGGCCCTGCAGGCGGCGGATGCCGGCCATCTGGTCGGGCGCAGCTATCTGGCACTCTCCGGTGGCGAGCGTCAGCGCGTGCACCTGGCGCGGGTGCTGGCGCAGCTGTGGCCAGGGGAGGACGGGCGAATCCTGCTGCTTGACGAGCCGACCTCGATGCTCGACCCACTGCACCAGCACACCACCTTGCAAGCGGTCCGCGAGTTCGCTGATCGTGGTGCGGCGGTGATGGTCATCCTCCATGACCTGAACCTGGCGGCGCGCTACTGTGACCGTATCCTGCTGCTCGAACAGGGCCGCGCCCATGCCCTGGATACCCCGCAGCAGGTGTTGCGCCCCGATTCCCTCAAGGCGGTGTTCGGCATCGATGTGCTGGTACAGCCTCATCCCGAGCGGGGGCACCCGCTGATCATCGCCCGTTAGGAGAACTGCCCCATGCGTCGTCCCCGGTTGCCCGCGTTATTGCTGTTGCTGGTCTGGGGGCTCGCCGGCTGCCAGTCCCGAGCCGAGGCACCGCCTTTGCCAGCCTGGCAAAGCCCCGAAGGCCGTGAGCATGCCGAGCTTGGGCACATCCGTGAACTGAGCAGCGGCCGGCTGCTGACGCCCGCGCAACTGCTGGAGCGGCTCGCGCAGGCTCAACGGCTGCTGGTTGGCGAGAAACACGACAACCCCGATCACCATGCCCTGCAGCTCTGGCTGCTGCGCGCACTGGACGCGCAACGGCCGCAGGGCAGCCTGCTGCTGGAGATGCTGCAGCCGGTGCAGCAAGGCCGGGTCGATGCACTGAAACAGCAGCAAACACACCCGCAGGACCTGCCCAAGGCGCTGGGCTGGCAGGATGGCTGGGATTGGGCCTTGTACGGGCCGATTGTCCATGAAGCCCTGGGGCAACCGTACTCGTTACTGGCCGCCAACCTCGACCACGACGAAGTGCGCAGGATCTATCGCCAGCCGCCAGCGTTGAAGGGGCCGCGCTCGGCAGCAGCCAAGGTACAAGCCGTGCTGCTGGAGCAAGTCAGGGAATCCCATTGCGGCCTGCTGCCCGAAAGCCAGTTGCCGGCCATGCTGGCGGTTCAGCAACAGCGCGACCGACGCATCGCCGAGCGCCTGCTGGCCGCACCACAACCGGCGCTGCTGTTGGCCGGCGGTTATCACGTGCGCAAGGACATCGGCGTGCCCTTGCACCTTGCCGATCTGGGTGCTGAAGGCACCACGCAGGTACTGATGCTCGCTGAGGTGGGGCAGGTGGTTGATGCGCAAATGGCCGATTATGTCTGGTACACCCCGGCTTTGCCGGAGCAGGACTACTGCGCGCAGATGCGCAAAGGCGGGTAAAAACCCCAGGCAAAAAAAGACCCGGCAAAGTGCCGGGTCAATAACCGTGATTAGCCTGATGAGGAGATAATCTGAGAGTCCGAACCAGGGGCTTTCAGGTTACCCAACCAGTCTCGCGACCAGTTGTGATAATCATAACGATTCTCATTTCGTAGTCAAGCGTCCTGACTCAATATTCCCGATTATTTTTCTGTACGGCAGTTTTGCCGTCGAGTTGCTGGTTCAGGGCTTCCTTGCGCTCGGCCGGAATATCGTTCCAGTGCACGTCGAGCAAGGCGCCTTCAATTGCGTAGAGCAGCACCTTCGAAGCCCTGAAGCCGCGGCTGCGCACGGCCTTGTAGGCAGTCACCGCACCCAGTCGGCGTAAATCCGAAGCACTGTGGATGCCGACCGCATGCAGCCACTGCGCAGAAGTCTTGCCAAGATTTTTCAGATGCTGGAGTTCATCGTTCATCAAGCCTCCTTGCGACGGCTGAACGGGTCTTGATTAAGGAATCGCGGCAGGTCAATGAGGAGTGTAGCGGCACTTGGAAAATACGCGGCGTTTTGCCATCCATGTGCCGACGGGTAGCCGAAAGCTGCCCGCCAGGCCACAGCCGGCGGGCGTTTCACTCGTTGCTGTCAGCGTGTGCGGTAACGCAGGCGGGTGCCGAAATTGACCGACATCAGGATCTCGTCGGCGCTCAGTTCGCTGGGGAAGTAGGTGCCGGAAATCTGCGCATGGGCAAGGCTGGCGCCTTCCAGGCCGTTGTAGCGCAGGTCCAGGCCGCGCAGGTCGGAGGCGCGGAAGTAGGCATCGGTGAAGTCGATGCCGCTGGTGTCCAGTTCACGCAGGTCGAGTCCGCGGAAATCACCGCCACGAAAGTCGACGGCGCCGTCCTTGGGTTTCTCGCGATTGAAGCTGGCGATCTGTTCGTCATGCACCAACGCATATAGCGCGCTGTCCAGTTGCCGTGGCTGATTCATGAGGCGCCTCCTTGTTTGCCCTGATGGTGACACTATAGGGCCATCATTGCGGAGGCGCCCGGAATCAAGCGTGAAGTGTCGACTACTTCACGTCCCGGGAGGCTTCAGAGCCCTGGCAGGCGCTGACGGATCTGCTTGACCAGCAGGTCGAGGCTACCGCTTTCGTTGGTTTCCACGCGCTTGCTTTGCAGCAGCTCTTCGGCGCTGAGCGGGTCACGGCTGGCTTGCTGGGCCTTGACCACCTCCAGGGTGGCATCCGACGGATCGTTCTGATCGGCCTGACGCTTGGCCAGCCAGCTGGCGATCACCGCATCCGGCGCGTTGCAGTCGAGGATCAGGAACGGCACGCCGGTTTCGCTGGCGACCCCGGCGGCGGCCTGGCGCTGGTCTTGCTTGAGGTAGGTGGCGTCGATCACCACCGGGAAGCCGGCGCGCAGGATGGTTTCGGCCATTTGGTGCAGGCGTTGGTAGGTGGCCTGGCTGGCGTCTTCGCTGTAGATGCCGGCTTGCAGCTGGCCGGCATTGGCGCTGGCTTGCTCACCGAACATGCGCTTGCGCTCGACGTCCGAACGCAGGCGAATGGCGCCCAGGGCATCGACCAGGCGCATGGCCACGTGGCTCTTGCCGACAGCGGAAACGCCGTGGGTGATGGCCAGGAAGCGCGACGGGATGGCGCTGTAGCTTTCCGCCAGGTTGGCATAGTTGCGGTAGGTGCGCAGGGTAGTGGCGCGCTGCACGGCATCGGCGTTGGCCGGCATGCTGAACAGGGCGACCTTGGCCCGCACCAGTGCACGATAAGCCTTGTAGAAGTTCAGCAGTTCCAGGCCGGCGTAGTCACCGGTCAGTTCCAGGTACTGGCTGATGAAGCGGCGCGACAGCGATTTCAGGCCGCGGTCTTCGAGGTCCATGGCCAGGAATGCGGCGTCGGCATAAACGTCGGTCAGGCGGAACGGTTCGTTGAACTCGATGCAGTCGAAAATCACCACCTTGCCATCGATCAGGGTGGCGTTGCCCAGGTGGATATCACCGTGGCATTCGCGGATGAAACCTTCTGCCTTGCGTTGCTCAAGCAGGCGATTCAGGCGTTTGAAGCTGTCCTGGGCCCAGGCTTGCAGGGCATCCAGTTGCTGCAGGTCGGCCTTGTCGGAAAGGAACGGGCGAATCTGCTCGAAGTTCTGCTCGACCGGAGCCATGACGCTGTCTGGCGTGCCCAGTGGATGCTCCACGGCAACTTTTGGCGCCGCCAGGTGGAAGCGGGCGATCTGCTCGGCCATCTGGTCGATGTGCGCGGCGGTCAGTTCGCTGTTGGCCTGCAGGGTGCTGAGCATCTGGCTCTGAGGGAACTGGCGCATCTTCAGCGCGTATTCGATCGGCTCGCCTTCGCCTCCCAGTTGCGGTGCTTCGGCGCTGCCGGTGATCGGCAGCACTTCCAGATACAAGCCGTCGGTCAGGCGCTGGTTCAGGCGCAGCTCTTCGGCGCAGAAGTGCGCGCGCTGAGACAGCTCGGTGAAGTCGAGGAAGCCAAAGTTCATCGGCTTCTTGATTTTGTAGGCATATTCACCGGTGAGCAGCACCCAGGAGATATGCGTCTCGATAACCTGAAACGCCGTCACTGGGTGAGGGAACAGGGCGGGGTTCTGCAGGGCTGTAATCAAGGCTTGGCTCACGGGCGATCCTTCTGGGTCGGGAGATTCGAATGGGCCATTATGGCTGCAAGCGTGGCTGGTGCAAACCGCCGGAGGGCGCCTGTCGATGTGCGATAAAGTGCGTATAATCCGCCGCCATGACTCGATCCCGATCCCCCCGTACCGCTAAAAAACGCCCGTCTGGCCGCTCGCGTGCCTGGCTGGGCTGGGCCTTGAAGCTCAGCCTGGTCGGCTTTGTGCTGGTGGCGGGCTATGCCATTTACCTCGACGCCGTGGTCCAGGAGAAATTCTCCGGCAAGCGCTGGACTATCCCGGCCAAGGTGTATGCCCGGCCGCTGGAGCTGTTCGTCGGCCAGAAACTGAGCAAGGCCGACTTCCTCATCGAACTCGATGCCCTCGGTTATCGCCGCGAAAGCGTTGCCAATGGCCCGGGCGCGGCTGCAGTCAATGGCAATACCGTTGATCTGAATACTCGCGGCTTCCAGTTCTATGAAGGCATGGAAACGGCGCAAGCGGTGCGCGTGCGTTTCTCCGGTGACTATGTAGCCGGCTTGAGTGGCGCCAACGGCTCGAAGCTCGACGTGGTGCGCCTCGAGCCGCTGCTGATCGGCGGCCTGTACCCGAAAAACCTCGAAGACCGCATCCTGATCAAGATCGACCAGGTGCCGCCGTACCTGCTGGAAACCCTGGTGGCGGTGGAAGACCGTGACTTCTATCACCACTTCGGTGTGTCGCCCAAGTCGATTGCCCGGGCGGTGTGGGTCAACACCTCGTCCGGCGCCATGCGCCAGGGCGGCAGTACCCTGACCCAGCAGTTGGTGAAGAACTTCTACCTGACCAACGAACGCAGCCTCAGCCGCAAGCTCAATGAAGCGATGATGGCCTTGCTGCTCGAGTTGCATTACGACAAGCGCGAAATCCTCGAGGCCTACCTCAACGAAGTGTTCGTCGGCCAGGACGGTCAGCGCGCGGTGCACGGCTTCGGCCTGGCCAGCCAGTTCTTCTTCAGCCAGCCGCTGTCGGAACTCAAGCTGCACCAGATTGCCTTGCTGGTCGGTATGGTCAAGGGCCCTTCCTATTACAACCCGCGGCGTTACCCGGAGCGGGCGACGGTGCGGCGTAACCTGGTACTCGACCTGCTGGCCGAGCAGGGCGTGGCAACCCCGGAAGCGGTGGAAGCGGCGAAGAAGATGCCATTGGGCGTGACCAAGCGCGGCAGCCTGGCCGACAGTTCGTACCCGGGCTTCCTCGACCTGGTCAAACGCCAGCTGCGCCAGGACTACCGTGACGAAGACTTGACCGAAGAAGGCCTGCGCATTTTCACCAGCTTCGATCCGATCCTGCAGATGAAGTCGGAAGCGGCCATGGGCGAGACCTTCAAGCGCCTGGCCGGGCGCAAGGGCGCCGATGAAGTCGAAGCGGCAATGGTCGTGACCAACCCGGAAACCGGTGAAGTCCAGGCCCTGATCGGCAGCCGTCAGGCCGGTTTCGCCGGTTTCAACCGCGCTATCGATGCGGTGCGGCCGATCGGCTCGCTGGTCAAGCCGGCGGTATACCTGACCGCCCTGGAAAAACCGAGCAAGTACACCCTGACCAGTTGGGTGCAGGACGAGCCGTTCTCGATCAAAGGCGCCGATGGCCAGGTGTGGCGGCCGCAGAACTATGACCGCCGCTCCCACGGTACGATTTATCTGTACCAGGGCCTGGCCAACTCCTACAACCTGTCGACCGCCAAGCTGGGCCTGGAACTGGGCGTGCCAAACGTGCTCAAGACCATTGGCCGGTTAGGCGTGAACGTCGACTGGCCGGCGTTCCCGTCGATGATGCTCGGGGCTGGCGGCATGTCGCCGATGCAGGTCGCGACCATGTACCAGACCCTGGCCAACGGTGGTTTCAATACACCGATGCGCGGTATTCGCAGCGTGCTGACCGCCGAAGGCGAGCCGCTCAAGCGTTATCCGTTCCAGATCCAGCAAACCTTCGATCCGGGCGCCATCTATCTGGTGCAGAACGCCATGCAGCGGGTGATGCGCGAAGGTACCGGGCGTTCGGTCTACAGTGTGCTGCCAAGCTCGTTGAACCTGGCGGGCAAGACCGGTACCAGCAACGATTCGCGTGACAGCTGGTTCGCAGGTTTCAGCCAGGACTTGCTGGCGGTGGTCTGGCTGGGGCGCGATGACAACGGTAAAACACCGTTCACGGGTGCTACCGGCGCGCTGCAGGTCTGGACCAGCTTCATGCGCAAGGCTGACCCCTTGCCGCTGGACATGCCGCTGCCCGATAACGTGGTTCAGGCCTGGATCGATCCGCATAGCGGCCAGGGCTCGGATGCCAGTTGCCCGGGCGCCGTGCAGATGCCGTATATTCGCGGTAGTGAACCGCCGGCTGGGCCCGCCTGTGGCGGCGAGCCGGATCCCGCCGAGTCCGTCATGGACTGGGTCAAGGGTTGGATGAATTAAGCACTAGCCTAAAGAGGGTGTGAAGTGAACAAGTGGTGGTTTCCAGCCTTGACGGCGCTGGCTTTGCTCAACGGCTGCGCCAGCAATCCGCGCGGCTCCATTCCCGTGGTCGATTCCAGTACCCGGGTTTCCAACAGCGAGCGGGTCACGGCTAACCGTGGTGCGCCTGCGCAGGTCAATGGCGGGACGCGTCAGGCTCAGGCCGTGCCGCAGGATTCCGGGGTGATGGTCATGGTCCCGCAAGGTTCCGGCGCCACACCGATCCAGACTTTCCCAGCGTCCACCGGTGCCGCGCCGATCAGCACCGGCCCGATTACCCCGGGCCCGAGCAGCTCGGCGCCGTTCGACAGCAGCTCGACCAATGCCGGCAGCTACACCATGCCGAGCACCACTGCGCCCAGCGCGCCGAGCGGTATTCCGCGCGCCAGTGCAGCCAGCGGCGGCCTCTCGGCTGACGAACAGCTCGACGGCCCGGTACTGGCGCTGTTGACCACCGCCCAGCAGCAACAGACCGGTGGCGACTACAATGGCGCCTCGTCGAGCCTGGAGCGTGCCCAGCGCATCGCGCCACGCGAGCCGCAAGTGCTTTACCGTCTGGCCCAGGTGCGCCTGGCTCAAGGCGATGCCGCGCAGTCCGAGCAACTGGCTCGCCGCGCGCTGACCTACGCCAACGGTCGCCCCGACCTGCAGGCCGGGCTGTGGAACATCATTGCCCAGTCGCGCGAAAAACAGGGTGATTCGGCAGGCGCAGCGCTGGCCCGGCAGAAAGCCCAGGTCAACCTGTAATGGATCCACGCATTCTCGATATTGCCGATCACCTGCTGTTGATCGAGCATGAACTCCATGCCCAAGGCTGGTGGAGTGATGTTTCACCGACGCCTCAAGCGTTGGCGAGCAGCGTGCCGTTCGCGGTCGACAGCATGAGCTTCGATCAGTGGCTGCAGTGGATCTTCCTGCCAAAAATGAAAGAGATTCTCGAAAAGGGCCTGCCGTTGCCAAATGCCTCCGGCATCCTGGTCATGGCTGAAACGGTATACGTCGATCGCCCGGAGCAAAGCCGCGAGCTACGCAGGCTGCTAGCAGAGTTTGACCAATTGATCAGTCCATCTGCCTGAATTTCCCTCTTTTCACCCTTGGAGCCACAGTTTGTGGCTCTTTTTGTTTGTAATGTTAGTTTTTCTGCTGCTGTCGCTAGCATTAGTGGTGGCTGTAGTTCGTCCTTGCGCTAAATTGGCAATAATTTTTCTTGACTTGCGCGCGCCGAAAAAGAAGAATCCAGATTCCGCTGTAGAGGGACTGCCAGAAGCAGACCCGCTAAGCAGAT
>RCUI01000369.1_pt1 | contig 16370 bp, 10 predicted proteins | sample 2166121 | NCBI WGS metagenome assembly RCUI01 (sample SAMN09932700, study PRJNA488358) | compost metagenome | feature: garden; material: soil; isolation source: compost soil in succinic acid-enriched culture | place: Germany: Experimental Botanical Garden Goettingen | collected 2016-01-27
GATGCTTTTAATGCCAATCATTGTCGCTTCCCGGTAGACATAGCGGATATTGCGGAATCAGGCCCTGTTGCGCAGGCCTGGCAAGCCTCGTCGACGTGGCTGCCCGCTGACTCAATAGATTAGAGATGCACTTTGCGACTGCTAAGTCACGGTTATAAGGCCAAAGTGCCGGACGCCGCAACGTCACGCCCGTTTTCTTCCCCTCTATCTGACCATTGCGCATGATGGCATCGAGCCGGACGTGCCTGGCTCGACGAGTACTGGCTACTTGATAGCACTCATCCCAGCAAGCTCGGTTGGCTTGGTTTTTTTCACCACTGCCTGAAGAATGCGGGATGCGGAACTCAACCTTGCATCTTTCACAATCGGCGTTGACTGAATATTCAAGACCGTAAACCCACAGACACCAAATAAGCTGTTCAGGGCCGCAATAGAAAAGAAGTTGATGTGCTCATGCCAGTGCCGCTTATGCTCGGCTGAGAGATCGTCATTGCCCACCATCAGCGCTTCATGCGGCACCTCGACGTAAAGCAGGGTGTCATCACGCATACATTGATGTATTTCCCCTAGCGCATCCGACGGATAGGGAACATGCTCAAGAACATGGCGACAGACAATCAAGTCGTAGATGGACATGCTGATCTCTGCCTTCGACACGCCACGTGTGCCCGGCACGGTTGGCTTTTTGTCGATGTCGAAGATATCCGTCTCGTACCCTTGCCCCTTGAACGGGGTATTCGTGCCATCTCCCCCACCCCAATCCAGGATGCGGGTCGGCGTCGCCTGTTGAAGAATGAAATCCCTTGTCAGCTCAAGCAACTCACTTGGCGCTGACAGTGCTTTGTTCCGCTCGCAAAACCCAGGCTCATAATGCTCGCGCAGCGCCGCATATTCCTCACCATAATAGCCATCGTACAACTGCTGCATCTCGCGATCACTGAAGCGGATATCAAGAAATAGAAACGCGCAGCGCACGCAGTGAAGCGTATTACACACGCAATATGCCATGCCTTGAGCAATGGTTTGCAACCCCCATTCGGCGTCGATAACTGCAGGCGGCCAACCCAGCGCCCGGTGTGACACAAACGGCATGAGAATGGCCGGGGACTTTTGCAACGCCGTGCTGCCACAGCAGACACACTGCGTTGCGACATGTTCACGCTGCAGTGAGGACGGAAAGTCGTTGATCATGTTTATTTCCTGACAAACACCGAATGAAAGATGGAATTCCCAAGCGCAGTGAAAAAGTATCGACGGCGACGAGTCAGCCAATGCCCCCTGCTTGCTCGGCAGCGCATCGAATCGATTGCGTCAACGTGTATTGCAGACCCAGACCCAGCTCGCTGCGAGCTTTATGGGTGGAGGGTACGTAGCGGTTGCGAAAACTCCCCGCCGCTGCCGCGCCGCAGGCAATGTATACAGGTTTGTGCGGTGCCAATGTTTCGCGCACCAAATGCGCGAGCTCGCCAATTGTGATGGCCGCATCCGAGCCAACGTTGTACGCCTGCCCGGGCAGTCCTTTGCGCAGAAGGACGTCGAGCCAGTGCGCAAGGTCGCGTTGATCCATATAAGAACGCACGGGCGCCCCGTCCCCACTCACGTTGATAGCGGGTGCACTAAGAGCATCTCGGATGAAGTTGCCAATAGCGAAATGCGCATCCAGTGGCAGGTCTCGGCCGATGAAGGCGAAACAACGAGCAATAACAACCTGAAGGCCATACTGCTGCTGGTACAAAGCGCACAGATGCTCGGCACAGCGTTTGGCGACGCTGTAGGCATGCGCTGCATTGAGCGGGTCCGGCATGGCGTTATAACTCTCGCAGATCACCTCCATACGCGGTGGCTGGGGGCCATAGACACCACCGGAGCTGGTCAGCAGAAAGCGGGGGATTCGATGGGCAGCGGCATAGTCCAGCAGGTGACGGGTACCGTCAACGATCTGGGTATACCGCTGCAGAGGGCTAAGCTTCGGACCTGCCGTAGAATCCGCTGCGGCGTGAAGCACGTGCGTAAAACCGCCCGTCCCGGGCAGCGAAGCCGGCTCCAGGATGTCGCCCTGATGCAGGCGCAGCCACGGCTGGCTCGCAAACTCGGGGTGCCGCGCCAGGAAGCCCTGCGGTGATCGGCTCAGTACGGTGACCGCAGGCACTTGCTCGCCTGCCTCGGCGGATGCCAACCAATGCCGCAACAGCGCCCGCCCAAAGAAGCCAGTCCCTCCAGTCAGCAGCACGTTCATGGGTTGGGCACTGCGTACAAGACGGAGTCGAACGTGTTAGGACAATGCTGCCGGACATAAAACCGGTAGTTGGGGCATAGATCGAACAGCAACTCCGGCAACGCCCAAAGGTCCTGCGGGTTATGGTACAGCGATACGATCAGCACAGGGCGGCTGCGTCGGATGATCTGCTCGGCTCCACGCAACACCTGAGCTTCCACACCTTCGACGTCGAGCTTGATCAAATCAACGGGCATGCCGGGCAACAGCTGATCCAGCGCCACCGCCGCAATCGACGTTCCACCGCCCTCATGACTGATGGAGCAGGCTTCGCCCTGCCCGGCATTGAATGTCAGGATGCTATAGGTCTCGGCGGCCGCTATCGGCAAGCACACCGCATTGCTTTGCTTCAGCGCCACCCGGCTAACCAGACGGGCAAAGTTCTGCGGATCGGGCTCCAGCAGAAAAGCCTGCTTGCAAGATATCTGCGGGTGTCCGATCAGCTCCTCATAGCTATCGCCGTCGTAGGCGCCGCAGTCGACATATGTAATGTCGCGGCCCTGCAAGGCGGGCAAGGTCAGCTCATTGATGTACTTGGTTTCACTGGATAAGAAGCTGGAATACGCCATATCCAGGCCAAGACGAAAAGCGCACATGCGATACAGTGTTTTCCTGCTTTCCTGATCCGCCAATGCCTCGGCAACGCTGGCGACTCTACCCATTGCTTCAAGTAGAAAGGAACGAGCACTCAACCAGAAGCGCCACCCCAGCGCCTGGGAGAACTGCTCATAGAGCATCCAGGGCATCAATGGCGGAGCAAAACCGGCACCGGCTGCGAGGCTTAGTAACTGGTCGAAAGGGGTGTCACGACTGAATATACCGAGCGCAAGTTGCGCCTGTGGGTGCTCGCTCGCAAGCTGGTTCCAGTTCAACACTGGCAAACCAAGGGCCGAAGTAACGCGAGGAGACGTTTCAACAAAACCTTCAACGACAACACCCTGCGCCTGCATAGCCGTTGCAAGGCTGCGACCAAAGTTCCCGGCACCGAAAATCCAGATGTGCCGGCCCGGCTCGACGTGGACGCCCGGCAAGTCACTTGCCTGGTCACGCAGGGTAAAAAAGTCAGTGGCGCTATATGTCGTCTCAGCCATTGGTGTTGGCCCCGGAATCGCCTGTTGCGCGGGAACGCGCGCGTATCGCCAGGGCCTCACTGCGGATCTGCTCCAGCACGGTCTGCTCCAGGAACGGATGCATGTCGTCAAGTTCCGGGGTGACGAAAGCGCCTTGTGCATCGACACGAGACTTGATGCGTGGCACGAACTCCTGTCGTGGATCGACATGCAGATCGATCAGCAGTGGCCCGTCGGTTTCCAGCAGGCTATCGAGCCTGCCCAGATCGTCTTCCGATGCTATGGACTCGGCACGCAACCCATAGGCACGGGCCACAGCGGTAAAGTCGGGGAACTCCACCCCCGACTCCGGCGTAGCGCCGATGACCCGGCCAAAGAAGTTCTCGTGGGTCTGCCAGATCGACAGATAACCGCGATTGTTGAGCACGATCACGATCACATTGACGCCGATGGTTTTCAGCGTCTGCAGTTCCTGGATGTTCATTTGCAGGCTGCCGTCCCCCGCAAAGCAGATCACGCGCCGGGAGCCCTGTGCTCGTGCGGCCGTCGCAGCGCCAATGGCGGCAGGCAGGTCGTAGCCCATGGAGGCAGAGCCTGAGTTACTGAACAGTCGCTGGTCTTTCTGCAGACCACCCACCTGGAACGGCAGGATGCAGGCAGACGCATTGCCGCACACGACAATGTCATCAGGGCGCATCTGTCCGAAGATGCGCTCGACCATCACGTAAGGGTTAAGCGCAGCGCCTGCTATTTGACGATGCTCTGCCGCAGCACGATAGGTGGTTCCGATGTGCTGGCACCACTGTACCCAGGCGCCGAAGTCAGGAAGGCATGCGCGTGCCAGCTCTTGTTCCAGAACATCGAGGAAATCGCCCAGATCGGCAGCCACTCCCAGGTGCGGCTGGACGGTGGGCTTGGCCAGCTCGGCCGCATCGATATCTACCTGAGCGATCCACGCATGCTTGGCGAAGGCCTGCCAGTTGTAACTGGTCTGGCGCACATTCAGTCGGGATCCCAATACAAGGACGAAGTCGGCAGCCTGCAGGCAGAGATTGCCCGCTCGCGTGCCAATGGTCCCAGGCCGACCGGCGAACAGCGGGTGGTCCGAGGCAATAAGGTCGTGCGTCCAGGCCGTGGCCAGTGGAATACGGTAGCGCTCGATCAACGCCAGAAGGCGCTTCTCGGTACGCGAAAGCCTCACCCCCGTGCCCCCCAGGATCAGCGGACGATGCGATTGCAGCAGCTTGCCGGCGATATCCCGGCAGGCGGCGCGCAGACCTTCGGCTGCAGGCGGCTTGGACAAGTCAGGTGCGGGTATGGCAATGGCAGTCGTGGATTGCTGGATATCCAGAGGAATGTCGAGCCACACGGGGCCCGGGCGGCCACCGACTGCTTCGGCATAGGCCCTGGGCAACATCACTTCCAGGTCTTTTTCAGAGCGCACCAGCTGCGCGTACTTGCAGACCGGACTGGCCATCGCGATGGTGGGGCCTTCCTGATCGCCCAGTTGCCTAAGCCCTGGCACATCGCGGAAGGAGGTGCAGGTTTCTCGCTTGATCTGGCCGGAGAGAACGATCATCGGGATGGAATCAGTGAACGCACCATGCACGCCGTTGAGCGCGTTGATAGACCCTGGCCCCGTGGTCAGCATCACCACCGCCGGTTTTCCGGTAATGCGCGCGTAGCCTTCGGCAGCCATCGCACAAGCCTGCTCATGGTGCATGAAAGTGCAACGCAGACTGTCATGCCCCCCAAGCGCCTGATTGAGGAACATGGCGCCACCGCCCGTGACAGTGAAAACCTGCTCGACCCCTTGCTGTACCAGCCATTGTGCGATTTGCTCGGCAACACGCTTCATGGTCAGAGCCCCCGGCTCAGGATGAGATTTTTGAGGGCGGGACTTTCGCTGTAAGGGCCGTCAATATGCTCAATGGTCAGACGTTCGTTGGCCTTGATCGGCTGCAGCAGCCGTTCACCATTCATCACCTCGCGACAAGACAATTGCCCCTTGTGCAAGGGAATCGCGAGGTAAAAATCTTTCTCGAAATCATCCCTACCCAGAACATAGCCAGGCTCCAAATCACGGCGGGCGTAGGCGCCGCGCACCAAGGCATTGAGGTATTCGGTTTCCTTGCGCGAGATGATGCGTCGACTGGCGCTGACACCACCGCACATTTCTTTGGCCTTGTGGAAAGCTTTGTACCAGGCGTCGCACTGCTCAGGCAGCGAGCAATAGTTGGAAACGGGCACTCCTTCGTATTGGATGTCGATGTGTCTTTCCCAGGTACGGACACCCTTTCCGTACGAGATCAACATGGACGAGTGCCAGTCATGGTACTCGTGAGTGGACAATCCAATGACGTGACCCGGGTAGCGATTGCGCAGGTAGTCGATCTGATCGAGATGCAATTCGTCATCCTCGCTGGGGTAGAGCGAAACGCAGTGATTGATGGACAACGGGATATCACGCTTTTCAAAGAAGTGAACAATGTCATCCAAATCCTTTTCCGATGCACCGCCTGTGGAAATGATGGTTGGGCGCCGCGTGGAAGCAATTTTCTCGATCAGCGGCCAGTCGTTCATGTCGGAACTGGCGATCTTGAGGATTGGCATGTCGAACTCAACGCACAGATCAACAGATGCCTCGTCGAACGGCGTGGCCATGGGAATGCAACTCAGGCTCCTGATTTCCTCGACCATTCGCGCAAATTCAGCCTTGCTGAGCTTGGTGTCTTCGGTTTTCTTGATGTAGCGCAGCTCAGAATTGCCTTTGAAGTCAGGATGAATAAACTCATCGACATCACGAAACTGCAGCTTGATGGCCGCCTTGACGTTATTGAAACGCGCAATTGCACCGTGATCACGGATGATTTTCAGCCCGCGTTCCAGCCTGCCCCAGTGATTGTTGGCAAGTTCCAGGACGAACAGGTTCTCAAATAAATCTTTGTCACGCTGGCTGATGGTTTTCATTGAATACTCCGTGCTCTTTTGCCTTGCTCAATTGAAATTGGCGCCAGGGCAGGTTCTGGCCCTGGCTGCCACAAATCCGCATTTCAGGCCGCAGCAATGGCTGCATGTCTATCCCGAGTGCGCTGTATGAATGTTCGGTAAAACGCCTCTACCACTGCTCCGGCACTAGCCTCAATCAGGAAGCCACACCTTCAACCACTGCTCCACATACCGCTCATCCAGCATCCACTGGCTCAGTACCGTTTCACGCAGTACATCCGCGCACCTGGCAGTGGCATCGAGATCAGCAACGTGCATACGGATCGCGCTCTGCCAATCCCTAGCGATATTTTTGACACGGGTCACAGGCAAGCCCTGATAGGGCTGCACATCACTGCACACCACGGGATAACCGCAGGCCGCGTATTCCAGCAGTCGCACATTGCTTTTGCATGCGTCGAACAGGCCGTGCCCCAACGGAGCAAGGGCCAGATCGAGGTGCAGTGACGCCAGCTTCTGCGGGTATTGGTCGAACGGCACCGGGTCGTGCAGTTCGCCAACGTAGGCGCGCATCGGCTCCGGGCACTTACCGAGGCATACCCAGTCCACTTCACCGGCCAATGCCTCGACGACATCAATCATCAGCGCCTGTACATCTGGATCACTGAAGTCGCCAACCCAACCCACGCGAGGACGCCCCCCCATAGTCCGGTGGCGCTCCAATGCCCCCCAGCGAGCTGGATGCAGGCGATCTGGTAGCACACGGATATCCTGGTTCGAACCACGTAGCACTTCGGCCAAGGCTTCAGTGGGCACCACCAGCCGATCAGCTAGCCTCACAAAGCGTTGCAACGCGGTTTGGAGATCTCCAGGCACGCTGGCATGAAGTACATGACCCTCGGGTATTGCAGGAAGGTAGGAGCCCACCTCTGCCACTTTGAACACACTCGAGAACTGCGCACTACGCCGTAACGATTCAATTCGCGAGTCAGTGATCTGCTCCTGCAACACCCAGGCATTCGGCTGAAGTCGCTCCAGCTCCGCAGGCAGGTAGTCGCGCAAGCTCAGGCGCACATCGGCCACTCCACCGATATTCATGGACAGCGCCGGGTCGATGATGCGGCCATACCCGCTGCTCCTTTCGAGACCATTGGGCATCGCCAGCACCACTGGCAACGGCCGCCATGCAAGCGGGTTCCAGGTCAGCGCCGAATCAGCTTCCAACTCGAACCCCGCTCCCTGGAGAGACAAATTCCGGTTATAGGCCGGGTCACGGGCAATGAGTGGTAGCCACTTGCGGTACATCGCGTCCTGTTCCGCAGTGCTAGCCTCTTGATGCGTGGGCGTGGACTCCTCCTGAACGGCACCACGCTCCTTCAGCACAACGGCGTGCGGCGTCCAAACCGTGAGATAGCCCGACTGGCCCGCCTTAAGGCACAGGTCGATGTCTGCGTACTCGTCTTTCAACTGTGGCATGTCCATGCCACCCAACGATTCATAAAGCGTTCGGCGAATCATCAGACAGGCTCCAGAAACAGCACTGTAGTTCTGATCCATTTCCAGACGCTGCATGTAGCCGCCATTGTCTGCGTGACCAGCAAATGCCGAACCGGCCGGACTACCCAACCCCAGCACCACGCCTGCATGTTCGACCGTGCCGTTGGGGTGCAGCAGCTTAGCCCCCACGACACCCACTTCCGGACGCTGTGCGTGGTTGAGCAACGCATCCAGCCAGTCGTCCTGGACAATTACGGTATCGCAATGCAACAACACCAGATAATCGCCACGAGCATGACGAGCCGCCATATTGTTGATGGCGCCGTAATCGAAGTCGGACGGATAGCGCAGCACGCAGATACCCGATGCCTCCAGCGCTGCCATACCGTCAAGCCAGGCACGGGTGGCAGGGTCAGTGCTGCCGTTGTCCAGCAATAGGATTTCGTAGTGTTGGTAGGTGGTTTTTTCCATCAGGGACGTGACACAACTGCGTACCTGGTCACCTCGCCCCCTGACGGCAATGACAATCGACACCAACGGTGTATCCAAATGGCCGTAGTGGATGCGATGAATACCTGGCCGATGCATCTGGACCCGGGCCTGGAGATAGCCGCGCTGGTGCAGATGCCGTTCCAGAACAGCCTGTTCCTGGGGGTTGTGAACCAGATCGGTCGCGGCACTGATACACACAGGCTCACTAATATGTGCCAACCCATCCAGCCCGTCAGACTCTTCGATCAGCCGCAACAGCAACCCGAACTCAACGGCCCCGGCGCATTCCGGGTCGAGTCCGCCCGCATCCAGAAAAACATCCCGACGATAGAACCAGTGACGTGCCATGTTCGCCGGACAGGACAGGAACATGTCGAGATTGAAATCAGGACGCAGCAGGGTGTCCAGCGCTCCTGTCGGCCCGCGGACGATCTCGTCCGCATACACCGCCCGGACACCTGGCGCATCGAGCAACTCCAGTGCCAGTACAAACAACCCGAACGGAGTGAATGTAGTGCCTGCACGCACAAAACATAGCCATTGGCCGTCGACTATTTGCCAAGCCAGATCATTGAGCGTTGCAGCCTCTGCATCCATGGCAACATGGATGTTGATGAATTGATAACCTTGCGTTTGCAGACTCTGCCGTGTGGCCTCGGTGTTGGCGGGTTGCCCATCCGGCACAATGAGGAAATTGAAGCGCGGCAAATCATACCTGCGCTCCTCAAGGCGCCGAGCCATCAGTTCCGCTTGCCCTTCGGTGGGAAAACGTTGCCGCAACCAATGCTCAATGGACTGGCTACGTTCCCGAATGCGCTGTTGCTCAGCGGATTCTGCCCCACCCGTCTTTGGACTCTCTAACCCCCAGGTCGCACTGGGCATCGCCTGAGTCTTCTCGATGAATGTACCCAGCTGCTGCCAAAAGCGATTCTGCAAGGCCGCATATTTTTCCTCGACGATGGGAATCCCAGCCAGCGCGTGCTCAATCGCCGCTGGCGTATCTTCGAATGCCAACCCATGCGTCCCGAACTCTTCGATTCCAAGAGGAACACCGTCAAAGAACGGCGACTTCAAGACAACAGCAGGGCAGCCACACAATATCGCCTCCAGGGCAATGGCCGTGGACGCGAAGCAATAGACCCGCTCGCTCCTTCGGAAAAGCTCGGCCATTTCCTGCGGAGTGGCAGGCCACTCACCGGTAATGACGGTACACTTTGCGGCAAGTTCAGGGTGTTCCTTCAGGGCATCGACATGTCGCCCCGGATACAACAACCACCCCTTGCGTTGCCGGTCATAGGGATTGGCCAGGTTGTTGTAAATCGAGGTATCGATGGGCGGCATGAACATGATGTGATCCGGACTCTCGCCCTCCGGCAACAAATTCTGCGTATAGGCAAAAATCAAGTCCGTGCTTGCGAACTCTGTATCACCGCCAAGCAGGCCCGGCAGGTTCAGAAGATAGCGCACCACCGATTGTGCATTGGCAGGATTGCCCCGAACCACTTCAGGGTACACGACGATCGGCCGGCGCCCCGCCTGTGCATGTTGCTGCTCTAAGTCCCCCGTCAACAGCGGCGTATGCCACAGCGGATTGGTCTGAGCGGGGTACATATAGGCATCCTGACCGCACCGATTGAGCAGATGACAGAGCATGTGCATCACACGAATGCCTGCCGAATTGCGGCGATAGTCTGGAGCGAGAATGTAGTAGGGACGCGTAGGCGCAACAAACAGAGGTGGAAAGGATTGACTGGCCATAGACTTTTGAAACCCTGAATTAACGCAGAACATTCGACATGTCGGGTGGACTACTCAAGACCTGGCCTCGGTGGCTGCGCGCAGACTCCTTGAGCCCACAGCTTTCGAACGCACACCAAGGCCACCGCACAAAATTGAGCACCTATCAGCGCAGCCTGCGCACGTAGCTTTCTATGTTACGAGCAGCGTGCTCGAGGTGTTGTTCGGAAAGTCCAGGCCACAGTCCAATCCAGAAGGTGTCCTTCATAACCTTGTCGGTGACCGTTAATTCGCTCGCCACTCGGTATTGCTGGTCCTTCATATAGGGCTGGCGAGTCAGGTTGCCTGCGAACAGCAACCGCGTACCGATCTTCTGCGCATCCAGGTGACGTAGAAGATCCAGGCGCTCGACACCGCAACCATCGCGCAGGGTGAGCGGAAAACCGAACCAGGACGGGTCACTGTTGGCGGTGGCGTGCGGCAGGATCAATTGATCGGTGCAACCACTCAGACGCTCGCTAAGCCAATCGAAATTGCGCTTGCGTGCAGCGATGAAGTCATCGACCCGGTCCATCTGCGCCAGTGCACAGGCGGCCTGCATGTCAGTGATCTTGAGGTTGTAGCCCAGGTGCGAGTAGGTGTACTTGTGATCGTAGCCTTGCGGCAGATCACCCAGTTGCCAGCAGAAACGCTTGCTGCAGGTGTTGTCCTCGCCCGGCCCGCAATAGCAGTCACGCCCCCAGTCACGGAACGATTCGACGATACGCTTGAGCAGCGGCGAATCGGTGAACACAGCACCGCCCTCGCCCATGGTGATATGGTGGGCCGGATAGAAGCTCAGGGTGCCCAGATCGCCGAAGCTGCCTACCTGACGACCATCGTAGGTGGCACCCAGGGCATCGCAACAGTCTTCGATCAGCCACAGACCGTAACGGTCGCACAGCTCGCGCACCACTTTGAGATTGAACGGGTTGCCCAAGGTGTGGGCCAACATGATCGCCTTGGTCCGCGGACCAATCGCCGCTTCGATCAGGGCCGGATTAATGTTGTAGGTCCCAAGTTCGATATCGACGAACACAGGTACCGCACCGAACTGCAGGATCGGGTTGACCGTGGTTGGGAACCCAGCGGCCACGCCAATCACTTCATCGCCCTTGCCAATCGCACGGTCGCCCAGACGCGGCGAAGTCAATGCCGAAAATGCCAGAAGATTGGCAGATGAACCAGAGTTGGCAGTCAATACACCGCGCCGCCCCAGGTAGCGCGACAAGCGTTTTTCGAAAGCCTGATTGAAACGCCCGGTAGTCAGCCAGCCGTCCAGCACCGCCTCAGTCATGGCTTGCAACTCGGGTGCACCAATGACCTTGCCGGAAGGAGGCACAGTGTCCTTGCCTGCTACGAATGGCGAGGTGGCCAATTCCAGTTCCGCATAGCGGCCTACCAGCTCGGCTATCTGCTGGCGCAGCTGTTGCGCCGTTTGTTCACTCATGGGGTCTCGCCTTGATAGGCCGCGATCTGCGCGCGGCTGAATGCATGCATGTCCTCACCGGCGTGCCAAGCACAGTGCCAGTCGAGGGTGTGTTCCAGGGCTTGCGCCAACGTCCAGCGCGGCTTCCAGCCAAGTTGTCGGCGTGCCTTGCTGGAGTCCAGGGACAGCAATCCCGCTTCATGCGGCTGCCCTACCGCATCGACTTGCCAGCGCGCGTCCCCGGGCCAAAGCCGGGCAAGTTGCTCAACCAGTTCACCCACTGTGGCCACGCCATCGGCGTCTGGGCCGAAGTTCCAGGCTGAAGCCACGGCATCGCCTCGCTCTACCAATGCCTGAGCCAGATGCAAGTAACCCTGCAACGGCTCAAGCACGTGCTGCCAAGGACGGATAGCCTGTGGGTAGCGCAAGGTCAGCGACTCCCCAGCCTGCCAGGCACGCAGGATGTCGGGCACCAAGCGGTCGCCGGACCAGTCGCCGCCACCAATGACATTGCCCGCCCGCGCAGTCGCCAAGGCAATACCCGACTCGCGCAGGAAAGACTCGCGCCAAGAAGTACACAGCAACTCCACACACGCCTTGCTGCTGCTATAGGGATCATGACCGCCGAGGGCATCTTGTTCGCGGTACGGCCAGAGCCACTCTCGGTTGTCGTAACACTTGTCACTGGTGACCACCAGCACAGCACGTACCGACTCGCACAGCCTTGCGGCTTCAAGCAGGTTCACCGTGCCAATCACATTGGTCGTATAGGTCTCCAGCGGTGTGCGGTAAGACTCACGCACCAGCGGTTGAGCTGCCAGGTGCAGGACAATTTCGGGCTGGACCGCACTCAAGGCCTCGGACAGACGCTGCACATCACGGATGTCGGCCAAGGTGCCAGGAACCCGTTCGGCAAGCGCTGCGACATTCCAGAGTGCAGGCTCGGTATTAGCCGGCAGCGAGTAACCGTGGACGTGAGCACCCAGCTCTCGCAACCACAACGCCAACCAGCCTCCCTTGAAGCCGGTGTGCCCGGTGAGAAGCACCCGGCGTCCAGACCAGAACGATGGACTCACGACCATAGCCGCCACTGCGCCTCACCGGTCTTCCAACGATCTTCCAACAGGTTGCGGTCGCGCAAGGTATCCATGGCCTGCCAGAAGCCTCTGTGCAGGTGGCTCATGAGCTCGCCTTGCGCAGCCAGCGCACGCATCGGCTCGTACTCCCAGGTGGTATCGTCGCCGTCGATAAAGTCGAATACGCCGGGCTCCAACACAAAGAATCCGCCGTTGATCCAGCCGCCATCACCCAGGGGCTTTTCCTGAAAGCCTCGTACCTGCTCCCCGCGTATATCCAGGGCGCCGTAACGTCCCGGCGGCTGGACGCCAGTGACGGTGGCCAACTTGCCATGGCTGCGATGAAAGTCGATGAGTGCAGGAATATTGACATCGGCAACGCCATCGCCGTAAGTCAGACAGAACGTCTCGTCTCCCACATAGTCGCGCACGCGCTTCAGACGTCCGCCAGTGGCAGTGTTCTCGCCGGTATCTACCAGGGTTACGCGCCAAGGCTCGGCATGGCGGTTATGGATGCACATACGATTTTCTGCCATGTCAAAGGTGACGTCGGACATGTGCAGAAAATAGTTGGCAAAGTACTCCTTGATCACGTAGCCCTTGTAGCCCAAGCAGATGACAAAGTCGTTGATACCAAAGTGCGAGTAGATTTTCATGATGTGCCAGATGATCGGCTTTCCGCCTATCTCGATCATCGGTTTTGGCCGCAAGTGGGATTCTTCGCTGATACGCGTACCCAGGCCCCCGGCCAGAATGACTGTTTTCATTATCCGCTTACCTTAAGGGATTTTGCCTCGATCCGAGCCGACAATTTACTGACCAAAGCAGTGACTGTGCGGACTGAAAGCAAGAATGCTGCCAACTTGAAAACGGCAAGAGTCAGTAAAGGCGCACGAAAGCGGCAATTTTGGCTGTGGCTCAGAAACGACAAGGCCGAGCATAAAGCCCGGCCCTGTCATTACGCCTGTGTCACGCCAGCTCGCTGACCCACTCGAGCACAATCGGCCGACCGGAGTCGGCAATCCTTGACACGTCCACACCAAATTGATCATAGGCTGCCACCCGCGTCGTGAACGCCGATGGCCAACGCTCTGCCAATGCCTGCTGTTGTTGTTGCCCCAGAACCGGAACAACGTCATTGATCATTTGCGCCTGTGGTGTCCAGATTACCAGCAGCCCCGCCTCAGCAGCCCTCAGGCACAAATCGACATCGCCCCCCCCAAACACTTGCATGCCGCCGCATTGACTGAACAGGTCCTTGCGCACCATCAGACAATCATCGGACACCGCCTGACAGCTACGTACCTGTGCCAAACCAAGGGCCGACTCAGTTGCGGACTTGGGCACTCCCAGCAATGCGCTCTGGACCTGACCGGAAACCAACAGCGCGTAACCGGCATGGGTTACCTTCTCGTCGCGACCATGCAACAGGCAACCCACCACACCCACCTCTGGCCGTAGCGCCTGGTTGAGCAACGCCTCGATCCAGGCCGCCGAGGACACCTGACTGCGGCTGGACAGCAGCACAAGGTATTCTCCGCGAGCCTGTGCCGCTGCTTGATTGATCAACTGCGAACGAGACGCCCCCGGCTCGCCCGCCAGTACACTGATTCGCCCCCCCGCTTGGAGGCCGGCAAGCTCGCCCGCCAGTGCTTCTGCGCTGCTCCCGTCGCCGGCCACGATCACTTCGTAACGGGGATAACGGGTGCGCTGCAAGATACTCGCCAGACAAGTCCTAAGTTGCGCCAGGTCACCGTCGACCGGGAGCAGGATACTGACTTGCGGTGTCACTGGGTGACGAAAATCAATCTGGAACGCGCCATCAGCACTTGCACTGACCTGAGCATTGTAACCAAGGCCGCTCAAGTGACGCTTGAGCGTAGCCAGCGCATCTACCGACATGCTCTCGTGTCGTTGCCGACCAATAACCAGGTACTCGTCCAGATGCGCCAGCCCGCCCATGCCTTGCTGCTCAATCAACCTGAGCAGCAAGTCGAACTCAAGGGCTTTTGCATACGCCTCACTGTATCCCCCCAGACCAACTACGATCTCACGGCGCAGCAACCAATGCCGGGACATCAGATCAGGACGACTGCGCAACAGATCCAAGTTGGCGCCAGGTCGAATAATACTGACCAGACGACCATCTCCCGCACGCTGTACTTCATTTGCGCAAATGGCCTGGCAACCATCTGCACCACCCAGTTCAGATTGCAAACGCAGCAATCCACCCGGCGTCAGCACATCGCCCGCCTCAAGCAACATCACCCAATCACTGGACAACTGCCGTACCACCTGATTGAGGTGGGCAACCACGTTGCCGGCAGTGACCTTGATAAAATGCAAAATATCCCGCGGCGTGGTAATCGCCGGCAGCTCACCCGCCTTGAGCACGACAATCTTAAAATCTCGCAACCCACTGGCCAGTAAACTGTCGAACGTGCCTTGCAATGCAGCATCATCGTTGTCGAGATCCATCAGCACGAAAGCGATCTGCTGCGAGGGCTTCTTGCTCAAGTGAGCGAGTACATGCTTTCTGGTGGCATCGTCAGGCGTTGCTGCGCCAATGGCTGCGAGAATTTTGCCTGACGGCGTCGACGCCAAGCGCTCTTGCACCGAGGCCCCACCCAGCGCTTCAAGACGCTCAAGCCACCCCTCTAGCTCGCGAGCCTTGGCGGCGTCATCCTTGCCATCTAGCAATTCAACCAGGCGCCGACATACCTGGGTGTTGAACAGCCCCAAAGACAGTGCTTGCCAGTATCGTTCCTTGAGGCTTTCCGCCGAATCGTTGGGGTGAACCTTGAGCAAGGCCTGCTGACGCACCCAGCTTCCTTCGAGGGCCAGGATCTGACGCTGACCCGCTGGCCAGGCATGCAACAAAAACTCCAACGCATGCAATTGTGCAAACACCACTGCATTGTAGTAAGGCATCTCGACAAACTGACGTGGCTCAAAGGTCCGCTCCGGGTCTTTCAACACCCCTCCCCAGCACGACTTGAACAACAACTGGGCCTCACGCCCCTCATGAGTGCGACGAACGAAATTGCCCAACACAGCAAAGTCGACGGTGCCTTGGTCTGCTCGCCCTGAGTCAGCATTCCATTGATGCAAACTGCGTACTGTCTGGTTGAGACATTCTTCATAAGCAATTAGGTTTTGCTGACCAGGTCGATACTCGACCACAGCACTGGTCTGTGGCAAAACTTCGCCTGCTCCGTGTCTCAGTAGCGCGTAGGCAACTGCCACCAACCAACCTTCGAGTGGCAAATTTGTAGGCGCATCACTCACGGCAGACTTCAAGGCCTCGACCCTTACCAGCGAACGCCATGCTTGCAAGCCGAGACGAGCGTACAACGCAACACGCTCACAAAAATCACCGGCACAAGGGTGGCTGCGGGCTGATCCAAGCTTGTAATAGTCAACCTCGTTGCCGCCTGATGAATACCCAATTGAATAACCTTGAGCCATGGTGAAATCAGCGTGATTCTGGAGAAAGTCCACTCCCACGGCCAAGGCATCGGCGAGTAGGAAGTCGCTGTCCGGCGTCAGGATTGCAAATGGCGTCTCTATTTGCTCAAGCACACTAAGCAACTGCTCCCGCCAGGCTTGAGCAGATGCAGAGCGTGTCGCAATGTCGACGCTCAGTACCTGGCGAAAATGCTGTTTGTAGTAATAGCGTGCACGCCCCTGATAATCAGGGCCACTCACACCCAGCACAACAACCGTTACGTCGTTCAGTGATGTCGCCAATTCAACCGCTTTCTCGCCCATAGCGCACCTAGTACTCATAAAATTCGAATTCGGGC
>RCUI01000370.1_pt1 | contig 16335 bp, 19 predicted proteins | sample 2166121 | NCBI WGS metagenome assembly RCUI01 (sample SAMN09932700, study PRJNA488358) | compost metagenome | feature: garden; material: soil; isolation source: compost soil in succinic acid-enriched culture | place: Germany: Experimental Botanical Garden Goettingen | collected 2016-01-27
ATGTCCCTGGCCTGGGCACTGATTGCCAGGAGCAATAGCAATGACATCCAAAAAGGGATTGTTCGCTTGAGTGCAATCATGACAGCTCGCCTACGGGATTAGCCTGGAGGCTCATTCAAGGGCGAATCGCGCTCAGGCCACAACTGGCAAAAATGTCAGGTGACAAACCTGCTTTTTGGCCGCTCATACCCAGGAAGCAGAAGCATTGCGCCGACAATTGCGCTAGGCTTGCCGTTCATTCATCAGGAGACTTCCCCATGGCAAAAGCCACTGCTCGCCACATCCTTGTCAGCAGCGAAGACAAGTGCAACGAACTCAAAGCACAGATCGAAGGCGGCGCCGATTTCGCTGAAGTTGCCAAAGCCAACTCCACCTGCCCATCCAGCCGTCAAGGTGGCGACCTGGGTTCGTTCGGTCCGGGTCAGATGGTCAAGGAGTTCGACACCGTGGTGTTCAGCGCACCACTGAACGTGGTGCAAGGCCCGGTCAAGACCCAGTTCGGCTACCACCTGCTGGAAGTGACCAGCCGCCAGGACTGAGTCCTGCCGATGCGGCATGCAGCGCTGACTCGCTGGGTGTTATCACCTGGCCTGCTGTTGGTCTGCTTGCTGCTCACGTGTCCGGGCCTGCGCGCCGCACCCGGACACGCCCTCACCGTCTATGGCGAAGCCCCGCGCTACCCCGCTACGTTCCAGCACTTCGAATACGCCAACCCCAACGCCCCCAAAGGCGGTAGCCTGCGCCGCTCGGCCCTCGAGATCGGCCAGTTCGACCATGTATTGCCCTATATCGACAAGGGCATCGGCGTGGCGGAGGTCGATGGCTGGTTGTATGCCCCGCTGGCCGTACGTTCCCAGGACGAGCCCTACACCGTTTATGGACTTGTCGCTCGCCAGCTTGAACGCGATCCTCAAGGACGTTGGCTGCGTTTTCACCTCGACCCCCGCGCACGTTTTGCCGATGGCCACCCCATTCGTGCCGAAGATGTGCGCTACACCTTCGAGCTGCTGATGCGCGAGGGCAACCTTAAGTACCGCACCCAGTTTGCCGATGTCGAACGAGTCGAGATCGAGGCCCCCCGGCAAATTCGCTTTCACTTCAAGAACAACCTCAACCGCACCCTGCCACTGGACCTGGCCACTCTGCCGGTGTTGCCCGAGCACTGGTGGAAAGACCGTGACTTTGCCAACGGCGGTGGCTTCGAAGCACCGCTGGGTAGCGGGCCGTACCGTATCGGACGTATCGATAATGGTCGCAGCATCACCTTTGAGCGCGACCCGAACTGGTGGGGACGGGACCTGCCGGTCAACCGCGGACGCTACAATTTCGACCACCTGCGCATCGAGTACTTCGGTGATACCGACGTCGCGCGCCAGGTGCTACGCGGTGGGGGCTTTGACTACAACCGCGAGTTCTCTGCCACCGGCTACTCGATCGGCTACAACAGCCCGGCGCTGGAAGACGGTCGCCTACAACGGGCTCATCTGGGCAAGGACGCCCCGCAAAGCGCCCAAGGGTTCGTCTTCAATTTGCAGCGGCCCGTGTTCAAGGACCGCCGCGTGCGCCAAGCGCTGGCCATGCTCTGGGATTTCGAGTGGAGCAACCGGCAGATGATGCGCAACCTGTACATCCGCCAGCAGAGTTTCTTTTCCAACAGCGCCCTCGCCGCCCGAGCCCTGCCCGACGCTGGCGAGCTGGCCCTGCTTGCCCCCCTGCGCGGCCACGTACCGGATGAGGTGTTCAACCAGGTCTTCGAAGCGCCGCGCACCGATGGCTCAGGGCTGATTCGCGACAAGCAATTGCAGGCCCTGGCGCTGCTGCAGGCGGCCGGCTGGAAACCTGCCGGAGATCAACTGGTCAATGGCCAGGGCGAGCCCCTGCGCTTTACCTTCCTCAACGGCCAGGCCGGCTTCGAGCGCCTGCTGTTGCCCTGGAAACGCAACCTGGCGCAGATCGGCATCACCCTCGAGATCCGCCGCATCGACGCCTCGCAATACGTCAACCGCCTCATGGCCCGCGACTACGACATGATCGTGACCGGCTACCCGGTTTCGCCCTCACCCGGCCTGGAGCTGTACAACTACTTCGGTTCGGCGGCCGCCAATGACCCGGGGTCGAACAACTACATGGCCCTGCAGGATCCGGCCGTAGACCGGCTGATCGATGGCCTGGTCAAGGCCAGCACCCAGGCCGACATGTTGCGCCATGCCCATGCCCTGGACCGGGTACTGCAGTGGAACTATTACTGGATCCCCAACTACTACCCACCGGGATCTTCCACGGTGTGGTGGAACCGTTTTGGCCTGCCCCAGGTGCAAGCGAGCAACGACGAAGGCCTGGACAGCTGGTGGGAAGTCAGCCCCACGGCGCTGACCAATGCGCAGATGGCTGAGCGCCTCAAGGAGCAGCCATGACCGCCTACATTCTGCGTCGACTGCTGCTGATCATTCCGACCCTGCTGATCATCTTGCTGGTCAATTTCATCATCGTCCAGGCCGCGCCTGGCGGCCCGGTGGAACAGGCCATCGCCCGTCTGCAGGGCATCGGCGCTGGGGCGCCGGGGGCCAGCGTGGAAACCGTGCACACCAGCTCTCGCGCCAGTCGCGGTCTGGACCCGAAACTGATTGAAGACATCAAACGTCAGTACGGCTTCGACAAATCGGCCCCTGAACGCCTGTGGCTGATGCTTGGGCAATACGCTCGTCTGGATTTTGGCAACAGCTTCTTTCGCGGCGCCAAAGTCACCGACCTGATCCTGGAGAAAATGCCGGTGACGCTATCGCTGGGCTTTTGGGCCACCTTGATCACTTACCTGGTATCAATCCCCCTGGGCATCCGCAAGGCCGTCCGCCACGGCTCAGCGTTTGACGCCTGGAGCAGCAGCCTGATCGTCATCGGTTACGCCTTACCCTCGTTCCTGTTTGCCTTGTTGCTGATCGTTTTATTCGCTGGGGGCACGTCGTTGAACTGGTTTCCGGTGCGTGGCCTGGTGTCGGAGAACTTTGACCAGCTCAGTGTGCTGGGCAAATTGGCGGATTACTTCTGGCACCTGGTGCTGCCCGTCGGCGCCTTGGTGATCGGCGGCTTCGCCACCTTGACCCTGCTGACCAAGAACGCTTTTCTCAATGAAATCACCCGCCAGTACGTCATTACCGCCCGGGCCAAGGGATTGAGCGAACGTCGGGTGTTGTACGGCCATGTGTTCCGTAACGCGATCCTGTTGGTGGTCGCTGGCATCCCCCAAGCCTTGATCAGCGTGTTTTTTGCCGGATCCCTGCTGATTGAAGTGATCTTCTCCCTCGACGGTCTGGGACGCATGAGTTATGAGGCCGCTGTGTCACGAGACTATCCGGTGGTGTTTGGTTCGCTGTTCATTTTTACTCTGTTTGGCCTGCTGATCCGCCTGGTGGGTGATCTGTGTTACACCCTGGTCGATCCGCGCATCGACTTTGCCACGAGGGCGCATTGATGTTCAGCCTATCGCCGCTCTCGCGCAGACGTCTGCAGCACTTTCGGCGCAATCGCCGAGGCTGGATTTCGCTCTGGCTGTTTGGCGTGCTGCTGGTGTTGAGCCTGTGCGCAGAACTGGTCGCCAACGACAAACCCCTGCTGATGGGCTATCAGGGGCAATTGTATTTTCCCGCCTTCAAGCGCTATACCGAGCAGGAATTCGGCGGGCAACTGCCGTTTCAGCCCGACTACCGTAGCCAGTACGTACAGCAGTTGATCAAACATCAGGGCGGCTGGATGTTTTTCGCCCCGGTGCCCTTCAGCGCCGACACGCCCAACTATGACCTGCAGCAACCCACCCCTAGCCCACCGTCAGCGGTGAACTGGCTAGGGACTGACGACCAGGCCCGTGATGTCCTGGCGCGGGTGCTGTACGGCACACGGGTATCGATTCTGTTTGCCCTGGCGCTGACCTTGATCAGCACAGTGATAGGCATTGCCGCTGGTGCCTTGCAGGGCTACTACGGCGGTTGGGTCGACTTGATCGGACAGCGCGTTCTGGAGGTGTGGTCAGGCTTGCCGGTGCTGTACCTGCTGATCATCCTCAGTGGTTTTGTCGAGCCGAATTTTTGGTGGCTGCTGGGAATCATGGCGCTGTTTTCCTGGCTGGCCCTGGTGGATGTGGTGCGCGCTGAGTTCCTTCGCGGGCGCAACCTGGAATACGTCCAGGCCGCCCGGGCGCTGGGCCTGAGAGACAGTGGGGTAATCCTGCAGCACATCTTGCCCAACGCCATGAATGCCACGTTCACGTACTTGCCGTTCATTCTCACGGGTGCCATCACCACCCTCACCGCCCTGGACTTTCTCGGCTTCGGCATGCCTGCGGGCAGCGCGTCGTTGGGCGAGTTGGTCAACCAGGGCAAGCAGAACCTGCAGGCACCGTGGTTAGGGTTTACCGCGTTCTTTGCCCTGGCCTTGATCCTCTCACTGTTGGTGTTCATTGGCGATGCCTTGCGCGAAGCCTTCGATCCACGGGCATAATCACAGCCTTTGACCTTCAGGGAGCGGCCCATGCCTGCCAGTGACAGCCTCAAGGATTATCAGCAGGTGCGCCAGTTGGCGATCCGCTCGCTGTTCGAAATCATCGAGCAGTCCAGTGAAGGCACCCTCATCGTCGACCGCGATGCACGCATTGTCTGGATGAACCAGCGCTATGCCCGGCGCTTTGGCCTTGATGATGCCGCCAGTGTCATCGGCCAGCCCTGCGAGAGCGTGATCCCCGGCAGCCTGATGCGCGAGGTGGTGAGCAACGGTCGGCCGATCCTGCTGGACATGCTCGACACCCCCAAAGAGCCGCTGGTAGTCATGCGCTTACCTGTACATGACGGCGACGGGGCATTGATTGGCGCCATTGGTTTTGCCCTGTTTGATGAGCTGCGCAGCCTGTCACCGCTGCTCAAGCGCTACGCCAGTATGCAGCAGGAACTGGCGTCGACCCGCTCGCAGTTGCGCGCCCGTCAGGCCAAGTACAGCTTTGCCCAATTCATCGGCACCAGTGCTGCCAGCCTTGAGGCCAAGCGCCGTGCTCGGCGTGGCGCCAGTAGTGATTCGGCGGTGTTGCTGCTCGGCGAAACCGGCACCGGCAAAGAACTGCTGGCCCATGCGATTCACGCTGCCTCAGCGCGGGCGCACAAGGCGTTCGTCAGTATCAACAGCGCCGCCATCCCGGAAACCCTGCTGGAGGCCGAGTTCTTTGGCACCGCACCGGGAGCCTACACCGGCGCCGACCGCAAGGGGCGTGCGGGTAAGCTGCAGCTGGCGGAGGGCGGCACGCTATTTCTCGATGAAATCGGCGACATGCCGCTGCCGCTGCAGAGTAAATTGCTTCGGGTTTTACAGGAGAAGGAATACGAGCCCGTGGGCTCCAACCAGATGCTGCGCAGTGACGTCAGAATCATTGCCGCGACGTCCACCGACCTCACGGCGGCCATGGCCCGTGGCGAGTTTCGTGCCGACCTGTACTACCGCCTCAACGTACTGCCGATTCTAGTCCCCCCCTTGCGTGAGCGCCTGGAGGACCTGCCGGCGCTGAGCGAAGCCATTCTTGAAGAGCTGGGCAGCCAGCATGAGCTGGATGATGAAGCCCAGGCGCTACTGACCCGGCATGCCTGGCCGGGCAATATCCGCGAGCTGCGCAATGTGCTGGAGCGGGCGACGTTGCTGGCCGATCAGCAGCGTTTGGGGGCGCGTGACCTACACGCGGCATTGGGCACGCTGACACCGCTGCAGGTGCCGGCGCCGCAACTGAGTTATAAGCAGGCGTGTGCGGAATTTGAGCGCAAGCTGTTAAGCGAGACGCTCGCTCGCTGCGCCGGCAATGTGCCGCAAGCCGCACAGCAACTGGGCTTGGGGCGCTCGACGTTGTACAAAAAATTGGTCGCCTTGGGGATCACGTCTCAGTAGCGAAACTTGACTCTCAAAATAGAGACTAGCAGCGCCCTCTGTGGGAGCCGGCCTTGTCGGCGATGCAAGACAAAGTCCTGCCAGGCCTAGGGCTGCTGTACAGCCCATCGTCGGCAAGACCGGCTCCCACAATGGCAGTCTCGATACAGAGACACTGAATGTGATTTTTCTTTTCCAATAGATTTTTTTCTTTATATTTCAATTAGTTATAAATCTGGCACGATTCCCGCTATCTCCGGCAACCAACAAAAACAAGATGCACCCAAGGAGACACTCGATGAGTGTGATCATCGCCCTGGCAGCCCTCGCGCTGCTGATGCTGGCTGCTTACCGTGGTTATAGCGTTATCCTCTTCGCCCCCATCGCCGCCCTCGGCGCGGTACTGCTCACCGACCCTTCTGCCGTGGCCCCGGCCTTCACCGGCGTGTTCATGGAAAAGATGGTCGGCTTTATCAAGCTGTACTTTCCAGTGTTTCTGCTCGGCGCCGTGTTCGGCAAACTGATCGAGCTGTCCGGTTTCTCCCGCTCGATCGTTGCGGCTGCTATCCGTCTGCTCGGTACGCGTCAGGCCATGCTGGTGATCGTGCTGGTCTGCGCCTTGCTGACCTACGGTGGGGTTTCGCTGTTCGTGGTGGTCTTTGCGGTCTACCCGTTTGCCGCCGAGATGTTCCGCCAGAGTAATATCCCCAAGCGTCTGATCCCGGCGACCATCGCGCTGGGTGCGTTCTCGTTCACCATGGATGCCTTGCCTGGGACCCCACAGATCCAGAACATCATTCCCAGCACCTTCTTCAACACCACCGCCTGGGCTGCACCCTGGCTGGGCTTGATTGGTACGCTGTTCGTGTTCTGCACCGGCATGCTGTACCTGCAACGCCAGCGCAACAAGGCCCAGCGGGCAGGCGAAGGCTATGGTACGGACCTGCGCAACGAGCCGGAAACCGCCGCCGACCTGAAATTGCCCAACCCCTTGCTGGCGCTTTCGCCGCTGCTGCTGGTGGGGGTGATGAACCTGCTGTTCACCCACTGGATCCCGGCCTGGTACGGCAAGACCCACAGCCTCAGCCTGCCGGGCATGAGTACACCAGTACAGACCGACATCGCTAAATTGACGGCGATCTGGGCGGTCGAGGCGGCCTTGCTGTTGGGTATCTTGCTGGTGCTGATAGCCGGCTTTGGCGCGATCAAGAGTCGCCTGGCCGAAGGCAGCAAAAGCGCGGTCAGCGGCGCGTTGCTGGCGGCGATGAATACTGCCTCTGAGTATGGCTTCGGTGCGGTGATCGCCTCGTTGCCAGGCTTTCTGGTGCTGGCCGATGCCTTGCGCGCGATCCCCAATCCGCTGGTCAATGAAGCGATCACCGTGACCTTGCTGGCCGGCATCACCGGCTCTGCCTCTGGCGGCATGAGTATCGCCCTGGCGGCGATGTCCGACAGTTTCATCGCCGCCGCCAATGCTGCCAGCATTCCCCTTGAAGTCCTGCACCGGGTCGCGGCCATGGCCAGTGGTGGCATGGACACCCTGCCGCACAACGGCGCGGTGATCACCCTGTTGGCCGTCACTGGCCTGACCCACCGTGAAGCCTATAAAGATATTTTCGGTATTACCCTGATCAAGACCCTGGCAGTGTTTGTGGTCATCGCCACCTTCTACGCCACCGGCATCGTCTAAGGAGCAACCCATGCAACTCAACGGCAAAACAGCAGTGGTCACCGGATCCACCAGCGGCATCGGCCTGGGGATTGCCCACGTGTTGGCGCGCGCAGGCGCCAACCTGATTCTCAATGGTTTCGGCGATGCCAACCTGGCGATCGCCGAGGTGGCCCGACACGGCGGCAACGTCGGCCATCACCCGGCGGACCTGAGCGATGTATCGCAGATCGAAGACCTGTTCGCCTATGCCGAACGCAAATTTGGCAGCGTCGACATCCTTGTCAATAACGCTGGCATCCAACATGTTGCCGCGGTTGAAGACTTCCCGGTGGAGCGCTGGGACTCAATCATCGCCATCAACCTCTCTGCCGTGTTCCATGGCACGCGTCTGGCGCTGCCTGGCATGCGTCAGCGCAATTGGGGCCGGATAATCAACATCGCTTCGGTGCATGGCCAGGTCGGTTCCACTGGCAAGGCCGCTTACGTGGCCGCCAAGCATGGCGTGGTCGGGCTGACCAAGGTGGTGGGCCTGGAAACCGCCACCAGCAACATCACCTGCAATGCCATTTGCCCGGGTTGGGTGCTGACCCCGCTGGTGCAAAAGCAGATCGATGATCGCGCTGCCAGCGGTATTGACGCCCAGCAAGCGCAGCACGACCTGCTCGCTGAGAAGCAACCTTCATTGGCCTTCGTCACTCCCGAACACCTCGGTGAGCTGGTATTGTTCCTTTGTAGCGAGGCTGGCAGTCAGGTTCGTGGTGCGGCCTGGAACATCGATGGCGGCTGGCTGGCCCAATGACGGGCAGCCCGGAATCTGGCTGCGGCATCGTCTTTTTTACCTGCAAGGAGGCCTTATGCGCCCAATCCCTTTCACTGCGTTGCTCACCCTGACCCTGGCTGTCGGTACTTCGGTACAGGCCGCCAGCCTCAAGGATGTCGCGCCCTACCCCGAGGCCGAAAAAGGCTTTACCCGCCAGGTTATCCATTTGCCGGAACAAGCCGACGAGTCGGCCTTCAAGCTGGAAGTCCTGGCTGGCAAAACACTGCAGGTCGACTGCAATCGTCAGCACCTGGGCGGCAGCCTGCAAGAGCAGACCCTGCAAGGCTGGGGCTACAGCTACTATCGCCTGGAAAAGGTCATGGGCCCGGCATCGACGCTGATGGCCTGCCCGGACAACACCAAGAAGGAAGCCTTCGTCCCTGTGGTCGGCGACGGCTTCTTGCTGCGCTATAACAGCAAGCTGCCGGTGGTGGTCTATGTGCCTGAAGGCGTCCAGGTGCGCTATCGCATCTGGTCGGCCTCAGAGGATGTGAAGCACGCTACAGTGGAATAAGACGTAAAGAGGAACGCGGCATGAACGAAGTGCTCTGGCGCCCAAGCAAGGCGCGCATTCAGGCCAGTCGTATGGATGCCTTTCGCCATGAGGTCAATCGCCGGTTCGATCTGCAACTTAGCGACTATGACTCATTGCACCGCTGGAGCATCGACCAGCGTGCCGCGTTCTGGCAAACCCTCGCTGACTATTTTGCGGTGTGCTGGCACCGGCCCGCCACCGCGGTGCTCGACGAGGGGCCGCAAATGCCCGATGCCCGCTGGTTCAGCGGCGCAACCTTGAACTTTGCCGAACATCTATTGCGTCGCCGTGATTCACACCCGGCTCTGATCGCGGTACGGGAAGACGGCGAACGGCAGGTCATCAGCCATGCTCAACTGGCCGCACAGGTCGCCGGCCTGCAGCGCAGTTTCCAGGCTGTCGGCATTGGCGTGGGCGATCGGGTGGCTGCCTGTATGCCCAATACCTGGCAAACCCTGGTGGCCATGCTTGCCTGCACCAGCCTTGGCGCCATCTGGTCGTGCTCCTCTCCTGAGTTCGGTACCCACGGCATCATCGACCGCTTCGGCCAAATCGAGCCCAAGCTGCTGATGGTTTGCGCAGGCTATCAGTACGCCGGTAACACCATCGATCAGGTCGACAAGATCAACGAGGTATTGGCCCGACTGCCGAGCCTTGAACAGCTGCTGGTGGTGCCCTACACCCGTACGCCTACCCGTAGCGATGAGTTCCACAGCAATGCCCACGTCAGCCTGTGGGACGACTTTTACCAAGCCGGTGGCGAACCGCAGTTCACCCCGCTGCCGTTTGACCACCCGCTGTACATTCTTTACTCCAGCGGCACCACCGGTGTACCCAAGTGCATCGTTCACAGTGCCGGCGGCGTGCTGCTGCAGCACCTCAAGGAACACGGCCTGCACAACGATCTAGGCCCCACTGACGTGTTGTTCTACTACACCACCTGCGGTTGGATGATGTGGAACTGGCTGGCCAGTGGCCTGGCCGTCGGCAGCACGCTGGTGCTGTATGACGGTTCGCCCTTGTACCCCGGCCCTGAGCGCTTGATCGATCTGATCGACAGCGAACAGATCAGCGCCTTTGGCACCAGCGCCAAGTACCTGGCGGCTCTGGAGCATGCTCATGTCCAACCACGCCTGAGCCATCGCCTGGATTCGCTCAAGCTGTTGCTGTCCACCGGCTCGCCGCTGTCGCCTGAGAGCTACGACTATGTGTACCGCGAGTTCAAGGCCGACCTGTGCCTGGCCTCGATGTCGGGCGGTACTGACATTTGCTCCTGTTTCGTCATTGGCAATCCCGTGTTGCCGGTGCGGCGCGGGCAGATCCAGTGCAAGAGCCTGGGCATGGCCGTGGAGGTCTGGGACGCGAACGGTCAGGCGCTGATCGGCGAGAAAGGTGAGCTGGTCTGCACTCGGCACTTTCCCGCCATGCCACTGGGTTTTTGGCACGATGCCCAAGGCAAACGCTTTCGCGCCGCTTATTTCAGTCAGTACCCCGGCGTCTGGGCACAGGGCGACTACGCCGAGCAGACACCTGAAGGCGGCATGCTGATCCATGGCCGCTCGGATGCCGTGCTCAATCCCGGCGGCGTGCGCATCGGCACGGCGGAGATCTACCGCCAGGTGGAGAAAATCGACGATGTGCTGGAGAGCGTTGCCATCGGCCAGCGCTGGCACAACGATGTACGCGTGGTGCTGTTCGTGCGCCTGCGCGAAGGGCTGCAACTGGATGACACATTGCAGGCGCAGATTCGCCAAGTGATCCGCAGCAACACCACGCCACGCCATGTGCCGGCGGTGATTGCGGCCGTTAGCGACATCCCGCGCACCATCAGCGGCAAGATCGTGGAGTTGGCGATTCGCAATGTGGTGCATGGGGAGCCGGTGAAAAACACCGACGCCCTGGCCAACCCTGAGGCCCTTGAGCAATTTCGCGACCGCCCGGAGCTGCGTGATCAGGCATAATATGCGGTTTTAGCGCGTGACGAAGGTACCTCACCATGAAAGCACAGGCCCGGCACATTCTGGTCAAGACGGCCGAAGAAGCCGAACAGCTCAAACAACGCATTGCCAAAGGCGAGGCGTTCGATGTGCTGGCCAAAAAGTATTCGACCTGCCCGTCAGGCAAGCGCGGCGGTGATTTGGGCGAGGTCCGCCCAGGGCAGATGGTAGGCGCCATCGACCAGGTGATTTTCAAAAAGCCGCTACGGGTGGTGCATGGCCCGATCAAGAGCAAGTTCGGTTATCACCTGGTCCAGGTCTTCTACCGCGATTAAAGGCTATCGCTGCGCTGACCGGCACGACGTTGACGCTGGTCGGCCAGGTCATTGCGCAAACCGACAATCAGGTTGGAGATCGCCCGGCTGCTGGTCAACTGCTCAGCACTGATGCCAGTCACCAACAGGTCGACCCGCTGGCAACTGCGATCGAACACCTTGACCGTCAGCGAGCGATCTGCTGCCAGGGTGCATTGGCAACGAGTGGGTAAAAAACTGCTTTCTATAATATTGCGCAACTCCAGGGTCGAGAGCATCGGTACATCTCCTTGGCAGGTGGCGGGACGCGGTTCCGTGTGCCCGTTCCAGCCCTAAGCCTAGGCCATCTCTCTGGTGCGCTCAGACCCTTTCTCTATAAGCACCTTCAGGCCCGGCGCGCGGCCAACAAACCGAGCCCGGCGCAACCGAGCAAGGTGGCGCTGACCCGGTTGAACAAACGCCGTGGCCCCGGCTGGTTGAACCAGCGTTGCAGATAGGCACCAAGCCAGGCATAGATGGCAATCGCCGCCCACTCCAGCAGCAGAAACAGGCCACCGAGCCAAGCGAACTGCTCGGACACCGGCATCGGGCTTGCGACCTGGACGAACTGCGGCAGGAACGCGGTGAAGATAAGGATCGCCTTGGGATTGCCTGCCGCCACCAGAAACTCCTGACGTGCCAGGCGCAAGGTGCCGGCCTGGCGCTCAACACTGACGCTCGCGCTAGCCACCGGCGCGCGCCACAGTTGCCAGGCGATGTAGAACAAATAAGCAGCACCCAGCACCTTGATGGTCAGGAACAGGTACTCGCTGGTGTGCAGCACCACGGCAAGGCCCATGGCCGCCAGGACGATCATGCCAGCGAACGCCAACAACCGGCCGACACCGGCAACACAGGCAATACGCAGACCGTAGCGGCTGGCATTGTTCAACGACAACAGGTTGTTCGGGCCCGGCGCCATGTTCAGGGCGAAGCAGGCGGGTACGAACAGGGCGAGTAACGACAGGTCCATGAGGGCTCTCCTACAGCTTGAAGCGGTAGATTCAGTGCCAGTCCCCGTACGCGTCAAGGTACAGTTGAGCAGATAAACTGTGTTTTACCTGCCAACAATTGACTTCTACGCCGCAATCCACTTGCATGCGCCTTCTCCTTTGATTACCTCGAGACGCCTCATGGGCAGGGAGCATCAGACGCTAGCGTATCCGGCGACAGTTCTCGCGATGCTTGCCGTGGTTTGAGCGGCTATCGGGCAGCGTGCTGATCGTATTGGCGCTAGCGGTGATCATTCACGTGCTGTGGCGTTAACCAGGCTGAGGGTATCCAGTGCCAACAGGCTGAAATGGCCACGGGACCAGCCGCCAGTATCGATATGCCAGATGTTGCCCAACACCTTCGCCTGCTGCAGTGGCGTGTGGCCAACGATCAATGCCCGAAGGCCAGTGATCGGCCGCTGATCATCCACCTGCAGGCGGCGTCGTGACCATTGGCAGAATTCCTCAAGCTTGGGCGGCACTTCACCTTGCAGATGCGCGCACCACTCGGCCCAGCTGGCACAAGGGCAATCGGCGTGCAGCACACCGACAGGGCCATCCGCTGTCTCGATCTCCAAGGCCAACGGCATACGCGCAAAACGCTCGGCAAACCGTGATTGTTCACGTTCCGACAGGTCAAGGAACCAGCCTCCGCCCGCCGCGCGGTACTGCGCGTAATCCAGCCAGCCACCGCTGACATGGGTCACCGCCAGTGCCTCGTGGTTGCCCTGAACTGCATGGAACCAGGGCTGGTCCAGCCAGTCCAGCGCTTGCAGGCACTGCGGGCCACGGTCGACAAGATCACCGACGCTGAACAGCCGGTCCAGCGCCGGATTGAAATCAATCGCCAGCAACGCTGCCTGCAGGCGCTGAAAGTGCCCGTGGATATCGCCCACGGCATAATCGCGCCCCCGCGTATTGATGGTAAACCGCTCGATCCGACTCACACTGTGCTCCCCTCACCCACCGCCCCTGGCAGGCGTACAATAACTGTTGTGCTGACCGTGGACCTGGAGGTGAATCATGCGCCCTGCCCTGACCTTTGTCGCCTTGAGCCTCCTGGCGTCGAGCAGCCTGGCTCAAACACCGCCAGGCGCCTCGGTCGAAGTCAATTACGACACACCTGAACACTTTCGCGACGCCAGCCTGGACAGCAACGGCTACGAACGCGGAGCTGACGAGCATGTGATGAAAGAGCTGCGCAGTTATCTGCAGACCCTGGGCAAGCGCTACCTGCCACCCGGCCAGAGCCTGCGCATCGACATCCGCGACATCGACCTGGCCGGACGCTATGAACCTTGGCATGCCCAGGCCTATTCCATACGTTTCATGCGTGACATCACCTGGCCCAGTATCGACCTGCACTACGTGCTTTCGCAACAAGGCAAGTCACTCAGCCAGGCGGATGCGCGGGTAACCGACAAGTTTTACCTGCAGCGCCCTGGCCGTAGTACAAATAGCGACCGGCTGTACGCGGAAAAAGCCATGCTCGAAGAGTGGTTCCGCAAAGAGTTTGCCGTGCAGCACCAGACGTCGTCCTGAACCGAACGCAATACGTGGGGGTCTGAACCTGTGTGAACTGTGCAGAGGACAACTCCAATGGTCACTCACTACAAAGTCGCCGGCCACCTGGCTTGCGGCCACCACGGCAACAACCTGATTTCGACCCGCGAACTCAACCGCGTCAAGTGCCGCAGTTGTCGCAACACGGATGCCTACAAAGAAGCCCGTCGCGAACAGCGTAACGCTGCCCGCCGCGCCGCGCGTAAAGCCAAGGCGCAGCCGGCAGCCAATGACTGGCGCGCCGCCTGGGTCGAACGCCTGACCGCCCTGCCCGGCTTGCAGCGCCTGCCCCGGGGCTTTCATGGCCAGGCCTTCGTCTAGCCCGGGCTGCGCAGCAACCTGCCCAGTGCAATGGGCGCTATGAAACGGTGAAAAGGCGCCACCGGCAGCATGTACAGGCGCCCCAGCAGGTTATGCGTGTGCACCACGGTCGACACCGTAATCGCCCCGCGACTGTCGACCGCAGCCGGCTCAAGCATTAATGAAATATAGACGTCCAGGTGCTTGTCACGATCGACCAGCAGCACCTCGTCGGGCGTATTGCGGATCAAGGTAAAAATCCCGATCCGCTCGCCCGGCTGATAGCTCGCCGGTCCACGCTGCCGATCCACGCCGGTCAAGCGTCCCAGGTCCTTGAGCCCTACTGCCTGTACCAGCCGATTGCGCAACACCATGAGGTTATCGATCCACCTTGGCATGCCCGCCATGAGCGCCAGAAAATGCTCCATCGCGCTACGCCCGGGATTGGCACCGTTGGCCTGGCGGCAGTCGACAAAGCTGGCCCCCGCCACCTGTGGGTAGATCAGTGAAATGGACGGAACATCACAACGCATGACTTGCGGATTCATCTGCACGTGTCCTTACGGGCGGGATTGCGAACGAGTCTATCGGGCGGGAGAAAAAGTACCAGCGGTAGAGCCTCGGTGATGCATTCAACTATTCTCTACAGGTTGACCCGAGCGTGCTCTACTCGCGTCGTCCTGGATGGTTTTACTCCTATCGGGAGAACCGTTATGAACTACCTGGCAGCGATAATCGTCGGTTTGACCTTGGCTGGCAGCGCCTTTGCCTCCGACTGCGATGACAAAATCAAACAGCTTGAAAACATTGCAAAAACTGATGGCCAAGCCCTGGATGGAGGCAAAGCCGGAGATTTCCGCATGCTGTTGGAGCAAGCCAAACAAGCTCAGAAAGATGGAGATGAAGCGTTGTGCAACTCTTCGGCAGAACGCGCCCTGGGCATCTACAAGGTAGGCAGGAGCAAGTAGGCTGGAAGCTGCACCTTCAGCGTGCCGCGGGACGTAAAGCGTCCCGCGGTACAGGAACACCCGAGGTAAGACCCGGGCACGGAATCAGGCAGGCACACCAAGGATAATGTGGGAAGCCTTGATGACCGCAGTAGCTTTTACCCCGGGGGTCAGGCCCAGTTCAGCAACAGCATCGCGCGTCACGATCGAATAAACCTTGGTTCCGCCAGCCAGTTCGATTACCACTTCAGCATTGACGGCGCCATCGTTGACGCTGAGTACTGTGCCTTCCAGGCAGTTGCGTGCAGAGAGGCGAATATCGCTCGCCTCGGTCATGAGCATCACCCAAGGCGCTTTGACCAGCGCAATGGCCTCTTTACCTGCCGCAATACCGAGGTTCCTGACGCTTTCCATGGTTACCACCGCAACCAGTTGCTCACCACCCGGTAACGTCAACCTGACCTCGGCGTTAACGGCGCCTTGTTCTACATTGCTGACCTGGCCTTTGAATACGTTGCGTGCACTGACCTTCATGAGAGGACCTTTTCTTGACTTTCAGGTTAGGTTTTCAACGCATAATCATGAGAAGCGTAGTATAAAAACAACTATATCGATCCTCACTACTAGGCTTGTAACTAGCCTCCCGCTCACGCAGGCAAGTTCTCCGTCAGCTCCTACTTGGCACGCCCCGCGCACTGGACTTTACTTGAATTGATGTCCCCAGGAGTTTCTTAACGACACTCACTACCGGGAGCACTGCCATGAACAAACCTGTTATCGCGCTGATCGCCATGTTATCAGCGGCAGGCGGCTGCTCTACCGACTCACACGTCTACCGCGACCAACCCCTGGTCGCAAAGGTCGAGACAGGCATGAGTAAAGAGCAAGTCCAGAGTATCGGCGGCACGCCATTGGCAATCACGGACCGGACCGTAGTGCCGGGTACCTGTTTCGATTACATGCTCACTCAAGCGGGTCAAAAGCAGCCTTACAGCGTCAGTTTCGATGACGCCGGAAAAGTCGATAAACAAAGCTTCATGACCTGTGCAGAGTGGAGTCGCGCGCAGCAAAAATCCAGGGAAGCACCAGACAATATGGGCGGCATCGGAGGCTCAGGTTATTAGCCGCCGACCGTTGGCTCGGGCTTGCGCGCAATGAAGTCAAAGCGGTGCCAATGCTTGAAGCCGTGCATGCATGGGCCATCTTCTTCGTGGACCTGGAACAGCATCAGTTCCAGGTCCTGGAACAAACCTCGGGCTTGTGCCTCAGCGTGGAAATTCATGAACGTGCGATTTGCCCAATCATCCCGGTCACCGAACAGGTT
>RCUI01000371.1_pt1 | contig 16333 bp, 15 predicted proteins | sample 2166121 | NCBI WGS metagenome assembly RCUI01 (sample SAMN09932700, study PRJNA488358) | compost metagenome | feature: garden; material: soil; isolation source: compost soil in succinic acid-enriched culture | place: Germany: Experimental Botanical Garden Goettingen | collected 2016-01-27
GGCCTTTCACCCTCACGGTCATCGCCGTGTGTTCGGTGCTGATGTTCTTGCGCGTGCTGTTCGACAAGCAGTGGAGCGCGGTAACCAGCCGCCGTTCGAGCCGCAAGTTGATCTCGCCGGCCATGAGCAACTTCCTGACCCTGCCCAAGACGCAACGCTGGGTCATCATCGGTCTGATCATGGTTGCGCTGGTCTGGCCGTTCTTCGGCTCGCGCGGCGCGGTCGACATCGCCACCCTGATTTTGATCTACGTGTTGCTGGGCCTGGGCCTGAACATCGTGGTCGGTCTGGCTGGCCTGCTCGACCTGGGTTATGTCGGCTTCTACGCCGTCGGCGCCTACAGCTATGCCCTGCTGTCGCACTACTACGGCCTGAGCTTCTGGATCTGCCTGCCGATCGCCGGCCTGATGGCGGCGACCTTCGGCTTCCTGCTCGGTTTCCCGGTACTGCGTCTGCGCGGCGACTACCTGGCCATCGTGACCCTGGGTTTCGGTGAGATCATCCGTCTGTTCCTGCGTAACCTCACCGGTCTTACCGGCGGTCCAAACGGGATCAGCAACATCGAGAAACCAACCTTCTTCGGCCTGACCTTCGAACGCAAGGCCGCCGAGGGCATGCAGACCTTCCACGAGTTCTTCGGCCTGCAGTACAACTCGATCAACAAGGTGATTTTCCTCTACCTGGTCGCCCTGCTGCTGGCCCTGCTGGCGCTGTTCGTGATCAACCGTCTGCTGCGCATGCCGATCGGGCGTGCCTGGGAAGCGCTGCGTGAAGACGAGATCGCCTGCCGAGCCCTGGGCCTGAACCCGACGGTGATCAAGCTGTCGGCCTTCACCCTCGGTGCCTGCTTCGCCGGTTTCGCCGGTAGCTTCTTCGCCGCACGCCAGGGCCTGGTAACGCCGGAGTCGTTCACCTTCATCGAGTCGGCCATCATCCTCGCCATCGTGGTACTGGGCGGTATGGGTTCGCAGCTGGGCGTGATTCTCGCGGCCATCGTGATGATCCTGCTGCCTGAACTGATGCGCGAATTCAGCGAATACCGCATGTTGATGTTCGGTGCGCTGATGGTGTTGATGATGATCTGGCGTCCGCAAGGCCTGCTGCCTATGCAACGTCCTCACATGGAGCTGCGTCGATGAGCCGCGAAATTCTGCAAGTCAGCGGCCTGAGCATGCGCTTCGGCGGCTTGTTGGCGGTCAACGGCGTGGCCCTGACCGTCAAGGAAAAACAGGTGGTGGCGTTGATCGGCCCCAACGGTGCCGGCAAGACCACGGTGTTCAACTGCCTGACCGGCTTCTACAAGCCCAGTGACGGCACTATCTTGCTCGATGGTCAACCGATCCAGGGCCTGGCCGGTCACGAGATCGCCCGCAAGGGCGTGGTGCGGACCTTCCAGAACGTGCGCCTGTTCAAGGAAATGACCGCGCTGGAAAACCTGCTGATCGCCCAGCACCGGCACCTGAACACCAACTTCTTCGCCGGCCTGCTCAAGACCCCGTCCTTCCGCCGCAGTGAGCTCGAAGCAAAAGAGTACGCACGGTACTGGCTGGAGAAGGTCAACCTGCTCGAGTTCGCCAACCGTCCCGCCGGCACGCTTGCCTACGGCCAGCAACGTCGCCTGGAAATCGCCCGCTGCATGATGACCCGTCCACGGATCATCATGCTCGACGAACCGGCGGCCGGCCTGAACCCGAAAGAGACCGAAGACCTCAAGGCGCTGATCAGCCTGTTGCGCGAAGAGCACAACGTCACGGTGCTGCTGATCGAGCACGACATGAAGCTGGTCATGAGCATCTCCGACCACATCGTGGTCATCAACCAGGGCACGCCCCTGGCTGACGGAACCCCGGAACAGATCCGTGACAACCCTGAAGTGATCAAAGCCTACCTGGGGGAAGCGTAAATGCTGCAGTTTGAAAACGTTTCCACGTTCTACGGCAAGATCCAGGCGCTGCACAGCGTCAACGTCGAGATCCGCCAGGGCGAGATCGTCACCCTGATCGGCGCCAACGGCGCCGGCAAGTCGACCCTGCTGATGACCCTCTGCGGCTCGCCGCAGGCCCAAAGCGGCAGCATCCGCTACCTGGGTGAAGAACTGGTCGGCCAGCCGTCCTCGCACATCATGCGCAAAAGCATCGCCGTGGTCCCTGAAGGCCGCCGGGTGTTCGCCCGCCTGACCGTGGAGGAGAACCTGGCCATGGGCGGTTTCTTCACCAACAAGGGCGATTACCAGGAGCAGATGGACAAGGTCCTGCAACTGTTCCCGCGCCTGAAGGAGCGCTTCAGCCAGCGCGGCGGCACCATGTCCGGCGGCGAACAGCAGATGCTCGCCATCGGCCGTGCGCTGATGAGCAAGCCCAAGCTGCTGTTGCTTGACGAGCCGTCACTGGGCCTGGCGCCGATCATCATCCAGCAGATCTTCGACATCATCGAGCAACTGCGCCGCGATGGCGTCACGGTGTTCCTGGTCGAACAGAACGCCAACCAGGCGCTGAAAGTCGCTGACCGTGCCTATGTGCTGGAAAACGGCCGGGTAGTGATGGAAGGTACCGGTGAAGCGCTGCTGACCGATCCTAAGGTTCGTGACGCCTACCTGGGCGGTTGATACCCACGGTTGCATGCAACATCAGGAAAAAGGCCTTCGGGCCTTTTTTCTTGCCCGCTGTAACGCCTCCCGGGCAAGGGACTCTAGTGCTGCAGGTGAGCCAGAACCACTGGCTCTTACCTCCTCTTACTACTGGAGCCTCATCATGAACAAGACCCTCAGCGCCGCCGCACTCATCCTCTCCCTGGGCTCGGCCCTGGCCTTCCTGCCTGCGGTACAGGCTGCCGACGACATGAAAATGAGCAAGGAAGCGAGCATGGACAAGGACATGAAAATGGACAAGAAAATGGCCGACGACAAGATGATGGACATGAGCAAGGACAAGAAGATGGAAAAGGACGACAAGATGATGAAAAAAGAAATGAACGACGACAAGATGTAACCCTAGAGGGTCCGTAGCGCCTGACTGCTACGCCTGAACCAGGCCAGCAGGTAATCGGCCAGCACCTGGACCCGCTTCGGCATCCCGCCCTGATAGGGGTGTACCAGAAACAACGGTACGCTGCGCGTCTGATAGTCGCGCAGCAACCACTGCAGGCGACCGTCAGCCAGTTCTGCATGCAGCATGTACGACGGCAAGCGAGCGACGCCAGCACCCAGCAGTGCCGCCTTCTTCAGCAAGCTGTAATGATTGCTCGCAAAGCTTCCGGCCACCTGCACCCGCAACAATTCATGCTGCTGGTGGTACAACCATTCTTCACGGCCACTGTAATGGCTATTGAGCAGGCAACGATGGCCGCTCAAGTCGGCCGGTATCCGCGGCTCTCCATGACGTTGCAGATAGGCTGGGCTGGCACAGGTGAGTTCCTGCATGGCCAGCACCGGACGAGCCACCAGGCGCGCGTCATCCTGCACCTCGGTACGAATCGCCAGATCGAAACCCTCGCCCAAAAGGTCGCGATAACCATTGTTCAGCTCAAGCTCCACCTGCAGGTCCGGGTAGGTGGCGGCGAACTCCATCAGCAACCCCTCGAAGAACGTCTCCCCCAACGACACCGGCACGGTGATACGCACCGGCCCCGCCAGTTCGTCCTTGAGCATGGCCAGGGTTTGCCGTGCCCCTTCCATCTGCCGCACCAACGCCTGCGCTTGAGGCAGCAACATGGCGCCGGCAGCCGTCAGGCTCAGGCGCCGGGTGGTGCGGTGCAGCAACTTCACTGAATGGCTGGCTTCCAGGGCGCTGATGCGCTTGGACAGTTGCCCCTTGCTCCAGCCCAGTTGCTGCGCGGCCAGGGTGAAACTGCCGGCATCCATCAACGCGGCAAAGGCCGCCAGATCGTCGAGGTCGCTCACGGATTGTTTCCACATGAAAACCAAAGGTTGCCTATTAGCACGCTTATCTGCAGAAAAATCCACCCTAGACTTGAGCCTTGTCTTCACTACCCACGAGGAATGGCTCAATGAAAATCCTGTTGATCGGCGCCAGCGGTACCATCGGTTCGGCGGTTGCCAAAGAGCTGGAACAACGTCATGAAGTGCTGCGCATCGGCCGCAGCAGCGGCGACTATCAGGTAGATATCAGCGACAGCGCTTCGATTCGCCGCCTGTTCGAACAAACCGGGCGTTTCGATGCCCTGGTCTGCGCAGCCGGTAATGTCACCTTCGCGCCGCTGGACGAGATGACTGCAGAACACTTTGCCCTGGGCCTGAACGACAAGCTCATGGGCCAGGTCAACCTGCTGCTGATCGGTCGCGAGTTCATCAACGACGGTGGCTCGTTCACCTTCACCACCGGCATCACCAGCCACGACCCGATCCGTACCGGTGCCTCGGCCAGCCTGGTCAACGGCGCCATTGATGCCTTCGTCAAAGCGGCAGCCATCGAGTTACCCCGTGGCCTGCGGGTCAACTCGATCAGCCCCAACGTACTGGTCGAAGCCATGCCGGCCTACGCCCCGTATTTCCGCGGGTTCAAACCGGTACCGGCGGCGGATGTGGCGCTGGCCTATGCCAAGAGCGTCGAGGGCCTGCAAACCGGCCAGACCTATCATGTCGGCTGAGGCCTTGTGATCGGCGTCCAGCCTGCGTAACGTGGCGGCACCTTTCGGTAGAGACCCTGGAGTTTGCTCGATGCGTGCCGCCCCTTCGTTGTTGCTTGTCGCCCTGTTGCCGCTGTTCGCCGGCTGCCAGATGCTGGCGGAAAAACCGCAGGCAGCCTCTACCGCAGGCATGACCCGGATGCAGGGCGAATTGACTGCCAAGGGCGGCCAGCTGTTGTTCAAGCCATGTACAGAAAGTCGCCACTTTGCCGTCTTCGATAGCGGCAACACCGGTGTGTTGCAGGAAGCCGCTGCCCTGGCCGGCGAACCGGGCACGCTGTTCGCGGACATCAGCGGTAACCTTTCCGCAGGCCAGAATGCCGGTAACGACGGGCAATTGAATGTCCAGCGCCTGTATCGGATCGAGAACTCCAGCAGCGCCTGCAGTGATCCCAACTTCAAGCGCCTGACCGTGCGTGCACACGGCAACGAGCCGGACTGGGACCTCAAAGCCAGCGGTAAGGGCATGGTCCTGACGCGCCCGGGCGTGCCGGAACTGGCCGTGCCGTTCCTGGAAGAACAATTGCCTGATGGACGCTTCAGCCTCAGCACCGAAGCCAACGGTCAGCGTGTCGATCTCTGGGTCGCTCCGCAACGCTGCGTCGACACCATGAGTGGTGCAGTCAGCCACCTGAGCGCCGAGCTGCGAGTGAACGGCCAGACCCTGCGCGGTTGCGCCTACTACGGCGGCTCACGCAACGACTGATCATCGGCGCCCGCGTTAATCCTGCCTGCAAAGGCGGCGAACAGCTTATACTTGGCGGTTTGTGTAAAGCCGCCGGCCGTTCATGGCCGGGATACTGGACCCTGCCATGTTACGAATCACCGAACTGAAGCTGCCGCTGGATCATCCTGATGAAGCCCTGCGCGAGGCCATCGTGCAACGCCTGGGGATCAGCGACGACCAGTTGCTGGACTTCACCTTGTTCAAGCGCAGCTATGATGCGCGCAAGAAGAACAGCGAAATGCTGTTCATCTACACCATCGACCTGAACGTCAGCAACGAAGCCGAACTGCTGCATAAGTTCGCCGACGACCATAACGTCAATGTCGCGCCGGACGTCAGCTACAAGGTGGTCGGCCAGGCCCCTGCCGACCTGCAAGAGCGCCCCATCGTGGTCGGCTTCGGTCCGTGCGGGATTTTCGCCGGCCTGCTGCTGGCGCAGATGGGCTTCAAGCCGATCATCCTCGAGCGCGGCAAGGAAGTGCGTCAGCGCACCAAAGACACCTGGGGCCTGTGGCGCAAAAGCGTGCTCAACCCCGAGTCGAACGTACAGTTCGGTGAAGGTGGCGCCGGGACCTTCTCCGACGGCAAGCTCTACAGCCAGATCAAGGACCCGCAGCACCACGGCCGCAAGGTACTGCACGAGTTCGTCAAAGCCGGTGCACCGGACGAGATCCTCTACGTCAGCAAGCCGCACATCGGTACGTTCCGCCTGACCGGCATGGTCGAGAACATGCGCCACGAAATCCACGCGCTGGGCGGCGAAGTGCGCTTCGAGCAAAAGGTCACCGACCTGCTGATGGACGACGGCCAGCTCAACGGCGTGGTCCTGGAAAGCGGCGAACAGCTGCATTCGCGCCATGTGGTCCTGGCCCTGGGCCACAGTGCCCGTGACACGTTCCGCATGCTGCATGCCCGCGGCGTGTTCATGGAGGCCAAGCCGTTCTCGATCGGCTTCCGTATCGAACATCCGCAATCGCTGATCGACCAGGCGCGCCTGGGCAAGTATGCCGGTCACCCGAAACTGGGCGCGGCCGACTACAAGCTGGTGTACCACGCCAAGAACGGCCGTTCGGTCTACAGCTTCTGCATGTGCCCGGGCGGCACCGTGGTTGCGGCCACCAGCGAGCCGGGCCGGGTGGTCACCAATGGCATGAGCCAGTACTCGCGCAACGAGCGCAATGCCAACTCTGGCATCGTCGTCGGCATCACCCCGGAGCAGGATTATCCGGGCGGTCCGCTGGCAGGTATCGAGTTGCAGGAACAGCTTGAAGCCCATGCCTATGTACTCGGCGGCAGCAATTACCAGGCGCCGGCCCAACTGGTCGGTGACTTTGTCGCCGGCAGGCCATCCACCGCCCTGGGCAGTGTCGAGCCGTCGTACAAGCCCGGCGTCAATCTTGGCGACCTGGCCCCGAGCCTGCCTGACTTCGCCATCGAAGCCATCCGTGAAGCCTTGCCGGCCTTCGATCGGCAGATCAAGGGCTACAACCTGCATGACGCGGTGTTGACCGGTATCGAAACCCGTACCTCATCGCCGCTGCGCATCACCCGTGATGCCAGCATGCAGAGCCTGAACCTCAAGGGCTTGTTCCCGGCGGGTGAAGGTGCAGGTTATGCCGGCGGGATCCTGTCGGCGGGTGTTGACGGGATTCGCATTGCTGAAGCGGTGGCGCGCAGCATGCTCGGTCTGCAGGCCTGATTCATACCGCAACACAGTAATCGCCGGCAACGCCGGCTCCCACAAGGGCCTGATTTGTGGGAGCCGGTGTTGCCGGCGACGGGCTGCAAGGCAGCCCGCCTTCAAACACCCTCGCGCAATACCGACGCCGGCAACGCCTCACCGCGCTCGACACAAGCAGCCACCGCCGCAATCATCCCCTCCAGCTGATACCCCTGCCCGCTCAACCAGTCCTGGTCATAGTACGTGGTCGCATAGCGATCGCCGCCATCACACAGTATTGCCACGATCGACCCGGCCTCCCCCGCCGCGCGCATTTGCTGCGCCGCTGCCAGGGCGCCAATCAGGTTGGTGCCGCTGGAACCGCCAACACGCCGTCCCAGGCGCTGGGCCAGGTAATGCATGGCCGCCAGGGACAGGGCGTCCGGCACCTTGACCATGGCATCGATCACCTGCGGCAGGAACGAAGCCTCCACTCGTGGCCGGCCGATGCCTTCAATGCGCGAACCGCAGTCCAGGCGCAGGGAACGGTCACCCGTCTTGTAGCAGTCGAAAAACACCGAGCGCTCGGCATCGGCGCACAGCACCCGAGTGACGTGCTGGCGATAGCGCACATAGCGGCCTAACGTAGCGGTGGTACCGCCCGTGCCCGGGCTGGAAATCAGCCAGCTCGGCTCCGGGAACTGCTCGAAGCGCATCTGGGCAAAGATCGACTCGGCGATGTTGTTGTTCGCCCGCCAATCGGTAGCGCGCTCGGCATAGGTGAACTGGTCCATGAAGTGCCCGCCACTTTCCCGGGCCAGGCGCTCGGATTCGGCGTAGATCTGCGTCGGATCCTGCACCAGGTGGCTCTGGCCGCCATAGAAGGCAATCTGGGCAATCTTTTCCTGCGAGGTGCTGGCCGGTACCACGGCAATGAAGGGCAAACCGAGCAAACGCGCGAAGTAGGCTTCGGAAATCGCCGTCGAGCCGCTGGATGCTTCGATCACCGGCGCGCCCGGGCGCAACCAGCCATTACACAGGGCATAGAGAAACAACGACCGCGCCAGCCGGTGCTTGAGACTGCCGGTGGGGTGGCTCGACTCATCCTTGAAATACAGCTCGACCTCGGGAAAGCCTGGCAGCGGCAGCGGGATCAGGTGAGTGTCGGCGCTACGCTGGAAGTCCGCTTCGATAATACGGATGGCTTCACGAGCCCACTGGCGGTGATCGTTCATGGTCGATTCTCGGGCAAAAAGGTCGAAGTTCTGCAGAACATGTTAGGAAAATTCTGATAATTCCTACAGATACAGCCACGGTGAATTATCGACTACAACTGCTAGGCTGCAGGGCGTGAGTTGGTTACAGCTTATAACAAAAAAGAATATAGTTTTTGTTTTAAAGAATATCACCACAGGGTAGGGTGTGCCCCTATCAGAACCTTCAGGATGGAGAGCGCCCTTGCCCCTGCGTAGCACTTTCACACGTTTCTTTCAGTTGGAAGCTGCCAGCGGTCTATTACTGATTGCTGCAGCTGCCCTGGCCCTGATCATCAACAACTCGCCGCTGTCGTACCTGTACAACGGCCTGCTGGATGTTCCCGTGGTCGCCCAGATTGGCGCGCTGAAAATCGCCAAACCCTTGCTTTTGTGGATCAACGACGGGCTGATGGCCCTGTTCTTCCTGCTGATCGGCCTTGAGGTCAAGCGCGAAGTGGTCGACGGGCACTTGTCCAAGCCCTCGCAAATCGTCCTGCCCGGTGCTGCCGCCATCGGCGGCATGGTGGTGCCGGCGCTGATCTACTGGTTCCTCAACAAGGACAACCCGGCCGCCGTTGCGGGTTGGGCCATCCCCATGGCCACCGACATCGCCTTCGCCCTCGGCGTGCTGGCCCTGCTGGGCAAACGCGTACCGGTTTCGCTCAAGCTGTTTTTGATGACCCTGGCGATCATCGACGACCTGGGTGCGATCATCGTCATTGCCCTGTTCTACTCCGGCACGCTGTCGAGTCTCTCGCTTGGCCTGGCGGCAGCCTGCCTGCTGGTGCTGATCGCGATGAACCGCATGGGCGTGGTCAAGCTTGGTCCGTACATGGTGGTTGGCCTGATTCTCTGGGTCTGCGTACTCAAGAGTGGCGTGCACGCCACGCTGGCCGGGGTCACCCTGGCACTGTGCATCCCGCTGCGGACGAAAAACGCCGAGCCCTCGCCGCTGCTGAGCCTGGAGCATGCCCTGCACCCCTGGGTCGCGTATGGCATCCTGCCGTTGTTCGCCTTTGCCAACGCCGGTGTGTCGCTGTCCGGCGTCAGCCTCGAAAGCTTCACCCATCACGTGCCGATGGGCATCGCCGTGGGCCTGCTGCTGGGTAAAACCCTCGGGGTGTTCGGCTTCGCCTGGGTGATGATCAAGGCCGGCATGGCCGCCTTGCCCGCGGGTGCCAACTGGGGCCAGGTGCTGGGGGTGGCAATTCTCTGCGGCATCGGCTTTACCATGAGCCTGTTCGTCGGCTCCCTGGCCTTCGTACCGGGCAGCAGCGAGTACGCCGGCATGGACCGCATGGGTATTCTTACCGGCTCCATCCTCGCCGCGCTGATTGGCTATGGCATCACCGCGCTGTCGAGTCGCAAGCCCGTCACGGCCTGAGCCTCAAGGCAATAAAAAACCCCGACCGGCATTGCCGAGTCGGGGTTTTTAATGGGGGTGCAAAACTCAGTGAGTGACGCGGCTGGTACCGTCGACCGTCATGATCCGCACACGCTCGCCTACGCGGAAAATCTCGTTCTGCTGCACTGCCTGCACGTAGGCACGCATGCTGCCGTCGTCTTCACGCACGGTGATTTCCACGCCCTGGGTGCGGGTCAGGCCTTCTTCAGCCGCGGAGCCTGCCAGGCCACCGGCCACGGCACCGATCACGGCGGCAACGATACTGCCGCGACCACCACCCACCGCGCTACCGGCGACGCCACCGACGATTGCACCAGCGCCACCGCCGATCGGGGTTTTGGTACCTTCGATTTTCACCGGACGCAGCGACTCGATGGTGCCCATGCGCACGGTCTGCACACGGCGCGCTTCATCACGGGAGTACGAATCGCCGGTCAGGCTCGAGGCACAACCACCAAGCAGCAGCGACATTGTGGTGAAGCTTGCCACCAGCAGAACAGATTTACGCATTGGATGATCTCCGTAAGACAGATGCTCATTAGACTCCGCGCATTGACGACTGTCACGACACATGCGGGGTAAAATTGCTTCCATTCAGCTTCCGTACAGCCTGTGCTATCGGGGCAGCCTGTAGAAACTTCTAGCGCAAGGATAGACATGGATTACTTCATCGTCGTCATCACCACCGTGGCAGGCCTGTACTTCCACTGGTGGATCTACGTTCGCATCAAGCGCTGGATGGACCGTGACCTGGCCTTGTCGCTGGCCGGCCAGGACGAAGGCAAGAAGGCCTTCATGCTACAACGTCTGGACAGCGCCAAGGCGCAAAAGGTCAAACGCAGTGAACTGGCGGCCTGGCTGGAACGCGAGGCCGCCGGTTACCAGGCCGATTAAGGCGCGAGGCGCTCACGCAGCCAGTTGCCCTGCTGCAAGCGGTAGTTGAGACGATCGTGCAGGCGGCTGGCGCGGCCCTGCCAGAACTCGATGCGCTCGGGCAGCAGGCGATAGCCGCCCCAGTGCTCCGGGCAGTGTGGCTGACTTTCGCTGAAGCGCTGCTGGGTGGACTTGACCAGCCCTTCGAGCTCCGCGCGATCGGCGATCACCTGGCTTTGTGGCGAAGCCCAGGCCCCCAGGCGGCTGCCCAGCGGGCGCACCTGGTAATACTCGTCCGATTCCTGCGAGGTGACCTTGACCACCTTGCCTTCGATACGTACCTGGCGTTCCAGTGCCGGCCAGAAGAAGGTCATGGCCGCGAAGGGGTTGGCCAGCAATTGCTGGCCCTTGGCGCTTTCGTAGTTGGTGAAGAAGGTGAAGCCCTGCTCGTCCAAGCCCTTGAGCAGGACGATGCGGCAATGCGGACGGCCGTCGGCGTCCACCGTGGCCAGGGTCATGGCATTGGCTTCCACCGGTGGCTGCTCGGTTTTCAGGGCATCATTGAACCATTGACGAAACAACCCGAACGGTTGCTCCGGGGCCTGGGCTTCAGTCAGGCCGTCACGGGTATAATCGCGGCGCATATCGGCCAGGGACTGGGTCATTACTGCGTTCCTTGACGATCAGTTGGTCTTCGCAGGGCTGGTGTTGGCAGCAACTTTTTTCGCCGCCGGTGCCGCAGCCTTTTTCGCCGCAGGCTTCTTGGCAGCAGCCTTGGCCGGTGCGGCCTTCTTGGCTGCAGTGGCCTTTTTCGCCGGGGCCTTGGCCGCAGGCTTGGCAGCCGGTTTCGCTGCGGCCTTGGCCGGAGCCTTGGCATCCTGCACGGCAACCAGTTCGGCCGGGCTCGGGGTTGGCTGCTTGTATTTGGCCAGCAAGGCGACCATGGTGTTTTGCGGCGTCAGCACCAGTTCGACGCGGCGGTTCAGCGAACGGCCTTCAAGGCTGTCGTTGGCTGCACGCGGCATTTCCGAGCCCATGCCGCGCAGCATCAGGCGATCGCGCTCCAGGCCGCTGAGGCGGAAGATGGCGGCTACCGACTGGGCGCGCTCCTGGCTGAGCTTGGTGTTGGCTGCGGCGACACCACTGGTGTCGGCATGGCCAAGCACCAGTACCGCGGTCTGCTTGTCGGTCTCGACGGCCTTGGCCACACGGGTGATCGGGCCGAGGGTGACCGGCAGAAGCATGGCCGGACGATCCGGGTTGTAGGAGCTGTCGACCGGTACGGTAACTACCAGCACGTCTTCACGGCGCTCGACTTCGAACTTGCTGTCCTTGATGGCTTCGCGCAGCTTCGGCTCATAGCTGTCCAGCCAGGCCTGGGTGGCTTTGTGGTCGATTTTCGGCACGGCAGCGACCTTGCCCTTGTCACCCTCGCCAAACGGCCACCACCAGCGGCTGGCGCTTTCCGACTTGGCGTCGGCCTTGGCGACTTTTTCGGTTACCACTTCCTTAACTTCCTTGTCGACGACCTGGTCCGAGCCAAACGGCCACCAGTTGAAGCCGGCATCAGCGGCCCCGTCCTTCTGAGGATGCTGCGCGCAGCCGGTGACGGCCAGGCACAGGGCGAGAGCTAAGGATTTATGCGAAGACATCAGCGATACACCATGAAAATGAAAGAAATTTGGCCCAGCAATGCAGGGCTTTGGAATTCAGAATAGTCAAAGGGTTCAGGCAGCATCGGGGTTAACCGATCAAAGGCAGCGGGCCAATACCCGTACCAGCTTCTGCGCCCGGGGGTCCATGAGCACATAAGGGCCCAGGGTATTGGTAACAAAGCCAAAGGAAACATCATGTTCCGGATCGGCAAAACCTACCGAGCCGCCCGCCCCCGGGTGACCGAAGGCGCGCGCGCCCAGACCAAAGGTAGCGTTGGCAACGCTTGGCTGGTCGAGCATGCAGCCCAGACCAAAACGAGTCTGGGTCAGCAAGGTCTGATCCTGACCGAGGCTGTGTTCCCGGGTCAGCTCATCCAGCAGTTCCGACTCCAGCAGGCTGCCATCGAGCAGGCCGGCATAGAAACCGGCGAGGCTGCGGGCGTTGCCGTGGCCATTGGCCGCCGGTTGCTGCATGCGCCGCCACTCCGGTTTATTGACACTGGTGAGCATCCCTGGCGGGTTGGTGAAGGCGCGGGTCGACAAGGCCTGTGGCTCGCGCAGGGTCACCTGCAGCAGGCGCTTAGCCGCCTCGTCACCCATGTTGCCTTTGCCGCGGGCGATATGCGCGACGCGGTGGAACTCTGCTTCGGCCAGGCCTATATGAAAGTCCAGGCCCAGCGGCCTGGCCGTGCGTGCAACGATCGACTCGCCAGGTTCACGGCCATCGGCACGGCGGATCAACTCGCCGATCAGCCAGCCAAAGGTGATGGCGGCGTAACCGTGGGCGGTACCCGGCGTCCACCAGGGCGATTCGCCAGCCAGCGCCTGGACCATGGTTTGCCAGTCGTAGAGGGCTTCGGCCGGCATCATCTCGCGCAAGGCCGGGACACCGGCGCGATGGCTGAGCAACTGGCGCAGGGTAACCGACTGTTTGTCGGCCTGGGCGAATTCCGGCCAGTAGCGCGCCACCGGCACATCCAGGGCCAACTTGCCCTCGCCCACCAGTTGCAGGGCGGTCACGGCGGTGAACATCTTGGTGCAGGAAAACAGGTTGGCAATGGTGTCGCTGTGCCAGGCCTCGGCCCCGTCTTTATCGGCGCTGCCGGCCCAGAGGTCGATGACGGTTTCGCCGCCGACCTGGATGCACAATGCCGCGCCACGCTCCTGAGGATCGTCGAACAGCGCCGCAAAGGCTTCACGCACCGCTTCGAACTTTAGCTCGTAATGACCCTGAATCTGCACCCAGCAACTCCCCGCGAAACCGGCTTCTCAAAATGGCGTGCATTGTTTCAGCCTGCGCACGATTTGGGAACAGACAGAAGCCGGGCGGTCCATGCCAGGCGGCTGGGGTCAGGGGGTCGTGGGCGCTTTTTCTGTGACACTAAGCGTTTTGCCGAACTGTTCCTGAGTCTGCAGGTTGCTCTTGCGCACACCGTCGACAAAGCCCTGGAATGGCACATCGGTAATACCGACCAGGCCGAAGTGGCCGTTCTCGCCATCGAGCAGACGCCCGCTGGCCGGCTGATCGAGGTACTGGAACCAGTGCACGCCGACAATCGACGGCTCATCCAGCGCCGCCTTGACGAAGCTGGCATAGGCCGGCGCCCTGCCCTCTTCCTTGGCCACTTCCATCGGCCCCGGCCAGAACGGGCCACGGTCACGGGAGCCGAACTGGAACTCGGAGACCAGCACCGGTTTGTCCAGCGCCTTGAGCTGGTTGAAGTCGTAACCGTCCTGAGGCTTGGGCGTGTAGAAGTTGAAGCTGATGACGTCGCAGTACTCGGCACAGGCGGCGACTGCTTCCGGAGTACTCACGGCATAACGGCCACCCAGCAGCAGGTGGTTGGGCGCATGCCATTTCAGTGAGTCGGCAATGGTCTTGAAATAGGTTTCGGCGAAGACCTTCTGGAAGTACTTGAAGTCGGCTTCGATCTCCGGGTGTTCCGGGCTTGGCAGCGGCGGCTCGAAACCCGGGTCTTCCATCAGCTCCCAGGCTGGCAGGTCGATGCCCCAGGCCTTGGACAGGCCAGCCTGGTTGCGGTACTTGTCGCGCAATTGCTTGAGGAAGGCACGCTTGGCCGGCACGTCGGTGGTCAGGCGCAAGGTGCCGTAAGCCAGGGCGTAGCGCGCTTTGGGGTCATCACCGGGGGCAGCCCAGGCCAGTTCGTTGTCGGCAAAGTAACCGATCAGCCAGGGATCGTCGCGGTGGTCGCGGGCGGCAATCGCCACCGCACGCTCGGTGGCCATGGCAAAGCGCGGGTCGAACGGGTCGGGCATACCGCCCCACCAGTCCATGCCGGTGCTGATGCTGGTGTAATCGCCGACGATCGACAGCGGCAAGGTATAGGGCATGCGGCTGGCCTGGCCCAGCGACGGCTCGCTCCAGTTGCCCAGGGTATTGAAGCCCCAGGCCTGCAGGCGGTCGAGGCTATGACCCTGCCAGCGTTGCTTGTCGAAGCTGGCTGCCGGGCACTCGACCGCCGGAGCCTTTTCGCTGGCCGCGATCGGCGTGCACGGCGTGCCATGGCTGCGCTCGATATTGGCGGCATAAAAGTCGAACCAGCGCCCCTGGTTGAAGTTGCGGCCACGGGCCGAGCCATTGCCGTCGTTGTTGTTGCCTTCACCGTAGAACTGCGCCAGCGCTTCGCCGGCTTGAGGTAGAGCACTGAACATGGTTTCGCGCCCGGCCACATAGGTGCGGCCACCGTCGGCGGCCACGGTGTTGACGCCCAGGGAATAGAACGGGTGCCCTTCCGGGGTCACCAGGTACCAGCGGCCATCGCGTTTTTCAGTGCGAAAGAAGCCCTTGGCCTCGAACGCCGGGCCGTCGCTGATGCCGCCGAACTTGTCCAGCTTGAGCTTGCTGCGCTCACCCAGCCAGCCCTTGAGTTGCTGCTGTTCACGGCTGGCAGCGGCCTTGAGCTGATCGTCGCTGACGATCTTTTCCGGCCAGCGGCCGCGGGTGGACTGGCCATAGCCGTCGATCAAACCGGTGTACACGGCCTTCTGCAGTTGGTCGTCATCCTGGGTGCCGACGCGCTCGATGAGGATGCTCTGGGCGACGTTGGGTTTGTTCATCGACAAGGTCACCGACACCACCTGCTTGAGATCAACCTCGCCGGCACTGCTGGTCAGCAGCACCCGCTGGCCTTCATGCACCCACGGCATCGGCGGCCCGGCACGCATGCCCTGGCTTAACGGCGAACTGGCCTTGAGCGGCACGTAAACGGTTTGCGCCGGGCCCGCCGGCAGGTCGATGCGGCTGGTGAGGGTCTTGCCGTCGCTGCTTTGCACCGTCACATCGACGGTCAGCGCCCAGTCCATGGCGCTTTGCAGGCGCAGGGTCAGGGCCGTGGCGCTGGACCAGTCCCAGGCCCCGGCTTGCGGGCTCAGGCGTAGTTTTGGCTGCTGCACCGGGTTGAACACCACCCGGCGCAGCACCTCGCCCTCGGCCGTCTGCTCTGCGTTGTACTGCGGCAGGCTGGCATCTTCGGTCACCACATTGACCACGGCGGCCGGGCGAACGAAGCTGAACAGCGTCTGTTGCCCGGCCAGCAGCGGCGTGCTGAACAACAGTGCGAATACGGCAGGCAAGGTACGGCGAATCATAGGGCTGGAGCTCTCCTTGAGGGCCCATGGGGCCTTGAACTGAGTGATAGACAACGCCCGGAGCATTGCGCTCCGGGTTTCAGGAAATTTCTCTGCGAAACGGTGGCAACGCATTGAGAATAGCCTTGCCGTAGCGCTGGGTGACCACGCGCCGATCAAGCAGGGTGATGGTGCCGCGATCCTCTTCGGTGCGCAGCAGGCGCCCGCAGGCCTGGATCAGCCGCAGCGAGGCATCCGGCACGGCAATCTCCATGAACGGATTGCCGCCTCGGGCCTCGATCCATTCGGCCAGGGCGGCCTCGACCGGATCATCCGGCACGGCGAATGGGATCTTGGCAATTACCACGTGCTCGCAATAGGCACCCGGCAGGTCGACGCCTTCGGCGAAACTGGCCAGGCCGAACAGCACGCTGGAATCACCGCCATCGACCCGCGCCTTGTGCTTGTTGAGGGTTTCCTGCTTGGACAGGTTGCCCTGGATGAACACCTGCTTGCGCCAGTCGC